>Ga0116163_1002437_pt1 | contig 10895 bp, 13 predicted proteins | sample AD_UKC107_MetaG_FD_89889 | JGI IMG/M metagenome (GOLD analysis project Ga0116163, IMG submission 89889) | Active sludge microbial communities of municipal wastewater-treating anaerobic digesters from Hong Kong - AD_UKC107_MetaG | ecosystem: Engineered > Bioreactor > Anaerobic > Digestate...
AAAATTCTACGATTTTTCAGCACTCTTTTTTTATTGTTATTCTTTATTTTTTGCAGTCCAAAGCAATACCGCAAAATAACTATTACCAACTTTTTTATTCGTTTTTTCTAAACTTATTTGTAACGGTTCGGGTATTGCCGAAGGCGGGGATTTTTAGCACAAAAGTTCAATAGAAGAATGAATGTTGAACCTTGCACAAAAGCTCAATCGAAGAACTCCAGCCCCGCTTTTTGCAATACCTTGTTAGCGGCTGGCATTTTAGTGTGCTGCTGATTTTGAGAAAAAATTCATTACGATAACTCCCGTCACAATTAAAATAATTCCAATAATTGCTGGAAGGTCTAACGATTGCTTAAAAACCACAACCGAAATCATAGCTGTCAAGACAATTCCTAAACCACCCCAAATTGCATAAGCTATTCCCAAAGGAAGGGATTTTATAGCTTGCGACAAAAAGAAAAAGCAAGCAATATATGCCACAATTGTTATCGCTGTTGGCAATAATTTTGAAAAACCGTCTGATGCTTTCATAAAGCTCGAACCTACAACTTCAAGTACGATTGCTAATGATAAAAATAAATATTTCATTGTTCTTTTGTTTTAACTGGTGCAAAGAAATAAAAAATAAAAAGTGCTTTTTTTGACAAATGTCAAAATCGTTATTTCTTTCTAATACGGCTCAATGTTTCTTTCGAAATGCCCAAATAAGAAGCAATATGTCCTAAAGAAATTCTTAACAAGGCTTCTGGTTGGTTTTTCAATAGCCAATGATAACGCTGTTCTGCGGTGTGTGTTTGTAATAAAAAAGAACGTTCCTCTAAAATTTTACAATATTCTTCTGCCATTTTTCTACCAATCGTATTCATTTCCTGCGATGATTTATAGAAACTTTCGAGGTCATTGCTTGAGATATAATATAAAATTGTGTCTTCTAAAAACTGGATGTTTTCAATTGAAGGTTGATTAAAAAATAATGGCATTACTGAGCCTAAAATTCCATTCTCAAAACCGAACCAAACATTAATTTCTCTTTCGTTGATGTTGTAAAACGAACGAACAAGCCCTTTTTCAATTACGAACAAATTTGAAACAATTTGTCCTTCTTTGAGCAAATAATCGCCTTTTTGCTTTTTCAGAGTTTTAATTTTTTCATCAAGGTCTGTTTCGATTTCAGCGGTCAGATTTCCGTATTTTTTAAGTTGTTTTATGAGAGGGTTCATTCTTTGCACGATGTTGGTTTATGCTTGCCGCTAACGTTTTCGGGCTTTGCGTTCGGGCGGGTTTCAGAGCACAAAGTTTCAATTTATTACTAAAGTTCATTAGAAGTACAAAACTCCAAGTTTGCACGTCAGCCCGCCTGACGCAAAACCCGTGTTATAAGCCGTTTTTACTTCGTTATATTGTTTATTAGTCATACGTCCACTCCGTCAAAGTCAATAAATTTGAACTTCTGTCAACGGAAATAATAAGAAAGTAATATGTATAACACCAACTTTCGGGTTCAATTAGTTTTTCATCATCTTTGTCAAACCAGTCTTTTGAAATTACATAAAAATCACTGTGTCCAAATTGTTCTTGAATTTCGAAATATCTGTCTAGCAGTTTTGTAAACTCATTTCTGTCGTCACCCCAATCAGGTTCATTTACAAAGTCAAGAAGAAACTTTGATGCTCCGTCTTTGTCTGTTTTTCTAAAGTCCGCAATTCTTACTTTGTCAATGTCGAAAGCCCGTTTCAAATATCCTTTGTCTGGTTCAGCTTTTATGCAGTCACGCAAACTGTCAAATGAGAATTGCTTTGAACGAATAAAGGTGTCAACAATATGGTCATTGTCTATTTGTTCGTCAACTCCAATAGTAAACTCTGTCAAGTTTATTCCTTGATAACTTTCGTCAATTTCGATATGTCGCTTGGTTTCGAAGGTTGTCATTAAAATGGCTTATAACGGTCGAGTGTATGTGCCGTAAGGGATTGCGGAGTAGTTTCCTGTCCACCGACACGAAAGTTTGAGCGGGCTACAACGCTTGAATACCCACTAAAACCCTTATGGCATATACACTTTGTTAGCGGTTTGTGGCTCATCTTCAATCTTTGTCATGTTAAATGCTATCTTTGTTTGTTTTAATAGTGGTTCAACCCTTTTCTCTGCAAGTTCTATATATTCTTTGCTTATTTCATATCCTATAAACTTTCTGTCTGATTTCAAAGCAGAAACAGCAGTTGTTCCACTACCCATAAATGGATCCAAAATAATATCGCCTTTGAAAGAATAAAGTTGAATTAGTCTGTAAGGAAGTTCTTCGGGAAATGGTGCAGGGTGTCCTATTCTTCTTGCACTTTCAGCATTCATTGTCCAAATTGATTTCGTCCATTCCATAAATTGCTCTTTTGTAATGGTATTTTCCTTTTTTCCTTTGTCCCTTTTATAATCACCTTTTGAAAATACTAAAATGTATTCATGTATGTCCCTTAAAATGGGGTTAGCAGCACTTTGCCAACTTCCCCAAGCAGTTGAAGGACTTGCACTTGCTGCTTTGTTCCAAATGATTTCACCACGCATATTGAATCCAATATCTATCATTATTTTAGATATATAGTCAGAAAGTGGTATGTATGGCTTCCTACCAAGATTGGCTACATTTATACAAGCACGTCCACCATTAACTAAAACTCTATAAGTTTCTTTAAACGCATTTTCCAAAAGTTGAAGATACTCTTTTAGTGATAAATCTTCATCATACTCCTTTGAAACGTTGTAAGGAGGAGAAGTAATCATTAAATGAACGGAGCTGTCCGGCAACTCTTTCATATTTTCTGCCGAACCAAGAATAAATTTATTTTCTAATTCGCGTGGGAACTCATTTTCTTTTTTATCTATAATTGTTTTATTATTAAGTTCTTTATATAGTTTAGAATTATAGAATTTCGAACTATCATGATTAATTCTTCCGTTTGTTCCGAAAGCACTTGTCTCTGTTCCATTTTGTCTTTTCATGTTAGCTCCGGATTAAGGTTAAAAATTTTTCAGCCTTAGCAATGTCTGTGGTTTCTTGACTTGCAATTCTTATAATTTCTCCAAGTTTCATTTTTGAAATCATTGAAGAAAAGTAATTCATATCGTTATTTACAAGTTCTTTGCAATTATTGTAAAGCTGGTCTCTATTTAAAATTGTTTGGAAACCTAATTTTGGAGTACTCTTTATGTATTCAGAACTTGTTGGCATGGGGTTTAATGACCAAAAACCTTGAATAACTCCCGAAGTTTTTAGAAAATCAACTTTTTTAATGTAACTTTCGGTTATAGGACTGTTGCCCAAAACAACAATTGGTATTTTGGTAGAAGCAATTCCTGAAACACGAATGTTAATTGACTTACCTATTGCTTTTAGCATTGAATCAGAACGAAGTAATGCTGGATTTCCTTTATGCTGCTTGTAATCACCAATAAATTCAACTTTATTTGGTTGTGTAAACTTATAGTTCGACACAACACTCATTTTAATTTCGAAAAGGAGTTTAATATTTTCTGATTTTTGAATTGTCTGATTGGTAGTACAAAATGCAAGGTCAGCACTTGATTGCTTTGAAAGTCCGAGTTCATCACAAACAACGCTATTTACTGCATATAGCCCCAATTCTTTAGCTATTGGTTCAAAAAGAGTTTTGCACCATTTCTCAGTAAATTGTCCTATTAAAGCGTTTCTGCTTTGTAAAGTTTGACCTTCTGCATCTGAACCTTTTGGGACATAAGCAAAGTATCCGTCATGAAGATTATAAAATAATTGCTCGGGAGAAGCAAAGTTCTTTAGTGCTTCCGTAAAAAATTGAATTTCAATATCGTTAGTCCAAAGATTCATAATATTTTCCTTTTTGCAAAGATAGTCATTTTAACCGTTTTTTCCTGTTTGTCTTTTTTCTTGCCATAACCGCTAACGTTTCGCCAATATGAGTAGGCTGGGTTTTCGAAGCCACTTTTTTATCAAACTGCTACAATTTTTATTAAATGTACAAACTTTTCGCAAACCACTGTCCCCCAGCTTACTTATATTGGCTGTTGTGCGTTCGTTATTCTTTTTTTAGCTTCCATTTTTTCAGTCCACCGAATAGAAACAATAGTCCAATTCCTAATGCAATTAATGAATATATTGTCTCAATTACTGGCGGTGCTACTTGTTGTGAAATATCAAATATTAATTCTCCAATTCCACGAAAAATATAAATCCCAGCAATTACAAATATTCCCAATTTCAAGAGTGGTAAGTTTCTAAATTTTCCGTCCGCAGAAAGTCCATAAAGTCCGAAAATGCAAAATACAACTGCTACAAATATTGTCAATAAGTATGGTAAAGATGAGTGCGTTTGAGCAAGTTCATTCATTTCCTTTCCAATTCCCGTTACTTCAAACATTTGCTCAGCCCAAATCAGTCCAACTATATGTCCGATAGCGATTAGTATGTTTATATATCCACCAAGTCTTAACATAGTCATTTAGTTTATTCCCCAATAAATTAGTACACTAATTAGCCACAATAAAATCCATTGTCCTAATTTAAAATAGTTCTTTGGAAAACTCTTTGAAATTGCTATTCCAATTAACCATACAATTCCGTATCCAAGAAAATATATTGCTAATATTTGAAGTAACAATTTTTTGCTCTCTAAAAAGTCTGTAAAGTTGATTATTCCAAGTCCGATTGTAGCAAATAGTAAATCAAATGAAATCCAATGCCAACCACTTCTTGCCATTGTCCATTTTTCTCGCTTTAAATGCTTTTCATCACCTTCATTCTCTGGTTCAATTATTTTCAATTCTTTATCACCCATAAATGTGTGAATTATGAATGCCAATAATGTCAGAATGTTTGCTATTAAAATTGGTATGTTCATATTGTTATTTTTCGTTCTCCTTAATGACGCACAACGGTCTCGGCTATGGGCAGTGGCGGATTGCGTACGACTTTCTGTCGGGACGACACGAAAGTCTGTGCGGGAATCCGACGCACGAACACGAGCTTCACCCGCCATTGCCTATAGCCATTGTTGTAGCCAGTTTTTATTTTTTCTTCTAATTTCTAATTATTTAAACTCTATTTCAATTCCTTTTATTAAAGCATCAATCTCATCCCCAAAAATTAGTTTTGCATTTTCGTAAGTTTGAATCTTGAAAAACATAATAAATTTGTCTTTACCAAAACGTTGTATTAATTTATCAACAAAATATCCTGAAACAGGATAGCTTAATTCTTCTGGGTACTTGTCCCAGTTTAGCCAAATATCTTTTATTGAGATTGTAATCTCACTCTTTTTACATTGTTCTGAAATAATCTGTTTTCTGTTTGTAGAACTTTGGTCGAAACAAACTGCTATACCCTCGTCTATGAAGCGTGTTGGCTGTTCTATTTTTATTGAATTATTGGCAAGTACATGAGACAACTCATGTCCAATTGTTTGACTATAATGCGAATGAATGATAAAGAGCGATGGGATTGAAAATCCTAAGCCAATTTTTAATTTTTTTTGAGCATTTTTTGTCGAATGCCAAACGAAGAAATCTATTTTTTTAGGTAAAACGGTTTCAAAAAAAGTGTTTATTTGTGCGAATGCTTTTTCTCTTTTCATTACAAAATCGTCTATATCTCCAGAAAACCCAGCTTGAAAATGGAATATAAAATGGTCGGTTTCTATTGTTATCCAATCTTTGTAATATGAGTCGAGACCCAATATGCTCAAAGAGTGTTTAGCCTCATTTACAATATCTTTGGAGGGTTTCAAGCTAACACATTCTTCAAAAGCATTTTTTGATTTGTCGTACTCTTGAAGTATGAAATAATTGTTTCCTAAATAATTTAAAGCCCAAGATTTTTGCCAGGATTTTTCGGGTGAATTGTTTTTTACAATTTCTAAATAGTTAATAGATTTTTTAATATCTCCAATATGTGTATAGGAGCATCCTACGAGCAAATTAAAATCGATATTTAATGAATCTCCTTTTAGTAAAGATTCAGTTTGTAAAATAACCTTATCAAATTCTTTATGTCGAAAATATTCCCATAAATGTTTTGTTAATGTATTTTGAGCATAAGCTATCGTTGTGCTAAAAAACAATATGTAAAAAAATAGATTTTTCATATTTTAAATATTCGCTTTATAGGTGCTTGCATACTGTTTAAAATCACTAATCACAGCATCAAATTCGATTTGATATATCTGATAAAAAACTTCAGCATGATTTGGCTTCTCTATCAATGCTTTCATGTAATTTAAAAATTTTTTTTTGCCGTATTTTTCAATTAGAAAATCAACGATACAAGCAAATTCGGAGTACATAAAGGGAATTCGATTAGGCACATCTAAACTTACCTTATCTTCATTACTGGTTTTAAAGTATTGTGGAGGTATATAGTTTCCATTTTTGATTAGACGATATGTTCCTTCTTTGCTCGGATAGAAGGAAGTTCCCATTTGATTGGAACTATAAACAGCAATGCCTTCCAACAACCATTTGGGGTATTTTGGGGCGTTAATTATGCCCGAATGTTGGTGTAATAGTGAATGTGACAATTCATGTGTAAGATAAATTGCTAGGTCAATTTTCTGATTTTTCGCTTCTTGCAAAGCCCAAGGCGATATAAACAAACGACTATTATAAAAGACACAAAATCGAGCTTTTGAAGGAGACCGTCTTGAATAAGAAATACTGTCTTTGAAAACAAATATCTTAGGCTTATAAAGAAATTCCAATTCATGAAAACCTTCAACTGTTGGTATTAATGTATCAATACTTAAAAAATCAGTGAAATCAGCTCCTTTTTGTATGTATATTATAGTGTGATTCGTTTCATGTTTTTGAAATCCAATAATAATAGGAGAATAAGGAAATAATTTCCCGAACAAAAATATATAAGCTATAAATCCAATTATTACAATTGATATTCCGGTTACTATTCTTTTCCTTTTATTCTTCATTGTCTAAAAGTATATGGTGATTTCTTAAATTGGCTACAACATTTCTCTATAAGAAGTCCATTTTCCTGTAAACGAAGTACTATTGCTTATATATTCACCTTATCCGGATTTATTTATTTTATCATATCATTGTAAATGAGCGAGTTATCTGGTAGAGGTGATTAAGATGGTATTCTTATACAGAAATGTTAAATTTTTTTTTATTGTAGATTTTTTTTTGATTATTGTGTAATTGCAAAAATAAACATTTTTTTTCGATTTAACAACTTTTCTTATTAAATTTCTAAGGTGTCAAGCGGACTTTTTATTTGGTCAAATCCTTTGGTAGTAATATGTGTATATATTTCGGTAGTTTTGCTGCTGCTATGCCCGAGCAGGCTTTGTATATAGCGTAAGTCTGTTCCCGCTTCGAGCAGATGTGTGGCAAACGAATGCCGGAGCGTGTGTACCGATACCTGTTTTTTTATTCCGGCTTTTGTAACCGCGTTTTTCAGAATTACCTGAATGCTTTTGGCGGAATATTGTTTGCCGGCTTCTCCTTCAAAAATCCACTCGCGAGGCTTGTATTCGCGGAAATACTTCCGCAGATATTCGAGTGTCTTCATACTCAGCAGTGTGTACCGGTCTCTTTTCCCTTTCGATTGCTCCACGCGAATCTGCATCCTGTGGCTGTCAATGTCTTTTATTTTCAGATTGAGCGCTTCGCTTATGCGTAGTCCTGCCGAGTAAATGGTCATCAGGATAGTCTTGTGTTTCAGATTTTCGGTAGCTTTCAGTATCATTTCCACTTCTTCGCGGCTCAGCACTTCGGGCAAAAATTTTTCTTCACGCGGACGGTCTATTAGATAAACCTTTCGGGGATTTCCCAGCACTTTTTCGTAATAAAATTTAATGGCGTTGATCGACTGATTTTGGTAAGAAGTAGAAACTTTCCGTTCGTTTACTAAATAACGTAAAAAACGAATAATACCTTCTTCCGGGATGTTTTCGGGTGCATCGTCGGGGTAAAAATTGATAAATTCTTCGAAAAGATCAGCGTATGTCTTGAGCGTATTTTTACTGTACCGGAGTTCCTTTAGTTTTTCGGTAAATTCCGTCGGGCATTCCCTGTAATTTGGGATATCATAGCGCGATAGCCGCGGTTTTACTTTGCTCCGCAATATTTCTTTATAAACAAATTGAAGCGAATTCTCTTCGGCAATGCGTTTTATTTTTTCTAAAAATTTCTCGGAATACGGCAGCGACCAGCACCATTTCTCAGGATTCCATTTAATAAGAGGCAATTGTTTTATTTGTAGGTGAATGTCCTTGCTGTAGCTGAAATAAAGGTTCAGGGACCGATTGTGATAATTGACCGTTAGAAACTCGTTTTTGCTGAACTCGGGTTTGAATGTAGGCGAATTTTCTTCCGCAAGTTCCGTTTTATGTTCAATAATTTGAAAATGACGCGATTCGAAAAACTGCTTGATTTGTTCTGAATTTTTTCCGTAATTGGGAATAATCCAGTATCGTCCTGTTTTATGCCAGCGGCAATATTTGAAAGAAAGCAGGAATCGGGTATCCGCGTTATTTTTCGGTATTTTTACAACAATCTGATTTTTAGTAACTTCAATAACGTTTTGTGTCCGGATAGTTTCCGTTTCGGCAGAAATGGTGGTATCGGTTACTTCTGTCGTAAACTTTTCTGCCGGTTCTATGGTCTGCTCTTTCTCATTCGTTTTTTCATATTCTATTTCGGGGAAAATTTTTACGAGCATGTCGAAAGCTTCCCGGCTGTATGGGATATGCCATGCACGCATCGTCCGGCTCCACCGTGTATCTGGTATTTGACGGAGCTGTCGAATGGTGTCGGTATCATACGAGAAATCAATCCGGATACGGGCTTCGTTACGGTGAATAATCTTTTCTGCTTTCATGGTATTTTTATAGAAGAGAAGTTCATATGTCTATCCAATAAATATTCACGAGTTTATTTTCCGAATTAGGAATATTTACAAGTTGTCCGTCTGTGTAAGGTTTTGTTTCAAACAGTATACCGTCACATTTTACTATTGTTTTGATAGACGGCAAGTTGTCCGAAAAGCACGCTATCATCAGCTTTTCAATACTTAACGATTTTGCATATTCCATTCCCATTTTTAAAATTTCAGTCGCATAACCCTTTTCCCTTTCACTTGGACGGACAGAATAGCCCACATGACCGCCATATTGTACCAAAAAATCATTTCCCAGCTTGTGCCGAATATCTATTATTCCTACAATTTTCAAATCTCGTTTTCTAACGGCAAAAAATGTAGTTGCTGTCAACCCAACCAGTATTAACTGTGCTTTCTTGACGATTATTCGTATTATACGTTAACCATTGCTCATATTCCATTTGGTCAAACATTGCACTTCCATAGATGACAGTCTCCTGCATTTTCAAAAACTCACTTTTGAAACTTTCAGCTGCTATTTTATGTTGCAACGTTGGTAACTGTAACTCTAATTCGTTCATAATTTTTCAATCTTTTTCAATCGTTATTCTTTGCGCAAGCTTTCTGTCGCTTGCACACAACGCGCGGGGCTTTGCGTTCGGGCGGGTTGGCGGGCGTAGTTCTGTCAAACCGAGACGAACGCTGGTATGGGTAACAAAACTCCATGTTGGCACGTCCACCCCGCCTGACGCAAAACCCATGTGTGTGCCCTGCATGAGCAGTGCACCCACGACCGTAGGTGTGAATAAATTCCAAAAATACAAATATTTATTCAACAACCAACGGTTTTGGGTGACTTAATTTTTTTTCCGGAGGGTGAAAGTCCCTTATGCGCGGGGTCGTGCCCGAAGCATTAGTAAGTCGCAAGGTGGTTTACCGTGAGGTATGCAGTGAAGGAAGCGAGACTGCAAATTCCGGTACTGACGAACAGGAACGGTATATGAGGCATATCTGTTTGGGGTAAGCAACCACACCCTTGTAACGCCCTAAAGGTATTTTGTGAACAGATAGGTAGATACCGCAGTGATTGGATAAAGGAAAAAGCTCTTACCGGGGGAGGTCTCAGCGCAGAGAAACCCGCCTGAGAAGTCAGCAGAGGTCATAGTAGTTACAGGCAACGAGCCGGCAAGTGTTTCGCACCAGATAGTCGGAGGTCTCACAGAGATAACGAAGGACTGAACGTTAGGAAGTTTCAAATGCAGCTTGGATTTTCGGTAACGGAATAGCCTTCGGCAAGCGAAACAGAGTAGAAACGAAGATTAAATAAGTAAACAAGAGCGAAATGGAATTGATTGAGCAAGTGATTATCCGTCAAAACATGATGCGTGCATTCAAACAAGTCAGGCAGAACAGGGGTTCTGCAGGAGTTGACGGCATGCCCGTAAAAGAACTATACGACTACCTGACAAAGAACAGGGAAAGTATAGAACAATCCCTGCTAAACGGTACTTACCTGCCACAACCCATTTTGGGGGTAGAATTAAGCGAAGCGAATCATGAACACATTTAAAATCAATTATTTTGTGAATAAATACCCAAAAGCAACGGAAAGGTTCGTCTGCTGGGCGTGCCTACCGTGGTCGAGAGGATGCTCCAACAAGCCGTAGGGCAAGTGTTGGCCAATCTGTTCGAGATAGATTTTGAGGATTACAGTTATGGTTTCCGTCCGAACAAAAATGCCCAACAAGCAGTACTCAAAGCACAGGACTACATCAACAGCGGTTATCAGGACATTGTAGATATTGACCTGAAAAGCTTCTTCGATGAAGTTGACCACTGCGTTCTGTTTCAATTGCTGTATCGCAGGGTAAAATGCCCGCTTACCTTACGCCTTATCCGCAAATGGCTGCGAGCGCCGATTTTAATCAACGGGAAGTTAGTCAAACGCCGAAAAGGAGTACCACAGGGCAGTCCGCTGAGCCCGATTCTCTCCAATATCATGTTAGATGAATTG
>Ga0116163_1002450_pt1 | contig 10852 bp, 9 predicted proteins | sample AD_UKC107_MetaG_FD_89889 | JGI IMG/M metagenome (GOLD analysis project Ga0116163, IMG submission 89889) | Active sludge microbial communities of municipal wastewater-treating anaerobic digesters from Hong Kong - AD_UKC107_MetaG | ecosystem: Engineered > Bioreactor > Anaerobic > Digestate | place...
GAAAATGAGGTTTTATCAGCATGAACTTAATTATGGATATTCTTTCCGGAATTTATAACCTGCTTCGAAGGCTTGCGGAATGGGCCGTGAATACCTTTCTGGACCTGAATATATTTGAAAAAATAAATTTAGCAGTCTGTATCCCGGCCCTTTTCGCCGTATCAATGCCGGTGGGGCGATATTATATTTTTGAAAGTTATTTTTATATCAATAATCCCCTCGCCGTATATATGATTGCCATCGTTATCATCATGTTCGCCGTGCGCTATCTTTCACCAGTGCCCAGGCTGAGCATCAGGGAATTTATTAACGCATATTACATCTTCTGGCTCGTTTTTCTCCATCTTTCAGGCGATATAAGCAAGGCACCCTATACCTTAACATCCGGTTTTTATATTAATATTGTAGTTCCGGCGATTTTTATGGTCGTCTCACTTTTGAGTTTTTTTATGTTTCGTGATGAATAAGAATTAAGTCGGTTCAGAAACAGGCTGATTGAGACAATTTATTGATCCTGTTTATAAAAAAAATTGATGGTGCCAATGCGTTTTTTTACCAGTGGGTTTGACATCGGCTCGCAGGAATACAGGTGTGTGTTTTTATTGAACACGTTGATTTTATAGGGCTTTCCCATAACTGCCGAGAGATGGTAAAAAGTCAGGAATTCCGCACTATCTTCAGCCCAGTTCATTGTTGAGTAAAGGCTGACAAAGGGGGTTTCAGAGAGATCTTTGTAGAGTTTAACGGCATCCGTTATAGAAATTTTTGGCCCTTTATTTAAACCATAAAAGGTTATCTGTTTTCTCATGGCGAAGTCTTGTACGGGCCTGTCATAGCCCTCCCATATCTTTTCTGTAAAAGGAGTGCTGTCAGGGATTTCTCCCCTGAAAGGCAGAACCGCATCCTCAACATAGGGTGTAATATACGTAACATAATCAACCACATGCACTGACTCATGGAGCAGAATATAGAGAAAGCCCTTATGTTCTCTGCCGCAGTCAATTGAAATTTTAATAGTTTCAGAATCGTTTTTAAAACAGGTTGCTTCTTTTTGCGTAATGTAATCCGAAAGATCTGCCTTTAAGGAGACGGGATTGATGACCATGTAGCAGTAAAAATTGCCCTTTTCATCGGTGATCCAGTCTGTAAGGCCGCTTCCGAGAAAGTCGTTGATGAAATAAATGCCCACGAGATGACTGTTCAGTATTTTTCGTATATTCCCCGGGAGAAGATTGATCGAATTGCCAATAATTATAAGGTCGTTCTGATCGGGGTTGTAACCGCTATAGTCCGGCCTGCTGTCAAAATTTTTCATGTGATTCAGAATGATTGAGGGGATAGACCCGGTTCTTTCAACCAGGGGTAGTGAATGATCAAAGGTGTGATTTTTAATAAAATGTACTGGATCAATAGCATTTTTTTTGGCAGTTATAATGTAGCAGGTAAAAAAAGCAAGGACCAGTGATGTTGCCATGAGCAGTACGGGATAGAATCGTATTCCTTTTATCAGTGCTCCGGTTTTTTTTTCTTTTTTCATTGCAGTGAATTGATTGAACCAGTATGTAACCATTATTTGTAAAAGCATGATTTAAGAAAAGAAAAATTTTATTTTCTGATTTTAAATCTTCATGAGAAAGTAACAAAATTTTATGGCAAAAAACAAAAAAGTGAGTTGATTTTTTCACTGTTTATTTTTTTTGAATCTATTCTGTAATCAAATTATTTATACTTCATTATTGTCGAATTAAAACCGGCAGGGAATAAGTTTCCAGTGCAAGCCGGTTCTTTTCAGTAAAATTTTCAGGAGGGAAGTATGTCAAAACATCAGTTTCAAACAGAGGTCACTCAACTTCTTCAGCTCATCATCCATTCCCTGTACTCACATAAGGAAATATTTCTCAGAGAACTCGTCTCAAATGCGTCAGATGCGCTTGATAAGCTGAAATATCTTACCTTAACTGATGAGAATTATAAGGGGATCAATTTTAATCCACGGATTGACATTTTTTTTAATGCCGGGAATAATAAAAGCTTCACAATAGCTGATACAGGCATAGGGATGAATGCTGAAGATTTGACTCAGAATCTGGGTACAATTGCCAGTTCCGGAACCAGAAAGTTTTTAGAAAAACTGACCGGTGATGCGAAAAAGGACGCTAATTTAATAGGCCAGTTCGGTGTCGGCTTCTATTCAAGTTTTATGGTTGCTGACCGGGTTGAAGTGATTTCCCGGAAGGCAGGCGAATCAAATGGTTATAAATGGACCAGTGACGGTAAAGGTGAATTTGAAATTGAGGAAGTTGAAAAAGAAACCGAGGGCACAGTTGTTACCCTCTTTCTCAATAAAGAAGGAGAAGATTATACCAATAGATGGGAGATACAGAATATAATTAAAAAATATTCCAATCATATTCCATTTCCAATTTATTTGCATTACGAAGATATTAAATATGAAGGTGAAGGTGATAAAAGGAAAGAAACCCGGGAACAAAAAACGGATCAGATAAATGCCGCATCAGCGGTCTGGAAAAGGCCGAAATCGAGCCTGAAAGATGAAGATTACAATGAATTTTATCGTTCGATTTCCCATGATGTTGACGATCCACTGATGCATATACACAATCACGCTGAAGGGAGGCGTGAATACACAACATTATTTTATATACCTCAAAAGGCCCCTTTCGATCTTTTCAGGGTTGATTATGTGCCCGGAGTCAAGCTGTATGTTAAAAGGGTTTTTATAACTGATGATGAAAAAGAGCTCATGCCGGTATATCTTCGATTTCTCCGTGGTGTGATTGATTCAGAAGACCTTCCTCTGAATGTCAGCAGGGAAATGTTGCAGCAGAACCAGATTCTTGCAGAGATAAAAAGTTCCTCTGTGAAAAAAGTGCTCGGCGAGCTAGAAAATCTTCAAAAGAAAGACCGGGAGAAATATAATACATTTTTTACAGAGTTCGGGGTTCCCATCAAAGAGGGCCTGTACCAGGATTTTGAAAACAGGGAAAAGCTTTTGAATCTGGTTATGTATAAGTCAACGAGGGCCGATGGTTTTACGACTTTTGAAGAATATGTTTCTCGAATGAAACCTGATCAACAGGCAATCTATTATATTACCGGTGAAAAAGAAGAAATATTGCGCAATTCTCCACTGTTGGAGATGTATCAGGATAAAGACATTGAAGTACTGATCATGGACAATGAGATTGATGATATTATTATTTCAACGGTGCCCAAATTTAAGGACTTTGATCTTAAATCAGTAAACCGGAGCGATTCAGCTGATGATTTAAAAACTGAGGATGATAAAAAGAAAGAAGAATCAGCAAAACCCGTGATCGAGAAGATAAAAGAATGCCTCGGGGACAGTGTTAAAGATGTTAAAGCCAGTGTGCGATTAAGCGGGTCCCCCTCATGTATTGTTGCTGACGAAAAAGACCCGACAGTGCAGATGCAGCATCTTTTAAAAGCAATGGGACAGGGTAATATTCCTGATTTTAAACCGATTCTCGAAGTGAATCCCGATCATCCAATCGTAAAAAAACTGACAGATATTGATGATAAAAATATTATTTCAGATATCAGTTTTCTTCTTCTCGAGCAGGCCATGCTTGTTGAAGGAGTAGAGCTCAAAAATCCTGTCGATTTTGTGGCGCGATTGAACAGGGTGATGGAAAAAGCAATTTAAGACAACAGGTAAAGCATCATTGATTAAGGTGCGTATAAAAAAACCCGCGTTCCCGCGGGTTTTTTTATCTATTGATCACCCTGTTCAGCAGGGGCGGATTGTTCAGACTGTGGATTTTCTCTTTTCTTATCATCGATAGGCGGCTCACTATCTTCAGAAGCTGGAAACGTCATTTCCAGTTTTTTGAGTTCCAATGTCTCATAATCAAAGAAAGCGAATTTTGTGGCACTGTTTATATAATCAAGAGCAACAAAATCGATTCCTTTTTTATACGGTATGAAATAGATGTTCCGCGGATAATTTTTATCGAACTCCCATAGTTTGACTTTTATCCATTTGCGTTTTTTAATATTAAGGAGAGATACTGAATCAACATACTGGTTTTGCTTCGCGAGAGGCCTGGTCTTGACTATGACATAACCATCACGGTAATTTATATCCCTTATTTGCGTTTCATTTAATCCACCTGAAGAGTCAGGGATGAAACGGTTTATTGATCTGCCGTTAAAAGTATATACCCCGGTAGTGTTGGCCATAAGCAGTAATTTATCGGTTACATGAAGATCGATAAGGTCAAGCACCGCATCTGAGACAAGCTCCCGTATGCCCATTGCCCGGGCAACAATTCCCCCGGTTGTTTCTCTTTCACCATAAAGTTTCCATTTTTCACGATCTTCTTCGTCCTTCTGGCCTGGTCTGTATTCCAATCGTGAAAGACCTGAAACTGAGGCAAACCACATATTATCTCCTGCAACTCCATCATCCGGCCCTTCTGAGCGCAGATAGCGCACAAACTTGTCAGGAAGCTCTGAATTGTTCCGGTCAAAGTGTACCCATTCCCCTTTCGGGCTCAGGCGTGAAACACCCTTCTCTTCTTTCCTGGAATAATTAAACCAGGTGTTGCCTTTCATGTCTATTTCAATTTGGATCAGATTGTTTGACCTTAATTCTGACGAAGTGGTATCAAGAGTTGCATAGTGGTCTATAACCCATCCGTTTTTAAAAAGAATTTCTGTCGCACCTGATCCCTTGGGTGTCCCATAGATAACGTAGAGCTTGCGGACATTGTTGTAGTTGTAAAAATACGCAGCCCGTATGTTTTTGTCGGCCAGGGCGTCTTCTTCAACAGGAAGATGAATTACGGGATTGGTATCAGTAATATTTTTTATAGGATAGAGAAAAATGCCATTTTTTTCAGTAATAACCGCGAACATGGACTCTGTGAGTTTTGTAAGTTTTTTTATCTGCCCCAGATCATCCAGAAATGAGGGTTCCCCCCATGTTTCTATGATTCCGTCCCGGTAAACGATAAGATGGTTTTTGTTTTGATTGTTTACAGCGAGAAGAATCTGCCCATCCCCGAGCTGCAGCAGATCAATAAGAGTGAGCTTTGATGTATCGCAGCTGCAATAGGAACATATTATTACACCGGTAAAAAACAGAAGAATCCCTTCCCTGAGAAGGGAAGGGATTCTTTTTATTATTTTCTTAATAAGCATTTGTTCAAAAGGCCTTATTTCTCTTCGTTTGTCTCAGCAGGTGCTGCTGCTGTTTCGCCGAAGTTATAAGTAAGGGTTATACTGGATGAAAGATCTTCGCTGCCGCCGCTTATGAAATTCGGTCCAGTAGTGAAGAGGCCTTTGTTGATAGTTGCTTCAAGAAGGAACTGGCCAATTTTATAGGCAAGACCGATTGAAGCATCAGTTCTGTAGTTGTATTCACGGTCATCGTAATATGACGAATCACCGGCTGATGCAACTTCGTTTTTATTGTCAACATCATACAGCATGATGTCATGAACTACACCAAAGCTGCCTTTGAGGCCGCCGATAATGGTTCCTTCACAGCCCATATGCAGTTTGAGGGTCCATTTGGTGATGTCAGAAGAAAGTTTTGAGGCATCAGTTGTTCCCGCTATTGTACCGTCATAGTAGTACTTTTGCATATCCATGTTGAGGTTGAGGCCAACATATACCAGAGATGATTTTGAGAAATTCATTTCATCAGAAACACCGATCTGGAGTTTGTGCTGATAACGATTAAAATCTATGTCTGTATCATTGTCAGCGGTATAATTCGTTGAATGGTCAGCATCGATATATTTGACAAATACGTGGAGGAGCATATGTTCCATAGCCTGAAAGTTAAAACGGGCAAAAGCGTACAGGTCATATGCGTTGACTGATTCATAGGTATATTTGCCATGATAGTTGTCGCCGACTTGCTCGAGCATCGGCATGCCGAAACAGAATGCCGCGTCAACACTCATGCTTGAAGTAAGAGCTATTGAGGTTCCAAGCTTGACTTTCCACTCAAGAGCGCTGTCGCTGTCTTCGCCAGCATATCCAAAACTGCCCTCAAGGCCAAAAGCCATGTTGTTGATCTTATAGGCAAAGGTCATTGTTGCCATCATAACAGCAAGTGTAGCAGGCTTGCTTCCGCTGATGTTTGCTGCATCAAGAAGAAGTCCTGAGTTGTTGTTGATAAAACTGGGCAACTCATCATAAGGAGCAGGCAGTCCGCTGGCAACGTATGTTCCCATATGCCAGAAGTTCGCCCATGAAGGATTGCCGTCAGAACCTAATCCTTTGAAGGCATCTGAGTTGTAGTCAGCAGAAATCAAAGAGTAGAATTCCACATTCTTGACAGGTTTGAGTAAGATTTTTCCGCCACCGTGGGTGTTGCTTGCGCCATCCCAGTAGGCTGTTATTAAAGCGGGAAAAAAGGCAATTGATGCCGGGTTGGTGCTCCAGTGCGCTGAATCTTTCTGGATCATCATGTCAGCACCGGTGAGCCCCATGCTGCTCATGCGCGTCCCTGACGCAAATGCTGCGCTGGAGACAAAAAAGAGCGCTGCAACAAGAGCGGCAAGAAAAGTCAGTTTGCTTTTCATAAACTATCTCCTTATAAATTTTTAATTATTTTCCTGACAGTATATTTTTGGTCAGGCATATTCAATTGGAACGAATACTATAAGAAAATATTAATTTGTCAAGCCCTTTAGACTTTTTTGTGGAAACCTGAGTGTCAGGCCTAAGTTTAAGTTTATAGGCCGGTTTAATGTCACGTGATCACTACTTTTTCATTTTTATAGATGCTAACGTTGCCGATAATTACGGGTTTTTCCCCAGTTGAAGCAAGAGTATTTATTGTTTCATTCGCTGAATCCGGCGAAATGAAAATCATCAGGCCAACACCCATATTAAAAGTGGTGAACATTTCCCGCTCACTAACGTTCCCTTCCTTCTGAATCACGGTGAATATATCCGGAACAGTAAATGAAGAGCGCTCGATAGTTGCTGCGCACTTTTCAGGCAGGATGCGGGGGATGTTTTCATAAAAACCCCCTCCGGTAATGTGCACGATACCCTTCAGGGTAAGCCCCCTGTCAAGACAGGCGATAACCGCTTTAGGATAAAGCCTGGTCGGGACGAGCAGGTTCTCTCCCAGTGTTCCGGTAAGCCCGGACAGGGTGTCATTAACACCAAGTTTCATCATGTCAAAAAAAAGTTTTCTTACCAGGGAATAGCCGTTGGAGTGTATACCTGACGAGGGAAGGCCTATAATGACATCCCCCGGAGTTATCGTGCTTCCGTTGATGATTTTCTGCCGGTCAACAACGCCAACCGCAAAACCCGCTATGTCATAGTCCTCCGCTTCCATTACCGAAGGATGTTCGGCGGTTTCGCCTCCCACGAGGCTGCATCCGGACTCACTGCATCCCCTGGCGAGCCCCTTTACTATGTCAACCAGGACGTCCTCCCTGAGTTTGCCGCAGGACAGATAGTCAAGAAAGAAAAGGGGCCTGGCGCCGGAAGTAATAATATCATTCACGCACATCGCTACAGCATCAATGCCAATGGTGTCGTGTTTATTCATCATCTGCGCTATTTTCAGTTTTGTGCCGACACCGTCAGTGCCAGAGACCAGAACCGGCTCTTTCATATCCGGGAATGAGCCGTCGTAAAGAGCCCCGAAGCCGCCTATTCCGGTTATTACCCGGTTGGAAAAGGTTTTTTTTACGATCGGGGCGATTCTCTGTACAAAACGGTTCCCACCGTCAACATCAACCCCTGAATCTTTATAGGTTAAGCCCATGTTTTCCTCAATTTTACTAATAAATTTAGATGCCCGCTGGGGAACACATTTGAATTCTTATTGTAAGCTTTATTATTACCCTGTACAATAGTAACAGTTCTTTTTTATGCAACAAATATTTTGTCCTTTAAACATTATTGTACCCCATTAATAATTTATTGCTTGATTTTAAGCGGGAAAAAGATCACTGTTTTTCAATTTTTTAATTATCAGGTCCGAACTTAATGAAAAAACTGGAATCAACCAGAAAGATAGCGCCCGGAAGTGTACTCAGAGTATATAAAAAGGGATTTGGGTATGCCAGGCTGGTGGTCAGGGATTTCGAAGGCAGTTTTTTTACCGCTGAATCGGACCCGGTATTTATTGAACACATTAATGACGGTGACGAGGTTGAGGCCTATCTCTGGTTGGAGAATGACACTTCATATGATTTTATCCTCACGGTTATCGGCAGGATAACAATAGGAAATACGGTTTTAATTTTTAATCACACCGAGGACATCCTTCACAATAATGAAAATGAATGTCTCACGGCCCGGGTTTCAATTCCGGTCCGCTTTTTTATTCTTGATACTGGTAATGAGAACAAGGGTATTTCAACAGAAAAAATTGTTCATCACGCAGGTATTATTACCGCTTTAAGCGACAGGGAAGCTGATATTTCCAGTATGGATGATATTCATTCCGGAACCTTAATTAAACTTCACGCATTTATCGGGACCCAGGACCTGGAACTCATCGCGAAAATTGACAAAGCCTCAGTTATTAACAGTCAATGGAATTACCATGTGATATTTACCAACCTTCATGCACATGAGAGAAATCAGATACTTGATCAGGTATTTACCATGTACCGTGAATGAGAATCAATTTTTATATATTATACAAACCGCTTAATTGCCTCTGTATAAACTTTTTATTGCTGCATAAATAATACAGTTCAAGCATATTTTTTGTCACAATTATACCATAAAATACCGAAATTGAGAGAAAGGCGTTTTAACTATTCCTTTTTATTATTGTGGGACACTGAGAATGCTTATAACAAGAATAAAGTTCATTGTGCTCTTGATTGCTGTATTGTGCGGTGTTAATTCTTTTACAGCTGAACCCGCTGATGAGGCATTCCTGGTGTATAACCGCCTTGAACGGGACCACTTTAAATCGGATACAACTGTTCGGTTAAGTATTTGTATTAAAAATATATCATCCACCTCTGCTTCATTTAAAATCTATTCAGGCGGGCCTGAAATCGGTGATTATCTCACTTTTCAGCCTGTTGTGTTTGATAATCAGGGTAATGAGGCTGAAACCATTGTCCCGTATAAAATGAAAAACCAAAATTTAATGGAAGTTTCAAAAACACTTAAAGAACGTGCCATTCTTCTTGATCCCGGTGAAGTGTTCACACATTCTATTTCCCTGAATACGATTTATAAACTTGAAAATGATGTCCCATACCGGGTGAGAAGCTTCTTTTTCCCCGATTTGCTTGCTCAACAGGTGGTTCTAAAGAGCAATAATGAAGTATCGCTGGTGGTCAGTGACCGCGGTCTGGGAACCGTAAAGACCGGAATAATAAGAGAGAGGCCGGAGATTGAGCTTGACCGAACTATGGCACCATCAGAGGTAGTGATAATACATCTTCTCGGTGAAAAAAACAGGGAAATGAACAAATTCATTAAATATATTGATATTAAGAAATATATTAATTCATATTCAGATTATATACGTTTGTACCAGCTCGCCGATGACGATGAAAAGCGGACTATTGAAGACGATTTTATCAGTTATTTATCAAGGGAAAGAAGCGATTACATTCTTGATTTTAAAATTACTCAGGAAGAAGTTGAAAATAATAAAAAAATATCATATGTTGATGTTGTTGTTGATAGATTTAATCCGAGGAGAACAAAAAGATTTCGTTATCGCTACACACTTGAAAAAGAGAATGATCATTGGCTGATAACCGGCCTTGAAGCAACTATAATGAAAGGTATTGCACGATGACCGAGATACTTTCCCAAGATGAAATAGATGCCCTGTTGACCGCAATTTCAACAGGAGAGGTAGATACCACAGACTATTCTGCTGCAAAGGAGCAGAAAAAGGTCAAAATATACGATTTCAGGAGACCTGACAAGTTTTCCAAAGATTATATCAGGACCCTGCAAATGATGCACGAGACCTTTGCCCGTCTGACCACAACCGCTCTTTCGGCACAGCTCCGGGCGCTCGTAAGCGTTCACGTTGCTTCAGTTGACCAGTTGACCTATGAGGAATTCATCCGGTCAATCCCGAACCCGACCACGCTTGCTGTCATCAACATGGACCCGCTTAAAGGTTCAGCGGTGCTTGAGATAGACCCCTCGATCACGTTTACGATTATTGACAAGCTTTTTGGAGGCATGGGTGAAGCAACAAAGATAAGCAGGGAACTCACTGATATTGAGCTCTCAGTTATGGAAGGCATTATTGTTCGTATTCTGGGAAATCTTCGTGAGGCATGGTCAAACGTGATAGACCTGCGGCCGAGACTCGGCAACATAGAAACCAATCCCCAGTTCGCCCAGATTGTTCCGCCCAATGACATGGTTGTTCTTATTACTCTTGAGACTAAAGTCGGTGAAGTTGAGGGGATGACAAACCTCTGTATTCCCTATATATCCATTGAGCCGGTAATATCGAAGCTCTCTGCCCAGTATATGTATTCAAGCATACGTAAAGGCGCGACGGACGAAAACCTTTCTGTTATTCAGAGCCGGCTCGAAACCGTCACTCTTCCCATAGTGGCTGAAATTGGCCAGGTTGAAATAACCGTTCAGGAAGTGTTAAACCTTTCAACGGGTGATGTGATCAAGCTGCCCGAAACGAAGATAGGCTCCGACATGGTACTCAGGATCGGGGGCAGAAGGAAGTATCGATGCAGGCCGGGAGTTGTTTCCAACAGGCTTGCAGTGAAAGTTGGTGAACGTATTGAGGAAGTTCCTGACGAACTGCTGACAACGAAACGCGGAGAAGATGAATTTTAATTAGGGATATATAAACTGCACAAAAAAGGCCGTC
>Ga0116163_1002458_pt1 | contig 10837 bp, 9 predicted proteins | sample AD_UKC107_MetaG_FD_89889 | JGI IMG/M metagenome (GOLD analysis project Ga0116163, IMG submission 89889) | Active sludge microbial communities of municipal wastewater-treating anaerobic digesters from Hong Kong - AD_UKC107_MetaG | ecosystem: Engineered > Bioreactor > Anaerobic > Digestate | place...
GAATGGTAGTCTTCTATCACCGAGACTTTCTCCTGTCCCTCCACAAAGTATTTATCGTAATTCAAATCACGCGTATCGCAGGGTATGCGGTAGTAATTTCCCATATCCTCGGCCCGGGCCATTTCTTCGCGCGTGACCAGCGTTTCATACAGCTTTTCCCCGTGACGCGTCCCAATCACTTTTACAATGGTATCTTTTTTGAGCAGTTCCTTAAGGGCCATGGCGAGCGTTTCCAGCGTAGCAGCCGGAGCTTTCTGAACAAACAGATCGCCGTTACGACCGTGTTGGAACGCGTAAATGACCAAATCAACAGCATCGTTAAGCGTCATCATAAAACGCGTCATATTGGGATCGGTAACGGTAATTATTTCGCCTTTCTCCATCTGCTCCATCCACAAAGGAATCACGGAACCTCGGCTGGCCATAACGTTCCCGTAGCGGGTACAACAAATGGTGGTGCCGTTCCCGTTGCCCAACTGCCTACCTTTGGCAATGGCCACCTTTTCCATCATTGCCTTGGAAATGCCCATGGCATTAATGGGATAACAGGCCTTATCTGTACTCAGAACCACCACATTCTTCACCCCGTGTTCAATAGCCGAGTCCAGAACATTCTCTGTCCCCAGGACATTGGTCCTGACCGCCTGCGTGGGGAAGAATTCACAGGAAGGGACCTGCTTGAGGGCGGCCGCATGGAAAATAAAGTCCACCCCTTTCATCGCCCCATCTACACTCCGGCGATCCCGAACGTCCCCTATATAGAATTTGATCTTGGGATTCTGATACAAATGCCGCATATCGTCCTGTTTCTTTTCATCGCGGGAAAAAATGCGGATCTCTTTTACATCTGTAGAGAGAAAACGGTTAAGTACTGCATTACCGAAAGACCCCGTTCCTCCGGTAATTAAAAGAATTTTATTCGTCATTATATATTTATTTAGCTAAGTATTGTTTGAATTGTTTGTGATATATACTCCAACTCTGATACTTTCATAAATGGGTATATAGGAAGTGAAACATTCCCCTGCCATGTTTTTTCAGCATTTGGAAAATCAAGGGGGTTCAAACTGTAGCGTTCTTTATAATAAGTCATCTGATGCAAAGGTTTATAATGAACAGAAGTTCCAATTCCAGCTTCAAACATTTTTTCAATAAAAATGTTTCTGCTTATCTTCGCATCTTCTTTAATTACAATAGGAAAAAGATGCCATGCATGATCTTTTAAAGGTACTTTACAGACTGGCAAGTCTATAGTTGATATTGTAGACAAATTTTCATAATAATATTCTGCCACTTTCTGCCTTTCATTACGCAAAAACTCTGCTTGTTCTAATTGCCCTAATCCGATTGCTGCATTAATATCTGGCATATTATACTTGTATCCTGCATCAACAATATCATATTCCCATGATACTTTTTTTGCAGTATAACGATCCCACACATCACGATTAATACCATGAAGTCGCATTATTTTTACTCTACGATACAATTCTGCATTATTCGTCACTAACATACCACCTTCTCCTGTTGTTATGGTTTTATTGGCATAAAAACTGAAGCATGTAATATCACCAAACGATCCTATTGTTTTTCCTAGAAGGTGGGCGGGGAAAGCATGAGCTGCATCTTCAATAATTTTTATATTATTTTTCTTACATATTTTAATAATTTCAATCATTTGCGCAGCTTGTCCTCCATAATGAACAATAATTAAGTAATGTACATTAGGATGAAGTTCAATAGCATTTTCTAATATTTCAGGAGTAATGAGATTAGTGCCATATTCAGTGTCAAGAAATACAGGATCGGCATGCATATATCTAATAATTTCTGCAGAAGAAGTAAATGTCATAGAAGGGACAAATACTTCATCACCTGGCTGAATACCGAGCGCTTCAAGCCCTAAATGTAATGCTGCAGTACATGAGTTAACAGCACATGCATATTTTGCATCCACAGTTTTTGCAAACCGTTTTTCTAATTCCATCGCTTTCCCTGCTGTTGTAAGCCAACCACTATCCAGTACTTCCTCCAAATATTTACGTTCGTTAGCTCCGATATACACTTTAGAAAAAGGGATAACTTGATGACTAATATTCATAATATTCTTATTTATTTATATTATTATTACGTATTACTGATTCTAACACTTCTACATATTTGGAAGTACCTATTTCACGTGTAAGATTATTCAGTATAAAATTTCTACCATTGATTCCATATTCATCGCATTTATTTGGATTTCTATATAAATAAAGTATCGCTTCAACAAATTTATCGATATCTCCTGCCTCTGTAAATAACCCAACTTTTTGACCTTCAATAATATTTTGAAGTTCGGTATCTATGTCAAAATTCGCTAAAATAGCTGTCCCTGTTGACATTATACTCCAGGTTTTACTCGGCATTGCACTCGTCCCTAAACCTTGTTTACAAGAAACAATTGCAATATTTCCTATACTATATACTTCAGAAGTTTTATCATAATTTTGTATAGGGAAAAAAAGTAAATTATTAATTTTCAAATTAGAAATTTTTCTTTTTAATTCTTTTTCTAAACCACCTGAACCAAATACAATAAATCTAATTGTTTCATAGTCCATGAGATTTCTTGCAGCCTCAATAACTAGTTCAATATTTTGAGCATGACCTAAATTCCCTGCGTAAACTACATAAAATAAATCCCGAGATAATCCAAGCTCATCAAAAAGTTTATTATCATTTCTACTTATTGGTACAACTGCTTTCTCATCCACCCAGTTGTAAATTACCTCAATTTTTGACTCAGGCACGCCCTTGTTCATAATATTTTTTTTGAAATCTTGAGAAATAACTATTATTTTATCCGCATTACGGTAGGTGAAATTTTCTATTACACGGCCAATTCTCCACAACAGCGACTCTTTGCGGGTAAGGCCTGTTGCAACTAGCGAATCAGGAAAAATATCCTGTAAATTGTATACCATAGGTATTCGACGAATTTTTTTAACAAGAACTCCCACAGCACCAAGAATCGGTGGTGTACTATCTACAAATAACAAATCACTGGCACTCACATTCTTTAAAAAAAGTCCATAGAAAAAATACATTATACAGCTTAAACAATAACGAAAGCCTCTGGATAATGAGCTACGCCCTTCTTTCATAAGTAAAAATCGATAAACACACAATTGCCCTTCATGTGAGGTCTCATAACGAAGTCTTTTTTTAAAAAAACGTAAGGAATAATTAACACCTCTAGTCGGTGTTGGTGCTATAATAACAACGCTAAAGTTCGAATAAAGGAAGGCCTCTATATAATTATCAACTATATATGAACTAGAAAAAATTTCTGGTTTATAATAACCAAAAAAGGCTAATACTTTCATACAATTTCATATTGTATTTTGTCAATAGCTCTATTACATATTTCGATAGCTTCTTTTGCATTTTCACTTTGAGCTACTACATAACCTATACGATCAACACTACTACGAATTTCTGTTGAGTATTCACCTACTTGTTTTATAAGAGATATTTCTTTAACACCTCTGATTCCAAGCGCATCCTCAATACCAGTAATAGACTGTATTTTTCCATAAGGTAATTCCAGATATTTTATAGCACTACCTTTATCGAACTTTTGAATAATATCCGGCTGAATTCCTAAAGACAAATCTATTGTAGCTTTTATCATGTCAATCCCTGTTGACAAAGGCACCAGATGTGTTGATATACAATCCCCTCCCATACGTGCACCTAGTTCTATCATTTTGGGGCCATTAGAGGTTGACATAATTTCAACATGTGCAGGACTGTTTTTAATACCGATTGCTTTCACAGCTTTAACCGCAAGTTCTTTTATTTCAGAAACCTTATTTATCGGGAGTTGAGATTGCTGACTGTGACCAATCTCGACAAAATGAGGATTCCCATTAGTAAGTTTATCTGTAACAGCCATAATATGAGGTTCATCATCTACAACCATTACTTCAACACTCACTTCTTGACCAGTCAAATATTCTTCAATAATGACTACTCCACCACGAGATTCATTTCTACTATATTGGAATGCTTTGTTTAGTTGTTGACGATTTTCAACAAAACATACTCCACGACTTCCTGAATTATCTATTGGTTTGATTATGCATGGATAAGTTATGTTATCTTGATTGACCTGATCTATACTATTAATTATACAAAACCAAGGTGAAGCAACATTATTAGCTTTAAATGCTTTTATCATTTCGCCTTTATCGGTTGATTTTATAGCAGTATCTATAGAAATACCAGTCAGACCTAATATTGAATTTGCTACAGCAATAGAACGTATAGGCATATCTGTTGCAAGAGTCAATATCCCATTTGGTTCAAATTCTTTAGCCACTTTACAAATTCCAGGAACATCATTTGTGCTGACATTATAATAATGATCAGCATGAGCTATTCCTATAGCATGTGAATTAAAATCTGCAACCGCTACTATATATCCAAGTTCTTTAGCACGTCGAATTGCTGGAAGCTGAAGAATAGAGGCACCTAATATTAAAATTTTTTTTTGCATATTGTTTCAAGAAATAATACCATTAATTATCTCAGCGATTTCTTCGATATCAAAAGCGTTGTACCTTTGATCTATAGGAATGGATAACATATGCGTTGACATATACGCAGAATTTTTACATGTGTTCATGGCCTCTTTTGAAATGGGCCATAATACAGATGCAAATAGGCCTTTTTTGGCGAGTCTTTCCTGAACAACATCTCTATTATTCACTGTTAAGGGAAAAGAAAATGGCACATAAAAACTAGAAAAATGATTGCAATTGATCGGTATTCTTAATGCAGTATTTTTAATAATCAAATTGTACAAATGAAAAAAATTGAATTTTCTCTTCTCTATAAGATCACTGCAATCATAACTTTTAAGGTACTTCATTGAATGAGAACTCATCAAATAATATTTTCCATATTTATCCAAAACTGATTCACATCCATCAAAAATTGAGCGGGATATTAACTTATTTTGTAAATTATTAGTATAATAAAATATTGACTTATTTTTTAGGGCCTTGATCCTTTTTTCAACAAACTTATGATCTTGGGTCTCAATTGGTCTGATCGTAAACCTATTCATGTAATCAAAAAAAATTGCACCATCAGGAATCCCTATCCATTTACGTATACTTGCTATATGAATATCTGCACAAGAAAGATCATTTACATTAAAAAGCAAATGTGTAAAGTCTTCAATTATTACTGTGTCAGGGTACTGTTTTTTTATTAAGCAAACTACTTTATTAACAGGACTAGCACCAAAAAAATTCATGACAACAACTACACAATTACCTTTATATTTAGAAATTATTGACAGTAAGAAGTTAATATCAATTGTTAGATCTTCATTCAAGCGATAGAATTTAATCTTCTTCTTTCTTATAGAGAAAGGTTTGATCATAGAACTACAACAATATGCAGGCATTAAGATCAAATCATACATTTTGGGTAAACAATCTGAAGCAACTCCTAACGCATCTCTTCCGGACCGCAACAATTCTATATGACCTTTTGTATTATCAAATAAATCTGTAAAATACTTATTATTATCTGTTGATATTAATGAAAACTCACTTCCGTATTCTCTCATGTTTCTTTATTTTCTCTCAAAATTCACATTAATGTTTTCTTTATTTATTACTGTTTTTATTGTCTTACAAAATATTTTTATATCAAGCAAAAACGATATATTGTTGGCATAATAAACATCATTCACTAATTTCATTTTACCATCTGCATTATTTCTGAAGAAAGCCTGATTATATCCAGTTATTCCGGGACGAACATTTAATATTATTCTTTGTTCTTCAGTATATCTTTCCAACCAATCAATCGGGTCTGGACGAGGTCCGATTAAACTCATTTCACCTAAAAAAACATTAATAATTTGTGGCAATTCATCTATGCTGTTTTTACGTAAAAATTTTCCTATCTTAGTTAAACGAAAATCATCAATGTTATTATATGTTGAGCCATCTTCAAGTCTAATATCAGGTGCGTCCAATTTCATTGTTCTGAATTTAAACATATAAAATTGCTTGCCTCCTTTAGCTATACGATTTGCCTTGTAGAAGATGTTACTTTTGTCTTCAAAATAGATAAGCGGACCAAAGATAAAAAAAGCTATGATCAATAAAGGTAATGCACAGATACTAAAAAATATGTCAAATACCCTTTTAAAGAAATGCACGTACATTTAGTATTTTAAATCTTGAATTATTCTAATTGATATATTACTAGATTGAAAGATTTTAATTTTGTCTATTAAAACTTGCTCTGACAGATTCCACCACTGAAGATCTAAAAGAGTCTCAATGATTTCTTTTGAGAATCTATATCTTAGAATCTTTGCTGGGACACCCGCAACTATCGAATACGGAGGAACATCTTTTGTTACAATAGCTCCCGCTCCAATGACAGCACCATCGCCGATAGAAACACCTCCCATTATCATGACTCGCTCACCAATCCAAACATCATTTCCGACTACTACTTTTTTAAAAGGTATAGCATAATTGCAATCACACCATGAATGTCCAGTGGCGTTATTTTTTTCTGTAAAAATTGGATTGCTTGACAAAAAATCTAAAGTATGAATTCCTAATCCAACTTTTACCTCATCACCTATAGAACAAAACTTCCCAATATCAGCACATATAAGACATGAGTGTCGCCCCAAATATGAGTAAGCTCCAATTTGAGATTGATACACTTGTGTTGAAGAATTAATTTTTGATCGTTTATCTATAGTTGATAAGTTATCAATTTTCGCAAAAAAAGATACAGCTGGATTAAATAAATTCTTAATTAAACCCAATATATACTTAATCATTGAAGTATAATGTCTCATCAATTTTTACTGGGTAAGCATCTATTAAACTTCCTTTCGTCGAATTGACAATCTCGACGCCTATTCTCTCTGCATATTGTGCTAATTCTATATGTATTTTGGCATCAAATGAATAGTTGAACAACTCAAAATCCATTGATATTCTTCGCTTATGTGAGGCATCATTATAACAATGAGCCTGAGTGGTGTGAGCAAAGGAATTAAAATCGCAACCTAGTAATACAATTTTTTTATAACCCAGTGCTATTGCATAACCTATAGCAACACAGGCAACATTCCCAAAAGCAGGATTAATTCTATTAATAATAATTGATTTTTTGTGGTTAAATAAGCCTTTAAAATTTGACATGTAGAATAGTTGGTCTTCTGGATAGCCAATAAAAGCTTCTGAAGCATACAAAGCGCTGTTTAATAAGAATTTTGTTCGCTTTCCAATATATAATTTAAGAGCTTCCATCAAATCATTAATATGATAGGGAGTAGCAAATCCTTTATCAGCAATTAAATAATATGATGGTATAAAATGTGAAAAGTTTATACCTATTTTATAAAAATTATTGACAACAATCGTATCACCATCAATTTTGTTTAAATCAACATTTCTGAATGATGGACCGAGACCACATACATAACAAACATCTGTTTTGTTCTCTTTAAGCAATTTTTTATTTTTTCGCGGAAGATATAATAGTTTGTAATCTAAAATTGCATACGTTAAAAATTTAATATAACCACCTAAATTTATTAAAAAAATATTAAGACTGAAAAGAAATTTATAGTTCATCGTTTTAAAGAAAAAAGTATAAAAGCTCAAATAATTTGAAGATTAGAATTATGTGTTAATGTTTCATCAAAAAAATACTGTAATTTTTTCGCGAAGAGTAACTAAATACTTAAAGGAATTATTCTACTAATTTAGGAATAATTTGCGTCATTCTTTGATAACCCACATTTTTACTGAGCATTTTATGCTTACATATATTCACGTTTTTTATAAATCAATGATAACATTATTATCATCTGGAATGAAAAAGATCCTCCAACAAAATCAGGATTAGAGAACAAGGCAATAAAGACACATGCAATATATGGAATAAGCGTCCGATCAAGTACTAATATTTTTAAATAAACATTTAGAAATAAAAGTAATCCCAAAAATCCAAATCTAATTAATGCGATCCAAAAAGCTGATACAAAAACCACACCATCAGAATGAATTATTAGTGGAGCATTAACATATCCAGCATCGTAACAATCTTGAATATTGGGAAAGGGGACTCCTAGAACCCAATCCTTTATTTGCATATGTTTTACAATAAGAAATCCATTGATAATTCTATTTGTCTCTTTCAAATTTGTGTTTTCGATTTTATATAAACTTGAAGAAGCGACATATGACCTAGCTAGAATAAATAGCAAGAATATAAGCAGTAAGACAATAATTGTTTTGTTAATCAATCTTCCTTTTTGTGTAAAAAGATGAATGGTAAACATAACAACAACTAAAACAATACCTGTTGTTGAAGTTGATAGAAACACTGTCAAAGCTATCACAAAAGCCCATATAATTTTATTACTTCTTAATGCAAAGAAAAGTGGTACTAACATAAAAGACGCATAAGATTGTGGCTCCCAAAAAAAAGATGTGGGTCTTTCAATGATACTATACAATCTACTTTGATTAGACATATTTGGTAAAAAAGGTAGTTTTATTGGAGACACGCTATGTCCAACTTGAACCAACAAGATGTGATACACCATTCCAATTATACAGATAATTGCTATAAGATTAATTGACCCTTCAATTTTCTTATAATCTAATGCTGGAGCAATAATCAAAATTGATATTAGAAAAATTACATATGCTATCAAAGAATTGATAAAATATGATGGCACGTTTGACATTACAAATAACCATAATAATTCATGGACAACCACAAATAAAAGTAATAGAACAATAGGTTTAAAATACAAATAAGACCCCTTCCGTTTATAGATTAACAAAACATCAACAATAATAAGTGTTCCAAAACTAAGCTGAAAATCTCCATAACCATAACCCATAAGAATTGGATAAAGTGCTATAAAAACTTCAAAGAATCCTAATTTGTCAAGATGAAAATATTTTATAATTTTCTTCATGTCATAATAACACGATTATCCTATAAGCCCCAATATTCAGTGTTGCTTTAGAATAGTATAATATAAATTTTATAAATATTCACAATAATAAGTAAATGTTTATAATACAATTAATTAAACTACATCTATCAAATTATTTCACTGGTGTTCTTAATCGGACACCAGTGAAGGATAATACTTCCAAAGAACACTTTGTTTAAAAAACTAAAGTTTATTATTAATAAGTTTTATTAGAGAATAAATTTTTTTGAAATAAAAAAGTAAAAGAAGCAAACATTCAGTCGTGAAAATAATTATCTTTTGAAAGATTGTTATTTCAAAAGAAATAGCATAATAAGAAATAAAAAGATTGGATATTGCCAGAAAATATACATCAATAAATAGGGCCCGAGCTTTTAATGCTTTAGATGCAAATATTTGTTTTAATATACTAATTACAAGATTGCTACTTGCCAGTGAGATAGCTGCACCAAAAATATTGTATTTGGGAATAAGTAATGCACATAAAACAATGTTAATAAAGGCTCCAATTATTGTTGCAAAACTAATGTATTTTGTATTTTCCCTTTTATAATAAAGGACGTAAATCACTAACGAACCTAATACAAGAGTAACGCTGCTGAAAATAAGAAAAGGGGTAATGGATATTCCTGAATGATATTGCTTATTTATCAAGATCTGAAGAATTTCAGGAGCTAGTAGAGAAAGAATAAATCCAAGCAAAACAAACAACAGACCTAATAAGCGGGTAGCAGTAATTATTTTTTTATAACTTTCTGTTTCTTTTTCAAGAATTCTATACACCCAGGGTTGATAGGCATCCAATATTGCTTTGCTTAAAACATCAATAATTACTGATATAAAATTTACTGCATTGAAAATTCCAACAGCTGCGGAATTTATAATTTTCCCTATAACTACCGTTGTGTAGCCTTTAATCCCCCATCCTGAAATAGTATGGGGGACAATTGCTGTAGCATATTTTAATACAGCTACCAACACGGTTTTTGAAATAACTATTTTTATTTCTTTTCTTAATTTGTAAAAACTATAAGATCCAAATATTACAGAAGTAATTGATATCGCTAAAATATATCCTAAAGCATTTAGTTTGATTACAACTAAAAATAAAACACTTAAAATAATTTGAGTTATCGAGTATCCTAACATTAAAAATGTATATGATTTTGCAGCTTCTTTTATTCGTAAAATTTTTTGAAAAATCGAATAAATAGGAGACGACATAATTATCAAGACACTTAATACAATAAAACTTATTGGTAATTCTGGTATAAAAACCCGAAATAAAAACTTATTAAAAGAAATTAATATAATTCCACCTAATATGGACAACCCTATACTAAAGGTTATAATAGAGCCTAGGACAACAGGTTTTTGTTGATTTTTCCTATATTGAAAATAGAATCGAGCTGCAGCTTCATCCAGAGCGTAAGTTATGATTAAAATATATATTGAACCTAAGGCAATGGTTTGGTTAACAATTCCAAAAGCAGATGGTGATAAAAGTGCCGTATATAATGGTACTAAAAAAAAAGATATACTTTTTTGAATAAAAGCCAGAAGAATATAAATACTTGCATTCCGGAATACTATATTATTCTTTAGCATTATTATAATTATTGAACACTAGTACTTTGTAACATTTAAAAGTTCAATATAGGATAGAGGTGCTTCAGTTTTGTACGGGCGTCTGCAGTCTTGAACTGGCACTATCCAATAAATTGTGTAAACGATAATGCAAAAGTAAAAAGCATTGTTAAATTTAAGGATTAAACCAAATGGAAACAC
>Ga0116163_1002459_pt1 | contig 10835 bp, 5 predicted proteins | sample AD_UKC107_MetaG_FD_89889 | JGI IMG/M metagenome (GOLD analysis project Ga0116163, IMG submission 89889) | Active sludge microbial communities of municipal wastewater-treating anaerobic digesters from Hong Kong - AD_UKC107_MetaG | ecosystem: Engineered > Bioreactor > Anaerobic > Digestate | place...
AAAAGCTACGGCAAAAACTGCAATCCCCAAAAGCAAAAAATCTGCAAATGTAACATTTGAGCAGATTAAGGAAAGAGCATACCAGATATATATGGAAAAGGGGGGCAAAGGTAGCGAAATAGATAATTGGTTACAGGCAGAAAAGGAATTGGGTAAATCGTAGTAATTAATGTGCTCAAAAATCTGCAATTAATGTTACCGAGTAATGGAGAAGCTTTAAAAGTATAAAACAACTTTTTTAAATACTAAATAAAGAATGAAGGTTCTTATGTTTGGATGGGAGTTCCCGCCTCATATAACAGGAGGGTTAGGAACTGCCTGCTACGGGCTTGTTAAAGGCCTTGCTAAAATAAATACAGAAGTACTATTTGTTGTTCCAAAAGCATATGGCGACGAGGATACGCGGGTAGTTAACATTTTAAATGCATCGGATATAGAAATAAACCAGGAAAGTATTAAAAAGGAAGATTTCTGGAAGAAAATAACTTTTATGGAGATAGGTTCAAATCTTATCCCTTACGTTTCACCAGAAGAATTTCAAAGGATAGTGGCTAAAAATATCTTAAGCAGGACAGATATAAATAAAAATATTTTTAGGTCTAAATATAAGTTTTCTGGTAAATATGGGAAGGATTTGCTGGAAGAGGTATCGCGTTATGCCCTGGTTGCTGCAAGTATTGCGGCTAATAATAACTTTGATATTATTCATGCTCACGATTGGCTTACATACCCGGCTGGTATAGCAGCAAAAGCTGTTTCAGGCAAACCTTTGGTTATTCATGTCCATGCAACAGAATTTGACCGTTCTGGCGAAAATGTAAACCAGAATGTTTACGATATAGAACGTAATGGTATGCTTGCTGCCGATAGGGTAATTACGGTTAGTAATTATACCAGGAATATTGTTATTACACGTTATGGCATCGATGAGTCAAAAGTATTTACTGTGCATAATGCGGTAGAGTTTAATAAGGATTTTGATGATAGCCAATGGCATAAATCTGTGCCTGAAAAGGTAGTGACTTTTTTAGGGCGTATTACTTATCAAAAAGGCCCCGACTATTTTGTTGAGGCTGCAAATCTTGTTTTGTCAAAGTATAAAAATGTGCGTTTTGTAATGGCTGGTAGTGGCGATATGTTATATAGGATGATAAGGCGTGTGGCTGAATTGCGCATAGCGGATAAATTCCATTTTACCGGCTTTTTAAAAGGGAATGATGTAGACAGGATGTTTTTGCAAAGCGATGTATATGTAATGCCCTCAGTTTCTGAGCCTTTTGGGATTTCTCCCTTGGAGGCTATGCGTGCTCATGTCCCGGTAATTATTTCCAAACAATCGGGTGTTGCAGAGGTATTAAGGCATGCAATTAAGATTGATTTTTGGGATATTGATGCTATGGCCGATGCTATTTATGGATTGTTAAATTATAATGGCCTTTCAACTATGTTCCGCAGGCTAGGGCAGGAAGAGGTTTTAGGCCTTAAATGGGAAAATGCCGCAAGGCAGATTAAAGATGTTTATTTTTCAGTGGTTTAAATTATAAATATAATATAAATGAAAACTATTTGTTTTTACTTTCAGGTTCATCAACCTTTCAGATTAAAAAGGTACCGTTTTTTTGATATAGGTGTTAATCATCATTATTTCGACGATTTTGCCAATAAATCTATTATGAGGAAAGTTGCAGAAAAATGCTACCTGCCAACCAATCAGTTGTTTCTCGATTTAATTAAAGAATACGGATGCAGGTTTAAAATAAGTTATTCTATTTCCGGTACGGCAATCGACCAATTTGAAATGTATGCACCTGATGTTTTGGAAAGCTTTAAACGGCTTGCTGAAACCGGTTGTGTGGAATTTATATCTGAAACATACTCCCATTCTTTGTCGGCTTTAAAGAGTGAATCAGAATTTAAAAAGCAAGTTCAATTACATAAAGAGAAAATTCAACAGCACTTTAACCAAACTCCAAAAGTGTTTCGAAATACAGAGTTAATTTATTCTGACCGTATTGGGGAGATGGTTGCCGAAATGGGTTATAAAGCTATGCTAAGCGAAGGTGCTAAACATATTTTAGGATGGAAAAGCCCCAACTTTGTATATACTAACGCCATAAACCCAAGGCTTAAACTATTACTCAAGAATTTTACACTTAGTGATGATATTGCTTTCCGTTTCTCGAACAGGGCATGGAACGAATGGCCATTAACTACCGAAAAATATGTACACTGGCTAAATTCAATCGAAGAAAAAGAAGAGATTGTGAACTTATTTATGGATTATGAAACATTTGGCGAGCACCAGTGGGCAGAAACTGGTATTTTTGATTTTATGCGCCATTTACCTCAAAGAGTCTTTTCTGAATCCAAATTTGAATTTTTAACTCCATCTGAAGCTGCCGATAAGCACCAACCAATTGCTATGATGCATGTACCTAATCCTATATCGTGGGCCGACGAAGAAAGAGACCTTACAGCCTGGTTAGGGAACGATTTGCAGGATGAGGCTTTTGATAAGTTGTATTCATTAATTGATAAGATGAATTTAGTTCATAATGAAGAGCTTATAAGGGATTGGAAATATTTGCAAACAAGCGACCATTTTTATTATATGTGTACCAAATGGTTTTCTGATGGCGATGTGCATAAATATTTTAATCCATACGATTCGCCTTACGAGGCTTTTATAAACTTTATGAACGTGCTAAGCGATTTCATACTAAGAGTTGAAACTGAAATATTAGGCAATAGGAAAGAAAATGAATTTGCTACTTATTCTCAGGACGAGATTAATAAAATAATTTCTGAATATGAAAATAAGATTAACGAATTAAAAAGCTTTACTGCGGAACTTAATAAACCTAATTTATCAATTAAAAAAGGAAAAGTTGTATCTAAATCATCCAATAAAAAATCAGAAACAAAGAAGATAAAAGGTAAGGAAATAAAAACAAAAGATAAAAAAACAGGAACAAAAGTAAAATCAAACAAAAAGTAGAAATAGATTGTAGAATCTTATAAATACTCAGATTATGCAAAAATCAAATAATATACCCGACTATCTTTTTGAGGTAAGTTGGGAAGTTTGTAATAAAGTGGGTGGAATACACACTGTAGTAGCTACAAAAGCATTAACCTTATCTAAGAAGTTTAGCAATAATCACATACTTATAGGCCCCGATATTTTAAGGCATACATCGGAACATCCGGAGTTTATCGAAGATAAACAAATGCTTAAAACCTGGAGGGAAAGGGCTGTTTTAGAAGGACTACGGATACGCATTGGGTGGTGGGATATTGAAAGTAAACCTCTTGCAATTCTTGTTGATTTTACAACGTTTATTTCGCAGAAAGATGAAATTTTTAAAATATACTGGGAGCAATTTAAGCTGGATTCATTAGCCGGGCAATGGGATTATGTAGAGCCTGCATTATTCGGTTATGCTGCAGGTAAGGTTATAGAAAGCTATACACGTTACTTTCTAAGCCGCAGCCATAAAATTGTTGCTCATTTCCATGAGTGGATGACCGGAAGCGGTTTATTATACCTGAAAAATAATGTACCTCAGGTAGCTACTGTATTTACAACACATGCTACTGTGCTTGGGCGTTCAATAGCCGGAAATAATTTTCCCTTGTACGACGAGATGGAAAAGTATAACCCCGACCTCAAAGCAAGGGAATTTAATGTGGTTTCAAAACAATCTTTAGAGAAGTTGTCAGCTGCAAATGCAGATTGCTTTGTTACGGTGAGTGAAATTACTGCCAGGGAGTGCGAGAATTTTTTATCTAAAAAGGTAGATTTGGTTACCCCAAATGGTTTTGAATATGATTTTGTCCCTACGGGAGATGAGTTTAAACTGCAAAGGGTAGAGGCAAGGGTTAAATTTTTCGAATTAGCCGAGGCGCTGTTATCATATCCGGTACCACCCGATAGTATTTTTATTGGTACTGGCGGAAGGTACGAATTTAAAAATAAAGGGCTCGATGTATTATTGGAAACTTTAGGGAAGTTAAATAAAAATGAAAATTTAAGAAAGAATATTTTAGCTTTCATCATGGTTCCTGCAGGCCACCATGGGCCAAGAAAAGATGTTTTTCATAATTTAATGGATAAGGATAATGATAATGTGCTGGTGCTCAGCAATAAACATATTACACATTACTTGCTTGACCCCGACTACGACCCTGTATTGAATAAAGCAAAAGAGCTTGGCCTAAATAATGCCGAAGAAGATAGGGTAAAATTATTTTTTATGCCCTGTTACCTCGATGGATTTGATGGAATTGTGAATAAAACATATTATCAAATGTTAATAGGGCTCGATTTAACGGTATTTCCTTCGTATTACGAGCCATGGGGATATACACCTCTTGAAAGCCTTGCCTTTAAAGTGCCTACCGTTACTACTACCTTAGCTGGTTTTGGTTTATGGGTAAATAATTATTACCAACACGAACATCCCGGAATTGAAGTTATTCCCCGCAACGATTCAAATGATAAAGAGGTAGTTGATAGTATTGAAAAATACATTATAAATTTTTCGGGCTTAAATAACGATCAAAAGGAAACAGTTAAAAACAATGCCCTCGATGTTTCAAAAATTGCTTTGTGGGAAAATTTGATTAAGTATTATTATGATGCATACCATATAGCTTTAAGTAAGGTTGAGGAGCGTATTGATAAATTGCTTGACCAGGATAGGGTGGAACCTATTCCTGTAGTTGAACAGAGAGCCTTAATAGTAAAACCAAAATGGGTTCGGTTGGTGGTACAGAAAAATATACCCAAAAAGCTTGAATCACTCGACTGTTTATCCCGTAATTACTGGTGGAGCTGGAACCACGAAGCGGTTGAGTTATTTGAAAGTATCGACCCTAAATTGTGGAAAGAAACAGAGAAAAATGCATTCCTTTTTTTAGAAAAGATATCCTTGCAAAAATATCAGGAGTTGGAGAAGGATGATGCTTTTATGAATAAATTACAAAAAGTACGCGCCGATTTTGATAAGTACCTTGAGAAAAAGAATGAGCGCAAAAAGCCCCAGATAGCATATTTTTCTATGGAGTTTGGTATACATTCTTCCTTAAAGATATACTCCGGGGGATTGGGGATTCTGGCAGGTGATTATTTGAAAGAAGCAAGCGATAAAAATGTTGATATTATTGGTGTTGGCTTATTCTACAGGTATGGTTATTTTACTCAGCAAATATCAGCAACAGGGCAGCAAATACCGGTTTACGAGCCACAAGATTTTTCAAAATTGCCAGCAACACCGGTACGCGATAAAGATGGTAATTGGGTTACTGTTGTAATAGTATTTCCTGGCCGCAATATTTACGTCAGAATATGGAAGATAGAGGTGGGGAGGAATTATCTGTACTTGCTAGATACTGACTTTGAGGATAATATGCCTGAAGATAGGGCGATTACCCATCATTTATATGGTGGAAACCTCGAAAACAGGTTAAAGCAGGAATTATTGCTTGGCGTTGGTGGTATCAGGGCACTAAATGCTTTAGGAGTGGATGCCGATGTTTACCATTGCAATGAGGGGCATGCAGCTTTTATTGGAATAGAGCGGATTAATAATTTTATTAAAAATGATAAATTATCATTTCAGGAAGCACTGGAGGTTGTGCGTTCTACATCGCTGTTTACTACCCATACACCGGTGCCTGCAGGCCACGATGCTTTTCCCGAAAACCTGCTAAGGACTTATATAGCTCATTATCCCGAAAGGTTAAAAATAAGCTGGGAGCAGTTTATGGGCTTAGGTAAAATTAATAAAAACAATCCTGCAGAAAAGTTCTCCATGAGTTTTCTGGCAGCTAACCTGTCGCAGGAAGTTAACGGGGTAAGTAAATTGCACGGCGATGTAAGTAAACAAATATTTAATAATTTGTGGCCAAGCTATTTCCCTAACGAGCTTCACCTTGATTATGTAACAAACGGGGTGCATTTCCCTACCTGGGCTTCGGCAGATTGGAAGAAATTATGTTTGGCAGAGCTTGGTGAGAATATAGAAACTTATAAAAAAGACTGCTGGCAGAATGTTTATAATATATCTGAATTAAAAATCTGGGAAATAAGAAAAAGCCAGAAAAAGAAATTGGTTAGTTTTATCAGGAAGCGCTTGCTCGAACCTGAAACCATGAAATATGATAATCCAAAACAGATTATCGAGATACGCGAAAACCTGCGAGATGATGTGTTAACAATTGGTTTTGCACGTCGATTTGCAACATATAAACGGGCATACCTATTGTTCAGGAACCTTCAGCGTTTAAGTAAGATTGTAAACCACGAAGATAAGCCGGTGCAGTTTATCTTTGCAGGAAAAGCACATCCGAACGATACTGCGGGGCAAGATATGATAAAACGCATTGTCGAGATTTCAAAACATCCCGATTTTATGGGCAAAGTTGTTTTCTTGCAGGATTATGATATGGAACTTGCAAGCCATATGGTACAGGGGGTTGATATCTGGTTAAATAATCCTACCCGCCCAATGGAAGCGTCAGGTACCAGTGGTATGAAAGCAGTTATGAATGGAGTGTTGCATTTTAGTGTACTCGATGGATGGTGGGTTGAAGGGTATACTCAGGATGCCGGATGGGCTTTGCCAATGGAGCAAACTTATCAAAGTAATGAATATCAGGACGAATTGGATGCTGAAACAATTTACAGTATTCTTGAAAATGAGATTGTACCTGCTTATTATCAATTAAATAGTGACGGGGTATCTGAAAAATGGGTAGGTTTTATAAAGAACTCTATTGCCAAGGTGGCTTCTAATTTTACAACCTACAGAATGTTGAGCGATTACGAAAATAAATTCTATGGCAAGCTATACGAAAGAGGGCGAAGGATGAAGGAAGATGATTTTCAGCTCGCAAAAGACCTGGCGGCATGGAAAAAGAATATGGCACGAAACTGGGATAATATTGAAATAGTTTCTGTAAATCAGTTCGATATTTCAAAAGAACCCATTGTTATTGGGAAAAAATATACAGCATCTATCGAAATAAATATCAATGGCATTTCACCCGATGATATTGGTGTAGAATTGGTTGTTGCCGAACCTATCGATAGCGAAAATGTGGTTGTTAAGCATACCCAACAGTTTAAAATTAAAGATCATAATAAGTCGGTTGTAGTTTATGAATCGGATATTACACCCACAGAACCGGGTATGTATGACGTGGGAATAAGGATATATGCTAAAAATCCCGAATTGCCTCACAGGCAGGATTTCGATTTTGTTAAGTGGATTTAATTTATTGAACTTGAATTAGAAACAGGTTTGAAAATATGTTTTTAAACCTGTTTTTCTTTATTAAAATAATTGGCAAAAGCAGGATAATGTATTGAATGAATAAATACATTTGCAAAATTTTTCTTCACAACAAAATTTTATAATAACATGTTTGTACCTAAATTATATTCAGTATTTAAAGAAGGATACTCGCGTGAACAGTTTATTAAAGACCTAACAGCTGGGCTTATAGTAGGTGTTGTTGCATTGCCATTGGCTATTGCATTTGCCATTGCATCGGGTGTATCACCAGAAAAAGGTTTAGTAACCGCAGTTATTGCTGGGTTTATAATTTCTGCATTTGGTGGCAGCAGGGTGCAAATTGGAGGGCCTACAGGGGCTTTCATCGTTATAGTATTTGGTATTGTCGAAAAATATGGCGTTTCAGGGCTTACAATTGCTACTTTTATTGCCGGGTTTATTATCATAATCCTCGGTATTACTAAACTGGGTTCAGTTATCAAATTTATTCCGCAATCGGTTGTTGTTGGGTTTACAAGCGGTATAGCTCTTATTATTTTTTCTACCCAGATTAAAGATTTTTTAGGGCTTGAGATGGCAACAGTGCCCTCCGATTTTATTGATAAATGGGGTGCTTATTTTAAAAATATACATTCTGTTAATTTTTATGCAGTTGCAATTACTATAGGTACTATTATTGTATCGGTTTATTTACCGCGTTTTACAAAAAAGATACCTGGTTCATTAGTCGCTTTAATCCTTTCAACAGTTATTGTAAGTGCTTTTAATTTACCGGTAGAAACCATTTACAGTAAGTTTGGGGAGATACCTTCATCTTTTCCAAAACCTGAATTTCCAACGTTAAGTTTTGCGGTCATTAAGGAATTAATAGAGCCTGCATTTGCAATAGCATTATTGGGGGCTATAGAATCGCTGCTTTCGGCTGTGGTTGCCGACGGTATGATTGGAGGGAAGCATCGTTCGAATATGGAATTAATTGCTCAGGGTGCGGCAAATATTTTTTCTTCGGTATTTGGGGGTATTCCAGCAACGGGAGCTATTGCACGTACTGCAACAAACATAAAAAATGGGGGGCGTACACCTATTGCAGGTATTGTTCATGCAATTACATTGTTGGCCATTATGTTATTTGTCGGAAAATGGGCAAAGTTAATACCTATGGCAAGTTTAGCCGGTATACTTATGGTTGTTGCTTATAATATGAGTGAGTATAAGGCTTTTATTTCTCTAGCCCGAGGCCCACGCAGCGATGCAGCAATTCTCTTATTAACGTTTGGATTAACCGTTTTGGTTGATTTAACTGTTGCGCTTGAAATTGGTATGGTACTGGCTGCATTCCTGTTTATGAAAAAAATGGCTACAATTAGCCACATCAGCGAAATTACGGATGAAATTAATGATGTAAAGGATATTGAAGACCCGGAGGCAACTGGAAACTACAATATTCCAAAAGGTGTTGATGTTTTTGAAGTAAATGGCCCATTGTTTTTTGGGGCAGCTTATAAGTTCCGAGATGCACTTAAACTTTCTGATAGGAAGCCTAATATATTGATTATAAGGATGCGCCATGTTCCTACAATTGATGCTACAGGATTGCACCATTTAAAAGAAATTGTTAAAGACCTTCAGCATAAAGGGATAAAAATTATTATTTCCGGGATTCAGCCGGAAGTTTTAAAGGAGCTTGAGAAAAGCCGTATTGCTTTTCTTATCGGAAAGAAAAATATTAAAAATCATATTAAATTGGCATTAGACAGGGCTAATGAACTATTAGCCGAAAAAGCAGAAATTGAAAAATAGGGCAATTTATATGTCGATTGTATTGAGGCGGTGGATTTTTATCCCCGCCTTATTTTTAAATCTCCATGGCGCGAATTAAACAGAAATTGGGAAATTTTGTTATTATTTATATCTTGTAATCGGATTAATCCTTAAAAGTATTTTAATGAATCACCTGGCTAAAATAATTGAAGGGGTATCATTTGCGGCTGAGCGACATAAAAACCAGGCCCGAAAAGGTGCTTCTAAAATACCTTATATCAATCACCCGATTAGGGTGGCAAAAACTTTGCTGGATGTTGGCGAAACAGACACTGATTTGATTATTGCTGCTTTATTACATGATGTTATTGAAGATACCACCTGTAACGAAAATGAAATAAAAGAAATCTCGGGTATTATTCTCCATAAATTTGGAGAGAATGTTTTATTAACGGTGATGGAAGTTTCGGATAATAAATCGATACCTGTGGAGGAAAGGAAAAGGCTTCAGGTTATTCATACTCCGGCATTATCCGAACGGGCAAAAAAATTGAAAATTGCAGATAAAATCTGTAACATTCTTGACATAAAAAATGACCCGCCGTTAAATTGGAACCAGGAACGTAAAATAAAATACCTTAATTGGGCAAAACAAGTAGTAAACGGAGCCCGAGGGTTAAACACCAAGCTTGACCAGCATTTTGACCAGGTTCATAATGAAGTTTATTCTTATTTAATGCAGATTTAGTAGAATTTAAAGTGCATTTCTAAGCCATCGCGGGACCGTTTTTTAACTTAGTGATACCGTGTGAAACTTTTCAAAGACATGATAATTCTTGGAGCTATCAACACTTTGTGTTACAATTAAAGAAAGCTGTTAAATACACTATTCTCAGAGTTATTCAAAGTTTCTAGTCAGGGCTTCGCTTTAAGCGAAACCCTGACTTTACAATTGGAAAATTTGGGTTTAATACTCTTTTCCTACAAATTTTACTATCAGAAATAATATAATTAATCCTGCAGGGAATAATATCCACGATGAAACTCCGAATGCTGCAGGTATTGTCCCGATAACAATGGAAACTAAACCAACAGTAAGAGCATAAGGTAGTTGGGTGCGCACATGTTCTATATGGTTGCACGAACTTGCCAATGAGCTCAGAATTGTAGTATCCGAGATAGGAGAACAATGGTCGCCCATAACAGAACCCGCCAGCACTGCCGAAACCACATTATGGAATATCATTAACGACCCATCGTGGTCGTAACCAAATTTCTGGGCTATAAGCCAGGTTGCCGGTAGTATTAAAGGGTAAAGTATTGCCATTGTGCCCCACGACGAACCTGTAGAGAAAGCTACAAGTCCGGCCAGAATAAAGGTTAAAGCCGGAATTAATTGTGGTGGCAGATTTATACTTACCAAGCTATGTGAAATAAAGTCGGCTGTGTGCAAATGTTTAGTTACTAGTGCAATCGACCAGGCTAAAACCAGTATAACAATAGCAGTTAACATTGTCCTGAAGCCATTTATAAGGCTGTCGATGGTAGTTTTCAGGCTTAATATCTTTTGAACAAGAGTTAATAAAATAGCCACTAGTACTCCAGAGATGGAAGACCATAATAATGCTTTGTAAGAGTCGCTGTTGCCAATTACAATAGATAGTTTTTTCCCGAACGAAATGGCTGCATCACTCCATACGGTTTTATCCCAGCCTGTATAAAGCAAACCTGCAAAAGTTCCGAAAATAACAATAAAAACAGGTATAGCTGCAT
>Ga0116163_1002468_pt1 | contig 10803 bp, 9 predicted proteins | sample AD_UKC107_MetaG_FD_89889 | JGI IMG/M metagenome (GOLD analysis project Ga0116163, IMG submission 89889) | Active sludge microbial communities of municipal wastewater-treating anaerobic digesters from Hong Kong - AD_UKC107_MetaG | ecosystem: Engineered > Bioreactor > Anaerobic > Digestate | place...
CGTCCGTGGTGCGGCCGGTCGTCGGAGCCATGTTGGAGGCCAAGCGGGTGCCCGGCGCCAGTTGGTGCAGGCCGAGGCGGTTGAGCTCGGGCTCGCCGAGGGCATTGTTGAGGATCATCCCGGTGCCCGGAATGGTGATGCCGGCGCCGTAGCCACTGGACACGGTGATGGTGCAGGCCAGGCCGTCGCTGTCGACCGCGCTGACGTTGGCCGTCGACGCCGATGTCGGGAGGCCGGCCAGACCGTGCCGGTCGACCGACAGCAGGAGTTCGTGGCCCTGGGCCTCCAGATCGCGCGCCACATCGTGGACCGCGAGCCGATAGGACAGGACCGCGCGCTGCACCTCGATGATGTCGGCCCAGTCACGCGGCGCGCGCCCGTCGGGGGTGCGCTTGGCCATCTCGCCGAGCATGACGGCAAGCATCGGTCCGCCGACACTGGGGGGCGGGTTGATCGCGAACTCCCAGTCGCCGATCCGCCGACGCACGGGCACACGCACGGCCGGGTCGTACTCGGCGAGGTCACGGGCGGTGATGAGTCCGTCGTGGGCGGCCATGTCGGCGACCAGGGCCCGGCCGACCTCACCGATGGTCATCACGGACGAGCCGTCGCGGGCGACGAGGTCGAGCACCTCGGCGAGCGGATGGTTGGTGCTGATGTCGCCTGCCTGCAGGGGCGTGCCGTCGGGGCGCGTGACGATCGCGAGCGCCTCCGGGTCGAGGCCGAAGAGGGGTTGGGCGGTGTGCCCGAGATAGGTCGCGGCGGCGGCGCCGATCGGGTAGCCCGCTCGGCAGGCGGCGGCACTGGGCGCGACGACATCGGCCCAGCCCGCGAGGCCGCGTTGCTCGATGGCCTGCTGGCATGCGGGCAGCGCGCCCGGTGTGGCGACCGAGCCGTGGCCGCCGTACATCGTCACGCCGCCGCCGTAGGCGAAGGTCACCTCGGCGACACCGCGTCCGAAGCGGTCGGGATCCAAGCCGCGACCGGGCATCTCGACGTTGCCGTCGATGACGACCGGTTCCTGGCCCTCGCCCCAGATCGAGATGAAGGCGCCCGCCCCGAGGGAGACGATCCCCGGCTCGCAACTCATCGCGGCGAGCGCGGCGGCGACCGCCACGTCCACGGCGTTGCCGCCCGCGCGCGCGACCGCGCGCCCGGCGGCCAGTGAGGTGGGCCCGGTGGCGGCGAGGGCGACGTGCTCCGGCGAAGACGACATGGCCCCGATGATGGCACCGCTAGCCTTCGGGTGTGATGACGACACCGTTGGGCATCATCGCCGGCACCGGGTTCTATGACCTCGACGCACTCGAGGATCCAGTGGTCGAGACGGTCGAGACCGCCTACGGCGAGGCGAGATTCACGCGCGGGCGGTGGCACGGCATACCCGTTGTCTTCCTGACCCGCCATGGTGCGGGCCACTCGGTGCCGCCCCACCTGGTCAACTACCGCGCGAACATCCGCGCGCTCGCCGACGCCGGGGTTCGCGACGTCGTCGCCGTCAACGTCACCGGGTCGATCGACCCCGAGCTGGAGCCCGGCGACCTGCTCTGCCTCGACGACTTCCTCGATTTCACCAAGGGCCGCGTGAGTACCTTCCACGACGGCAGCGGGCCGGAAGGGGTCGTGCACGTCGACGTGGTCGGGGCCTATCACCCCGAGTTGCGCCGCGAGATCCTCGATGCGGCTTCCGGTGTGGGAGAGGCGATTCGCGATGGTGGCGTCTATGCCTGTTTCGAAGGGCCCCGTTTCGAGACGCCCGCGGAGATCCGTCTGGCGCGCCTCGCCGGGGCCGATGTGGCCGGGATGACAGGCGTGCCCGAGGTGGTCCTCGCCGTCGAGGCCGGCCTGCGGTATGCCGCGATCAGCCTCGTCGTGAACCCCGCCGCCGGAGTGGGTGCTGGGATCCGATCACCATGGACGAGATCAACGCGGTGCTGGCGGCCTCCTCGGCGAAGGTCCTCGCGATCCTCGACGACCTCGTGCACACCCGCGCGACCTTCGCCAACTGAGCCCCGCGGCATACGCCATGAGAGTCATCCGCATCCAGAACCTCGCCCACGTGGTGACCGTGGACGACGACTTCACGATCCTGGCCAACGCGACCATCGAGATCACCGATGGTGTCGTCTCTGCCCTGCACCCAGACCCGCACCCGCACCCTGAAACCCAACTTCCGCGTCACGCAGAAGCTGATCTTCAGGTGGTGGACGGGCGAGGCAAACTGGCCATGCCGGGGCTGGTCAACCTGCACACGCACCTGCCGATGACCCTGCTGCGCGGGCTCGCCGAGAACGTCGACCTCCAGGGCTTCCTGCGCATCGTGTGGGCGGCCGAGGGCGCGGTCATGGACCCGGACACGGTCCGCGTCGGCGCCGAGCTGGGCGCCCTGGAATCGCTGCTGGCCGGGGTGACGACGACGCTCGACATGTACTTCCACCACGAAGCCGCTCACGAGGGCGCCGTCGCCACCGGCGCCCGGCACGTCGGCGGCCCCGTGTTCTTCGACGGACCCGGCCCGGACGGCCTCGCCTGGGCGCAACGCCTCGACGCCCTGGCGGCCTGGCCCGAGCGCCTGCGCGCCATCGGCGGTCCGACGATCCCGGTCGCCGCGATGCCGCACTCGACCTACACCTGTTCCCCCGACCACCTTGCCGAGGTATGCCGGGTGCTCACCTCCCAGCGGACCGACCGTCGGCTCGTCCACGTCCACGCCAGCGAGAACGCCGCCGAGAACGCCGATGTCCTCACCCGCCTCGGTGCCACACCCACTCAGATCCTCGCCGGTGCCGGCCTGCTCGACGGGGCACCGAGCGTCCTCGGGCACGGCGTCCACCTCAGCGCCGCGGATCGTGCCCTCGTCGCCGCCGCCGGTGCAAGCGTCGCCCACTGCCCCGGCTCCAACCTCAAACTGGCCTCCGGGGCGCTGCCGTGGACCACCGTGGCGGCCGACGGCATCCGTCTGGGCCTGGGAACGGACGGGTGCTCGAGCAGCAACGACCTCGATCTCTGGCAGACCATGCGCCAGACCGCGCTGCTCGCCCGCCTGACCAGCGCAGACCCGACTGCGGCCCCCGCCGTCGACATCATTCGGGCCGCGACCATCGACGGGGCCCGGGCACTCGGCCTGGGCGACCTCATCGGCAGCCTCGAGGTGGGCAAGCGCGCCGACCTCATCCTCCTCGACCTCGACGCGCCGCACCTCACGCCGATCCACGACCTTCCCGCACTGTTGGTCTTCGCCGCCGGACGGGGCGATGTGACGGATGCATTTGTGGACGGCCGCCATGTCGTGCACGATCGACGGAGCAATCTGATCGACACCAGCGTCCTGCTCCGTCGGGCCCGCGAGCGCGGACTGGTCGCTGCCGACGCAGCAAGGGACGCGTGAGATGCGCACGGCCGAGGACCTGATCCGCGAGATGGGCATGCAGCCGATCCCGGGCGAAGGAGCCTGGTTCGCGCCGGGCCCACGCACGCAGGAACTCTCCTCGATCACGGTGCTCCTCACCGACCGGGCCGACGGTTTCTCGGCCATGCACAAGCTCGAGGTCGACGAGGGCTGGCAGTGGCTCGACGGCGCGCCCGTCGCCCTCCTGCGCCTGCGTCGCGGGGGCCGCGGCGTCCTCAACCTCCTCGACTCCAAGCAACGCCAGATCCTCGTGCGCCGCGGCGACTGGCAGGGCGCTGCCCCGATGGGCCCGTGGTCCCTGGTCGCCTGCTGGTGCTCACCGGCCTTCCGGGACAAGCACTTCACCCTCGGCGACGCCGACGAACTCACGACGGCCTTCCCCGCCTTCGCCAACGAGATCCGCGCACTCACCCGCGAGACCGCACCCCCCGACGGCACCGCGTGACCGCCCTGGTCACCGGCGCGAGCGGCGGGCTCGGGTCAGCCATCGCCGCCGCCCTCGCCCACGCGGGCCACGACGTCGCCGTCCACTGGCGCAGCGACCGCGCCGGGGCGGAGGCGACCGCCGCGGCGGTGCGGGCCACCGGCCGCGTGGCCCATCTGGTCCAGCGCGACCTCGCCGTCACCGAGGCCGCCCATCTCGATCATCTCGTCGCCGACCTCCTCGACGACGCGACGACCGCGCTCGGCGCACTCGACGTCGTCGTCGTCAACGCCTGGCCCCAGGACGTCACCGCCTGGGCCGACCTCGACACCGCGGCCTGGGACGCGATGCTGAACGGCGGCCTGCGGCCGGCCCAGGCGTTGATCGCTCAGGCCCCCGAGCGCATGACCCATGACGGCGTCATCGTCACGATCGGCTCGATCGAGGGCTTCCGCGCGGCCTCCGGCCATTCCTCGTATGCCGCGAGCAAGGCCGCGCTCCACCACCTCACCGCGGCCGCGGCATACGAATTGGGGCCGGTGGGCCTGCGCGTGGTCGGTGTCGCCCCCGGACTCGTCGACCGCCCCGGGCTGGCGCAGGACTGGCCGGACGGGCACGCGCGGTGGTGCCGTGCGAGCGCCCTCGGAAGGCCGGTGACGCCCGAGGAGGTGGCAGCCGTCGTGGCCTTCCTGGCATCCCCCGCCGCCGGTGCAGTCACCGGGATCACCGTCCCGGTGGACGCCGGATGGAGCGCGTCACCCGGCTGGTGAGGCTGCTGTGAACCCATCCGTCACGGCAGCCCCGGCAACCCCAGCAGGTCAACTCCCGAGTAACGACCCTGCAACAGCAGGCGTGACGCGAACGGGGCATGTGTTGGGCGGACGTAGCATTGCGCCACCCAGCCTCTTCCCCAAGGAGAACCCTCAATGAAGGCCAAGCGTTACCTGGTCGCCGGTGCGGCGACAGCTCTCGCCCTCGGGCTGACCGCCTGTGGCGGCAGCACCGGTTCCACCGGCTCCGGCTCCAGCGCTTCGGGCGCGGCGAGCGACGACAGCAACTGCGCCGACGCAGCCGTCTTCTGCATCGGCCTGGTCACCGACACCGGCAAGGTCGACGACAAGTCCTTCAACCAGGCTTCGCACGAAGGTGCCAAGGCTGCGGCGGCCGCCGACGGTGGCTTCTACAAGTACGTCGAGACCCAGGACGCCAAGGACTACGCCGCCAACATGGCGCAGTTCACCAACAAGAAGTACGACGTCGTCGTGACGGTCGGCTTCCTCATGACCGACGCCACGGCCGAGGCCGCCGCCGGTTCGCCCGACACCAAGTTCATCGGTGTCGACCAGTTCTTCGACCCGGACAAGGTCACCGCCAAGAACCTCACCGGCATCCAGTACCCCGAGGACCAGGCCGGCTACGGCGCGGGCTACCTCGCGGGTCTGATGACCAAGACCAACAAGATCGGCCAGGTCCTCGGCCTCGAGATCCCGCCGGTCCAGAAGTTCGCCAAGGGCTACGAGGCCGGCGCCAAGGCCGCCAACCCGGCTGTCCAGGTCACGGGTGTCTACCACCCGGCCGGCGACAACGCCTTCAACGACCCGACGTGGGGCGCCGCCGAGGCCAAGAAGCAGCTCGACCAGGGCGCCGACTTCATCTTCGGCGCGGGCGGCAACACCGGCAACGGTGCGCTCCAAGAGGTCGCCAAGGCCACCGGCGCCGGCGACACGATCTTCTGCATCGGTGTCGACACCGACCAGTGGGACACCGTCCCGGCTGCTCAGAAGTGCCTCATCACCTCCGCCACCAAGGAGCTGACCAAGAGCGTCACCGACACCATCGCAATTGCCAAGAAGGGTGACTTCGAGGGCCTGACCACGATGGGCAGCGCGGGCCTCGCGCCGTTCCACGACTTCGACAGCAAGATCCCGGCCGACGTCAAGACCAAGGTCGAGAAGGTCGTCAGCGACCTCAAGTCGGGCGCCCTCACGACTGGCGTCACAGTCTGATCGAACTGATCACCCCGATCAGGGCCACAGCGAATCGGCACTGATCACGCACAGGGGGGCGAGTCCCGGGACTTCCGGGACTCGCCCCCCTACGCTGTACCGGACATGTTCGGGCTCAGCCCGGCCACACGGAGATGGAGTGCCACGTGAGCGTGACCCCTGAGCCCCCGCCGACCACGGCGCCGACGAAGGCACCGAACCAGGGGGACGAGCCCACCGGCGCCGGCCTGTTCAGCCTGATCCTGCGTCGGCAGAGCATCGTCGTCATCCTCGTGGCCCTGCTGGGCTCCGTCCTCATCGGCGCCGCGCTGATTCGCTACCAGGGCGTCAGCCCGTGGTACGCCTACCAGACGATCTTCAAGGAGGCGCTGCTCGTCGACGGTGGGCTGACACGCACCCTGCTCAAGACGGCTCCGCTCATCCTCACCGGTCTCGCGGTCGTCATCCCGTTGCGCGTGGGCCTGTTCAACATCGGTGGCCAGGGCCAGTTCGTCATCTCCGCGGCCGTGGCCGGTGTCACCGCGTATGCCGCGCGCGGGGCCGGTTTCGGCGCCCTGATCATCGGTCTCCTCGTCGGTGTGCTCGTCGGCGCCATGTGGGCCTCCATCGCCGCCCTCCTCAAGACCTGGCGCGGTGTGCACGAGGTGATCACGACGATCATGCTCAACAACATCGCCGCCGGAATCATCTGGTGGATGGTCACCACTGGTCCGGGGGCCTTCAAGAACACCAGCCAGATCCCGATGACCGGCCCGATCGACAAGGCGGCCTGGATGCCGACGATCGCCGGCATCCCCCTCGGCTTCGTCATCGCCGCCGCGCTCGCGATCCTCTGTGGCTGGATGCTCAGCCGCACGACGATGGGTTTCCGCTTCGACACGGTCGGGAAGAACAAGTTCGCCGCCGGGTATGCCGGCATCCCGATCAACCGGGTCATCCTCCTCTCGATGGTGCTCGCCGGAGGGCTCGCGGGCCTGGCCGGCGCCATGGAGGTGCACGGCGTCATGCACCACTTCGAGCCGGCCATCGGTGGCACCTTGGGCTTCGACGGCATCACCATCGCCCTGCTCGCCCGGTCCAACCCGATCTGGACGATCCCGGCCGCCTTCCTGGTCGGCATCCTGCGCACCGGCGCCGCCGGCCTGCAGTTCGCCACCGGCATCGCGCCCGAGATCGTCGACCTGATCCTCGCGATCACCCTGCTGCTCGTGTCGATCCCGGTCCTGGGTCGGTGGATCTTCCGGAGCAGGGCCGACAAGGTCCAAGCCGCCGCGACGAGCTGGGGGAACTGACATGGCCGCGTGGATCCAGCGCAACAAGTTCTCGGTCATCCTGGGCGTCGTCGTCCTCGTCCTGGCCTACATCTACTACTTCTCCGACAAGACGACCGCCCTGTCGATGTACCGCTACGCGTGGACCTATGCCGTCCCGCTCGTGCTCTGCGCCCTCGTCGGTGTCATCGGCGAGCGCAGCGGGGTCGTCAACATCGGCATCGAGGGCCAGCTGCTCGTCTCCGCCTTCGCCGGCTTCTTCGGCGCGGCCTACAGCGGCTCCCTCATCGTCGGCATCCTCTCCGGCGTGGGGTGCGGCCTCATCCTCGGTGGCTTCCTCGCCTGGACGACAGTCAAGTGGCGGATGGACCAGATCATCGCCGGTGTCGTCCTCAACATCGTGGCGACCGGCATCACGTCCTTCTACTACAAGCCCGGGCAGTTGCTGCCCGCCCTGATGCCGCACTGGTCGATCCCCGGCCTGTCGAGCATCCCGCTCATCGGGGAGGTCTTCTTCAAGGGCACCGGCGTCATCGCGCTCATCGCGATCATCGCCGTCTTCGGCATCCACTTCGCGCTCTTCAAGACCACCTGGGGCCTGCGCACCCGGGCCATCGGTGAATACCCGTCGGCCGCCGACACCGCCGGCATCAACGTCATCACGATGCGCCTGGTCAATGTCACCCTCGCCGGCGCCCTGGCCGGCCTGGCCGGCGTCTTCTTGTCGATGGACTCCACGAGTTCCTTCGAACGCGGCATGAGCGCCGGACGAGGCTTCCTCGCCCTGGCCATCATGATCTTCGGCGCGTGGCGACCCCTCCGGGCGGCGGCAGCGGCGCTCTTCTTCGGCTTCGTGACCGCCGCGGCCAGCCAGTTGCAGGCCGACCAGGTCATCAACGTCCCGCCGCAACTGGTCGGCACCCTCCCCTATGTCCTCACCCTCGTCGTGCTGGCGGTGGCCGCCGGTCGGGTGCGAGCACCCGGCGCGGTCGGTCAACCCTTCGTCAAGGAAGGCAAGTGATGAGCACTCCCGCCAACGACGGCACCCAGCCCCGCGGCATACCCACCGAAGGCACGCCGACCGAGTACGACCCCACGGTCCCTGAGGTCGACACCTCGGAGGAGCACCTGGCGGCGATCGTCACCAACGAGGAGATCCTCGCGCTGCCGGCCGAGGTGTCCGGTTTCGGTGCCGGCAACGTCGGTGAGGTCATCCTCGACGTGAAGAACCTCTCGAAGTCCTTCGGCAGCGTGCACGCCAACAAGGACATCACCCTGCAGGTGCGGCGCGGCGAGATCGTCGCCCTGCTCGGGGAGAACGGCGCCGGCAAGTCGACCCTGATGAACCAGATCTTCGGGCTCATCACCCCCGACACCGGCGAGGTGACGATCAAGGGCGACAAGACCCCGATCAAGGACCCCAAGGACGCGATCTCGCGCGGGATCGGGATGGTGCATCAGCACTTCCAGCTCGTGCCGGTCATGACCGTCGCCGAGAACGTCATGCTCGGTCACGAGACCACCAAGGGCGGCGTGCTCGACCTCGACACGGCGCGAGCGATGGTGCGTGAGCTCTCCGAGAAGCACAACCTTGCCGTCGACCCGGACGCCGACGTCGAGGACCTGCCGGTCGGCACCCAGCAGCGGGTCGAGATCGTCAAGGCGCTCTCGCGCAAGGTCGACCTGCTCATCCTCGACGAGCCGACCGCGGTGCTCACCCCGCAGGAGACCGACGAGTTGCTCGGGGTCATGCGTGACCTCGCCAACGGTGGCACCTCGATCGTCTTCATCACGCACAAGTTGCGCGAGGTGCTGGCCGTCGCCGACCACGTCTACGTCCTGCGGCACGGCGCCGTGGTGGGCGAGGTCACCGACATCACCAACACGACGACGACGGACCTGGCCACGATGATGGTCGGCCGCTCGGTCGTGCTCAATGTCGAGAAGGACGCGGCGACCCCGGGCGAGGTCGTCCTCCAGATCGAGAACCTCCACGTCAAGGACGACCGCAACCTGGGCGCCGTCAATGGCTTCGACCTGCAGGTGCGGGCCGGTGAGATCGTCGGTGTCGCCGGTGTCGAGGGCAATGGTCAGCGCGAGCTCGTCGAGGCCCTCGCCGGCATGCGCAAGGTGGTCTCGGGCACGATGCGCCTGGGGGATCTGGACCTGACCAAGGCCAACCCCTACCAGACCCATCACGCCGGCGTCGGGCACATCCCCGAGGACCGCGAGAAGCACGGACTGGTCGGCGCCTACTCGATCGCCGACAACCTGGTGCTCAACGAGTACGACCAGGAGCCCTTCGCCAAGAGCGGCGTCCGTCAGTTCGACAAGATCCGCGCGTATGCCGAGAAGTTGCGTGAGGAGTTCGACATCCGTTCCAGCGGGGTCGGGCAGTCGGCGGGGTCACTGTCGGGTGGCAACAAGCAGAAGGTCGTCGTCGCGCGCGAGCTGACCTTCGGACCCAAACTGCTCATGGCCGCCCAGCCGACCCGTGGCGTCGACGTCGGGTCGATCGAGTTCATCCACAAGCGGATCGTCGCCGCCCGCGACGGTGGCGCCGGGGTGCTGCTGGTGTCCGCCGAACTCGACGAGATCCTCTCGCTCGCCGACCGGATCGCCGTCGTGCACGGTGGCAAGGTGGTCAAGGAGATGGCCGCCGAGGGTGCCGACCGGGCCGAGATCGGCCGGCTGATGGCCGGCGACCACTGAGGCCCGTCCGACCCCTCCCCATTTCTCAACCCAGTTCGCCGACCTGCGCACCCATCGGCCGACGTCCTCCCCATTTCTAAACCCAGTTCGTCGACCTGCGCCCCCATCGGTCGACGTCGTCCCCATTTCCCAACCCAGTTCGTCGACCTGCGCCCCCATCGGTCGACGTCGTCCCCATTTCCCAACCCAGTTCGTCGACCTGGGCACTGACCAGCCCAAGTCGTCCCCATTTCTCAACCCAGTTCGTCGACCTGGGCACTGACCAGCCCAAGTCGTCCCCATTTCTCAACCCAGTTCGTCTATCCCCGGCCGACCAGCCAACAGGGCCGTGATCAGGCCGGCAGCCAGGTGGGCCACCAGAGCGGGTGGTTGCGCGGGCAGGTGTCGACGCTGACCGGATAGCCGACGGGCGGCGCGGACCAGGACAGCAGCCAGAGCGCCGCCACGCTCGAGATGACGATCACGGCCAACAGGGCGATCGGCCAGGTGGTGAGCCGCCTGATCAGCTCACCCGCCAGGGGGAGTCCGATCAAGAGCAGGATCGCGGCCGCAAACGTCCCGACCATGGCCGCACCGGTGTTGATCCCGACGTCGCACTCGATGGTGGCCTTGTTGCGCAGCCACACGGCGCCCAGCACGGGCGTCCAGGCCACCAAGGGTGACACCGCCCAGTGCAGCCGACCAGGTCGTGCGACCCGTCCCGGGCGTGCGTCCGTGGTGCCTGAGCTCATGGGCCCATTCGACCATCGGCCCGTGCTCACGACATCGTTCGTGGCGGCGCCTTGACGATATGTGCACACGTGCGCCACACGAACGACGCGACTCATCCCAACCTACGGTTTCGTAACCTACGGTTCCGTAGGTTACGCTTAGACCGTGACCCTGACATCGCCGCGCACCACCGCGCCCGCCAGCCGACCGCGCGTCGGCGACGTCGTGCGCCGTGTCGCCGGTGCCCTGGCGAGCCCACTGGTTCCGGCC
>Ga0116163_1002483_pt1 | contig 10772 bp, 13 predicted proteins | sample AD_UKC107_MetaG_FD_89889 | JGI IMG/M metagenome (GOLD analysis project Ga0116163, IMG submission 89889) | Active sludge microbial communities of municipal wastewater-treating anaerobic digesters from Hong Kong - AD_UKC107_MetaG | ecosystem: Engineered > Bioreactor > Anaerobic > Digestate...
AAAAGTGACACGGTATCAAACACTATTGCTTAAATTATACGACATCTAACCTAAGATAGTGGGGTGCTTTCTTTAATATTATTGTAAGAATCCCATATAAAACGTACCACTGTCGTTGCAGATCCAATTGCAAGATGGGCGTAACGAGGCGGTAAGTTTTGAAAAAAACCATCTTTTCCATGCCCATCTCCGTAATTATTTCTAAGTTCCGCCATATTTTGAGTAATAGCAGATAAATTACCTAAAATTTTAATTGCTGTTGAATAGTATTTATTTTCTTTATCCAATGAACTAGAGTGAATATTTAATGATTGATAAGTTTTTTTACAAGTGCACCCAAATCCATATGGGGGTCGAATTCAATTTTTTGATCTTTCAATATGGTTTTTGCACACGACTCGATCAGCTCTTTTGACTTCCCAATAGCAATATTTGGATGTTCATCAGCCATAGTTATCATTATTTGTATTTGATTATCAATATACTCTGAATTGAAATTTTCTTTTACTTTTTCAAGACTGTTTATAAGTGAGTGATCTTTTTGGATTTTTATCCATCCATAAATAGCTCGACCAGATATACTATTCATTGGAACGAGTTGATATCCATCAAATTTTAAAAGATAATTAATCTTTCCAAGATATTCTTTTGATAGTGAATTCATACTCCCACGAACCAAGGGATGGGAAATTTCTGCTAAAAACAATAAAAATTTCTCATCACTTGACACTAAATCAAAATTATCACTATAGAAGTAATAAAACCAATCCCATTCCCAGTCGTCATTCATCACTAGATGCTGGTGAATATCTCGATCAGCACAAGCGAATCGACCATCAGTAGAAGGAAGTTCTTTTAGTTTATAAATCCTACTAAAAAAACGAGCTTCATCTAAAGAACCAAAGTATAAAAAATCCCTCGTCCTATAACCTTCACTTAGAATATCCATTATTTCCTTACGAGTAATTTCAGTAATCATATGTGAACCTTCTTTGTTTTGAATTTAAATACTATTAGAATTTTGTAATAATGCAATTGCCGAGTCCCCTTTTTATCTTTAGATGAGAAGGGGATTTCAAAATGTTCTATAAAGCTATTGTCAAATGAAAAATCTGGAAATTTGGTGCTATACGTATTCAATTTAGCTTGCTCCAGCCATCTTCTTAGTTGAATAAATTGTTTGTCTGTTAATCCAAAACAATCTTCTTTACGTAAATTATTTTTTATAAAATTCAAACTTTTTTTCTCTATACTGTCTTGATTTAATATATTTTTATTCACTAGACTTACATCTCTCCTGTTCATCAATACCTAAGAATTTGATTTTACTGTAAACGGTAATACTTTAAAAGGTATTTAACCAACCTGTCCAGAAAATCACTTATTTCTGGACACTCTTTTTTGTCTGCATTGAAAACCAGCTGCTGTGCGGGTGGTTCCAAAAAAGCTTCTAGCGTGGTATAAAAAAACCACCTATAAAATAGATTTGGTTTCCCGACCACAAACTATCAATCAAATAGGAGGTTCCTTATGAAAAAGGACAATCAAAGTTTATCACATTGTGTTTGCACCTAAATACAGATGACAAATCATTTATGGTAAATACAAATAAAGTATTGGAGAAATACTAAGAGAATTATGTGAAAGGAAAGGAATCGAAATTATAGAAGCGAATTCATGTAGAGATCATATACACATGTTAGTTAGCATTCCACATAAATTAAGTGTTTCTAGTTTCATTGGTTATTTGAATAGTGCAAACAGACTTATTATAGTTGTTATTAGCCATGCCAAAAACGTAACTACCATTTTTATATTTTTATTCATCTTTGCAACTGAGCTTTTTTGATTGTAACTTTCAATTTTTTCTTCAAAAAACAATTTTAGCTGAGTTTCTCGATTTTTTTCAGATGCTTCAAGAATACTCAAACGATGATTAACACTGGATTTGTACTCCTTAAACGCATCTTTTGAAACTAAATAATCAAGTTCGTTGCCAGAAAATGAAAAAGGTGTTGAAATTTTTTCTTCTGCTTTAAATGTTTTTTTATTCATTCTTAGTATTCCTTTCTGCGATATAAGGAATTTTAGTTTTGAAAATAGTATTGTAGTTATTGAAAATAAAATCACTTATCTCTGAATCGTTATTTTTATCTAATTTAATTTCTTCATCACTAATAATAACGTTTAGATGATACATACTTTGGGTGAAATCTGAGGAATACCCAAATTCTTGCTCTAAATCTTTTCTAAATTTCGTGACAGTATACATAATATTCACGGAATCTTCTTTTAACATTTCTTCACTAACATATATTGAATGGTGATTGATTAGTGTATTAACTTTCATCCCTTCTTGAATAAAAAAAATAAAATTTACATAGAAAGGTTGATACCCTTGGTGATTGAACGAGTCTTTCCCTATAATATCCATGTAATCATCAGGATACTTTAAATAGCTTAATCCACCTAAAGTGAGTTCAAATCCTAATTCAAAAACATCATCTGAGCTATCAAATTCAATTTTTGTAATGTGGTTATCGCCAGACATCCCTCGGCCATATCTGTAAAATCTTGTTCCCATAACTGCTGGGCGAAAATCAAAATGTGGCATAGATTTTTCCTCCTAAATTTCATTTTATATGAATAATGATATCATAATTACGATAAAGATAATCTGATTTTTAACATTTGTAAGTTACTTGGCTTCATTTTAAAATCATGCTAGAATGAACGTGCGAAACGTGATAAGTTATTGTAAGATAGTAAAAGAGACGTACCTAATGCGAATAGGTACGTCTCTTTTTTTCGTTAGTTGCGACGGCTAACGTGTGAGTTGGCAAGCAACTTGCTTTTAATCGTCGTCTTTCTGATCCAACCAATGAGAAACTAGTTCAATGACTAGACCTCTTCTCTACTACATTCACTTTCTAAGGAATTCTACTCGACTGCTATAGCTGCTGTCGTTCCTAATCGAAATTGCTAATTTCCTCAACAATAATATGATAATATAGCTTTTATCATATTATCATAAATACCGAATTGCACTTTTATTTCTATAGCTTCATTTTATCGTTATTCATATAATATAAATGGTACGTGAGAGGGTTAAAGAGTATTAAAAGAACGATTAGTGTTATCCATGACTTATGTGACGAGTTAGTCATCAATAGAATTCTATCTCAGGAAAACCCGAGGAGTGATTTTCTCCTAGGGTTTTCCTATTGGAATAGACACAGGAAATTGTATAAAAATAGCCGGTTTTGAACCACTTTCGTGGAGAGTTATCCATCTATTCATCTGAAATTGCCTCAGAGTCGTCGTGAGAGAACATTATTCTTGTAGATTGAAGTATTTTTCAAAGAAATGAGTCACTTCTGGTTTTAAGACCTCGAAATTTCCGATGAACGTTTCGACCTTAACAGTTAATTGTTCACTGGATTCTTGATCCGCATTTAATTCGTATCCATTTATTTTTAGGAAAACGTGGGCAGACATAAAACCAGTTCGTTTGTTTGCATTAGCAAAAGGGTTTTTCTTTACTATATTAATAAGCAAACTCGCTGCCTTGTCATAAATACTTGGATAAAACTTTTTTTCCAAAACAGGTTGTTTTGGTTATTCTACCGCTTTAGTCGTTCTTTTTGTCATACCCTATCATTCCTTTTTTTGTATTCATTTTACATAATGTAATTACATTGAATCAAGTGTATACATTTTGAAGAGAGTACAAGAAGGAAGCTGTCCAGAAAATCGTCATATCCTAGCCAAGTTCTTTTTTGTAGTTTCATTGTCTATTTAGGGTAAGGCCTAAATAGACAATGGATAAGTCTTGAAAATACTGTGTTTGGACTGTATGATTAGGGTGTATAATAATAAAGTGGAAGAAGGTGAGAATTTGAAAGTTGCATACGCGAGAGTTTCAACTGTCGAACAAAATCTTGATCGACAAATTGATACGTTAAAAAAATTTGGCGCTGAAAAATTTTTTATTGAAAAACAATCTGGTGCTACAATTGAACAACGACCAATTTTTCAGGAAGCCTTAAATTTTATCCGAGAAGAAGATATATTCATGGTAGAAGCAATTGATCGACTGGGCCGAAATTATGATGAAATCATTCAAACAGTTAATTTTTTAAAACAAAAAAACATAAAATTAGTCATTACCAGTTTACCCATCATGGCTGAAGCAATTGGAAATCCACTTCTTGATCGATTTATCAAAGATTTGATAGTTCAAATCTTAGCCATGATTTCTGAACAAGAACGAACTGAGTCCAAAAGACGTCAAGCTCAAGGCATTGAGTTAGCGAAACAAAAGGGAGTCTATAAAGGGCGGCCTAAATTATATAGCCCAACTGCAAAAGACCCTCAAAAAAGAGCTATCTATCGAAGTATTGTTGAAGACTTAAAAAATGACGTTGCCATCTCGAAAATTGCAAAAGAATATGGGATTACTAGGCAGACCGTTTATCGAATAAAAAAAGACTACGAGCTAAGTGAGAACGGTGAACATGCCAAGGGAATTTAATATGTAATGTAACCACTATCAAAATAGTTGTGGCACAATAGAATGTCTCTCGAACAACGATTTATCGATACTTAGATAAATTGGAGAAAAACGATGGTTAAAAATCAAAAAGGAAACTTAAGAATTAAGATTCACCAATGATTTTAATAATCGTCTATAAAAAAATTATTAAACGCATAGCTATGGTATATATACCATAGCTAAATGTAAAGAAAGGGGTAGTTGTGTTAGAAATTAAAATGGTTGATAAAATTTTAATGCAATACTAGTTAGTAACTTGCAATATAAGATTGTTTTTTGTTTCATTTAGATTTTTCATGTGCACACAAACATTCTAAGATGTTTTCAAATGATTTGATGGGTAGTTGTCGGCTAAAGTCACTTTAAATCACAGTATCTAATCCCTCCAACTCTACCACGTACTTCAAATACAAAATTTTAAGAAAAATCGAATCAAAAACCACCACCTCATACCGATACCACATCATTGATACATAAATCGTAGACCCATCTAATACTACTTTCCCTACATTATTTTCAAATTTCAAGATCAATCCCTTCTTTCAAAAATAAATATGAAAAAAAATCAAAAAATTGCAATCAAGAGCATTTAGTTATCAGAACATGAATGAGTGTCCTTTTCTACTTCTCTTTTTAAAGAACAACCCATTTTGCACGTGTCTAACGTCTGCTGAAAGTGGTTATAGCATAGCCAGTCAAAAACACAAGGGTATATGAACTCTCTACGTTCGCCCTTGTGTTTTTTTGTGTCTACGCTAAGAGACAACCACAGCAAACGATCGACAACGCACTGGAAAAATGGCAAATAAAAAGAAAGAAGAAGAAAAAAACTGCCACTCGTTCATTGACAACTAAACAAAAATCAAAAGATTCCAGCTTCACTTCTCTCAACCCCTAAAAAAATGGTTTGTCAGAAAATCAAAAAAGAAAGAAGGTAAACATTATGCCAGTTAATTATGAAAAAGTAGTAGAAATTGTCCGTCTCAAACAAGTTGTCTGTGAATCAACCTTAGAAATGCAAAAAATCACCTCTAGTTTTGGTATTGCACAGTGGTTAATGGATGAAATTGGCAACGAAACACAAGAAGTTTTGATGTTATTATGCCTGAATACTAAAAACGAAGTGAATAGCTTATCCGTGGTTCATAGAGGCACGATAAATCAAAGTATCGCCCACCCAAGAGATATTTTTCAAAGAGCTATACTCAGCAATGCAACTCGAATTTTTATCGCTCATAACCATCCAAGCGGAAATCCTCAACCGAGTGAAAATGATTACTTATTTACTGAAAAAATTAAGCAAGCTGGCGAACTATTAGGAATTGAATTACTCGACCACCTCGTTGTTACTAGCAATAGTTATTACAGTTTTAGAGAAGAAGGAAAGTTGTGAGAAGAAAAATGAAGCACAGGCTCAAAAAGAGCCTGTGACTTCAAAGGAAGGAGCAAACAATTATGAAATATCCGAAATTATTGCAACGATTAGAAAAATTAGAAATGGCTACTTATTTCCACGCCGATAACGCCGAAGACATGTATGAGAATATCATGCAAATTATTGCCACTGCTAACCCTCAAACCAAAGAACAGGAACATCAAATTATTTATGACATCTTATATCTGTTAGAAAGCATGCATTACGAAAATTTGCTTGATGAACCGTTAAGAGAATTTGAACTGGAAAGGAATGAGCCAAATGTTTGAAACGAGATTATTACAAGAAAGACTCAAATTTCGATTTAAACCAAAATCATGCTACAATGAATGTGTGAAATGTGAAGGTTTCGAGCATATACAGCAAAAAAGTTCAACCTATTGCGAGTAGGTTGGGCTTTTTTTACACTAGTTGTGACGGCCAGCGTTGTGGGTCAGTAAGCAACTTGCTTTCAATGACTAAGCTCACAAAAAGTGGGGCAACAATCAATGTGAAGAGTTGTTCTAACATATACAGCACCCCAATTCAGGGCAAGTTGCCATGAATGGGTATATCATATTGAACTTTTTAAAAGGTTGATAAATTAAGTTAGCAAGGCATGTGCCTTAATTGTCATCTGTATATTATTTATTTTTGAGAAACTTTAAAGCCAGTTGGTTCCATTGTATAAAATTCATTTGTGAATGGCCCATCATAAATTTTGATTCTACAGTTTTTTGTATCGATATCAATAGCATATACATAGTAAACCTTGTAATGTTCAGGATGTTTGATAGAAGCCTTAACTTCATTTTGAGTCATTTCAAATCCACCAGAATTTTTACTTTTTGAAGCTTTCACTTCAATGTGTATTTCATTTCCTTGTTTATCAAAAGCACGAATATCATACCCTAGCCCATCCCCTTCTTCTTTTGAGGCATGAATAGGTGTTTGAAGGCAAGACTCTTCAGCCTGTTGTTTTAATTCACCGAATACGATTTCCTCACCCAAAGCGCCTATTTTTCTCTTTGCTGCATTTATATAATCAAAATCAATTTTTCTAGCTACAAAACTTGGTTTACGTTGATTAGTCTTGCTCTTAGAACTATTTTTATCAAAAATAATAGTAAATTTTTCCCCTTCTAACTGTTTAATTTCAACTTCAGTTATATCAGTTTCGTATTCGTTAAAATCAGGAATATCAACGATTCTTTCTTTTTTTCCTCTTTTCTCAATTTTAAATCCAAGTTTATCTAGTTTTTTCCATGCCTCAGTGCCATCAAAACCTTTTACAATAATCTTATCTTCAACCACAGCATGATTTTCAATTGCTCTCGCAACCGCTATTACATATTTGGGTGGATATTTTTTCCCACTTGAAGTTATTAAATCATATTTTTTACTCTGATTGTCATCCGGAAATCCATGTTCATCGATGTACGCAATCGCTTGGTTGATTTTTTCTACAGTTATATTTTTAGGAATGGCCAATTTTTACACCTTCTATCGTGATAATTTGAAAACGTTACTTGTATTGTAGCACAGTCTTCTCGCACTTATTAGATTAAATTCACCTATAGAGTTCACCAAAACCGTTTCACACCCAATCCCCTATTCTGCCAGCTTAAATTCGCTCATAATCGCCCTGTGAAACATCAAAATAAACCAGTTAGACCATCATGTCAAGAAAGGTATACCTTTCTACCCTTGCTATTCTTCTCTTTTAAAATGATATCTTTTCCTCTTCTCCATTCTACTTGATCACAGTCTAAAAGATAAAGAAATAATTATGTACTACCCTAATTGATTAAGGGAGTACATAATTACAATATCTTTAAAAAGTTGATTTAATAGTGGTTTATAAATAAATAATTAGTTACTACCTCAATTGATAATACAGGTAGTAACTAATTATTTTTATCTCTTTAGATTATTTCGCGTAATCGTTCTTCCGAATGCCCCACGCCTGAGTGATTTCTTCTTCTGTTTCTTTTTCTAATTCTTCTACTGTCCGAAGGATTTGCCCATTATCATCGACTTCAGGGACTGTTTGATTTTCTTTTTTTGCATTCCTGAATAAATTTAATTCAAACTGTACACTATTAAATAGATCTACTTTATCTTCTTGGGAAAGATTTTGTTTGATATATTCATTAAGTGCTTCACGTAGTAGTTCATCACGAGAAAAGTTAGTTGCATATTTTTCAACCAGAATGCGTGAAGTTGCATTTAGCAATGGCGAGAGTTTAATTGGTGTTTTTACTGCATAGACTCGATCAAACTTACGAACAGGTGCGCCTACCAAACGTTTTTTCCCACCAGATAGTTTTGCGGCTTGTTTTTTCGGAACTTTTAATGGTGTTGATTCTTCACTAATTAATATTGTTTCTGCCGTTAGAGGAAGCTCTTCCTTTTTCTCCGTAATATCCGCTAATTGTTTCTTTTTTTCTGCATCCTTTTTCATTTTTTCTAGACCTTTGTTATGTCCAAAGATACCCAAGTCTTTTATATCTGCCATCTATAATCACTCTCCAAACCAAGTTTCGTGTTCCTCAAGTTCCTCATAGATCCGAATAAATAAGTCATGAGCTTTTTTATCCCATTGTTTTAGCTCACCTTTAAGTGTCTTTTCCGTTGTAATTCCAGATCCATCATATCGTTTCAAGCGTGCATTCTTTAAGACTACATTTTTAATTAAATGCTTCCCATAGATTTCTTTGGCTTGTTCATACATTTCTTTATCAACAGAATCACTAGATTCCAACATGAAAGGAATAACGCCAGCTACATATAAACTAGTATCAAATTGTTTAGTGAAAAAATCCATATATTCTAAATATTGCATGGCATTCCGCATGGATTTGACTTGTGTCTGTAAGACCACGATTGCCCAATCGGCAATATACATAGCAGATTTACTATAGACAGATATAGACGGTGGAACATCGATATAGATGATATCAAATTGATCAAATAGCGGTTCAAGTCGTTTTTTCATATGTTGGAATATCTCTAAAGAATCTCCAAATCGTTCTTTGCTCCAATCATCATAAAGTTCGAATGACATATCGGCTGGTAGAATGTACAAATTATTTACGACTTGATAGATGGCATCTTTTGGATCGGTATAGAAACCTGGAGTATCCATTAATACATCCGCAATCGTTTTATCAAAAATAATCGGTTCGCCGTCTCCACCGCCCTCTTCATGAGTAAAATTCATATGCGTCAAACTCATAACATCAGAAGTATTGCCTTGCATATCCAAGTCAATAATCAAGGTCTTCTTTTCTTTGAAGGTCGCTGCTTCAAATCCCAACATCTGCGCACAGGTACTCTTCCCAACGCCACCTTTAAAATTCCCGATGACATATTTTTTTGCTGTCATAGCTCATCCCCCTACTTCTCATAATTGTTATAACTATAATAACATACTACCTTAATTAAATCTAATTACTTACTACCAAAATACAATTATTTTAAAGTAGTGAGCAATTAAGGTAGTAATTAATTATGAATTAAGGTAGTAACTAATTGCTGTAAATAATTAAGGTAGTAACTAATTGAGGTAGTAACTAATAGGTAAAAACTAGCGATTAAGGTAGTAATTAATTGCAAAAAAAATGAATTACATACTACCTTAACTAATAGAAATATTGGTAATGATTAGATTATTCAAAGAAAAGACCCTTAAGAAGCAAATATAACAAAAATATTGATCTATTGGGGTTTGTAGAGCATATATACAATTACTATCCCCTTTTTTCTATCGCATAATAAATGAATTAAGGTAGTAATTAATAGAAAGATGAATTAGTTACTACCGTAAAAAAGGTAGTAACTAATTACGAATTAAGGTAGTAATTAATTGATAAAAATAATTAAGGTAGTAATTAAAAAAGGTAGTAACTAATTATCAAAAAAGGGCAATTAAGGTAGTAACTAATTGCCGAAAAACAACAATTAAGGTAGTAACTAATTACGAATTAAGGTAGTAACTAATTAAATCGAGTGAAAAAAACGTTTGCAACCGCTCTGTTTCTTTGTTATCGTTTATACAAATAAAGAAAGCTGTATCAGCAAGGAGTGAGGATGGAGTAGTGGATTATCGTGAATTTTTAAAAATGAAGCGCGGGAAACGTAAACAAAAAGATTTTGCTAAAGAATTAGGTGTATCTTGGGAATACTACTCAAAGGTTGAACGAGGTCAGCAATCTCCTTCATTTACTTGGCTAGAAAATATTGCAGCGAAACTAGATGCAAGTTTGGTTGTAGAATTAGTGGGAAAAGACAATCTACAAGATAAAACAAACTCAGAGGTGGAAAAGTAGAGCAATAGACTCCATTTTTCTTGATTTCTTATTATGATAAGCATATACTTACTTTGAAACATACAAAAAATCGAAAAATTAAATAAAAAAGAGAGACGGAAAAATAAGTAGCTACCAACTGCTTATCTTTCTGAATCACATATCCAAAGTATGTGTTCACTCTCGTCTCATAAAAATTATGCGGTGGTTAACCACCTTTAATTTATTTAGTTAGATTGAGTGAATCGAGTTGGCGCTCGTTTCCTCAACACTAGACTGATAATAGCATAATTAGACGAGTAACTCAAGATAATGAATTGGTAATCAGACAGATTTAACCTTTTCTAAAGAGAGAACACATGACACATCAACAGATGGCTTGTGTTCTTTTTTTATTGGAAAGGAGTACCCTAATGGAAAATATTCAGTTAGACAGCTTATATCAACTTTTACTACAGGGCGGTTTGCGTACCTATAAATTCAAAAATAGCCA
>Ga0116163_1002495_pt1 | contig 10725 bp, 8 predicted proteins | sample AD_UKC107_MetaG_FD_89889 | JGI IMG/M metagenome (GOLD analysis project Ga0116163, IMG submission 89889) | Active sludge microbial communities of municipal wastewater-treating anaerobic digesters from Hong Kong - AD_UKC107_MetaG | ecosystem: Engineered > Bioreactor > Anaerobic > Digestate | place...
GATCGGGATGGGTGTAAGATTTAATGCTATACCGTGCCTACGACACGGGCATGATGCATGCATACGAATTAGCTAGCCATGTTTTCCGGGAAAGCTCAGACTAAAAAACCTTATCAGTCCCGTTAGGGACTTCAGGTGGGTAGCCTTGATCAAGAATAAATCCATCTGTGCCGTAAGTACAGCACCCACCTAGAAGATAGGGTTAAAAATGTATTGATCATCGTATTCGATGTCAAAGGATTGAAGCAGCTCAACGTATTCGTCTATAAACGATTTTCTATTATGGTGTTCTTCTTGATTCCGAATGTATTTGATCACATCCTGAACTTGCGATTTTGAATATGAAAATGCACCAAAACCACCTTGCCAAGCAAATTTTCCATTGGCGAACCCATTATTGTTGATCCATTCGGATGAGCTACCCTTCACCCATTTCATTAACTCGGATAATGATTCGACAGGTCGCATACCAAAAAAAATATGAATGTGGTCTGCCATTCCATTTATCGCAAGAAGTTTATGCCCACGATTTTGGATTATGCCGGTCATGTATTTATACAAATCGTCTTTCCATGCAGCTTCAATTAAGCATGCCCGGTTTTTTACCGCAAATACGGTTTGAATGTGAATTTGGGTGTAGGTATTTGCCATAATGGATAATTATTATTCCTAAAATACGAATTTATCCAATAATGCTGTTCCGTACCTACGGCACGGGTATGTTCTATGATTGCAATTTGCTACGCAGGTTTGGTCCCGATGGGACCGGGTGTGGGCGTGTTATTTAATGTTATTCCGAACCTATGGCACGATATCCTTCATGAATACAATTTGCTACGCAGGTTTGGTCCCGATGGGACCGTGGTGTGGGCGTGTTATTTAATGTTATTCCGAACCTATGGCACGACATCTTTCATGAATACAATTTGCTACGCAGATTTGGTCCCGATGGGACCGTGGTGTGGGCGTGTTATTTAATGTTATTCCGAACCTATGGCACGGGCATGCTATATCCATTCAATTTGCTACGCATGGTGGGTCCCGATGGGACCGGGATGGGTGCAAGATTTATTGCTATTCCGTACCTACGGCACGGGCATGCTATATCCATGCAATTTGCTACGCATGTTTGGTCCCCATGGGACCGTGGTTTGGGCATGTTATTTAATGCTATTCTGTACCTACGGCACGGGCATTTTCTATGATTGCAATTTGCTACGCAGATTAGGTCCCGATGGGACCGGGATGGGTGCAAGATTTAATGTTATTCCGTACCTACGGAACGGGCATGTCCTATGAATGCAATTTGCTTCGCTGGTGGGTCCCGATGGGACGGAGATTTGAGCAGTGCATGGCAACACGCTTATTGTCAAACTAGACCTGGGTATAGTTTCTCATTAACCACATTTATCTATCTTATACGCATAGACCAACTGATCGAGTCATGGCAAGGAATATTTCCCTTCTCTTATTTTTACTGACTACCTTAAATTATTGCACTGAGCCCTCTTATTTTCCTTCTGCTCCATTTGATTCCGACCTCGATGAATCGGCTGGAACAAATGGCTATGCCCAATACGAATGGGAACTTACCCACGACCCTAACACCGGAGATATACCTTTCAACCGGTTGGCTGAAGCAAATCAAATCCTGTCGTCGCGAGAAAAAGGCAAACTGTCCGCCCGATCCGGATTTTGGAAACCTCTGGGACCCCGAGATATCGGAGGGCGCACCCGGGCCTTGTTGATTGATGCCAGCGACCCTACTGGAAATACCATTTTTGCCGGAAGCACCTCAGGTGGCCTTTATAAAAACAGGGCGTTCAAATCTCCATCCAATGCTTGGGAAGCAGTCACCGGGATCGATGCAAACCTTTCCATTTCAGCGATCGCACAAGATCCAACTAATCCGGCTTTGATTTATGCCGGCACTGGGGAAGGATGGGGAAGCGCCAACGATATTCGTGGAGCAGGAGTGTGGAGGTCTGCGGATGGCGGAAGAAACTGGGTACAGCTGGATAAGGGGCTCGATCCCTCATTTTGGCACATTCTGGATATCGATGTCGACCTGAATGGCAACTTGTATGTTGCTACACGCTATAGCGGCGTCCAGAAAAGCATCGATCAGGGAGATCATTGGATACCAGTATTGGGTGATTTTTTAGGAAATGGAAACACGAATACCGGAGGCGACCTGGAAGTCGGTCCAGATGGCAGTGTTTATGCCACGCTTAATCTTTATGGACCCGGAAAAATATTTAAGTCGGCCTATTCCGGAAACCAACTAAATACGGGAGACCCGGACACCTGGGAAGAAATATCCCCTGCCGGTAATTACTGGCGGATTGAATTGGCGGTGGCACCTTCCGACCCGAACCGGATTTATGCACTGTGTGCAGGCTCGGATCTTCAGGTAAATGCCATGTGGCGCAGTGAAAATGGTGGTCAATCGTGGGAATCCATGACCATTCCCTCCCTCACAGCCCTGGTAACTCTACCTTTCACCGCAACAGCAGCATGGTTTGCCATGATCGCACAAGTAGACCCGAATGATGCGAACACTTTATACATTGGTGGCATCGATCTGGTGCGCACCGACGATGGAGGCAATACCTGGACACATCTTTCCAGTGAATACCCCTATCCGCCTTTTTATGTAGGCAATCGGGTCGTACATACCGACCAACACGAAATTCTATTTTTCCCCGGCAGCTCCGGTGAGGCTATCTTTGCCAATGACGGTGGCATCTATTATTCCCAGGATCTGAACAATGAGGCCCCTACCTTTCAGGTGATGAATCATCGGTACAACACCACGCAATTTTATAGTTGTGCCCTGTTTTTCGATACGGATCTCTATTTAGGCGGGGCCCAGGACAATGGTAATTGGGCTATAGCCGGTGAAGATCTGAACACCGCCATGAACTACTTTTTAGGCGCGGGTGACGGTGGAATAACCCTGGTGAGCCAGCAAAACAGCGGAATATTTTCTCTTTCCGCAACAGGCATTGACATAGCGATCACCACCGATGGAGCAAAATCATTTACTTCCTATGATTTACCGGGAAGAGGTGACTTTATCCACCCTTATGCCCTCGATGATGAAACAAACCTCTTTTACGGTGCCCTGGGATCCAATAAATATTTCATCATCCGCGACCTGAATACGAGAGATGCCTTTGATTCGGTCGAGGTGTCCCAATTTCAAGGAGCAAAAATCAGCGCATTGACCCCTGATCCCCATGTTTCCAACCGGCTATGGGTTGCTGTTCGGCCCAATCAAAGTTTGGGAAGCACCAGGGTTTTCCGCATCGATCAGGCCAATACACACAACCCGGTAGTTACCGATTTTTCTGATCCGTCCTGGAATAAGGAACTGGCTGCACGCAATATTTTCATTGACGCCAATGATCCCAATTACCTGCTTTTGACATTTTCCAATTACGGAAGTCCCAATGTTTGGATTTCCAAAGATGGTGGCCTGCACTGGACCAATGTCGATGGTGACCTGCCGGATATGCCCGTTCGATGGGGCATTATCAATCCTTTGAACCGGGACGAATTGTTTTTGGCAACGGAGTTGGGCGTATTGCATTCAGCACAACTTGACGGCAACAACACGCAATGGGAATCCTTTCAGACCGGCCTGGCAAAAATGCGTGTCAATATGCTGGCTCACAGCGCAATAGGTGAACGCTTGGTTGCAGCGACCTGGGGCCAGGGATTGTATCTAACCAATTACGATGCCGGCTCTGTATCGGTAAAGCCTGATGAGTTAGAAAGATTCCGGGCCTATCCAAATCCATTTACGGATCAGCTCAACCTCTCTGGAATGGAAGACCAGTCAGGGATGAATTACCAGGTATTTGACAGCCAGGGTCACCTGATCGTAAAAGGAGAGTACCCGGATGTTAACATCCAAACCAATTCTTGGCAACCCGGGCAGTATTTTGTTGTCCTGCGTGATAAAAGCAGGCAGCACCATTCCGTACTCAAGGTGATAAAAACAGGATCCTACCATTAAAAAAGAGTTCCCTTTTGAAGTTAGCCTAAATGAAGCACCAATAATTCTTTGGTACGTATTAAATTGGTACCTGAAGATTTATCCCAGTAATTTCAACCGCCAAGGATTATGGAAGAGAAAGGGGTGCTTATCGTAGATGATGAGTTGCAAAGCCGGGCTTTGATCCGAAAGCTGATTACGATCTATTTTCCACATTGTTCCATACAGGAAGCCAGTGATCTGGAAACGGCAGAAGTTTTAATCCACTCTTTTAATCCCGATTTGGTCTTCCTTGACATACAGTTTAAGGGTGAAACCGGATTTGACTTACTGGATCGCTTATCCGACATTTCATTCTCGTTAATTTTCACCACAGCACATAGTGAATTTGCCATCAAGGCATTTAAATACAGTGCATTGGATTATTTGTTAAAGCCCATTGATATTGATGAATTTCAGACAGCAGTTTCTAAAGCGCTCAGTAAACCGAATCCTACACCAATTCAAGCAGATCAAATTCATTTCATCAGGCAATTTAAATCCGGCCCTGATCTACCCGATAAATTGAGTATTCCTACGGTTGATGGCTTTTTATTCGTTACAATTTCAGATATCATTTATTGTCACTCCTTGGGTAATTACACCGAAATCTATTTATCCAAAAATCAAAAAATATTATCCAGTCGCACTCTTGGGAGCTTTCAGGAATTGCTGCAGCAACATTCTTTTTATCGGGTACACCGTTCTTTCCTGGTTAACCTTGCCCATGTTACGATGTACAAAAAGAAAGATGGTGGACTCCTCGTCATGGATAGCGGAGATGAGATTGAAATTTCCCGTGCAAACAGGGACCATTTTCTAAAAATTATGACGGGTTAATGCTCCACCATTTAAAATGGATCCTTCGATGGATGTTATTTTTGGTGGGAATTACTGCTTACAACAGCATTGAGGCCCAGTCCTATTCAACACAGCTATACACCACGCTCGAAGGTCTAAGTGACAATTACATTTTCAGTGTTTTCCAGGACAGCTATGGATACATTTGGATTGGCACCAATAATGGTCTCAACCGGTTTGACGGGAAACAATTTAAGGTTTATGGCATTCAACAAGGCTTGCCATCCATGCAGATTGACCAGATTTATGAGGACCGAAAACACCGGCTTTGGATTGGCACGCGGGCTGGCATGGCGGAAATGCAGGGAGATCATTTCCAGGTTTACCCGATCAGTGATGGTCTTTCCATCCGGTTTGTGAGTGGTTTTTATGAACCGGATACCTCCCGTCTCTGGGCAATGACCAATATTGGATTGTATGAACTGCACGATCAGCATTGGGAAAAAATAACATTAATTCCCGGCTACGAAAACACAGCAATAAGTAAAATCATTCAACTAGGCCAATACCGGTATGTGAACTTTGGTAACCGGGAATTAATCCGCATCAACAAGCAGGGTGATACCACCACCGTATTTTCATCTGAAGTTAGAAACACGATCATCAATAGCCTTGTGGTTGCTCAGGACACGCTTTTCGCAAGCACTTATGCCGGATTGCTAAAGTTTACAGAACATCAATGGGTACCGGTACTCAAGGATAGTCTTGAAAAACGCATTGTTTATATCTCTTATCGGGACACCAAAGGACGTTGGTGGTTTGGAACCGATTCTGATGGGGTCTTATTAGCAATACCCGGTGATGCCGGATATACCTTCAAGCGTTTTCCTCTTTCATTTAATCTGGTCTCACGTTTTCTGGAAGACCAGGACGGCAACCTGTGGGTGGCGGGTGTTCAGGGCCTATTAAAAATTCAGGAACAGCCTTATCATATCCTCCAATCGCCGGAATTATCGGCAATACCATTTATTCGCAAATGCCTGGTCCTGCCTTCTGAAGAAATATTGGTCTCCGGAGATAACGGAAAACTTTACTTTTTTGCTATGACTCCAACGCTTCAGCTTATGCTTAAAGCGATTATACCGCTAAAGGAGTCCTGGGATTTTATTGATTTCTGGACCATGGATAACCGTAATCAGCTCTGGTTCACTACCCGCGCTAGCAGATTGTACTGCCTGAAAGAGCATGAATTACATGACCGTACCCATCTGATCGATTCCAGAAATCGAATTTTGCACGATTTGGCCTTCGACCGAAATAGCGGCCACCTCTACGTTTGCGGAGATTCTGTGCTGTATTATGGTACCGAATCGGGTCTTGATACCTTTTATTCTGCCGGGATCAAAATCTCCATTCCAAATCCCCGTACAATACGTATGAAGGAGGATGACCATGCAGCGTTGGTCCAAACATTGAATGATGGGACCTTTATGATCAATCATTCCGGGGAGACCCTTCCACTCGGTCACAAATACAATTTCAAGTTTTCCTATTGGCCCGGCTCAAACCAGGAAAAGCATACGTCCAAGATATGGGTCAATGAAGCCGGTCGAGGCTTATTTCAGTTTAACTGGCCAGGGGATCAGCCGCCTTATCCCGTAGATTCAATCAATCAAGATGATGGGCTGACAGACTTACAACTGGAGGATGTCACGGAGGATAAAACGGGTAAATTATGGCTTGCAACTGAAAATGGGGTAACGCTTTTGCAATTGAATAATCACAAACAATGGGAGCATCGGTCCTACAACATTATTCAGAACAACAACCAGACACCATTATCTTTTTCCAGGTTTTTTCTGGACACTTCGGGACAATTATGGATGAACCTAAAAAATAAATTATTGACTTTTAATACCCGGTTCGTCACACTTCCTCCGGTATCTACGCAAACGGTGATTGAGGAAGTAATGCTTTTTAATCAACCCACTGAGTGGAAAACGTATACGGATACATTTGAGGGTTTCCGGCATATTCCCTTTCACCCACAGTTAAGACATAATGAAAACAGCTTAAGTATAGGCTTCAACGGCCTCCAGTTTACAATTCCTTCCAGATTGGAATACGTCTACCGCCTGGAACCCAATGATACCGCTTGGAGTGCTCCTGCCAATGGCAATGTGGTTACCTTTTATAAATTGGATCCGGGAGATTATTTTTTTGAAGTAAAATCCAGAGTTCCCGGTTTTAAATGGAGCGCCCCTGCCCATTTTTCATTTTCTATTGAAAATCCATTTTGGGAAACCTGGTGGTTTAGATTATTGGTCCTTCTTGGTGCATTCTTTATTATAACGCTTGTATTCCGGTTACGAATGCATCAACTACGGAAGCAAGCCTATTTACAAAATCAATTAAGGGAACTGGAGTTAAAAGCTCTGAAATTGCAGATGAACCCCCATTTCATCCATAACGCATTAAATTCAATTCAGTCTCTGATCATTAATCAAAAAAATACCGACGCCAGCCGATACATCAGCAAATTTGCTCGGCTACTGCGACAGGTTCTGGAAAATGCAGAAAACAACAGCATATTACTCGATAAGGAAATTTCCACGCTGCAACTGTATGTCGACCTGGAACAATTGCGGATGGACATGAATATCAAGTACGAAGTAATCCTGGATGAAGCCATAGATCCGGCATCAATCCGTATACCCCCATTTATCCTGCAGCCCTTTGTTGAAAATGCATTGTGGCATGGATTAAGCCGGAAAATAGGCCCCAAACACCTTCAACTCCGTATTTCCCGGCATTCGGACTGGATGATGTTTGAAATCACCGACGATGGTATTGGTCGACACAGAGCCGGCGAAGGTTACTTAACGTTTCCGGAAGGCCACCTCTCCAAAGCTATTCCGATGGTCCGAAAGCGGCTTACTGAGTTCAATCGGACCAATATCCCGGATCCCGTCCAGTATCTGGACCATGTCGAAAACGGGACAGCTAAAGGAACTACTGCAATTGTTCGGGTATTCTTATCCCAGGATAATAAATAGCTGCGACGGAAATCCGATTTCAACCCGATTAAGGCTGTATTATCAACAGCGCCCAGGTAATGCTGCTGTCAATGTTAAAATCTTGATAGTGATGTGCTGAACAGGCAACGGGTAATCAGGATACCTGTTGCCGTCCCCTGAATTAGTGTGATCCGTCAGTTCTTATTATCTTGGTAGGGCTTAAAGGTGCATCATGGCCAAACCAAAACCAACTACTGTTGAAGCGTACATCAACGCTTTACCTGAGGAAGCCAGACAAAAAATACAGGAGATCCGTTCTCTATTGAGAGAGGTTGCTCCGGCAGCAGAAGAGCAACTGAAGTGGGGGGTACCGGTCATGATCGAGAAGCGAATATTATTCTCTTATGCAGCTTATAAAAAACACCTGAATTTTATGCCTACCGGCCCATGCCTGGAGCCATTTCGGGAAGAACTGCAGGAATACACCCTGGGCCAGGACACTATCCAATTCCCTTACGATCAACCGTTGCCCCGGGAACTTATTCTCAAAATAGCCTATTTCCGGTACCGGCAGGTATTGGATGAGGATGCAAAATGGAGGTATTAAATGGATCTAATGCCCATTGATAGCTTGAATTTTTATCGCCAATAGCATAAATATTTATCCACTAAAATAATGACATGACACTTGACCATAGCATTTCACCCAACGCATTTACGCGCGAATTTGCGGAACTGCTTGATTTAAATCAGGATCAAATTTCCCGAATCAATCAATTGGAGCTGGAATTATTCCGTGACTATTATTTTTATTAAAAAATAATCAAGCCCTCCGGTAACTGGCATTTTCCTATTTATCGCAGACTCCTTCCTCTTTTAACCAAATCGCAAATACTGCGTTTTAAGGGCATTTCTTTGGCAAAACGAAAAAATAAAATTGACAGTGATAAAGTAAAAACAGCATCAAGTCGACACCATCTTGCCAAACGGTTCAATTCCCTCGATATATCCACAACCCAATTTGATCAGATGGTTCTTATTTTGAAGAAAATGGATTTGCTCAGAAGGGAAAAAAGTGATGCTAAATTTGACCCTGAATCGTTGCATCGGGGAATAAAAGATCTAACCATTCTTACTGTTTGATCCGGAGTTCAATGTGGGCACAGCAGGAATTACCCAATCGGCAGAGGAAGAATCATGAGCTTCGTCAGCAGCTGATTCACATCTTCGACCTGTCTTCAGTTTTCGACTTTTAACAATTTATATTTGTATGTACAAACAATTTTTATTTACCTTTGAACCATGGAGCGCGAGGATTCACCGTATTGCCAATGTTTGTATTATGCCAGTAATGCGCTGGCACGCATCATGACGCGTATGGCAGATGATGCCTTTGCGTCTGTGGGGTTGAGTTCTTCCTATGCCTTTCTCCTGATGACGGTCAACAATAAACCCGGCATCCAGCCTAAGGAGATTAGCCAGAAAATGCAGTTAACGCCCTCTACCGTTACCCGGTTGATTGAGAAAATGGAAGTACGCGGAATGCTGGAACGTCAGTCCAGTGGTCGGGCCACAACAGTATTCCCTACGCCGCAAAGTTTGGAACTGCAACCGAAAATCCTGCTAGCTTGGCGTCAGCTGTATGAAAAATACTCCGGCATCCTGGGCGAACAGGAAGGCATTGTGCTGACTGCATCGATCCATGAGGCTACTAAAAAGTTGGAATAATTTTTTTGGATTAATTATTTGTATGTACATACAATTTTGTCGAATTAGCTGAAAGACGACGTAAACCACGAGTAAGCATCACCACGAAATAAATTAAAAATGAAAATTGGAATCTTTGGAACAGGAATAGTCGGGCAGACTATAGCAGAAAAAGTAGCTGACCTTGGTCATGAAGTGATGATCGGTACGCGCAATGTAGACGCATTGCTGGCAAAAAGTAATCCGGATTCGTATGGCCGTCCCCCTTTTAAGGAGTGGCTAAATGCACGGTCCGGAATTCAGGTAGCAACACTCGATGAAACTGCTGCATCCTGCACCTTACTCATCAACGCCATGCACGGGATGGGTACCATCCAAGCCTTGGGATCCATCGATCCCAGTCACCTATCCGGAAAAATATTATTGGATATTGCCAATCCACTGGACTTTTCCCAGGGTTTTCCACCTACGCTTGCCATCTGCAATACAGACTCACTGGGCGAACAAATACAGCGAACCTTCCCGGAGCTTAAAGTGGTAAAATCATTGAACACTATGAACGCTAACCTGATGGTTCATCCCAGAGCGATCGATGGAGACCAGACGGTTTTCCTCAGCGGCAATGACTCAGCAGCTAAAGAAACCGTCAAATCACTGCTGAATTCGTTTGGTTGGAAAGAGAGCGAAATGATCGACCTGGGAGATATATCTACCGCCAGAGGTACGGAGCAATTGCTCCCAATCTGGGTTAGAATCTACGCTGGAAAAGGCACTTCACTGTTTAATTTCAGAATTGTATTCGGATAAAGGTAAATCTGATTCCGGGCCAGGTTAAATCCAATACTACCCATTTATTTCTACCTAATAAACAAAGTACATGCGCCCTTTCTCTCAAAGCGGTTCCGCCAGTGGCTAAATTATTCATTGAGTCACAACCGACTCAATGAAGCTTACAGGCTGCCAAAATATTGAAACCTACCCGCAATTTCACTTCTCCTAATCATTGAAACCCACCATTCATACCCTTTTGATTGCCATTCAGTAATTGCCATTACTTGCCCTATTGGATAAACGTATATTAAATTGAAATTTCATCCCGGCGCAATGAAAAATCACAGTACTTGATCTTTTGACAAGATTTGCGCAGGTACTGGAAAA
>Ga0116163_1002512_pt1 | contig 10678 bp, 9 predicted proteins | sample AD_UKC107_MetaG_FD_89889 | JGI IMG/M metagenome (GOLD analysis project Ga0116163, IMG submission 89889) | Active sludge microbial communities of municipal wastewater-treating anaerobic digesters from Hong Kong - AD_UKC107_MetaG | ecosystem: Engineered > Bioreactor > Anaerobic > Digestate | place...
CAGAGAAGGAAATATCTGTGATTTTGATTCGATGGTTCAACTGCTGCATCTCCTTTTTTTAAACGATAAATCAAAAATAGGGTTGTTTAAGCCGGATTTTATTGTGAACACCTCGATTAACGCCACAGTGGTAGAGCAGGAAGCTCTTTGCGAAGCGGTAATTGAAGCCGGTGTTTCAAAGTGTTACCTGGTGGATTCGCCGGTTGCGGCAACCATAGGGGCTGGAGTGGATGTAGCTGAATCCAAGGGCAACATGATAGTCATCGTTGGCTCGGAGCACACAGAAGTGGCCATTTTATCTTTATCTAACCTTGTGTTTTCAGCAACACCTGATTTTAGCCTTCGATCCTTAATGCGATTGACATCACAATATATGAGTGATGTCCATGAGATCATGTTGGGCGAAAACACCGTGGAGTCCATGGTCAAAGAAACACTAAGTGAGGAAAATGCCAAAGAACGTAAGCTTGGACCCATTGTGGGAATTGATAAAAAAAATGGATTGCCTAAAAAAATTCAGATCGCTGTAAAGGAAATATGGGACTTGATCCTGAAACAGCTCCAGTTTTTGGGGGATTCTTTGAGGGAAAGCATGGAAGGCATTCCGCCTGAGTTAATCAAGGATATTATGGAAAGAGGCATTTTATTCACAGGTGGATTGGCTAATTATCAAGGGTTAGTCAATTATATGAAACAGGTAATGGAAATCAATCTCATTGTGCCACAAGAACCAGAATATCTTTGTGTTCGTGGAAACATGGTGATTCACAGAAATAAAGCATTACATCCGTTGATTCGAGAGGTTTTTTAAAAAAAGCATGAATAAACTGGAAAAAACAACCTTTGTTTGTTGCGCTTTATGTGTTTTGGGTTGGATGGTATTGGCGTTGCTGTTTTCCCAACCTTATCAGCAAATAGAAGCTGTTGTTAGAAAAAATTGCGCCCTATTTGAAAGCTGGCGATTATCTTACAACGGTTTAATTAACAATTTGGACCAAGCCTTCGAATTATCTGATGAGGAAGCTGATCGTGTGATCAATACTGCTTATACTCTGATATATAAAAAGGAATATGAAGCCTTAAAAGACAGTATGTCAATCAGCGAACAAATGGATATGATGCAAGGCATTCGTATCGGTGCCCTTATCAGCACTTTTGGTACAAGAGGATCACAAATCTTACGTGTTGCTTCATCGGAACTGATTCCGCAAAAAGGCTTTTTGGTCTCTCCAAATCGATTAACAGTAATTGGGAAAATTATGTCATCAAACGGGAAAACTGCAGAAGTCATGCCGATCTGGAACGATCAGTTTAGTGCTCAAGTGGTCATCAAAGATGAATTCAATCAGAAACAGTATTCCGATTTGGCACTTATCGAAAATAATCAGGTGATTAATTTCAACCCTGCTTTTCCATATAGAGGAGGGGAACGTGTTTATATTTCAGAGTATGAACCTGGCGGATACATTCTTTCCAGATATAACTGGACTGAGATAGGAACAATTGCGCCGATTAAACAAAATGAAATTGTTGAGAAATACGCCATAGAATATAATTTTACCAGTGAGGAATTTCTTCAGGAACGTTATTTCCTCATTGTTGAATAAATTGAAATTGCCTGTATGACAGCAGGTAGGGAGGGTGAAAAATGGAGATGATTGAAGGCATTACTTTTGACGATGTTCTGCTTGCACCTGCGTATTCAGAGGTGACTCCCAGGGAAACGTGCTTGGATTCACGGCTGACAAAACGAATCGCTTTACACATGCCCTTGGTCAGTGCGGCGATGGATACCGTTACAGAATATGCCATGGCGAAAGCCTTGGCCAGAAATGGCGGTGTCGGGGTTATTCATAAAAACATGTCCATCAAAGAGCAAGCGGAACAAGTAGACCGGATAAAAAGAACCGAAAACGGTATCATTTATGATCCCTTAACCATAGCCCCGGAAAAATTCGTTACAGAAGCTGATCAACTGATGAGAGAATATAAAGTCGGTGGTTTAGCAGTTGTGAATCTTAACAACGAGTTATTGGGTATGGTGACCAACCGAGACATTCGTTTTGAGGATGACCCCAAAAAAACGGTGAAAGACTTGATGACCCCTATTGAAAAATTGGTAACCGCAAAAGAGGGAATCACGTTACTGAAAGCGAAAAAAATCCTTCATGAGAACAAAGTCGAAAAATTACCCATCGTAGACGACAAGAATATTATCAAAGGATTAATTACCATTAAAGATATTAACAGCGTAGTGGAATTTCCTAATGCCACGAGAGATTCAAAGGGGAGACTGGTTGTTGGTGCCTCCGTTGGTACAGGTGAAGATACGATGGAAAGGGCACAAGCTCTGATTCAATCACGTGTTGATTTTATTGTTGTGGATACGGCTCATGGACATTCTAAAAATGTTTTAAACACCATTCGAATGATCAAACAGCATTGGCCTGATATTCAAATCATCGGTGGAAATATCGCAACGGCCCAAGCAACAAGGGCATTGATTGATGCCGGTGTGGATGCAGTCAAAGTGGGAATAGGTCCGGGATCCATTTGCACTACACGGGTGATTGCAGGTATAGGGGTTCCACAATTGACGGCAATAGAAGATTGTGCCAAAGCTGCGTCAGAGTTTGACATTCCAGTGATTGCTGATGGCGGCATCCGCTATTCCGGAGATATTGTAAAGGCTATTGCAGCTGGCGCATCATCCGTCATGCTGGGGTCCATTTTTGCTGGAACTGAAGAAGCACCCGGAGAGGCCATTCTCTATGAGGGAAGAAAATATAAATCTTATCGAGGAATGGGCAGTATCGGTGCAATGGTAAAAGGAAGCAGCGACCGATATTTTCAATCCGGTGCATCTGCTGAAAAACTGGTTCCAGAAGGCGTGGAGGGCATGATTCCTTTCAAGGGAAGTGTGGAAGACATCGTCTATCAATTATGCGGCGGATTACGTTCAGGTATGGGCTATTGCGGAGCTAAAACCATCAGTGAATTGCAAAAGAAGGCAACATTCATTAAAATTACCAATGCAGCACGAACGGAGAGCCATCCACATGATATCAAGATCACAAAAGAATCACCTAATTATCAAACGATGTAGAGGCTAACTGAAGTGACTGAACGGAAGAAAAAAAGTAAAAATTATTGTGAATGAGGGATAAGATGCGATACAAAATGACCTTTTTAGGCTTGGGAGTCAGTAATTTTTCCGTTTTGAAAAATGTTCTTCAGGATAATCCCGAAGACTTTTTTGTTTCCTCAGCGGATCTGATTGCACCTGAAAAACGTGATTTCTTATCCCGACATTCAATCGCTTTTGAGGAAGGGTTGCATACACAAAGGCTATTGGATACCGAAAGGTTAATGATCAGTCCTTCGGTTAATCCCGATCATGAAATATATAAACAGGCGAAACAAAAGGGTATAGACATTAAAACCGACATCGAACTGTTCCTGGAGACAAAAACCCCCGTTCATTATATAATTGCCATTACCGGCACAAATGGAAAAACGACCACGGTTGAGTTAATTCAGCACTTGTTGAGCCTTTCGCATGAAGCATATGCAGTTGGGAATATTGGTTATTCGCCATTTGAGCTGATCAATAAAGATTTAAGCCGTGCGGTGTTGGTCTTTGAATTATCCAGTTTTCAGATTGAGCATTTAAAAAAAACCCGCCAATTTTTTGATCTGGCGGGAATAACAAATATTGCACAAGATCATTTGGATTGGCATGGGGGATATCAGGCTTATAAACAAGCGAAATTGTCCCTTTTGCAGTGCTCAAAAGAGGCTGTTTTGCCAGTAGAATTAAATGGGGTTAAGGCTTATCAGTATGGTATTTCAGACGGGTTGAACGGCTCTGTCAATGAATACACTAAACAACTGATTTTTTCCCTTCCGAGTAGGCACGGTTTTGTTGATTTATCCAAAATAACACTTAAAGGCATTCACAATTTAAAAAATATCGCTTTGGCTGCTTTATGCTGTTTTCTTTTTGGAATAGATGAACAACAGATTGAAAAAGGGTTGAATACATTTGTAGCGGGAGAACACAGATTAGAGCGTTTTTTAGAGTTCAACGGAAGAACATATGTGAACGATTCAAAGTCTACGAATGCCCATTCGTTAATTTCGGCTATTCAGTCTTTTCAGGAGCCAAGTAAAAGAGTACGTTTACTGGCCGGTGCAAAAGATAAAGGGGATGACTACACCCAGCTGGCAAAGGTCATTTTCAATGGGTGTAAAAAAGTGTATCTATGTGGCGAAAGCGCTCAACGACTTTATGCATCCATTTCCGATTCTGTTGAAAAACAGTTGTTTACCAATTGGCATGAGGCTATTCAAACCGCCATCAAAGAAAGCAAACCGGGTGAAGTCATTCTGTTTAGTCCTGGCGGATCAAGCTTTGATTTATTTGAAAATTATAAGAAAAGGGGTGAATTCTTTAAGGAACAAGTTCAGTCATTTGTTAGCCTTCTTTAAATACCACGCCGCATCGTTTAAATTCCTCCATGGTTCTTTTGATATCCCCCGGATTTGCTTCAACGCCTTTGGTGGCATTGATAATTAGGTTGATTTTGAAACCGAAAAACAAAGCATCATGGACAGTGTATCTGACGCAGTAATCTAAAGCCAATCCACAAATATCCAATTCGTAAATATCCAGTTCTTTTAACAAAGAGGCGATTCCTAAGTCAGCTCCGTTGTTTTCCTTGAAAATGGAATAGCTGTCTACGTGTGGATGGGTTCCCTTTCGAACGATATAGTCAAAATTCTCTGTGTGAATATCTTGATGGAACTGTGCACCAAATGTTCCCTGTTGACAGTGTACGGGCCACAGAACGGGACCAATGCCTTTTTCGTTATCAAATGCTGTGAACGGCTCCTTACCTTGATTCACTGCGAAGCTTTCATGATCCGCAGGATGCCAATCCTGGCTAGCCAATATAGCTTTGTAGTGGGTATGTTTCATCATTCTGTTGATGACCGGATTGATTTGAGAGGCTTGTTTGACAGGTAACGAACCGGTTTCATAGAAATCGTTTTGAACGTCAACGACTAATAAAGCTTTATTCATTTTTCTGGTTCCCCCGTTATAAAATTTTTATATTGTCCTTTACTCTTTCTCTTCTACATCGCCAAACATTTTCATCACACTTTTGGTAATGGCATCTGCAATCTTTTCCTGGTATTGAGCTTGCTGGATTTCTTTTGCAAATGAAGGATTGGATAAAAAACCGCATTCTATTAAGATAGCCGGCATTTCAGAATAAGCTACCACTGCGAAATCTTCCGCTACGGTTCTGTGCATTTTGAATCCTTCTGAATAGAATACTTCGCTCATCGTTTTGACATATTCTTCACTCTTTAGTGTGGTGTCAATCTTGTTATAGACCTTCTTTTTTATTTGCTCTTCAGTCAGAGTGGATGCGCCATATAATCTTTCAAGGCGTATTTTGTAGCTGTATTCAGAGAAGGCATAGAAAAACAGCTCAACGCCTTCTACTGTGGGATTATCCAATGAGTTCAAGTGAATGCTGATAAACAGGTCAGCATCCTTTTGATTGGCAAAACGTCCCCTTTCCATTAGCTCTATGTAATTATCTCTGGTACGGGTTAAATAAACTTCATACCCCTTGTCCTGCAACTTTTTAGCAAGGAACTTACTGATTTGAAGAACGCCATCCTTTTCCTGAAAACCGTCCGGGCTAATGGCGCCAGGATCGAATCCGCCATGTCCCGGATCAATGACAATCCGTTTGACGTCTTTGTCGGGAGTCCTTTCTTCCACTGTGGCAAAGGTTTCTGTTTTCATCAAGTAAATGGTGGAGCCTATTGTTATCGGTTCAAAAGAGATATCTTTTTCAAAGGTAAAGGACAATCTTAAGAAGGATTTCATCGTATTTTCAGAGATATTTTCAGCCAAAAATCCAGAGACGCTGTTCATTGAATTAGTGGTGTTGATGAGATCGTTTATCTGGGCACCAATGACTTCGAAGACTGCATAATTGCTGCCTTGTTTGGCAACAGAAACACTGACAGGTTTTGAAAAAGACAATACCAGACCGTTTGGAATCCAATAAAAGTTTTCTAATTGTGAAAAAGAGGAATAAATGTAGTATTTGTTATCCGAACTGACCATTCTAAGACCCAATAATCTGCAAGTATCGATCAAGGGTAGAAAAAAACGATTGTTAATAATTCTTGGTGCAGTCATTAAATAAACTTGCTCACCATTGAGTGTGACTTTAGTCGAATTATTGTTAAATTGGATAAAATTACCGTTCCATTGGACATTTAGCGTTTTGTTGATATTGTCCCATTCAAAATCGGTTTTCAGTTTTTGTAGTAAGTTGACTGAGTAAATATACAAATTATCACCAAGCATCTGAAAACGCTCGGGAGGTAATTCTTCATCCATCAGGTACACTTCCGAAGAAAACAGACTCAAGCTAATGAAAACAAGGAATAGACAAATGATTTTTTTTAACAATAGAAAACCCCCCAGTTCTTTTCTTTGCGTTGATTATAACACGTTCTCTTTCTTTACATGAGAGGGTGATATGAAAAACGACTTAGTTTTTCGGGACTATACCATTTTTTCGGGAAAAGAAAAAGATTAACCGTTTTAACGCCTAATGGAGCGAAAAACTGGTCAGTATTGTTTTCCACACAGATGATGTTTTCAAAAGATTGCATTATTTTTTTTGTCTGATGATAATCCGGAATTTTGTACACATTTGGTGTGATTTTATGATAGTATTTCCAAGTTGCTCCCGTGTCTAACAAATAAAGAGGCCCTTTTTTAAGAGATTTCAAATCAGGAGAGGCCTTTTGGATAGTGTAAAGAGATGCAAAAAAGCCGTTTTTACAAACACGGTTGAGTTCAGTTAATCCTTTTAGCGGATCTGAGCAAAACAAAAGCGTACTTTCTGTGAAGCCGAGATCGAATGCCTGATTACTAAAATCAAGATGTGTAATGTCTCCCAACTGAAAGGTCGCATAGGGAAGATTAAAAAGATCCATTGCTTTGATGATTTGAAAACGACTAGCGTCAACACCGGTATAGTGTGTTTTAAGCTGTTTGAGTTTCTCTTTAAGGTAGAAAAATTGTGCGCCAGAACCACATCCCGCATCAAGGATTTTACAGGGCTTGTAGAAATCCAAAGCGGATTCGATATGAGCGGTCTGTGTAGGATGGTAGCTTTTATATTCGTCTGATCGATTTTCATGGTAACGAATATCGTATTGAATTGAAATGGGTTGATTGTCAAAAGAGGTATCCTGGTTCAAGGGATAAAAGAATCGATAAAGTCGAAACAAATCATGTTTTCGATATAGAGTCCATTCGTTGAGCAAAAATTTTTTGGTATAATATTCATGTAATTGCTCGGGTTTTACTGTTTTTTCCAAAAAAACAATCTGTTGAGAGTTTGTTTGTTGTTTTTTTGCCAAATAGGGTTTTAAACCCGACGGATGCCCCGCTGAAGAGAATAAAAACAGTTGAGTTGTCTTATCATCCTTAAACCAGTATTGATAATCATCAACAATCATTTGAGTTTTATCTAGACCCGCAATCGTTGTATCGAGATAAAAAACAATCTTTTTGTTTTTTGCCATTTTATTAATCTTCTTTGACAGATAATCCCTTCATGATGAATTTGACAATTGTGTCCACGTTGAGGTCTTCGTTGATGGAATTGACACCGATACTCTGAGCGATCAGCTTAGCTGTTCCCCGTGTGGGGATTGTTTGTGGGATGCAGTCTTTTTGCTTCCCCTCATCGATTAGATTTTCAATTTTTTTAATAAATGAGTTGTAACGCAGTTTAAGGGGCTGCATATTAACATCCGTTTCGCTTTGGCTATCAATAATTCGCATTTTATCCATCTCAATTAATTTTATGATTTCTTTCCTGCTCATGACGAAGTCGATGTAAGAGATGAGCACTCTTTTTAATTTTGACAGATAAGAATTTTCTCTTTGAGTGTTTCCAAAAATATGTCTTTCCAGTTCATTAATTCCTTCAGTCCAGGCCTCAAGAAAAAGAGAATCCTTAGTGGGAAAATAGTAAAAGATCAACGCCTTTTTCACCCCTGCATCATTGGCGATTTCTTCCACCGAGGTACCGTCAAATCCTTTACTGGCAAATATTTTTTTGGCTGAATCCAGTATTTTTCTCTTTGTAGGTATTTTTATAGTCATCTTGAATCCCCCTTTTTAGCACATATCGTAAACTTAATGAAGGTAAATGATCGGTATTGGTTTGGCTTTTCTCTCACTTACATTCTATCATATTTTATGGAATTTTTACCGAAGGGTCAAAACACTGTAGATTTTTTTGTCAAGATTTTATGCTTTTAGTGATGAGTGAAAAGATTTGAGTTTTACATAGCGAATAAAGAGGTGGTCCCTTCTTGACAAAAAAAGTCAGTAATGATATGATATGGATGTTAGCACTCACAGGTTAGGAGTGCTAAACGGAGGTTGGCTATGAATACCGAATTGACAAAAAGACAGGAAATGATACTATATGCCATTATACAAGAATTCATCACCATTAAAAAACCTGTCAGTTCAAAAAAAATATTGGAAATTTCTAGCCTTGATTGTTCCAGTGCAACCATACGCAATGAGATGAAAAGGCTTGAAGAAATGGATTATATCACACAACCCCATACATCTGCCGGGAGAATGCCCACGGATAAAGGTTATCGATTCTATGTAGAGTGTTTGAAGAACATGAGAGCCGTGCAAACGACAAACAGCACCGACATAGACCTGGTAGATGAATTTCGGTACAATAACATAGAAGAATTATTGGCTTATTTTTCCGTTTTTTTAGCCAAATGGACCGGTGGGTTAGCCATCATAGAAAAGCCATTTATCGAGAAATTACGCATTAGTCGTATCTCTTTGACCAATGTGTTTCTCAATTACTGGGTAGTAGTCGTTATTACCAATATGGGACTATCTGAAACGTTTATTGTTCCCATGGAGGATAAATTTCCAGTCAAAGAATTTGAGCAGTTCCTTTCCAATAAATTACAGGGACTAAGTTTGAGAGAATTAAAAGAATTACTGGAACAAATGGATTTACCAGATTATTCCTGGTATAATCCCGAATACGACCATGTGTTTACTTTCTTGAATCAGATGGTCAGCAGAAATTATAAAAATCGCTTTCAAAAATACGGATTAGAATTATTGGTCAGAGACGAGACACTTTCTCAATCCGATCTAAAAAGTTGTCTGGTTTTTACGGAAAGTGATGACAGACTGATGGGTTTGTTCACGTCTTTGGAGCTTGAAAGACACGAAAACGTCAATATTGGCAGCGAGACGAAAAGGCAAGAGTTGGAAGCATTTGCTGTTTTTTTGAATGATTATTCCGGTGGGGAGCAAAAGTTAGGTCGAATGATTGTAATGACATCCAAAGCAACTGACTATCTTCAAAATTTAAAAGGCATCCGATTTGCCGGTAACCGAATAACGGAATACCTGTCCAGATTGATGACATTAAACGAATAAATACAGGGGGAATTGACTTGAAAACGGCAATTGAAAAGGTACAAAACCTTCAGGAAGAAAGGAATTTCTTGATCAATGAAATAAAAAGACTCAAAGAAATTGAACAATACGCCTATAAATTAAAGGCGGATTTTGAGCATTACAAGCAGATTGTTCAAAAAGATAAACAACGGATTTATGAAAATGCGACAATAGATTTTCTTGATAAGATGATTCCCGTATTAACCAATTTTGAGAGGGCTTTACAGTTTATGAATTTGGAAAACCCTTCCAAAGAAACGTCAATGATTATCAAAGGAGTTCAAATGATCCATCAATCCTTTTTGATGACTTTGCAAAATGATGGGCTCGAGGAGATTCGAGTAACACCTGGGATGCAGTACGATCCCTTTGAGCAGGAGATTTCCGAACAGGTGGTTGATGACTCACAAGAGGAACATACAGTTTTAGAGATAGTCGAAAGAGGCTATAAGTATAAAAAGACCGTGTTAAAACCGGCCAGAGTAAAAGTGACCGTCAAGCAAACTGAAGGTCAAGTCAATAAACTGAGAGAAGAGGAATAAAAGAATGCCATCAGATAAAAACCGGTTCTGATGAAGGTAGGTGAATTATGGCGAAAAAGGATTATTATGAGATATTGGGGGTTTCTAAGGAAGCTACTCAAGATGATATAAAAAAGGCATACAGAAAGCTGATCAAAAAATGGCATCCTGATCTGCATAAGGAAAACAAAAAGGATGCGGAAATCAAATTCAAAGAGATTAGTGAGGCTTATGAAGTACTGTCGGATACTGAAAAAAGAGCGATGTATGATCGATACGGATTTGTCGGGGATCAAGTACCGCCACAGTACCGATCAGCTCAAAGGGGTAGCGGAGGATCTCCGTTCGATGATTTCTTTGGTGGTTCCGGCGGAGGGTTTGGAGGCTTTGAAGATATTTTTGATATGTTTTTTGGCGGTTCAAGATCCTCAAGAGGACAACAGGGATCACAAACTTCCAGAGGACAAAGAGGTCAGGATATTGGTGTCAATGTTCAGATCAACCTGAGTGATACAATTTTAGGCGTGGAAAAGGAAATCGAATACGAGCGTTATCATCAATGCGATGCTTGTAAAGGAACTGGGGCTAAAGATGG
>Ga0116163_1002516_pt1 | contig 10667 bp, 9 predicted proteins | sample AD_UKC107_MetaG_FD_89889 | JGI IMG/M metagenome (GOLD analysis project Ga0116163, IMG submission 89889) | Active sludge microbial communities of municipal wastewater-treating anaerobic digesters from Hong Kong - AD_UKC107_MetaG | ecosystem: Engineered > Bioreactor > Anaerobic > Digestate | place...
ATCGGCTGAGTGAGCAACGGGTCGGGGTGAGTTATCACCATCCGGCTTTACAGGATATGGCCGGCCATATCCGCCGTATGTGCGACTCCGGGGCTGTAGACTACCGTATTGAGATACAGTTTACGGATGGCAGCACAATGGGAAGCGAAAATTCCGGCATAGAGGGTTTTTATGCTGAGAATCTACCGCCCATCATGCAATATCATGGAAAAACGTGCATCCAGAGCATGCGTATTCGCGTGGAAAACCTGCCGTTGGAGAAAACCATCAGCGAGATTATCATATCGGACCGGTATAAAAACCAATGGAAGCTCAGCGAGACGTACGAGACGGAATATGCGACAAGGTACTCCGGGAAACCGCCGCAGATTGAGATTACGTTCCCCATTCGGCAACAGGCGGGGCAATATCTGTCGATGCAACTTTCCTGCCATGATAACGGATGGACCGGGTTCCCGCATCAGGAGAATCCGTTTGCGGGACGCGGAAGCCGCTTCCGTATGGGATATGGGCTGCTGCTCGCGCCGCTGGTTCCCGTGATGATGAGCGGCGAAGAATTCAACGCGGATTTTACGCCGCTGCCGACGCTCAGCCCCGATTTATACGGCGGCGATGGGAAAAACGGCCTGGGACGCTGGCTGTATGGGAATCAGCTCGGTTGGGATCAACTGGACCGGAAGCGGGATGTACTGGAAGATACACGCCGTATGCTGGATATCCGGCGGCAGCACAATGGCTTGATCCATGCCTTCCGGGTGGACAATCCGCAGGAAAAGTTGGGCTGGGTGCGGTTTTCCGCTTCGGCGCCTATACCGGTTCCCTATTCCTATTCGGACAGGAAAAGGCTGATTGTCGTGGGTGGAAATCCCAATACGGCGACAGCGGTGGTATTGACGCTGGAGCTGCCGGATTGGGAAAACGCGACGGTTACGGACCTCTTTCATCAGCAGCCGCTGGGCACCCATCACGCGGGAAAAGAGTATACCATTCCGAAGGATTGCACGGCGGGCGGAGGCTTGCTCGTGCTGGAACTGTGCAGGGAATAGGAAAACATGGATGTGTTTTTACGGCGTTGAAACAGGGATAGTTATCAAAGCTAAAGGACGCCTGCTTTTCGCGATCCGATGCGGGGACAGGCGTCCAGTTTATATTGAAAATAATTAAGTTTCCGTCAACCGGGCATGGGGTATGCCCGCACTGTTTCGGTAAAAGCGCGGATGTTTCGTTCCGGTGTGCCGGAGGGAAGCGCGCACCCGGCGCCGATCACCAGTTGCTTACCCTGAAAGATGTTGAGAACACTCTGTGTTTCAGCGCACATTTGTTCCGGCGTGCCGAAATAGAACAGGCCGGATGGATCAATCGGCCCAAACATGACCACGTTTGCATCGCGCAGAATGCCGGCGGCTTGCGGGATGTTTGTTTTATAGTCGGCCTCAACCGCGGGGAAACCGGCCCTGCAAACATCCGCCAGGATTCGGTCCAGATTGCCGCAGATATGACAAATGACCGGAATCCCCTCTTCCCGCAATGCACGCGCAATTTTTTGATGGAAGGGAAAGGAGTATTTCAGGTACATGTCCCGGCTAATCAGGTCCGGGCCGCATGCGCTGTCGCCGAAGCTGGTGACGTCCGCGCCGGCCTGGATCATCATCTTGTGAAACGCAATATGCACGTCGGTGGCATGATCGATCAGGGCCAGAAGATCGTCTTCCAAATCCTCGTCCAGAAGATCGGCCATAAAATCGTTCATCCCGTAGGCTAGCATGGCCAAGCTGAAGCCTGCCTGATCGCAATTGCCGCGAAGCAGCAAATCGCCACCAATCTGCCGTTTGATGAGGCGGACAGCTTTCAGATTGATATCCACGCGTTTGGAGTGCAGTAGCTTTTCCGGCTTCATAGCGTCCAGCAAGGTGGAGACATCACTGGATAAAGGGCCGGTAACCCGCGCGGGTTCGTGCTCCGGGTAATCCGTTGGCACGCCGATAGCGGAAGCTTCCATGCAGGTGTCGATATCCAGCAGGATTCCGTCCGTGCTGTACTTTTCGGCAAAGCGGATGTGTGCGTCCGCGATTTTTTGGGGATCGCTTCGATACTCTTCCATGGTATAGCCCGCCTCGTTTGCCGCCGCCATAAAACTGTGAAGCATCATGGGCACGCGGTCCGCAGTCCCGCCTTTCAGCGTCGTTATAATTCGTTCATATCCAGTCATACGCTACCTCTTTCGTTATAAATTGCGGCTATGAAACTTTTGATTCAATTATAAGTACAAGCTTATGTGCATGCAAATAAATAGTTTTGAATCTAAACGCGAACGTATTCATTATCGATACATGTTTCGGACGATATGTACGCGAAACCAAGACACATGCAAGTTGGCTGTGCCAGGAAGCAGGGAAATGCGGAAAAACACATAGCATGACAGGAATCGCCTTTGCGAAGTTGCCCGGGAGCAGCTGAAATGGGCACAGTCCGATTCCCGGATGATCTCGCGCCTGGGTTTCCATTGGTTGAACAGGATCAATCTAGCCTGTCCGACGAAGAAATGTTTATCAGCAATACTGAACAAGCGCTTCAAGAAATCAACGCTCCATTGTCTCATTAATGAAGAATCATTTGCCTCTATATCGTTCGGCACTTTTCGCCAATGCACAGAGCTATCATTGCCTTTCGTTTCATTTACACCGGTTGTATCAACGAAGTCCATATATGAGCATCATCCCACTCAACTGTCACAGTAACATCTCCTCGGTAGTTGATATAATCATACTTACCATCTTTTCTACTCTGCAATAGCCATCCGAAAATATCCATACGTCATCCCATTTCAGATCAATAACTAAATCTCCATAGATGTTGATAAATCCCCATTTACCATCTCTCTCTACACCTGCCAATCCTTCAGAAAATTCAGACGCACTGTCCCAAATCGTTTCTACAATCACTTCTCCATTTCTGTCTACAAACCCCCATTTCCAATTCTGCCTCAATTCAAAAAACCCTGAATTAGTTTGTTCTAAATAATCCCAGATCGGGTTTACGACAATTTCCCCTCTGTTAGAGTTATTTATCTTCCCAAACTAACTCTAATTCTATGTACATTATATGGGGGTCAGACCACTTAATGCTTCCCGACTAACTTTACCTTTGTGTACATTATTGAGGGTTGGCCAAGGCGCCCACGATGAAAACGTCAGGCCGCACAATTTGTTAATGGCTTCTATAAAAAAATAATCAGCATAATTCATGGTGATGTGACGGGTTTGAATATCATGATACGAACCCGTGCATTTCGTAAGAAGTGCGGGATTGTTGTTTTCCCAGTCCATGCAGGATGTATCCATTGTCCGCAGCATATGGATGGCGGCATCATAATAAAGCTTCGCATCACAGGATGGAATCAACGGGCACAGTTCCAGCAAACCGCTGGCGGCAATCGCTCCGGCGGCGGTGTCCTTGACATCCGGATGCGGCGGCTGACGGAAATCGCAACGGGGGATATAGTCATCGCCAATGTTTGCAATAAAATAGCCCGCGATTTTCTTTGCTGCGTTCAGGTAGTCCTTTTTGCCGCTCAACAGATAGCTCAGTGTGAAACCGTATAATCCCCATGCCTGGCCCCGCGACCAACTAGAGCCGGAAGCATAGCCTTGTCCCCCGGGGTTGTCTAAAAACCCTCCGGTTAAGGGATCAAAACAAACAATATGGTTGCATGAACCATCCTGCCTGACAAAGTGCTCCAAAGTAGTATCTGCGTGATGCATGGCGATCAGCTTAAACCGAACGTCGCCAGTGACTTTGCTTGCCCAGTAAAGCAACGGCAGATTCATCATACAATCAATAATTGCCCAACCTTCTCGTCCCGGGTTGTTCCACGCGCGTATAAATCCAAATGGATTATAACGGGAAGCCAGCATATAGGCCGCAAAAAGAGTACGGTCGTAGCTGTCCTCATTCTTTTCCACCGCATAATGCACACCGGACTGAATGAGCCACATAAAGCCGACGTCATGGCTCAGCTCGCGAAAGCTGCTCAGTGCCCGATCCAGCATTTTCTCGGTGCGGACAGCTTCATCACGATATGTTTGCCGCTGGGTCATAAAGTACATTTGCCACATGGCTGCCGGCCAAAATCCGTTTGTCCAGGAATGTATGCTATTCTCCATCCACTGGCCGTTCTCTGTCGAATAGGGGATATAGTCGACTTCCCTGGCTTTTTGGACAGAATATTGCATCTTTTCGTCCAGTTTCCGGATCGTTGTGTTCAACCAGTTTTTGTCGGTAAATCGCTCCGATACACAAAATGCTGACAAGAAAAACACGCTACTTTCTTTCATAGTATTGGATGACCAACCAAGGCATTATCCTTTTACTGCGCCGATCATAACGCCTTTGACAAAATATTTTTGGAGGAACGGATAGATACACATGATGGGAAGCGTCGTGATGATGATCGCGGCATACTTGATGATTTCGGAAAACTGATCAATTTTATCGGATTCAGCGGCAGCGGAGTTGAGAATCGTGGAATTGGCAATCAATACTGCGCGGAGTATATTTTGAATCGGCAATTTTTCATTGTCGCTAATATAGAGCGAAGCGGGAAACCATGCATTCCATTGACGTACTCCGTAGTAAAGCAGCAATACTGCAATGGTCGGCATGATTAACGGAAGAATAAACTGAAACAGAATGCGAATATCATTTGCTCCGTCAATATAGGCGGATTCTGTGACCGCATCTGGTACCGTTTCAATGGCGGTGCGGCAAATGACAGTATTATAAATGCTGATAGCGCTTGGCAGGATGAGCGCCCAAAGCGTATTGTATAACCCCAGCGATTGAATGTTGAGATAGTTGGGCACCATGCCGCCTTGAAAGAACATGGTAAAGAGCATGATGATTACCAGCGGTTTTTTCAGTAATACTTTTTTACTGGCCATCAAATAAGCTGCTGAGAGCGTAAGGAAAATGTTGATTGGCAGGGATACCGCTATAACTATCAGGATATTTCGATAACCACTCATAATCAACGGATGGGAAAACGCACGGCAATACGCAATGGTTGTAAACCCGCGAGGAATAAGCATAAATCCCGGATTTGCCAACAGCTGTGTGTTATTGCTGAAAGAAGCGCACAGTACATACCACATGGGATATAAGGTGATAAAACACAATAACAACATAAGAATCACGTTGATGCCGCTGAACAGCCGTTCCCCGATGTTGCCGACTTTGATTTTATTGTTAGGCTCTGATACGGTTCGGACGGACATTTTCTGCACCTCTTTCTGCTAAAACAACGAGGATTGTGTGTACCTCTTGCTCAAGGCGTTGGTAATGACAAGGAAGAACACATTGACGATGGAATTGAACAACCCTACAGCCGTTGCATAGCTGTAGTCCGCCTTGATGATTCCCCGACGATAGACATAGGTGGAAATAACATCCGCGACGCTGTAGGTGGGTTCGCTGTACAGAAGCAGGATTTTCTCAAAGCCAACGTTGAGAACAGAACCCATTCGCAAAATAAACAGCACCGTGATGGTGGTGGATAAACCAGGAAGCGTAACATACCGTATCTGTTGAAATCGGTTTGCGCCGTCAATACGTGCAGCTTCATACTGCTCCTGGTCAATACTGGATAGTGCCGCCAGATAAATGATGGAGTTCCAACCAATAGTTTGCCACAAGTCAGACACTACATAGATTAGGTAGAACTTATTCGGCTGGCTTAGATAATTGGCTGATTGTCCTCCCAGTGCCACAGAAATTTGTGAAAAAAGCCCGTTGCTCTGGCAGTATATTTTGATGAGAGAACATACAACGACCAGCGAAATGAAATAGGGCATATAGGTAATGGTTTGGACCGTGCGTTTGAATTTCGTTGAACGCAGTTCATTCAGTAAAAGAGCAAAAATAATCGGCGTCGGAAAACCAAAAATGATGGTTAAGATACTGATCGATAGGGTGTTGCGTATCAGGCGGGGAAAATATGGATCCAGAAAGAAATTGATAAAGTTCTGCAGTCCGACCCAATCACTGCCCGCAATACCCTTGCGCGGTCTATAATTCTGAAAGGCAATGACCAGGCCATACATTGGTTTATATGCAAACAGCGCTAGAATAATCAGTACCGGTATCATGAGCAGGTACTTATACTTGTTCATGATGAAATCACGTCGAAGCACTTTCCAAAAACTTAGCTTTGGAACCGTCAGGCTTTTTCTCTGCATAAAGTTGTTCATAGAAAACCTCTTTTTTGTTGATTGAAGACGCTGCCGATGCCAGCCAAGTCCTTACACCAAGCGGTAAAAAGGTGTTTTGCCACCATTTTTACCGCTTGGTATTTGTTTTTGGAGTCAAGCTATACACCGCTGCTACCGGAAAAATTTATTCGGAGATGCGGTACTGCTGAGTATGCAACTAGCGCGCCAAATAACGGTCATAAGCAGCTTGACGGATTTCCAACGCTTTGCTTAACCCCATGCTCTCAAGCTGGCTTAAGTATTCATCCCAATCAGCCGCGGTTGCTTCGCCGGTGATGAATTTCGCGGCCATCTCGGGTACATAGGTCGTTATCGCAGATTCGTAATTGACCAATTCATCGCTTTCTTCTGCCGTCAGTGTAATTCCGACCGGCATACGTCCCGCGCCCGCCGTTTCTCCATCGTGCTGATAATACCAGACATTGTTCATCTCGATGGATGCCGCGGAGTTTTTGAGCTCAAGCATACGCGTAAGCTGGATACAACAACCAGCCCAGATGGATCCGCCATATTTGGCGACCGCATTGTTGATGCCGTCGGGATCATCTGCAACCAACGAAGTAAATTGGATGTTGCCATCCGCATCATATTCCCAAGATTCACCCTGAACGCCGAAATTCCAGAACAGGTTTCCCTCGGAAGTATATGCGTAATCCAACAATCGCAGGGCTGTTGCGATCTTATCTTCATCGCAATCGCCGGATATACAGGCAACAGTTGTTCCGATACCAGGACCGCCGAATGAGGTTGTGATAGATCCATCAGCGGCAGTCGGATCGGGAATGGCAATCCATTCCGCGCCATTGTCGGCAGTCGCCGCGTCATTCATCCAGTTCGTCATCTGACCCATTGAGGTGAAGGATATCCCAACCTGATTGTTCAAGGCTTTGGTGCGCATCGTTGTATCATCGTTGCTGAACAGATCCGAATCGATATAGCCCTTCTCCCACCATTCCTGCAGCTTGAGCATTTGATTCAGCCATTCTTCTTGGGCGGGTCCGTATTGAATCTGGTTGTTCTCATCTACATAATAGGAGTAGTCAGAGCTTGCACCAAAACATCCGTACGCGTTAAAAGCGCCTGCAAGACCAACCGGAGAAAAACGTGCTTTATTGGCAGAAAAAGGCGCAACACCGTATTTCTCCATAAACACGGCAAGAACAGTATCCCAATCGTCAATTGTCTCAGGGACATCCAGACCGCATTCGTCCAGCCAATCTTTTCTGATAACATAGCCCTGATAAGAATCATTCCAACCGCCGTCTTCACGGAAGAATCCAAAGCCGTAATACTTGCCGGAATCGGTTTTCATGGCCTTGTCATAGGCAGGGTTGGATTGCAGCCAAGCATAGTAATTCGGCGCATATTCCTGGATATAGGGAGTCAAGTCGATAATGGCGCCTTCCTCCATGTAGCGTTCCGCATCCGACATCATATTGTAGAAGATGATATCCGGAAGTTCTGTGCTGGACATGAGCTGATTGAAAGATTGGTCAACGTCGGTACCTGCGGTTGGATACGACCAATCAATGGTGATGCCCGTCATTTTTTGGAGGTTGACATGGAATGGCGAATCGTCGGAGGAAGCAAATGAGCTATCCGGAACAAAGCCAGTTCCTACATAGAAGCTGATGGTCTGATCGGTAGTCATAGGGTAGGTAAAATCATCTGCATCAGCCAACGCGCTTGCACATGAGATTACCATGATGCTTGCCAGGAGAAAGGATAGAAGTTTTTTCATGGGGTTGTCTCCTTTTGCTTTTTATTTGTTTATGGACTGATATTCTCAGTTCCAATAACACAAGGTAAAACATTGATAAAAATGCACAAAATATACAAGGTTACGCAATCAACCTCATTGGAATATACGGATTTTATCCGCTTTATGGAGTAATTATAGAATATGTTGTGTATTATGAACATTGCACAAACATACTCATCTATTGCAAATAACACCCACTTGTACTATACTGATGTATGCCTAAGGGAGGGGAAAAACGACATTGGATCAGACGTATCGCGGAGATAAAATTGTTTTTGCGCACAATACAAGCTATCAGGCAACCAATCATTTTATCATCCATTCCCATGCCACATATGAAATTTACTATTTTCTCAGCGGAGACGTTATTTTTATCGTAGGCGGGCATCAATATGTACTCAAACCTCACACGGTCATCTTGATTCCGCCCGATACGTATCATGGCATGAACGTGCTGTCCAATAAACCGTTCAGCCGCTTTTTTTGCCAGTTTAGTGATGATGTCATCGCCATGGAACGCCGCAGGGAGTTATTGAGATTGTTTCCATCGACATTTGAAGAATCTACGATGATTTGGCAATCGATGCGGCATTCATACATTCCAGCATGGATTGAGTCTATCTTACATTGTAACTGGATGACAGAACAGCAAAGCGGGGATATGGCCACCGTGTTGGTTGAAGCGCTCATTGTGCGGCTGCTTATGGAAAGGCCCCTGTTATCGCCGGCATTTGAAGACGAGGGGAATCGCGGATATAATATAAAAGCCCTTCTGCTTTATGTGAATAACCATTTTACTGAGAAATTATCTTTGGAGGCCATCGCTTCTCATTTTTATATTTCAACGAATTATCTGAACCGTGTTTTCCGCAAAGAAATAGGATCAACCGTTATGGAATACATCTGCACAAGAAGGATTACCTATGCAAAACAACTGCTGATTAACGGTATCACTGCAGCACAAGCTGCCGTACTGGTTGGCTTCGGCGACTATTCTTCGTTTTACAGAGCATACAAAAAACGCTATCAGTATTCCCCGAGCAAAGATTATCATATTCGTCAATCGCTCAGCAGTACGGCAGAGATCATCAACGATACGTTCAAAGCGGACGAATGGAGTAAGATTTTAATCGATTGCAGTGATATGTCACCACAAACAGACAGCCCTGAGGATACCGAAACTTCATACGAGAAGGACAGTCAATAATTCGTCTGCGGCAAAGAGAAGGATCAATCCGGCATAATTTCCAGGTGTGAGTATCTGTTGTCGATGAGTTTACTAATTTTCATGCATGAAATGATTATTAAGTGATTTATTCTGTGAATTATTAAGTCAAGAACAGCATTCACGGAAGAAGATTTCGCAGTGAGTTTCGACGATTACGTCGACAGATGCGCCACCGAGTTTGTTCTCGGCGTTCAGGACATCACCGAAGCACTGTGGGGCAGCAAAGTGTCGCCCTCTACGATTAGTGAGCTGAACAAGAAAGCTTATGTCCATGTCGAGGATTGGCGTAACCGGTCATTGCAAGGTGGCAAGTATCCATACGTTTATGTGGATGGTATCTATCTGCACCGCAACTGGGGCGGGGAGTACGAAAATGTGGCGATCCTGGTAGCCATAGCGGTCAACGAGGGCGGATACCGCGAGGTCATCGGGGCAGCGGAAGGAATGAAAGAGGACAAGATCAGCTGGGTTAGCTTCTTTCAATGGCTCAAGGGACGCGGGCTGAACGGCGTTCAGCTGGTCATTGGAGATAAATGTCTTGGGATGCTGGAAGCAGTCGGCGAGGTCTTCCCGGACGCGAAATACCAACGCTGTACAGCCTACTTCTACCGCAACGTATTCTCTGCTGTTCCCCGCTCTAGGATGAAGCTGGTAGCTAAGATGCTCAAGGCGATCCATGCGCAGGAGAGTAAGGCAGCGGCGAGGGTGAAAGCAAAGCAGGTCGTTGCAGCCCTTCAGGAGATGAAGCTCAAAGAGGCTGCCGCTAAGGTTGAGAATGGCATTGAAGAAACGCTGACGTACGCGGATTTCCCGTTTGTGCATTGGACGCGCATCCGCACCAACAATGTGATCGAGCGACTGAACCGGGAGATACGGCGGCGAACAAGGGTTGTCGGAATCTTCCCTAACCCAAACGCCTACCTGCGCCTAGTGACCACATTTCTCATGGAATATGCCGAAGATTGGTCAGTTTCCAGAGCCTATCTCAGCGAAGAATCCATTCGTACCCTGTTGCCCCAAGCAGCCTAATTCATGTGCGGAGTACCTTGAAATTGCGAACTCGCCTTGACAGTATCTAATCCAGTGTTACGAGTATGCGCTGAAGAACATAGAAAACGATAAATAATAGATTTTGACCGCAGTTTATACCGCAGTTGGGCTTTATATCACCTATGATCAAAATCACACCTATTTTGAGAAATCCTTATAAATCAAAGGTTTTTCTCTATGGCTTAACAACCATAATCCATGGATTATAGTATACAGGTAAATTCGAATCCCACCCTCTCCGCCACCGTCGTCGCGGACTGCATATCGTTCGCGGCGGCTTTTCTTATGGAAAAACCACCGCTCATTCATTCCGTCGCTCCTCCTCTCGCTTCAAAGCAGGCTTTGAAGCGTATATACGAGG
>Ga0116163_1002517_pt1 | contig 10663 bp, 10 predicted proteins | sample AD_UKC107_MetaG_FD_89889 | JGI IMG/M metagenome (GOLD analysis project Ga0116163, IMG submission 89889) | Active sludge microbial communities of municipal wastewater-treating anaerobic digesters from Hong Kong - AD_UKC107_MetaG | ecosystem: Engineered > Bioreactor > Anaerobic > Digestate...
ATCCTCTCATCGGCTCATCCTCTCATCGGCTCATCCTCTCATCGGCTCATCCTCTCATCGGCTCATCCTCTCATCGGCTCATCCTCTCATCGGCTCATCCTCTCATCGGCTCATCCTCTCATCAGCTCATCCTCTCATCGGCTCATCCTCTCATCAGCTCATCCTCTCATCAGCTCATCCTCTCATCGGCTCATCCTCTCATCGGCTCATCCGGCCATCTCGAAGCCTCATTTATAGACCTCGCTTCCTGTTCTGAGGGAGTAGCTCCCCTCAAAGACGCTGGAGAGATCGGCGTCGCGCCCCTCGGTGTGGCTCTCGATCTCGTATATCGCCTTCCCGGAGAAGTTCGACTCGGAGTCGAGGATGAGCCTTGTGCTCCGGACGTTGGCCCGGCCAGTGCAGTTGAGCCGGTCGGCGTACAGATACCGCTCCCAGATCATCGAGCCCCTCTTCTCGTCCATGCAGAGGTGGGTTGCACCCCAGCCGGAATCGAAGCCGATGGCGCGGCCGACGGGGAGGGAGAAGGATGTGGGGGCCCGGACTGCGTCGAAGGACCGGTCCATCTTCATGGTGGTGGTCCGGTAGCTCAAAACCTCCTCCGAGGAGTAGCGACCCGAGCCGTGCTCTGCGAAGCTGAGGGTGGTCCCCACGATGGGCTTCACCGGCGTATCCACCCGCCCCCGCCACTCCCGCTGGTCGGAGGATATCCTGACCTGGTTTACGATCATGGTGGGGCTCCTATCGGTGGTGAACCTCCGCCGGACGGAGACGAAGCCGTCCCCCAGGACCCGCCCTTCGACGTCCGCGACGAAGTTCTGCTTCTCCATCTTCATCACCAGGACGATCTTGCCGTAGCTGCCGGGGGAGAGGTTTCCTATGGTCCAGACGTTGTTGGTCCCCGGGTCCGGGAGGGGATCTGCCGAGATCAGGGACATGTGGGGGTCGTAATCCTCGACGATGACGAAGTTGGTGAGGGTGGTGTTGAAGTCATTGCCGTAGGTGATAGTGTAGGTGATCTTGCCCCCCTGGCTTATCCTGCTGGGCTTTCCCTTCTTCTCGGTGGGGCCTTCCTCCGGCTCGAAGCTGGCGACCATGTCGTTTATTCTGAAGTAATCGAATAGCCAGACGCTGCCGATTGATGGATATGTTTTTGAAGAAGTCTCGAATCTTACATATAATCTTATTAAATTTAAATTTTCTGTATCATCCATCCAGTCCTGAAGATTAGATTTTGGACCGCTGGCTCTGCTCTCGCCGTATTCAAGATCCATCGCATCGAGATCTGTCCATTCATTCACCTCCAATCCGAGATCGGATATATTGAGCCGTGAAGTAAAAAGCTTCAAATCTCGTTCGCTATTGCTTTTCCACTTTCCGTCACCATCGCCATCAAACCAGAGTTCGATATATATAAATCCGCTTTCGGTCATTGGTTTGATCGCTGTAAAGAAATCATATAGCTCATCAAAAGGTATCGGCTCTGATATATCTATTCTGACATATCGTATCTTTTGGTCGTAATCTAATTGAACCGAATGAGATCCATGGGAACCATCGCCCTCAAATGGCTGTCCATCGCCCCCAATATCATATTTGAGACCGGATCCTACGACCACCAACGCCGCCGACCAGAGCAGTAGAACTGAGACCAAGATAGCCAGATGTTTCATGCAAATATAGCTGAATACTCTAGTATAAAAAGACACTTGTCTATAAAAACTTCTGTGACATTCCCCCTGCGAACCAGACCGGCCCTCCAGCTCACCGCCCCTCTTCCCTCCTGGAAGAGTTTACATGAGGCTCACAGGTGATTCACATCATAGAAAGCGGCCAAAAACCGACCAACAGGGACCCAATATGAAAAATAGGTATTTAAATTTCCCAGGCCAGGCTCCAGTTGGTGGAAAGGTACGCATTGAACGAAATAAGACTTTGTAGGTGATTTGAGCATGGTTGGGGAGTTGGCTACGAGCAAATTGGGCGAAGAGTCCCTGAGGAGATTCGCGAAGGAGGCGTTCGTCAAGGAGAACCTTCCTTACATCATGGGGACCATCTCTCTGTTGGCGATGATCCTGGCGACGGCGGTCTCGTCCGCCACCGCCGCGGGGATGGGCACGGTTACGTTTGCGACCACGGGCTCTGGCATGTCGTATTCATCCTTCGGATGGTCGGAGCACGGATCGGTGCACTATATAGAGATGCCCGGAATTGACCGGCCCCACTACAGCCATGAGGGCATTCGCAACAGCTTCCTGCCCGACGAACCGGCCATGGACCGCGACCTGTATCTCCGGACCCCAGTTGCGCAGAGCACCCGCTACGGCTGGAGCTGGTACAACCAGCATCCTGAGGCTACCGCCCTCAGCCCGGATATGACGGAGCCGGTGATGGCCGGCTCTTCGGTGACCTGGACCGCCGGGGCGAACGACCCCGACGGCGACACCGTCCTGTACAAGTTCTGGCTGAGGGGGCCATCCACCGGGAACTCCTGGCAGGATATGACCGGATGGACCGCGAGCAACCGCTGGACCTGGAGGACGACCCTGTCCGACGCCGGGACGAGCTCAGTCTCGGTCAGCGTCAAGGATGGGCGGCACGCCGGACCCGATGTATCAAGGAGCAGCCTGACCAGAGAATATACCATAACCTTGCCCAGGTCCAATCGGCCGCCTACGGCTACCGGACTGGTCCCCAATCCGGGCGGCCCCCAGGGAGAGGGAACCTCGGTCACCTGGACGGCGGAGGCCAACGACCCGGATTCCGACCTCATATACTACCGGTTCTGGCTGAAGGGTCCCTCCACCGCCAACTCCTGGCGGGATATGACCGGATGGACCGCCAGCAACAGGTGGACGATGCGGCCGGAAGAGTCCGACGTCGGGGAAAACCAGGTGAACGTCTGGATACGGGATGGGAACCACGCCGGCTCCGACGGCTGGGACAGCCGCCAGGTGAATGACTACACCATAGCCTGGGTCTCTCCACCAGAGTGATCTGCGGGTCCGTTGGCACGGTCCGATCCTCCGATCCGGTCCTCCGATCCCGCACCTATCCTCCAGAGCTGATGCTGATACAACTCCGAAAGAAAGCCGGCACCAGGGGAGCCGCCCCGGGAGGAGCAACCCTCCCGGCCTCAAGATGATGAAGATCTCCCTAAAGGGAGGGGGAGGATGATGAAGGGGGTGCTGGGAGGGGCAAGGACTCCTCCCAGCTTCAATCTCGTTTTATGAACCATCCTCTCCGGCAGGATGACGATCCCTCTTTTTTTGATCATCAAACCCGTCCCGGACCTTCGCCCACCGATCTCCATGCCGGGGCGGGGTCGACCCCCCGGTCCGGCTCCGTCATCGCGCAAGCCTCGGATGAATTCCTTGAAGGGATGCTCGAAGAGATTCCGCGAAGGAATTCTTCTGAGCAGCTCTCCTATCAGCGGGATGATATCTTCCCGGGGCGGGGAAAGGCGCCAGACCCCTTTGAAGATCCAGATTTTGCCGGGCAGAACTGATCAGAAGATTTAAGATATGAGAGCGTAAACCGATAAGGAGGGGACGAGATGCGCATCGAAATTACAGCACTTCTGGATCAGGACGTCTACACCCAGAAGGGGATCTTCGTCGGGAGGGTTGACGACGTGGTCCTCGATCCGGATGTAGGCGAGGTGAGCGGCCTTGCTCTGGGCAGTCTCAACAAGTCCTTCCTCGACCTCAAGGGAAAGGGGATCATCATACCCTACCAGGGGGTCACCGCCGTCGGGGACATCATAATCACCAAGCACTTCGGCACCGTGCCCGTGCCTTACGGCGATGAAAAGAAGGACTGATCGCCGGGAGGTTTACGCCGACCTCCGGGTCCGGGCTCCCCTGGTGGTGAGGGCCGACGGGAGAGGCTTCGGAAATCTCCTCCGGAAGGCGGATAAGCCCCACGACCTGGACTTCGCGAGGGCGATGGCGACGGCCGCAAGGGCGTTCGTCGAGGGGTCGGGGCTCGCACCCTTCCTTGCCTTCACCTTCTCCGACGAGGTCAGCCTCCTCTTCGGCGAGGCGCCCTTCAACGGCCGGCTGGAGAAGATCGACTCGGTGGTGGCGGGGTCCCTCTCGGGCCTCCTCTCCATCGGCCTCGGAAAAGCCGTGGCCATGGACGCGAGGTCGATCCCCCTCTGCCCCGGCGAGATAGTCGAGTACTACGCCGGAAGGCAGGACGAGGCCTGGAGAAACCACGTCTTCTCCAGCGGCTTTTACGCCCTCATCGACGACGGCCTCGCCCCCGACCAGGCCATGGGCCATCTGCGGGGGATGAAGGAGGCCGAGATCCACGAGCTGCTCTTCCGCCGGGGCACGAACCTCGCCAAGAGCCCGGCCTGGCAGAGGAGGGGGATTCTGATCCGCCGGGTCGAGGCGGCGGAAGAGGAGCCGGAGGAAATGGCCGAGGAAGTGGTGGAGGAAGCCGGAGCCGCGGATAGAGGAGAGGGCGGTGAAGAGGGGGAGGAGGAGATGAGGATTGGGGAAAGAAGGAAGAGGTGCCGGATCGTCGAGGACTGGGAGCCGCCCCTCTTTCGCTCGGAGGAGGGAAAGAGCCTTCTCGAAGGGACGATTCGAGATCATTAGGAGCTGGAGGAGCTGAAGATCATGTTCATGGATATGAGGGGAGAGGGAGAAGAGGAGACGAAGAAGGAGACGGCCAAGCCCAAGCAGTTCATCCCTCGGGCCGTGGGCCAGAAGGTGACGATCAGGCTGATGGACGGAAGGCCTTTGATCGCGAAGCTTGAGTCGCACAACAACTACGAGCTGCTCCTGGACGTGGGGAAGGGCAAGAAGATCATCGTCTTCAAGCACGCCATCAGCACCCTGGAGTACGAGGTCCAGGACGAAGGTAGGTGAAAGGCCGTTTTGGAGAAACAGCTGGGCCTGGTGGGGGTTGGCAAAGATGGCTTCATATAAGGAACATATCCCAATTGGTCCATTTCAGGATGGTGCTTGCTGAGGGAGAAAAACTCTTATCTGAGCTGATGCACCGAGAATCAGGTCGGAGGGAGCTCTTTAAGGATTTGTCAACCGCACTCACCAGATTTCAGCGTTTCGATTATAGTTTTCAAGTTTCGACGATTCGATATCGCAGCCAGCAATCGCGAGCCTCTTATTATTTTGAGCTAATTTGTTCCTCGAATTTATTTCGAGCGCCCTGTCAAAGCAATCGATCGCCTCGTCGTAGCGGCCCAACATAGTCAGGGCAAGTCCTTTGTTGTTCCAAGCATCTTCATTCAGCAGATCAATCTTGAGTGCCTCTTCGGAGCACTGGATGGCCTCGTCGTAGCGGCCCAACATGATCAGAGCCAATCCCTTATTGGTCCAAGCCATCACATCCAGCGGATATATTTTAATGACTTCGTCGTAAGCCTGGATCGCTTCGCTGTAGTTCCCCTGGCCATGAAGAACCATGCCCCTGTTGTTCCAGGCCGAGGTGTACTCGGGGTCCAGCCTGATGGCCTCGTCGTAAGCCTGGATAGCCTCGGTATAGTTGCCAAGCAAATATTGAATCCAGCCTTTGTTATTCCAGGCCCGGGCATATTCCGGATCGAGTCGGATCGCCTCGTCATAAGCCTGGACTGCCTCAGTATAGTTGCCCATGGAATCGAGCGCAATGCCCTTATTGGTCCAGAATTTGGCATTCTCAGGATCTAGCCTGATGGCCTCGTCGAAACATCTGATCGCCTCAGCGTAGTCGCCCAATCCATCGAGTGCCAAGCCTCTGTTGTCCCAGGAAGAAGCGTATTCCGAATCCAGTCTTATCGCCTCGTCGTAAGCCTGAACGGCTTCGGCGTAGTGGCCCTGGTAATATAGAGCATTCCCTTTGGCGTTCCATGCTTTGGAATCATTCGGGTCCAGCCTGATGAACTCATCAAAGCACCTGATAGCTTGGTCATAATTCTCCTGGATGGCAAGAACATTTCCTTTATTGCCCCAGGCCTGAGGATATTGCGGATCGATTTCGATGGCCTGGTCGTAAGCCTCTATGGCCTCATCGTACTTGCCCAAACTTAGGAGAGATAATCCTTTGAGAGTCCAGGCATCGACATCATACGGGTCGATTCTCAAGGCCACTTCAAGGCACTCAATGGATTCGTTGTAGCTGCCCGATTGAAAGAGGACATAGCCCTTGCCATACCATGCTCTTTCAAATTTTGGGTCAATATTTAGGACTTCATCAAAGCACCGGATGGCCTCTTGAGAATTATTTAAAATGGTTAGAGCTCGTCCTTTGTCTTTCCAGGCCTCCACGTAAGATTCATTAAGCTCAATTGCTCTGTCGTATGCCTCGATAGATTCGTTGTATTTGCTGTCGCTAAATAGCTCGTTGCCCAAATTATACCAGGCCACCGCATCCATTTGATCCCTTTTAATATCCGCAGCCTGATCAGAGGATGATGACGCCGCAAAAGTAAACAGAAGGACCGAGCCCAACAAGAGCGAACTCCATCTGCGATCCATTTTTGGCCATCCTCCTCAAAGAGACTTATTTACGCCAGTTACAAAAATAGTTTTTGGTGATGCCTTTGATCTTCGAGGCGGATCAAAACCAGCCAAATAGAAGGCCGGAGAGTTGATCCTACTACAGCAGAAAAGAATGACAGCTTCTGTTATTACCATTTCTGCGACCTTCGAAGCCGCCTTCCGAGAGCCCCCGGAATCTCGGACCACTCGATCTCGTGCTCACCCTCGCTGTCGTGGACGATGCATCTGCCGAAAGGCGACGGCCCGCCCCTCTCGAAGTTCTCGTACTTCCGGACCAGCTCGATCGCCTCCTGAATCTCGACGATCTGCCTCCGCTTCAGAAGCTCGGCGAGCTTCGTGGCCTCCTCCGTTTCGATCTCGCCTCCAAGCCCCCGGCACTCAGACCAGCGGAGACGGCCCTCCTCCAGGTAAAAGGGGTAAGTTTGACAGATGAGCGGCCTTTTGCCGTAGATCCGGCAGCCTTTCTCAGAATAGTACTTGCAGTCCCGGCCGGCTTTTGCGAGCTGCCACTCCAGGGTGTGAAAGTTTCCTTGCGAATCCCACTCGCCCTCCAGCGGGGGCTCGACGGCCGCAAGCCACCTTTCGCCCGTCTCGGCGACGATCGCCCTGACCTCGAAGGGGAATACTGCGACGCGGTTATCCTCGCCCCGGCAGCAGTCGCCGCACCTCACGCACCGAAAGCCGATCCGCACGATCTCGCGGGCGATGGTCTCCGGGTAGAGGCTCTCCGCCGCCTCCAGCTGGATCTCCAGGTCCGCCAGCATCTCCTCGATGCCGCTGGGACCGGCGGACCCGCCTATCTCCGACATACCTCAAGGAAGTTTTCCAGGAGCTGGATCCCGCCCTGGGTGTGGACGACCTCGGGGTGCCACTGGACTCCGTAGAGGGGCCGCTTTTTGTGCCTCATCGCCTCGATCTCGCAGACCTCGGACCTCGCCAGCACCTGAAACTCCGGCGGGAGGATGACCACCTGGTCGGCGTGAGAGGCCCAGGTCTTGATCCTGGGGGGGAGGCCCTTGAGGATGTCGTCCTCCTCCAGCACCTCGACCTCCACCTCGGCGTACCCGCCGACGGCGCCCTTCTCCACCTTCCCCCCAAAGGTCTCGGCCATAACCTGGAGGCCGAGGCAGATGCCGAGGATGGGAATGTCGAGCCTGGTCAGGTACTCAGAGCAGTTTCCGGCTCGCTCGAGGGTCGGACCTCCGCCCAGGATCAGGCCGTCGGCCTCGATCTCCTCGGCGGGCGTCTGGTTGGAGATCATCCTCGCCGGGACGAGGTCTCTTATGCTCCGGTGGATCAGGTGGTTGAACTGACCATAGTTGTTCACTACCAGAACTGACATTTTCGCCTCGATCCAGCTCCCGCTTCTTAGATGATAAATCTTACATCTCTCTTCCGGGGATCGAACCTGTGATCAGACCCGACCAGGGGATCAGACCAGCCCTTCGATCTCCTCAGGCCCCTCGAGGACGACGAATCCGGGGATCGACCTCAGACGCTCGATGTTCTCCTTGTCCAGAGGCCTGGTCACAACGGTGATCGGGGCTCTGCTGATGGCTCCGTAAGGGCAGAGATCCCTGCAGATCCCGCAGCCGTCGCACTTCGAAAGATCGATCTGTCCATCGATGGCCCCCTTTGGACACGCCTCTTTCGGCTCGCAGGCCTCACACCGCCTGCAGAGATCTCTGTCGATGGAATAAGGGGGTTCGGTCTTTGTCCTCTCCAAAACGTCGGTGGGGAGGACGTAGACGGGAACGCCCCCCTTGTTGGCGAGGGCCGCGGCGTTCGTCGGCAGGCTGTCGGCGATGCCGGATACGATCTTGGCGACGGTATTGGCGGTGGCGGGAGCGATGATCAAGAGATCGAACCTGTTCATCATGAACCGGCCGGTGCTGGGGCTGCTCGCACCCTCCTCGCGCTCCAGGAAGACCTCCTCCATGTACCCGCCCCCCGAGATCTCGGTGAACCGATCGAAGAGGCCGTACATCCTCGCCACCTCCTCCCCGGCCCGGGAGACGAAGGTACAGACCCTGTTGTTTCGCGATATCTCCCTCATGGCGGCGAAGCTCTCGGCCAGGTAGTGTCCTGCCCCCGTGACCGCCCAGGCGACGTTCTTCATCTTTCAACTCAACTCCGGGACGACCGGGCTTCTGCTCCCGCGGCATATCACTCCAGCGGTCCAGCCATCCAGCCGTCCAGAGTCCAGCTTCCCCAGGCGAACGAAAATATATAAAACATCGACTCAAACATATATGTGACTGAACCCAAATGTCAGTCAGGGGGAGACAGAAAACATGACTCATCACTTTGAAAACGCTCTGATAGGGGAGGCGCTGGTCGGAGAGGGTCCTGAGATCGCCCACATTGACCTGGTCATCGGCAGGAAGGGGAGCGCCGTCGAGCAGGCCTTCGTGACCGCCCTGGCCTCGCCCAGGATGGGCCACACCCCACTTCTCGCGGTCCTGGAGCCGAACCTCATCCCCAAGCCCGCCACCCTCATGGTGAACAAGGTGACCATAAACAACGTGGGGCAGGCCCTGATGATGTTCGGTCCAGCCCAGATCGCGGTGGCCAGGGCGGTGATGGACTGTGTGGCCGAGGGGACGATCCCCGAGGCTGATGCCGAAGACCTTCTCATCATCGTCTCCGTCTTCATCGAGTGGGACGCCGAAGACAAAAAGAAGGTCCAGGAATACAACTACATAGCCACCAAGCTGGCCATCGAACGGGCCATGAAGGGCAGGCCGACGGCAAAGGATGCCCTCGCAAAGAAGGACTCGGCGAAACATCCCTTCGCCTGAGGCTTTCATCGCCTATCAGCTCGCTATAATGGAGGTTCCACACGTTCCCCTGCTAGCTGGGAAGGTCCAGCCAGAAAGCCGCAGCTGCATGGTTCGGCTGGACCTACAAGAAGTTCATATGAACTTTTGGACCATGAATAAGAACTGATAGCGGTATAATGTGAAAAATAATTACTTAAAATCTCGCATCCCTAGCTCCAAAGGCCGGATAGATGCCGATCGCGAAGGGTTCCCTGCCGGCATTAGGAGTGCAAAGAGATGTTAGGTCGAGAGTCGGGTCGAGATACTATGAGCAGATTGGAGTTAGGATTAGGAAAGCTGGTCGGGTACAAGTGCCACAACCAGCTTCTTGTGATCTCTGTCATCTTCATCTTCGGAGTGCTCTTTCTGATATCAGCCTCGGGACAGGAGGAGAACCAGCCGCCCATTCTGAACAGCCTGATCCCGGATATGCTAAGCCCCCAGGATCCAGGCGTACCGATCAAGTGGACGGCCGATGCTTACGATCCTGACGGGGACCCTCTGGAGTTCATGTTCCTGCTGAAGGGTCCCTCCACTGGCGGCGTATTCGTGGATATGACCGGCTGGCAGCAGGATCCATCCTGGACCTGGAGGACGTCCGAGACTGACGCAGGAGAGAACCAGATCGAGGTCAGGGTGAGGGAGGCCTTCGACGAGCCTGAGGACGTCTACGATGTGAAAGATACGAAAGATTTTGTGATAAACGAGGTCTACGTTCCTCCACCAAATAATCCGCCGGTGGTGACGGGGCTTGACGCTGCGCCCCGGCCGCCCCAGACTTCAGGGGTCGCGGTCCGATGGACTGCGAGAGCCATGGACGAAGAGGACCCCGTCTACTACAGGTTCCTCCTGGATGGAGCGACGGTCAGGGACTGGTCCACCGAAGGGTACTGGGACTGGGATACATCCGGCGTAGCACCCGGGGACCATCAGATCACGGTTCTGGTCAGAGACGGTCAGCACCAGGAGTATGACGGATCGATGGACGCGATCTTCACCATCATCGCACCGAATAATCCGCCAGTAATAACCGCACTGGAACCTGCACCGCAGTCACCCCAGACTTCTGGGGTCGCCGTACGATGGACTGCGAGAGCCATGGACGAAGAAGACCCCGTCTACTACAGGTTCCTCCTGGACGGAGCTACGGTCAGAGACTGGTCCACCGAAGGGTACTGGGACTGGGATACGACCGGAGTCGCACCCGGAGACCATCAGATCACAGTTCTGGTCAGAGACGGTCAGCACCAGGAGTACGACGGATCGATGGACGCGATCTTCACCATCGTTGCACCGAATAATCCACCAGTAATAACCGCGCTGGAACCTGCA
>Ga0116163_1002524_pt1 | contig 10650 bp, 15 predicted proteins | sample AD_UKC107_MetaG_FD_89889 | JGI IMG/M metagenome (GOLD analysis project Ga0116163, IMG submission 89889) | Active sludge microbial communities of municipal wastewater-treating anaerobic digesters from Hong Kong - AD_UKC107_MetaG | ecosystem: Engineered > Bioreactor > Anaerobic > Digestate...
CCATTTCCTTTCGAATCTCCGGTGTAATGTTTTCTATAATTTGTTTTACTGTCATAAAGCTAATATAATAAAAATTTCTTTAAAACAGCGATCTTGCATAGATTAAATTTCCGGGAATGGGATTAAATCCTAATACCTCAATAAATCTGTTGAACGGCTCAATAATTATCTTTTCGAACTGGAGATCATAATCTATTTCTGGAGCAAACTCATAAGGATAGTTCCCTGGAAGAAATCCAAATACTTGATATTCCCCTTTACAATAATAGTGTTTGATCTTATCTCCTGTTTTGATGAGATTGTATTTTCCCTTCCATTTACTCTGGAAAAGAATATGATTATAGACTGCAGCAGATCTGACATTTATAGGACATTTGTCTGCTAATGCAATCTCTTTTCTGTCATCCAGAACATATTTTTCATAATCTCCTATAGAAACTCCTTTAGCTATATCATCCGGATCCTGCATGACAAATTGCTTCTTGTATTCTCGTAATTTTTGAACAGTTTCAGAATAGTCTAATTTCTTTCCGTTAACAAAAATATGATTAACAAGATCTTTTAGAATTTTTCTTGCAAATTTTGGAGTTGAGCTCTGAACAATTTCTACTCCCGTATATGCTAATTTTTCTTGAGGCTTATATTCAATACCTGGATCTTTCCAAGCTATATCGAGAACATATTTCTTTTTAGCCATCATAAGGCCTGAATATGCTATCTTTTCAAGTTCAAAATTCTGTATATTGTGGGTATTAAATTTCTTAGCATATTCCTCAAATTTATCATTAAAATACTTATCCAGTTTTATCTCTTTTAATTTAAGAATAAATTCCTTTGGATCATCTTTCCAATCGCAGGAATCCAAAACAGGCTGAAAGGTCATATAGGTTGAGTCTGTATCATTATAGACCGTAACCGTTTTAGCTAAGATTTTATTAACTTTTGTTAATCCTAAGGCTTTGTGTGTTTCTGTATCCTCATGCCAATGATTTAGGAAATAGTCATCAAGAATGGAATTAGCAAACAGGATTAAATCCTGTCCCTGAAGAGTTATCGCTTCAGCAACAAAGACATTATATCCCGTAAAATAAATGGATGCAGTAGCTCCATAAACAGAGTTAATAAAGATCTTTATTGAATGCTGAATACCATTGTATTCATCTTTAAGATTCTCTAATCTTTTGATCTCTGCTTTAAGTTCTTCTACCGAACAATTCTCTGGATCGATTTTTGTAAATTCAAAACTCATCTGTACTATTATTCTATTCCATTCTTTTATGAATATGAATAGAGAAAGGTTTTGTTAATTTTTGCAAATCATGAAGGGATTAATAAAAATAGATGGAAATGCATGAAATATTTTCCATTTTTTCTGAGCAGCGTGAATTAGAGAAAAATGTTCCATTAATAGGAATTCATCAAAAGTTGTAGAGTTTTTATCATAATAAACTCTAAAGACCTCCGTCTTATTCCCATCTAATTTAGGCCTTTGAGTATATTTTGATGTGTCCTCGCTCATAATTATTATTCGGTTATATCTTTCCAGATAAGGATATTTCCATTTTTAGTAAGGCAAACACAAGCTTCAATTCCGTCATTATCACAGCAGATATGATTGCCTTCATATGAATGGACGATCATTCTTGTGGACCCAGCTCCTGTATTTACGCTGATCATAGACCCTATTTCAGGCCTTTTAACAGTAACTCTTCCATCTTCGTGGATAGTCATTTCGCATCCGGTAGCATTAAAAATTTCTTCTTCCATAAGAGATAATTTATAATGCTAATATAATAAATCTTTCCTTAATAAAAAAATAAAAGGGGAGTTATTTCTCCCCCTTTATTTATTCAATCTTCTTCTTTCTTAATAATTTTAGTAAGCTAGGAATGATCGGGTTTCGAACGCTGTCCTCATCTTCAAAAATTACAGATCCTGCATATTCTTGATCCTTAAATAATTCGGATACCCAGGATAAACAGGACATGTTTTTGTCTTTGAGATCTACTTGTTCTGTATCGCCAAGAAATATCATCTTGCAATTTCTCCCTATTCTTGTTATAAGAGTCCGGAAGGTCTCTAGAGATAAATTTTGGGCCTCATCTACAATTACAATACAATTGTCCATAGTAACACCTCTGATATAGGCTATTGGAAAGACTTCTATCACACCCTTCTCTATAAGTCCTTTAGTTATAGATGGACTGTGAAAAATCTTATCTAGGTTACCGGTAAATGAGAACATATGCGGTTCCATTTTTTCCCATACGTTACCAGGTAAAAACCCGAGTTCTTCTCCTTTGATTACTTGAAGTGATTTGACTAGGACTAGTCGCTTGTACTGCAGTTGTGTCTTCATTAAATGAAGAGAGGTTAGCAAGCTCATGTAAGTACGCCCTGTTCCAGCTGGGCCTGTAGAAATAACAACATCCTTTTCTTCGATGGCTCTTCTTAATTCTTTTTGTCTTTCGTTAAGGCATTTAATGTCTAGTTTAATATCTTGTAGTTTTATTGTATTTTTTGAGCCGTTTTGTGAGGTTAATGTTTTGATCTCGTATTCTGTAAAATCCTCGAGATCATCTCTGGTTAAATTCTTTTTTCTCGCCAAAGTTCAGAATTTATTTTAGTTAAGGACTCAAAATATGTATGGATCTTCCATATACTAAAAAGGCCCGTAATTGTTACAGGCCTTAAGTATCTTTAACGTGCTTAGATTTCCTTTAACTTCTGGAATTCTTCTATTTCTACATCTACTTGAGTTGTCTTAGCAGGACCAACAGAAGATCTGATCTGGATCTTAACATAATAGACCCAGCTTCCAAATAATACCCAGTAGAGAAGTTGGATGCCGCTGTTTCTGGGGTTATCTATAATCCAGATTTTCTTATCATAAGAAATATCCGGGACATCATATAGAACTACACCGCCTTTGGCTTCAAATTTCTCTGTTCCTATATTGTTGCTGTCCCCATCAATTGTTCCTACCAGCTTAAAGAATGTTGGGTTCGCTCCTAGAGATAATCCATAAGAGGCTAAATTGGCAAATATATCTGGGTTATCCTTCGCATAGTCTATGAAGAATTTAGTCATTTTTAGAGAGCCGTATTTTCCTAAACGATTAGCTCCTTCAAATTCTGTAATATCTTTACTTCCCATTTTATAATCAAAAACTGATTTATCAGCATTATCACTGATCCATTCCCGAAGACCGATTATTTCTTCTAATAGCTTTTCATCGTCTTCTCTCCAGGATTTTTCTGTTTCTGAAAGATTATAGTGGGTCTTATCCGAAACGTCGAGACTATCGATATAGCTCTTTGCTCTTCCGTGTTGCGAATCCGCTTCTTTTAGAGATATAGCTAAACAAATAGCTTTAGGATCTTTAGGCGTGGTATCGATATTAGATATAAAAATTCTATTAAGGTTTGATAATGCTGTATCTTTATTACTTTCGGAATTTACCTCTCCTATTATCTTTCTGACTTCTGATTCCTTTCCATTCTTAACAAGCATTATATCCATAGGACACCATTTATCTTCAGGCATATTGGTTATTTTGGCCCCTGCTTTTTTAATATCTGTGAATAATTTATCTCTATGGATTTGGTAATCTGAAAAATTACTATTTCTAAGCCAATTTCCTATAGACATAGCATTAAAAATAGAATTTAGAGTTGATAAATTATATTCCGCTAATTCATTTTTAAGAAATTCGGATATTTCGTTGACATCTTTTTGCTCTAATCCCCCTATTCCATTCCTTCTTATGTCACTGATAATATTTTCTAATAACTGAACATAGCTCTCTTGCTTATCCCCGGATTTTTTAAATGGCTCGTATTCTTCTGCTGATCCGAAAAAATAACACACCATTCCCTCTTTAAAGAGAGTGGATGTTTTTGTTCTACCTCCTAACTTAGCTAAGATGATTCCAAAGTCCTTTCGGCTTGTATCCTTAAGATTTACATGGATTGTATCAAAACTGTCAGACTGAGCTTTAGTATTACTCATTCTTCCCGGAGGAATTATTTCTATACTATTGAATTCAAGACTTAGACCATTTAAAACTTCTTCAACATCTTTCTTAAATTCTTCAGATGACACATTCCCAGCATTCTTAATTCTATTTCCAGCACTATGTTTTAGATACTTTTTAGGAAATTTATTAAGAAGCTCATCTCTGGTGGCTGTAGCCTCTTGACGTCTTTTCACTTCTTCCAGTAGCGGATAAAATCGCATAGAATGATTCTTTTTTCTATATATTAAAAAAGGCAGACCTTAAGTCTGCCCATTTCTAAAAGCAAAGTACAAATAAAATCATGAAAAAATTATCCCATTGGGGAGCTCTCATATTTTTTATCCTTTTCCACCATGGAAGTTACAGTTGTTGTATCGCTGTCTTTGGATCTGAATATTAACTTGTCATCTCCAAAATCTACAGCATAGTTTTCCATATCGATCTTATGGAACTGATCTTTATAAATTGAAAGGACTGCATCTCCGGAGGCCTCTCCTATCTTTAATTCAAAGGATTTTCCCTGAATCATTAGATTATTATCCTTGATAACGAATTCCAGAAAGTCGTAATCCTTATCCAAATCGCAAAGAGAATTTATTTTATCAATTGTAGCACTTGCTAAATCGAATATCGAGACAGCATTAGTTTTAGCAATTCTGGTTTTGAAGAGATCATCAGAGATATACTTAAAAACTCGGAGGGACGAACAATCGATTTTTACCTTGAGGGAAGAACTCTTTATCAGGAGAGCTATACCCGCCAGATCCTTTTCTTTCCCGTCGTCCAGTTCATCATATTGAACTGCAAAAGAGAATTCTCCAGTTTGAAAATGATCCAGAGATTTAATCACTCTAGGTATATTATAGATACCTATTTTAATAAGCTGATCATTATTGGTTTTTTTATTTAGGGAGAAGCCTGCTTCCGAGAAGGAGATCTTCGAATATTTAACAATACTCTTTTGCTCATTATATGATTTAGCAACAAAGCATTCCTCTTTCTCATTTAGCTCAAGAAGTAATGAATTTTCTATTGAAGAGAATCTTTTAAGCCAAGATGTAAATTGTTTTACGTTCTTTGCGGTAAATTCAATGGTTTTTGCCATAATAATTTTTTTAATATTGTTTATCTTTTTACACAACAATGGGACTTAAGTTTTTAAGTCCCATGATATTTTTTGATTATAATGCCTCGTATTTAACATTAAAAACTGTCATGACTCCAGTACTAAACCATTCTCTTAATTGATCTTCGAAGTTTCCTTCCCACCACTCCTCTGTAATATGATCTATAACTTCTTTAACTCTGTTATCCAGAAGAGGATTGATTACTCTCTTGCTAAATTCATCAGGATTATTCCACATCATTCTTTCTTCATCATCACCTTCGAAAAACTGGACAGGCTTATTCTGCATATTTCCGACTGAAGAAATTCCCCCTGATCCTTGCCATGCAGATATTAATCTGCCTCTCCCCCACCAAATAGAATCTTCCGATCCTTCATAATCCGGACCGTAGAATAGAGTAGCTACATATCTCTTTTTATTTCCCATGGGATCTTTTAGGAAAAAGGTTATCTGAGCAAAAGGTTTATCTGCATGATTCTCTCTCCAGATTGCAGCCTGCCCTATTCCCATAGCTCTTCGGGGATCCTGACCTCTTTGAAAATCTATGGATTCCCGGACAATCATTATTGATTAAAAGAATTTTTTAAGGTCTCTTCAGCGATTTGGTCAAGTGTGGAAATTCCATCTATAACTTCCATTCTCCACTCATCCATTTGTTCTGGATCAATCTGTCCCATAGCAAAATCTGCTTCCTCCCAGGTTAGACCTAATTCCTGCATTTTATCCATTACAGCATCTTCGAATTGAGGTAAATCCATTATAGGCGAATCTTCATAGACCATTCCTTCATTGATAAACTCATCAAGAGATTCAGATACGACTTTCTTCTTTTTCTTTACTTTTTCTGGAAGTCCTTTGTGTTTGGTCTCTGCAAAATCAGTAGCATCCTTTTTCTTAATGCTCTTTGCAGCTTGCTTAACTTCTGGCGAAGCTTCGGATGGTTTCATTTCTCCTTTTTGAAGAGCATGTACCATTCCCATAAAACGCTGTTGAGATTTGCTTTTAGATGGCATAGTTAGACGATTATTTCTATATTTATTCGTCTAGATCTTCTTCTTTTATCACTTCTTCAAAAAGATCTTCTCCGTCCCAGACTAAAATACCATTTACCTCTGACATATCTTCTGCATCGAATAGGTCCACATTCATTTTCTTGGATGATATTCCTCTAGATTTAGTAGGATCCGGAGTGCTTTCGAAAAGTTTTTGAGATTCTTTTAGCGCTTTCTCTGCTAAACGTAAAGATACTTCCAGTTCCTTTATCCTTTCAGCAGTTTTTATCAATTCATCTTTAGTGAATTTCTTAGAGGTCATCGATTCAAGCCTATCTTTGATTCCTTCATTATAGGGTTTAAGAAAATCATCTATTTCTTTAACTGTTCTCTTTGTCTGGAGAATAAAGGTGATGAATAGTTTCTTTGCTCTATTAAATTCAAGTTCATCTGAAGTCCAGTTTCTTTGATAGTCCTTATCCTTATAATCAAGTCTTAGGAGCTGCCATCTGTAATCGTCCAAATAGTCCTCGATCCTTTCATAGACAAGAACCTGATCATCTTTAATGAATACCGGGGTCTCTGTAACAATTATAGAGAATGTCTTTTGAACAAAATCCTGTATCTGTTTCCACTCTTCGGAACTCTTACCAGAATAGATTATATCAATGTTAGCTTTAACATTTGAATTATCTAGGACCCTTATCTTTCCCTCAAACTTATTAAAGAGCCAATCCAGTCTTTTAAGAGCTGAAGTGTATTTCATAATAGGTGGCAATTCTCTTACTTGGATTTTATTGCCGACGACCTCAATATTTGAGGATATTAGCCATGCTTTTTCTAATCCTTTATATCTCTGAATGCTACCTGTGAAATCTTTAAAATATGGTTTTACACTCTTTCTCTTTCCTTCGAAATACTCTTTTATATCTTCTAATTTTCGAGGAAGAATTGTAGTTTTATATCCAACAGCAATACCTATAATTCCTGTAGTTAGACCTATTGGGAAATCCACCCAAAATGGACTATAGGAACCATCATCTTCTTTAGTAAAGAGGTATTTATATTTTTTAAGGATTTCGGAAGTTTTAGGAGCCATCCGAACTGATGTATACCTAGGAGAAGCGGGTTCAGGAGAAACCTCAGTTCCGAAGAAACCATAACCTTCCAGGAGCTGCATCGAGCACCCGAAGGGGCGCGCAAGCTTCGCTATGGCTTTTCCTAAACTCATATCTCCATGATGATATCCGTCTTTGATACTGTCCCCAACCACGGAGAGGGTCTTTGTAAATGATTGCGGGGAGTTCATAAGAATATACCTCTGAACAGGAGTAAGAGCATCATAGAAAGAAGGGATGCCCCTGTTTGCTAAAACATAAAGAGCATATTCCCTGAATTTAGTATCGATAAGCTTGCTGATAGGAAGCTTAATATTTTTTACTGCTACTGTCTTTTGTACCTTAGTCTTTTTAGGAGCTCTTCTTGGCATATATTTTAAAAATTAGATCTTTATTCACTACAATGCTAATATAATAAAAATTCCCGAGATAAAAAAATTTTAGAAGGTATTTTCACTATAAAGAACATAGGGATACCTCTCGGTATACATATTTTTAGCTCCACAAGATGTACATTGATGCTCGAATTGAGTAGGATCTCCTGGAATAACTATTCCAGTAGGTCTCATCCATCCCTTATTACAGGTAGAACATTTTTGATCAACTTGCTGAACTTTTGTCTCTCTTACTTCAGGCATTATTGTTTAGATTTATAGATCACTTCATAATATGGATCGTAAATTAATTCGAAAATATCGGTCTGATTTACATATCCATAATGATCTGGATTTAAATTCTTTCTAGCTTTAGCTTCACTCTCGTAGCAATATTCGAATTTATCGCTATCTTTATGGAAAGTATCAAATCTGAGATAGACTAATAGAAGCCACTGGATAAAATTCCAATACTGATAGGAGATACTAATAGTATCTAGGTGGAGGCAATAATGAGTTGTCTGAACCATTTCTTCTTCTGAGAGGGGTTCTATTCTTCTCATGATTGCTAAATCTGATTCGACTAAGTCATAATGACGTTCGAATAGCCTTGGATTGTATCCATTAACCACACTCTCGAAAACATAAAGTTTTCCCTCAATCCAAACGCATCTTCCTGCATGACTGTAAATAGGAGATAGCGGCCATCCTTGCCTTTTCCCCCATTTTTTCATTACCTTTTGAATAGTTCTGCTCAGAAATGTATCCTGATTAACTAAAATGGTATCTCCGGTTTTAATCTCTTCTATTTTCATCTCAAGTTTTATTATATTTATCCCTGCCGGAGATATTTTTTATTATTCTAATTCATCGTTTTCCAACATAACTGTTCCATTCGGAATAGATGGATAGAAAGTAATGCTGACCCGATATTGTCCAAATCTCTTCATAAGGAGAGTAGCTAATTCTCGAGCTCTGTTCCGGATTTCAGCTTCGCTCTGGGGATATCTTGGATAATTAATAAATCCTATGATCAATCCCTCTTCCTTTCCAGTTCCTGTTTCATCATTTTTAACGTAGAAGAATTCAGTAGGAGTTACAGAAACACACTGACCCTTTTCTGTACACCATTTGCTGATAACTTCTGTTACTTGCTGATAAGTGTAGTATTTGTTGGAATATCCATCCCTGAGACCAAGCCAAATTTTGGCTTCATAATTATCAATTATCATTTCTTAATTTTTCTATCTTTTTTTCAATCGTTTCTTCCTCTTTAATCATAGCACCTGCACAAAGTTCGGATCCATATGTATCCCAAGCAGATCTATTGCTCTCTCGAGTTTTTTGAAGGGTATCTAAAAGCTTGTTTATGAGATCCGCATTTTCTACTTCAACCTCTCTTGCATGCCTTACTATATCCTCATATGGAAGATCTTCTTGGCTATCTTTATCCACTCTCCGGACTTTCCCTGCCATATCTACAATCCAGTCTCCTACTTCGATATCCAATTTCCCATCTTCTCTGAATGGATCTTTTTTTCCTCTCCATTTATACTTTCCATTCTTTTCCCATTCGTAAGCTGCCAAAAATCCATTTGCCCAATGAACCCTGTCCCTATAATCTGAATGGCAAAATTCAGTATATAGGTCTCCATTTACATAGACCTTACTCTTCCATCCATGGAATTCCTCTTTATCATCATGATACGGGGATGTATCAAATTCTAGATCTACCGGGAATCCGTTTTCTTTTAGAAATCGTAACATTTTATTTGTATATTGAGGCCCATTCATCAAGCATTCTAGGATAGCTCTTTCCCGGACCATATTCAACATTTTCTACTACAACAATCTTTCGGCCGAACGCAAAGGCAACTCCCATATCAAAATGAGTTCCCTGAGATTCGGGATTGTAGAATATATGAACCTCATGAGCCATTGCTATTGCTCTAGCATTTTCCATGCAGATATCATATCCAGAAGCGTTCTGATTTGTATCCCGATGAGGAAGGTGAACTGTCCATCCTTCGGACTCTTTTTGGGCTACATAATCTTCTAATTTTTTCTTGTACTCTTCGGATGCTCCTCTAACAGTACAAATAATAAACATTCTTTTCATAATTCTAAAATATTAGTCCTAACCAGCGTAAAATTATTAGTATCCATAGGAAAATCCCTTGATAAAATGCAGCGATCATTCTTTTGGTTCCTAATCCAGAATCGAGTCCTTTAAATAACCAGAAAATTCCTACAAGCGGTATCCAAACTTTCCTATTCATTTCTTAGATCGCTACGAACTCTCATTAGTACCTTTCCAAGGAGATTCTGACCATTCCAATTCTTTTCATCAAGAATACGATCATCACTCCATTTAATTTTTACTCCCCAAATAGGATCAAATGGAGTTCCCTCTACTAGTATTCTATTTCCTGTATCCAGAAGCTTCTTTTTAAGATCAGGATATTGAGAAAATTTTTCATAGATGGATTCATACATCATTTCTTCACGGACTTTGCTCCATCTCTCTTCATCATACCATCTGATCTTTCTTCCTAGATCTTTAGCGTCTTTAGGATGCGTTCCTAAAGAAACAATCTTTGCAGCAGCTAATTCATCCCCGAAAAACTTGGCCTTCTTATACATGAATAACTGTTCTGACGTTGTAAATGTCTGACCATCATATTTTATAGCTAGATCCATAGGAATCCAGTTGCTAAGAAACGAACCCCAAAAGTAGATATGTGTATCTGTTGTTCTCATTAGAATAGTGGTTTTTGTATATCATTAGGATCATCATCACCTGGCTGCCACTCAGGAACCTCAATTCCCAAATTCTCTTCAATCCATTTTGCTACTATTCGACGATGACAGAACTCTCCTGGATTTTCCCAGCATAGAAGAACCTGTCCTTTAAGAGTATCATAGATCTTCTGCGGATCTAATTTAGATAGGACTCGTTCTCTATATTGTTTTTCATATTGCTCTTCTGTAATCTGATCAGCTTTTTTAGCAAAAAAAGTC
>Ga0116163_1002527_pt1 | contig 10645 bp, 10 predicted proteins | sample AD_UKC107_MetaG_FD_89889 | JGI IMG/M metagenome (GOLD analysis project Ga0116163, IMG submission 89889) | Active sludge microbial communities of municipal wastewater-treating anaerobic digesters from Hong Kong - AD_UKC107_MetaG | ecosystem: Engineered > Bioreactor > Anaerobic > Digestate...
AAGAGTATCTTTTGCCAACGATATCCATTGAGGAAAATAAGGGAACCCCATGAGAGGATTCATAGCACCGGATTCAAAAAGAGAGAGCAGGACTCTTGAAAAACCGGTGAGAAAAAGAAGAGAAAGGGCTCCGGCGAGAGCCATGGGTCCGAGGCGGGAAAGCTCACGGTTGTAATTCCATTTGGTTTTCTCCGGATATAGTCCTCCCGGTACGGGATAAAGGATTCCCGGTAGAAAAAAGGATAAGACGAAAAAAAGCGGAAAACCTGATTCCCAGGCGCGAAAACGCATTTTTGATCCCATAATAAAAGCTGTTCCTTTCATGGCCAGAAAACGGAAGCTGAAAAGTGACAAGAGGCCGAGAAAAAGAGCAAAGGCTGCTGAAAGTGAGCCGAGAGAACTGAAGCGCGTGAGGGTGATCAAAGTAATTGTGAGAAAAAATGATCCCCACCATTGGAGTGCCGGATGTTCCCTTTGTTCTAGAGCCGGCCTTGCCCAAAGGAAGTGGCCGATATCCAAAAAATGAAAAATCCGGATCCAGAGAAGAAATGTATGAAGACCAAAGCGTTTGAACTGAGCTCCCGGAGAGAGGATCTCAAAGCCCCGGTCAGCTAAAAGGTTGCTTGACGGTGTGTTATGCCCTTCAATACAGCCGAGGATATCCGTGCACCCTTCTTGTTCCAGAACATGAATCCCTGTGTCATATAATAAGCGGCCTATTCCTTCTCTCCGTGCCTCAGGGTGGACAAAACCCCAATAGAGAAGTCCTATTTTTTTCTTTTTCGTTAACGTAAAAGATTTCAGCACGATTCCCCCGATAAGAGTACCTTCTTTTTCGGCGACCCATACCTTAGGAGTGAATGAAAAGAAAAGCTGCTGAATCAGGGGAAAGGACTTTCGCATGAGGGCAGCCACTTGTTTTTTTTCTCTCTTTTCCATAGGGCGGATATTTATTTCAGAATGCAAGGGCATATGTTTCCTCCTTCAATATATAATAGGGCCGCTCGAGGAAAAAAGAGATCTATTTCCGATGAATGTCCGTATTGTCCGATAAGAGGGAAAAAAGAGAACCTAAAAGGTTAAGGCAACAGCCTCGCAGAGGGGGCAGTCCCGGCACTCAACTCCCCTGAGCTGAGTGCCGGATAAATCTTTCCCTTTATCGCTTTCAAAAGACATCATTGAAACTCTTTCTATCATTTCTTGTCAGATTAAAAAGAAGATCACCCATCAAGGAGGGAAAGATGAAACTTGAGACAAAGCGGCTTCTTCTCCGGACTGTCGATTGCGAGGATGTGGATGAAGTGGCGCGGATGTGGAAGATGGAACGGGGCCTCATTTCCAGGGAAGAAGCTCTTGAAGCCATTCACTGGATGGAAACAGCTCGGTCAAAAAATGAACCTGAACATCTCCATCATCTCTGTCTGGCCATGATGAAAAAAGGGACAGAAGAGATCATCGGCTGGTGCGGACTTGATGGCCGGCAGAAAGAACGTGTGGATATTTTTTACCTCATCGATGCACAACACCGTTCAAATGGTTATGCCACCGAATGTGCCCGGGCACTTCTGGATCATGGCTTTTCTGAAATGAAGGTCCCTCAGATCAATGGCCGCTGTTTTAAAACCAATAGAAGCTCTCAGCGCGTCCTGGAAAAGTGCGGATTTGAAGTCTCTTCAGAAGATGAGGAGACGCTTGACTATACCATGACAATGGACGGATTCATCAAGAGGAAGAACCTGTGAGACGGAAGCTGATCATCATCACCGGTTCCCCCTACGTGGGGAAGAGTACAGTCACGGAGAAAGTCTTCGCTATGTGTGAAAACAGCGCTTATCTTGACGGGGATTGGGTCTGGAAGGTCAATCCCTTTTCGGTGCATGACCCAAGGCTGAGAAACGGCGATAAGAATATGTCTTTTATCCTTTCCACCTATCTCCGGGCAAAGTTCGAATATGTCTTTTTCGCATCAGTCATCGCCACAGACCCCGAGATACGGCGGAATATTCTGGCTGATATCGACTACGACGATTATGAGACCCTGGGGATTACCCTGACCTGTAGCCGCAGGACTCTTGAAGAGCGCTATGCTGCCCGGGGGGACGGGAACCGTCTGACTTTTTATTTTCTGGAACAGCCTCCTTATCCCGGAGACTGGCTTCTCAATACAGACGGGCTGGATGCCCATAAAGTCAGCCGGCTCATCTATGAGAGGATAAAGTAAAAAAGGCCGGCCTTTCCCTGAAGAATCGGGGAAAGGCCGGCGCAAGTGTTGAATTAACGTGTAAGCTTCATCTCTGTAAAGGGTTTGTCATCCACAAGGACCTGGATCACATCGCCTTTTTTCAGCTCTTTAGTCGTGACACTGAGATCTGTAGAATAGGTGCTGTCGAGATTATCTGTCAACTCAAACCGTTTCCCATTCACATTGATGATTTCTACAGTATGTCCAGGGCCCATGAAGTTTCCGAAACGGTCTTTGGGGGTGATGGCGAGTTTATAGATGTTCTTCCGTTTGCTTACAGAGACGGTTTTCAGGTCAAGGGCCGAGTACCTGGGATCCACAGCCACGGTGCTGCGGAAAGTCTTGGTCCATTCCCTTGTTGTCTTTTTCCCGTTGATCTCTGCTGTAACAAGGATCCGGATATTATAGAGCCCGGGAACCTTTGTGTTTTGGATCACAGCTGAGTAGATGCCGTCGTTTTTCCTGCGGTCGCCATGGGTCCCGTCATCATAGAGGGGGATCCGTATTTCTTCTCTGGGCATGTATTTTTTCCCGAGCTTTTTCTGGATGAGTTCTGTTTTCAGCTGCAGCTGGCTTTTTTCCGCTAAGCCGGCTTCTCTGGATATCTCGATCTTTTTCATAGCCACCGGGTTATAACGGATGATGTTTCCCCATCCCGTTTTAGGAGCATCAAGGACGGCCTGTACTGTTGCTTTCTGCAAAGGCTTTCCCATGTGGGCAAGACGGACCTGGAGAAGGTTCCTGGCTCCGGTGTCGATGACCGGGCGGTCCAGATCCACTGAGATCTGTGCTCCGTTTTTGGCCAGGACAGAGGCAGAAAGACGCACGGTTTTGTCAGACGGGAAGACTCCCGTTTTTCCTTTCACCTGCATGGTCCAGGTCCCGTTGCGCTGGGAAGCTGGCAAGCGGCTGAGGTCGAACTTATAAAAGGCATACCGGGCTTTTCCTTCATACGTATAGTTCGTGGCCGAAGGGTTGGCTGTGTAGAGCTGCCCGTTGGGAGCTTTCATGGTGAGGTCCACAGCGTTGTCGTAATCTGACCAGTAGACTGTGAAGATCACTTGATCGTCCTCGCTGCAGACCGACACGGACAGTGTCTTCTGCTGTCCTCCGCTGAGGTTGAAGATGGGATCGGTCACCACACTCCAGGTGGCGGCTTCACACAGGACTTCGATGAAGTATTTCCTGAAGATCAGGTCGTCGTCTGTGATCCGGTAATCGCCCCCGGTGGCTGCAGCCAGATCGATGAGTTTTGTCTCGTTGATATTATAACTGTATCCGAGGCCCAGGGGGAAGACAGTGATGTCATCGCTCACAAGGCTCGGCTGGATGTCAGCGATCCAGGGGGACCTGTTCTCCATGCCGTCGGTGACCAGGAGAATGACCCGGCGGTGCGAAGAGACCCCGTTTGTTGCAAACTGGGTGACCGCGTGATTCAGGCCGTCTCCGATAGAGGTGAGGTTGGTGGGAGAGAGGCCGTCGATGATGGTATGGATACCCGGTTTGGCGGCTTCTGTGAAGGCCTGGAGTGTATAGGGGGTCGTGGCTGTGGTACTGAACTTCACTAAGCCGAACTGATGTCCGCTGTCTCCTGCCATCATATCCACAAAATGATGTGTTGCCTCTTTCAGGATATCGATCTTTTTATCCGTGTTGGATGAGGAGGTATAACCGCTCATACTGCCCGAATGGTCCAGAACGGGGATAATATCCACATCAGGGGCCTGATAGGCGGTGAAGAGGGCTGTGGAGGGGTCTCCATAGAGGTTGTAATCCATATTATTCATCCAGCCGCCGCTTCCGCTTTTCATGGCGAAAAGAGCCTGCCCGGCTGTTATTCCGCCGAGGATCCCCTTGGTGTAGAAGTAGGCCATGGTCTGGTTGATCCCCCAGGAAAGATACATATCATCGTAGATTCCCGGTGCATACCAGGAGACGCGTGAAGCAGAGACCGTGGCAATGGCTCCTTCTCTCAGCAGGGCGTATCCCAGGTTATTGTCGGACTCCGGATACCCGTTATAACAAGAGGCCTGGTAAGTGAAGGAGGGCCTGGTGTTATCCAGGGATGAACAGGATGCCGAATTGAAGAGGCTGCTGGCGCTTGTGGGCCCGCCATGGGTAAACCATGTCATCATACCGTAAGCGTCGGGCCATTCAGCAACCACATTGTCCACGGTACAGGGAGTGGACTCCGGGGCAGGAGTCAACCCGTAATCATCATCATAGATCCTGAAATAGCCCAGTCCCGTGGGAACTGCCGAATCATCCTTGATGTTTTCACCCAAATCCCAACCCGGAGTTGAATCATCCGAGGGTTTCATGGCGAGAAGGATTCTGCGGCGCCAGGCAGGGATCTCTGGTGCTGACTCATATGTGATGATCTTCTGTAGGATGGAATCCAGATCGGCATAATTATCGTTGTAGACGGGAATGCGGCCTACATAGACATCCTGGGTGAAGTCTACGCCGCCGGCTCCGTTATCTCCTGTCCCCCAGCTGAAGTAGAACGAGGAGTCCAAGCGGGTGAGGACTGATCCTGTGAGGTCTTCATTATTGAAGTACTCCCCGTCAAGGCCTCCTGCAACATAAGACCCGCCTGAGAGGTGATAGAGCTTGTCTGCCGGAAGGTAAGTTTTCGTGCCCCCCGGCTCACGCCAGGAGATGATGAGCATCCCGTCACCGGTGAGATCGAAATATTCGATCTCGATATTGTGCATGCCCGCGGTCAGGACGATAGATCCTGAGTTGTTAGTAGGAAGATGCGGTACCCAGTTATCGATGACGAGAGTTCCGTCGATCCGCAGACGGATTCCTTCGTCACTGTATGTGTAGAAAAAATAGGTCCCATCGGCAGCTGCTTCGATCTGCCCTGTCCAGCGGACAGAAAAAGTCTCCGGCCCGACGGCACTGTCCGGGGATGTGGCCGCTGTAACGCTTTGACTTTCGCCGTGGAAGCCGTCTCCGTCCAGATCCCAGTTGCCTGATAGATTAGCATAAAAGTAGTCTGTCGGGCAATCCTGGTAGGAGGAGGAAAAACGGTGAGGCCAGCACATCTTCATGGGGATATCTCCGATAGAATCTGTGTCGTCTGCGGGGTTATCGGGGTCAGGGTTTCCGATGAGAAGGACCCATTTCGTCCCCAAAGTCAGATAGTTGTCGATGAGCCATTGCCGGATCTTTTCAGCTGTTCCGTTTGGAGCTTGCCCTACCAGAGTCCCGTAATCATCTTCGGTGACTACCTGGACATTATGCCCCAGATAAGTCTTGTGGTTGATAAAATCGGACAAGGCCGTACTGTTGGATACGATAGCATTTGTAGTAATGATGACATAATCTCCCGGGCCCACAGCCGGAGCCGGACCGAATCCTGCCGGCTTGTACCAGCGGAGTTTATCCACCTGCCTGAAATTGATGAAGCGGCTTTGTGCCTCTTTATCCATGACGGTATCTTTCAGCAGCTTCACCGGGGCGGGGGTTTTTAGGAGTCTGTAACTCACAGTGACGTTGACTGATTGGATAAAGACTAGTTTTCCGGTTTCGGGATAGTAGCGGACCGGCATAAACCTCACACGGACAAAGTTCCATTTTCGCATCTGCGAAAAGGCTTCCAGGGTGACCGGGTGCCGGGGAAAAGCTATATCTCTCTTGTAAACAAGCAGATTGCGTCCTTGATCGATGTTTTTGTTTGTTCCCCAATACTGGATGATCTCGCCTTTTTCCGTCAAAGTCTGAAGGGGAGGGGCAGGCTTGATGACAAATTGACCGGCGATCTCCTTAGACTTTGTAATATCATAGTGTAGAGTCACTGACTTTGGATCTACATCGGGGGGGAGAGCGGCTTCATAATCAATGAAGGGGAGCATGGGATCTCCGGGAGAAAAAGCTAGTTCAAACCCTTTGACATGGACCAGGGTGGTGTCTTTAAGGGTTTTAATGGAATATTGAGGTGCTTCGCACGTAAAAGTGATCTTTTCCGGTCGGGTCTCGATCACCTTTAGAGGGATCTGAGGAGTCCTGACCAGTGTCAGAGGATTCTTATCCACAATCCTCTGAGCAAACCCTTTGGGGGTAAAAAGGACAAAACACAACAAAAATAATAACAACAGAATACGCTTCCCATACACGGTACTTCTCATACTAGACCTCCTTTTGGTTAAAAATACAGACTTCCTGGACCAATAAAGATTGTAATAATTACAATATTTAAGCTGTAATTTATTTAATTATATGATGATATTTTATTACTTTGTCAAGAGCTTGACAAAAGAAAGTTACTTTTTCTTTTAGAAAGCCTGAAAAGAAGCCCAGCCCATGGACTATTGATCTTCTCTCCTCCCTCCTTTGAAAAAAAGCAGAAAGCTGACTATACTTACAAAAAAGGAGCTGTTATGAAAAAAGCTGTCATTGTTGTGTGTCTTCTTCTTTTGTTCTGGGGACTGACAGAAGGTAAAGAGGTAAAAGCACAGAAGAAGGAGAAGAAGCAAAAAGCCATGGTCGAGGAAAGTATCCGGACCATCAAAAAGGAGCTTACAGAGATCGAACGGCGTTTTCTGCAGCATCTCACCTACTTTGAAAGAAAAGAGTATGAAAAGCGAATGAACCACATCGATCAGATGCTTTCCCGTATCGGGGAAGCCGAGTTTGAAGAGGATGAAGAAGAAACCCTCCAGGAAAACCTTCCCATGAGTGAAGATGCCTTTGAAGATTCCGTTCGCGTACTCCGGGAAAAGTACAGCTTTGACAGAGACAGGCTTTCCTTCATTTCAACCCTGGTCTCTGGTCAATGGGTGAGTGCTCAGCAAGCGCAAAGACTTCTCAAAGAGATCCAGTTTGATGCCAACCGGGTAAAGGCTTTTAAAGACCTCTATCCGAAGATCACCGACAAAGAGAATGTTTCCATGGTCCTGGAAGTCTTTGAGTTCAGTAGTTACCGCCGCGATGCTGAAGATTTCGTCAAGGCCTGGAACGAGCAAAAATAAGAAAAGAGATCCGGCGTTTCTTCATGGGAAACGCCGGATTTTGTCAATCAAAACTGAAGAGTTCTTCGATGGTGACATCAAAGACACGGGCGAGATGATAAGCCAGTAAGAGCGACGGATTATACTTGTTCTGCTCCAGGAAGACGATTGTCTCTCGCCGGACATGGACCTTGTCCGCCAGCTCCTGTTGTGTCAGGCCGAATCGGGCCCTGAACTCTTTGATCCGGTTATTCACTTTTCAAGCCCCTGAAGCGGAAATAACACCACACGACAATGTTTGTCAAAGCCATTCCGAGTATTCCGAGAGTAATCCAGCTTTCTGTGCACAGCGAGAGCCGATTGCTGAGGATCATGATAGCCAGCCAGAGAAAAAGGGAGATGTAAAAAGAAACAGCTGAAGCTCTTTGATTCAATGACTTGGAGTATTCATCCTCAGCGGGTTCTTTCCGTTTGTAACTCCTGTATCGGTCCAGAACAAAGATCGCCGTCCCCGTAAGAATAAGGACGATGACAGCAAGCTGGATAATATCCAGAGTCGTGATCGGGCCTGTGAAAAAGAGAAAGAGGATTCCGACGAGCAGTAATGCCAAAATAAACAGGGGAACAAGAAATGTTTTCATGAGACCTCCTATGTGTTAAATAAATCTAACACAATGTTAGAAATAGTCAACACCTTTTTTATTTTTTTGCATTTTTTTCCTTTCCCTTTATGATAAAGAGACTTGAGTTCAATGAAAGGAGATTCCATGGGTGACAAGGAACACCTCTCCAATATCCGCGATCTGCTCAAATCCGGGTATGATCCGGAGCTGGCCCGTTATTACGGCGCCGATGAGTATGGGATGAAGCGATATGTCCTGGCCTTTTTGAAAAGAGGGTCCAAACAGCCTAAGACAAAAGCAGAAACGGACCGTCTTCAAAAAGCTCACCTGGAAAACATCACCCGTCTGTCTCGTGAAGGGAGGCTCATCCTGGCGGGCCCCTTTCTTGATGAGGGGGAGTTACGGGGAATCTATCTGTTTGATACAGAGAGTCTGGAGCTGGCACAGCAGCTCGTGGAGAGCGACCCTGCCATTCAGGCGGGAAGCCTTGTGATGGAGCTTAAGGAGTGGTATGGTTCGGCCGCGCTTATGGCTGTCCCTCAGATCCATCCCATGGTGGAAAAGCGTTCTGTCTCAGAATAGATTCAAATTTCGAGGGAAAAGACAGTAAGGTCAGTTCGCTCCTGCCAGGAGGAGTGAGTCCAGAAAGCGTAGCCCTCGCTGTTTTCTTTGAGGACAAAGAGGTGACATTTTTTGATTCCCGACCTGCGTAATCCCTCCAGTGATTTTTCCGTCAAGGCAGCAGCAATCCCCTGGTGACGGAAATAAGGAGAGACACAGAGGTGGTAGATATAGCCTCTGCGGCCGTCATGGCCGCAGAGAATGGTTCCCGCAGTCTCCTCTCCGCTAAGAGCGATAAAACTCAGTCCGGGATTTCTTTTCAGGAATGAGGCGATTTCTTCTTTACCGTCGCTTGTGCTGAGCCCGATGCCGGGGGTTTCGGACCATAAAGAATAGACAGTTTCATAATGGATCATATCAAAGGAGACTATCCTCATCTTTTACTCCTTTTTGTAAGATTATAGATCTTCTTTCTGTTTCTTCAACAAGGGAAAGAGAATTTCATAGACAGGTTCCTCATTTATGGTAAAATTGTTAAAAAATATATCTTCAGGGAGGCTTTATGGATATGCGGCAAGCCAAGCCCCGGGAACTTCCTCTTATTACTCTGATCTACAAGAGGGCCATAGATGAGATGCTTTCCAGGAAGATCTACCAGTGGGATCAGATCTACCCCAATGCCCGGTTTTTAAAAAAAAGCATGGAAAAGGGAGAGCTCTATGTCTTCATACGTAAGCAGGACGTCGTGGGATCCGTGGTCCTTAACAGCGTAGAATCTGACGAGTGGGCGTTTATCCCCTGGAAGTATTCTCCTCCGGCTTTGGTGATCCATGCGCTGGCCATTGATCCTTCCGTTCAGGGCCAGGGGCTGGGAAGTCTGACCCTGGCCTGGATCGAGCGCTTTGCTTCAGAAAATAAATACCGCTCCATACGTCTTGATCTGTTTCCGGGAAATAAGGCTGCTCAGCGACTCTATTCTCATAATGGATATGAATACCGGGGAGAAGTCACTTTTGCCATCAAGCCTCCGGGCCACCGGGTTTATCACTGCCTTGAAAAGAGGATCTGACCCCTCCCGGAAATCCCGGGAGGGGTTCAGATATCCAGATGGGACCATACCGCCTCATAGAGAAGATGAGCTTTCTGCCCTAGATCTACACGGATCACAGGATACCCCTCTTCGAGGGCTTCTTTTTCCACCCGGTCTGCAAAAAGCATATCCCTCTTCATCCAGCGCTTGTAGGCGGTCCGGGGATCTTTGCATTCCCTGAGGAGAATTTCAGGATAAGGCCGTTTGGCGTAATAGCGGAGCTGAAACCGGGGTGTGGGGACGAGAAAAACAGCCCGTTTTGGCGGAACACCCAGGTGTGCCACCATTTTTGGTAAAAGCCCTGTCCCTTCGGCTATGAGTGGGGCCATTCCGTAAGATTCCAGATCTTCCAAAAAGAGGGAAAACTCCTCTTCATAATAGAGAAATTCCTGTTGAACCTGAAAGAGGGGATCCTGCATGAACATCTCCTCCCAACTCATCCTGGCCATGGCAAACATCACCGGGTGCCTTTTGGGATGGGCCCGTTTCAAATGGTCTTGAATAGTATCATCGCAGTGATGGACCTTCCATCCCGTATCCCGGGAGAGAAGGCCGCTTACGGTGCTTTTCCCTGCGCAGGGGGATCCCCCGATAAAGATTCGGTTTGCTTGTAACATGTGGTTTCCTTTCTTGTTCACATTAGGTTTGACCGGTTATCTTTAAATGTGAATAATCAGGAATCAAACACGGACAAGCTCCTTTCTGTTTTATCATAGGGACGGTTTTTTCCGGGAAAATGTTTCAAAGATCTTTTTTCTCTGTTAAAAAATCATTTTTGCATCAAGCATTGAAAGAGTTACAGAAGTGATTTATAATAGAACATTAAAAAAGGAGGAAACATGAAACGGGTAAGAATATTTTTTGTTATCATTCTGGCATCGGTTTTTATGATGTCGTGTTCTGAAAGCACCATCAGTGACCTGCTTAATAATGAGTTGAACGGGCCAAATGAGTATTATGAGACGATGGATGGATACTGGGTCACAATCGGAGGATCACTCAATGATATCGCACTGGATATCTACGCAGAACTGATCTCTGTTGCGGGTATGCTGGATGAGTTTTTCGGAAATGCCGAGTGGGACTCTGAAAACAGCCGTTGGGTCTACCAGTATACAAACGATACCGTGGTGACCACCGTCTATGTCATGGCCGGCAGTGAAAGCGGCGA
>Ga0116163_1002528_pt1 | contig 10643 bp, 11 predicted proteins | sample AD_UKC107_MetaG_FD_89889 | JGI IMG/M metagenome (GOLD analysis project Ga0116163, IMG submission 89889) | Active sludge microbial communities of municipal wastewater-treating anaerobic digesters from Hong Kong - AD_UKC107_MetaG | ecosystem: Engineered > Bioreactor > Anaerobic > Digestate...
GTCTCGCCGCCTTCGGCGATGGAAGCATAACTCCGTCCCATGCCCAGGGAGCGTCCCCCCATCTCGGCATTGGCAAAAATTGCGCCCGGCATCTCAGCCATCACAGGAAGCGCTGCACAAAGAATCATAAGTATCAGGATCATGTGTTTCATGTTATCTCCTTTCCTCCCCTTCTTTTACGCTTTTTCCCTTCATCTGTTGCTACTCCAGGACAGAATAGGGGTCTTCGGGGCAGAAAAACTGGGTGATGGAAGAGCCGATGTTGATCCGGTAGATGATCTCGGCGGCCAGGCGCGCCGAACTCACTACGTTCATAAAGGGCAGTTCCTTTTTCATAGCCTCGGGGATGTAGATGGTATCCACGCAGAGGAAGTGTTCCAGAAAACCTTCCTCGTGGAGCTTGCTCAGGCGCTGGACAGCCGGCCCCGAAAGGACGGGGTGGATGATGGCGATGTTCACGTGTTTCACGCCGCGCTTTTTGAGCTCTTTGACCAGGGTGTAGACCGATCCTCCCGTGTCGATCATGTCGTCCACGATCCAGATGGTCTTGTCCTCCAGGGGAGAGTCGCTCAGAATATCGATCTTCTCCACGGTGTTGGCCTGGGTGATGCTCCGCCGCTTGTTGGCGATGACCAGGTCGCAGTTGAAGGTCTCGGCAAACTGCCGCGCCATCTTCTCTCCGCCGGCGTCCACCGAGCAGATGGCCCACTTTTCGTGGACTTTTGTGCTGAAGGCTGCCTTCGTCTTGACGAAGTCCTTGAGCATATGGTATTTCAGAAGGGATGTGGCAGGCATATCGTCTATATTGGCCTTGGTGGGGTCGATGATGGTCTTGGATTTGTCCGAATGGAGTTGAAAGGTGATGTAGTGGGTCATCCCCAGGGTCATCATGGTCTTGATGTGGATCCAGAGTCCCACCGAAGAGCGGCGGGTGGCCCGGTCGCTCCTTGAACAGGAAGTGTAGGGTTCAAAGACCGTCAGGCTCTTGGCCTGGGCCCGCGCCAAAGCGTCGATGGCATGGTAGAGCTCGATCTGGTTGTCTCCCACGGACAGGTTATATTTGTTGCGCCGGGAAGAGTTATGGAAGAGGTAGACATCCTTTTTGCGGATGGACTCGCCGATGTCCACTTCGATCTCCCCGTCGGAAAAGGTCTTGACCTCCAGGTCCCCTTTCAGGTCTTTATATTTCCGTGTGAACTCGTTAAGGTTTTTCAACTCCTCGATCACGGAAACAGCATAATCTTCAGAACTGCGTGTGGAAAAAATCTGGACTTTACCCCTGTCCATCATGCTATCAACCCCTTTTTATGACTTTCGGTATGGCGGCAGCAAGGCCGCTCGCTGTAAAATTGACCTCTCCCCCCTCGACGAGCCGGTCACCGGCCCGGCTGTGCAAAAGCACTCCGGCAGATGCCGCCTCCTCCCGGGAAAGTCCCCGGGCCCAGAGCGCAGCAACCACCCCGCTCAGAATATCACCACTCCCCATGGTGGCAAGAAAAGAATTGCCTGCCGGGTTAAAAGAAAAGCTCCCGTCAGGGGAAAAGATAACCGTGCCGTGGGATTTAAGGATCAGGACGCACTCCTTCTCCCGGGCAAAGCTTTGGCCCAGGGGGATCATCTTTTCGCAGATCTTATCCGCGGGCACTCCGGTCATCTGAGAAAACTCCCCCAGGTGGGGCGTGACGATCACTTCATGGACGCCTTTGCGGTAAATTTGATCAAAAAAGAAGAGCGCATCGGCATCCAGGACAAAGCGCTTCCCCTTTTCTTTTTCAAAAAGATCTGTCAAAAACCTTTTAGCCTCTTCGCTCCGTCCCAGGCCCGGCCCTATAAGGTGGACCGCACACTTGTCATGAAGCAAAACGTCTTGAAAGTTCTCGTGGCCGCGCACGATGAATTCAGCCGGGGCTTGCACCGGCCCCCTGTAAAGCACATCGGTGACCACATAACCGGCTCCTGAGCGGAGCGCGCCCAGTGAAGCCAGAAGAGGCGCTCCCGTGTAAGGTTCGGCACCGCCGATGACCTGCACGGCTCCTCTGTCGTATTTATGGGTATCGGCAGGCGGATCGGGAATGGAAAGCAAGTCGTCTGGGAGAAGCGCTCCCTGGAACTCTTTTTCCTCTTTGTCTTGAGCCTTCACGCCGATGGAGACGACGGTGAGTTTCCCGCTCAAGACCCGTCCGTCATTGATGAAATGTCCGTATTTGGGATATTCAAAAGTGACAGTCTCTTGAGCTTTCAGAGCGTCTGCAGCAGCGACTCCCGTATCCCCGTTGACACCCGAGGGAATGTCCAAAGCCCAAATCGGGAGATCCCTTGAAGAGATCTTCCGGAAGACCTTTCTCACCGCTTCGGGGAGCTCTCCCTGAAAGCCTGTCCCGAAGACCGCGTCGATGATGACTTCACAGTTTCGAAAATCGCTTGTTCCAAGGACCGTGATCCCGTGATTCAAAGCCAGCCTTTGTTGGAAAAGGCCCTCTTCTGTAACAGGCTCCATCAAGGGGAAGATCCTCACGTCGTAACCGTTCACATGAAGGATCCGTCCCACAGCCCAGCCGTCTCCGCCGTTGTTTCCTTTCCCGGTGACGATAGTGATACGTTTCTCCCCCGGGACTTGATCCATAAAAATGCGCGCAAAGGCCTGGGCGGCCTGTTCCATGAGCAGAAGCGATGTATACCCTCTCTTCTTTACGGCGTTTTGATCGCAAATTCTCATCTCCGCAACAGACAGGACTTTCACAGGAGCCTCCCGGGAGATGCGATGGCCACGGCATAGGCATGGCAATGGGAGAGGGAGAGGTGCAGCCTGCGCTCCCTTTTTCCGTTGACGATAAAATAGGGCTGGCCGTTTTCATGACGGGAGACTTCGATCTGGGCCAGACACTTTCCGTGAAGCCCTCCCTTAGCCTTGATATAGGACTCTTTGGCGGCAAAACGCACGGCATACGAGGGATAAGGGTTCACCTTGCTGGAGCAATAGGCGATCTCCCGGTCCGAATAGATTCGCTTGAGGAACCGTTCTCCCCGTTTTTCAATGGCCTGTTTGATCCGGTCGATCTCGATAATATCAACGCCTACAGACATCATCATTCCATCACTTTCCACATGGATCTTATTTTTTCTTCCAGCCACTCTTTTGAAAGGCTCTCGCCGATGACGCGCATAGCAGGCTCAGTCCCCGAAGGGCGGATATGGATCCAGCCCTCCTCAAAGGAGAGTCGCAGCCCGTCGTTGGTATCGATCCCGCGTACATCCGCAAACTCGTGTCCTTCCAAACGTTTGAAGGCTTCCCGACGCTCATCCAGCGTGGAAAAACTCTTTTTCTCTTTGACCATGACATAAGGGGGAAAACTTCTTACAAGTTCTGATATGCTTTTCTTGCGGCGCGCCATGAGATCCAGGATCAAAGCGATCCCCAGGGGAGCATCCCTGGTCACGTGGAGCGCCGGATAGATGACACCGCCGTTCCCCTCGCCTCCGATGACCGCTTTCCTTTCCATGATCAGCTGCGCTACATTGGCTTCCCCCACGGGAGCGCGGAAAAGGCGGGCCCCGTTTCTCCGGGCCGCTTCTTCTGTCAGAGAGCTTGTGGAGTAGTTGCAGACCACATCCCCTTTTTTCTTTTCCAGGACGCTTTCCACGGCCAGGGCCAGGGTAAACTCTTCTCCGGGGGCCTTTCCCTCGTCGGTGACGAGAGCCAGCCGGTCCACGTCGGGGTCATGGGCGAATCCGATATGGGCTTTTGTCTTTTTCACAAGGGCTTCCAGCTCTCCCAGATGATCCGGAGTAGGCTCGGGATCACGCGGGAAAAGCCCTGTAGGCTCTTCATTAATAGTATGGACGGTGCATCCCAGCCGTTTCAGCAGGAGCGGCGTGATGACGCCCCCTGCCCCGTTGACACAATCCAGGGCCACGGTAAAATGCTCATTTTTGATACGTTCTGTATCCACAAGGGCACAGATCTTATCGATATGACGCTCTACCGCATTATCGTCGCAGGAGATCCTGCCCAGTTTGTCCCAGGGCATAAGGGGAAAATCTCTTTTTTCAAGGATCGCCTGGAGCTTTTTTGATTCTTCCCTGTTCAGGAAGATCCCCCTGGAAGAAGCCAGTTTCAAGGCATTCCACTCTTTGGGGTTGTGGGAGGCGGTGACGATGATCCCGCCGTCGGCTTTCAGGTCGTCAATGGCCAGAAGGACTGTGGGAGTGGGGACGATCCCCAGGTCGATGACATCCACCCCGGCGGACGAAAGGGTTCCGGTGATGAGGGAAGCGATCATGGGGCCGCTGACACGGCTGTCGCGCCCCAGAACGACCTTTCCGCCCCGGATGAGGCGCGCAAAGGCCCGGGTATAGTCAAGGATGACGTCGGGAGTGAGGCTGTCGCCTACGATCCCCCGGATCCCGGAGACACTTACCATGAGTTCGCTCATCGGCCCTCTCCTTTTTGATGAAACCGTTTGCTCGCGTTGAAAACCGCGCGCATCTGCTCTTCATAGTCTTCGCTCATCTCTTGTTTTCTGCGTCCCATGACGATCTTTTCCGTATGAATGAAGGAGCGGATCTCATAGAGTCTGGTCCGGCCGTCCACATGCCAGGAAAAGGGCGGAAGCCACGTGGGAGCCATGCCTCCTCCTGCGATAAGGCTTCCCAGGGAGATCCTGGATCCCGTATTGAGAAGGGTCCCGATCCCCGTTTTCACGTGATCGCCTATAAGAGCCCCCAGCTTGAGGAGAGGTGTGGCTTTGCGTTCTCCCTGAGCATCGGGAAAGTGCACAGGTGAATAGTTGTTTTTGAGGTCGCTCCCTGTGGTAAGGGCACCCAGGTTCACCCAGCGTCCTATCACGCTGTGTCCTATAAAACCTTCATGATGTTTGTTGGAAAAGGGATGGAAGATGGATTCCTCCACTTCTCCTCCCATACGGCAGGCTTCGCCGATGTAAGAAGCGCGTATGCGCGCGCTTTCGATGATACTGTCGGGGCCGATGTAGAGAGGGCCTTCCAGAACCGAAAAAGGTTTGACCGAAGCGCGCGCATCGATGACTACAGGCCCTGCTTCGGTGCTCACAGAGACCGGGCCGGCGATCCGCGCTGTCTTATGGATGAGAAGATCTTTGCGCCCGCCTCTGAGGGCGACTCCCTCGGGCAGGACATGGAGAAACTCCTCTTCGTCCATGAGCAAGCGGTCCTCTTCGGCCATTTGACTGTGCAGGCTGAAAAGCTCTATGGGGTCTTCGATGAAAACGCAATCCGCTTCGTTTAACTCTATGCGCCGTCCTCCGCCCTGATAGGTGAGAACGCTTGTCCCGTTGAAATAAAAATCAGAAGGCGTATCGGGAAGTACCGGGATCCGCGCCCGGAGAAGTCCGGGGACGGGGCGGAAATCCTTTCCCCCTTCAGGGAGAGTCCGCCTGAGACGCTCAGAGACTGAAAAAAGCCCGCAGCAGAAATCATCTGAGAGAGAGAAATGACCATGGGCGTTTTCTGCAGAAAGCTTCATCGCTTACGGGCCCTCCTTGACGAGGATGGTCGTGGGGACGATCCAGGCATCCTTGTATCCCAGAAGCTTGATGTATTTGAGGGCATACTGGGCATCATTGCGCGACTTGAAGTTTCCCACCCGGAGCTTCCAGTAGGGATCGTAGAATTCGATGTAGATGGGGATCTCTTCGCGGTAGTGGTAGGCATCGTCGTTTTCCTTGTCCAGGGCCGCTTCATTCCACTTCTCTTTGAACTCTTTGCCGAAACTTTCAGCGTTCTCCTTCTGGGTCACTGTGATGAGCTGGATACGGTAGCCGCTGTCGCGTTTGAGGATAACCGTCCCCGCGGGGACGTTTTCGGCATCTTCTACGATGGGAGGCAGGCTGTCGTCCTCTTCGTCATAGTTGATATTGACAGAGACATCCTCTTCTTCGGCCGAATCGGTGTGGGCCTGGGCTACGACTACGCCTTCACGGACATTGATCTCCGCCACGTCGGAATCGTCGATCTTGAGCTCTTCAATGGTGGTTTCCTGGGGGACATCCTCCTCTTCGGTAGTACGGCCGCCCAGGCGGTCTTTGATATTTTGATTCTGGCAGGCTGCCAGGGCCGCGATAAGAAATACGGCCAACAGGATCCTTTTCATAACCCCTCCTTTACAATATCCGATAAGCCGGGAGTACCGTTCACAGCAATCCCTACTGTAACAACGACTCCCTCCTTGGTCAATTCTTTCTTGAGGACACGCGCTCCTTTGATGGTGACATCAAGTCGCGATCCGTCGATTTCGAACCCCTCTTTTTGAGCGATATTTTTGAGCAGGATCCCCAGGTTCCGGTAGGCGGTCACCTTGGCGGCTCGCTCAGCCTCCAGCCGGACACTGGCATCACTCCCCCCGCCGAACCTGGCAAAGCCCGAAGCGGTGATGATCCCCCGCTCGCTGTTCACGCCCTCATAGGAATGTTTCAAACTGAGCTGTCCGGGAGGGGTGTCCCTGAAGTCGTAGGCGATCTTGGAAACGAGGCCCATAAAGGGTCCCGGGACAGTGAGTATGAACTGAGCGGGCATAGAGCCGATCTCGAAAAAATCCGTGACCAGGCTCCCGTCTGAACTGCGATAGAGCGACAGAGGCTTCCCGTCTCCGGAAAGAATGAAGCCTTTCCGGGCTCCGAGAAGAGCAATACACGAGATACGCACTCGGACAAAACGGGCCCCGTCCGCCTTGACGGCGGAGAAGAGAAGCCTGGCTTCCCCTCTTTCCAGGTAGGTGATGTAGAGCGCCTCTCCCACCATGGCGGTCACAGCCTTGTCGCTTGCGACATCCTCTTCAAGGTCCAGGCTGTATTCCACCTGAAGGGCATTTAAAAAGAGGGCCGGTGTCAGAAGCAGAAAAACGAAAGTCGAAAGTTTTTTCATCAGAACTCCTTTTTCAGCGAGAGGACAGTCCGGCCGTCTTCTGTCCGGGCCTGCTCGATATGGACGTTTTCCACCGACCAGTCGGAAAGGGAGGCTTCCACCACCCCGTCCAGGACACTGACAGCCAGGTTGATGAGATAAAAGTAGAGATACTGCTGGGTTCTGTCATAAGCCGTCTCATAACGGCTGTAGTCGTTTTCTCCGCCTGTCCGCTCATATAACTCGTAAGCTTTGTCGCTTTCTCTCCAGTAGTGATAGGTCTGGTATCCCAGAAAAGCCCCTATGGCAAAATAGATGAAGCCTTTGAGGGGTTTTCCTGCATAAAAGTCGCCCCCTCCGGGGATAACGGTTCCCAGAGCCAGCGCCGTCAGGGCCGATTTGGATTCGCCCTGCTTCTCTTGTTCTTCCTGTGCCTCTCCCGGGAGAAGTGTCATGAGAAGAATAAGAAACAAAAGGAGACACTTTTTCATCGTTACCACCGGGCCTGTGTCTTGAAAAAGTAGCCCCGCCGTTCGGCGATGATCTCGATCTCATCACCGGGAAGAAGGCGTGAGAGGACAGCTTCCAGGTCCGCTTTTTCATAGATCTTGCGTCCTCCGAAGACACGCAGGACGTCATTGGGGCGGAGGCCCGCTTTATAGAGGGGGGCCTTCTCCCTGAGGCTTTCGATGAGAAGCCCCTTTTCGGGCCTGATGTTGTAACGGACGGCTGTCTCATAATCGAGGGGCTTGAGAGACTCCACCCCCAGGGAAGCCAGAGCGCTGTTGAGCTGAAAGGATTGAGGGACAAAGGAGATCTCCGTCTCTTTTCCTGCATCCCAGAGGCTGAGCAGGACCTGGTCTCCTGCGTTGATGCGCATGGCCAGGCCGTTCCACCATCGGGAGTTCCGCACCGGGATCCCGTTAAGGGAAGTCACGATCTGTCCGGGTACAAGCCCCGCTTTTGCCGCAGCCGACCCGGGATAGACTTTAGTCACCACGACCCCGTGAAAAACACCCAATTCGAATTTTTTCTTGAGTTCTTCATCGATATCCACCACGCCGACTCCCATCCAGCCGCGCTGGACGTTTCCGTTTTTTAAAATAGCTTCGATACTCTTCCGGCATGTGTTCACAGGGATGGCAAAGCCTATCCCCTGGGACCCGCCGCTTGTAGAAAAGATGGCGTTATTGATTCCCACCAGCTCTCCCCGGGCATTGACCAGGGGGCCGCCGGAATTGCCGGGGTTGATGCTGGCATCGGTCTGGATCAGTCCGTAATAGTGTTTCTTCCCCTGCCCGTCGTCGATCTGGATGGTCCTCATGAGGGCCGAGACGATGCCGGCGGTGATCGTGGGCTGGGGGTCGCCGGCCATGAGGCCGAAAGGATTGCCGGCTGCGATCACCCACTCTCCCTGGACTAAGACATCTGAATCTCCCAGGGTGACGTGGGGCAATTCCGCCCCCTCCGCCCGGAGAAGAGCCACGTCGTTCATGGAGTCTTCTCCCAGCAGCTTCAGCTTGTACTGACGGCCGTCGGGAAGGGTGGCAAAAATGGAAGAGGCTCCCTCCACCACGTGATCGGCTGTGAGGATAAGCCCTTCGGGAGAGATGATTACGCCGGAACCCACGCCGTGTTTTGTATCTCTCCGGCTGTCCGGGGCTGAGCCGAAAAACTCACGGAAAAACTCTTCGAAGACATCGTTAGAGCGTCTCTGCATGGGTTCATACTCTGTCTCTATACTCACTACGGCGGGAAGGACGTTCTGCGCTGCCACAGCCAGGGCCCCGGCCCGTTCAGCCGAGACGTCGCGGCTCACGCCCTGGGAGAGTCTGAAGGGCTGCTTTGCCCTCTGACCTTCTTTTAATCCGCTGAGAAGACGCCCGCCGCCGAAACCCAGAGCCAGGAGAAGGAGCGCTCCTCCGATGATCAGCAGGCTTCGAAGGGGTATCCTCCCTCTCTTATCCCTTGATAAAATCATGGAGCGCCTTTTCGTTCATGACGCCGACTTTCTGGCGCACTAGGCGGCCGTTTTCAAAGAGTGCTACCGTTGGGATACTCATGATCTCATGTTCAGCGGCGGTCGCTTTGGCTTCATCTACGTTTACTTTGCAGAAGACCACCTCATCGCCATACTCCTCGGCCGCCTTTTCAAAGATCGGGCCGAACATCCGGCAGGGGCTGCACCACTCCGCCCAGAAATCCACGATGACTTTGGCACCCTTCGTCTCTATGGTTTTTTTGAAATCTTCATCGGTACAGTGAATGAGACTCATTTCTCCTCCTTAAAGGTTGGTGTCGTTTTCATAAAACAGATATGTCAAAGCGGGGTATGTCCTCTCCAGAAACTCCCTGAGACGAAGAAGGCCGCCCCGCTCAGTGGCATAGTGGCCGTAGAAGAGGCCTGAAAGGCCGCTCTCCCTGAACGGATGAAACATGGCATGGTTCAGCTCTCCGCTTATGAGAAGGTCGATCCCCGATTCCAGGATCCCGTCGAGGAGAGACCCGGCATCCCCTGTGATGACTCCGGCCCTGCGGATGGGCCTCCCGCCGTCTATGACATGGCGTAGTGTATAATTTCTATTCAGGGAAGCCTTGACCTCCTCCAGGGAGCGGGCCTCCTCGAAATGCCCCGACACGCCTAAGGGCAGCCCCTTATAGGAAGCCAGGGTCCCGTCCCGGGTGATCCCCGCTTCCAGGGCCAGGCTGATATTGTTCCCCAGTTCGGGATGTTCGTCCAGGGGAAGGTGGACGGCATAGAGGCTGATCTCGTTCTCCAGAAGGGCTTTTAAACGTTCCTTCATATAGCCCCGTACCATGAAGGGGCGGGACCAGAAGAGGCCGTGGTGGACGATGATAAATCCGCAGTCCTCCTCTTTTGCCTTTTGAATGGTCTCCAGGGAGGCGTCGACAGCCAGAAGGACTTTCTCCACTTTCCCTCTCCCGGCGACCTGAAGACCGTTCTGGGAGGGGTCGGGGAACTTTTCAGGTTCAAAAAGGGTATCTAAAGCTGCCGTCAGCTCATCTCTTTTCATACCCTCGATTATATCGCAAGGCGGGAAAAGTGTCAACTCTTCACCATTTTCGGGAACTAATTGCTCCTTGACATTTTTTACCAAATAAAGTAACGTTCAAGCAAGGAGGAACCTGCATGCGTAAATCTATTTTCATTATATTGATCATTATGTCTGCCCTTTTCGGCTGCGGCAAAAAGGGCCCCATCGAGCTGCCCACTTCGGAAAGCTACATCAACGACAATCTCCAGCCCCCCGAGGAGATGGATCTGACGGTGACAAGGTCCTATACCCATGTCATCCGCTTCGATCCCGTCCTTAACCAAGAAGGCTGGGTGGGACGGGCCCAGGGGACGGAGATCCGTCTTCTCTACAACGCTCCGGCTGAAGTAGCCGACGATCCGGACGCCGTCTACACCTTGCGGCTTCATCTTCTCTACAAGATGGGGCTCTCGTCCCTCAACGTGACCATCGCCCCTCTCACCACAGACTGGGACAGTTCTTCGGTGACCTGGGAAGAGGCATCTGAAGACACTCCGTGGACCACCCCCGGGGGCGACTATGACCCGGCCCATGCCGTGACGGCAACGGTGTCCGAAGCAGAGGATTCACTGCTTTCCATCGATATCACGCCCCTCTTTGACTACTGGGCTGAAAACGAAAACCATGGGTTCATCATCATCGCCAATGATTTCCTCTTGACCGACCCGGCGCACCTGGCCTTTTCCACGCCCTACAACAATGACGACGAGA
>Ga0116163_1002530_pt1 | contig 10641 bp, 11 predicted proteins | sample AD_UKC107_MetaG_FD_89889 | JGI IMG/M metagenome (GOLD analysis project Ga0116163, IMG submission 89889) | Active sludge microbial communities of municipal wastewater-treating anaerobic digesters from Hong Kong - AD_UKC107_MetaG | ecosystem: Engineered > Bioreactor > Anaerobic > Digestate...
GCAGCATGCTGCTGCGCTGCCTTTTCCGCACCCGTAGGGGCATGAGCGAGCTCCTGCCCCTACGGCTACAGAAAAGCCCTGCAAATTTTCATTCGCAGGGCTTCTTGTGATCCGGTTGGGATTAGAAACAAGTGCTTATTATCAGTTTGTTATATCGTAGTGTACGGGAAAAGTGTACGGAAATGGCGTGTAAATTAATAGTTTAAGTGTTAAAAACATAAAATGAAGTATTATTCTTAGTTAACTCCAAAGTGAATCAATATTATTTCTTGTTTTTCCAACATGAGATATTGAATCAACTAATTTTAGCTTCAAATTTCTTGAAAAAGGTTCATTAAATGTTGGTCTAAAATATATTTCAAAACAGTTATCGTTGATAAAAGATGCTAAACCTATGTTGTACTGCTTGAAAAAGTCAATGTTTTTGAGGGCAGCTTTTTCATAATTACTGTCAATTACAACATATGCGGCGTTTGAAAAACTTTTATAACGAAACGCTTGTTTTGCAGCCCTTTTCCAGTTCTTAAGTTTCAACTCAAAGGATATGAATGCATAATCTTCTCCATTTTTTGAATAGAAGACAAAGTCAGGCACCCCGAAAAGTCCATTTTGTTCTTTGAGAAAAGTGTTTCCGAATTTTGTTTTCAGAAATTTCTCAAATTGTATTGACATTTCTTGTTCAGAATTAAACATACATTATTTTGTTATCTCATTATGGAAGGCATTAATAACATTATACCATGTACGCAAATGTGAGCCATCACTATTTTCATCTAAAAGTACAGAATTTTTAATAACTTCATACATATCTAGTGCAGTAATAATTTGCTTCTTAATGCTATCAATTCGTTGGAGTTGCAATGGAGGTAAGCTTTTTATCTGTTTATTGAACACGAAAAAATAATGTTTGTAAGGTTCAGGTTTTGCAAAATGCCATTTAAATTCTGGCTTAAACATTAACGGTTTAAATTCTGAGTCATCAAAATAGTCCTCATAAGAAGGGAGCAAACTTTTCATGGCATCTATATATTGATAATCTATCCACTGAAATAATTTTGAACTATACAATCTTGCATTAGGGGCTCTCATTGGGGTATTATCAACATCTTGAAATCTTTTAATACAAAAAGACCTAAGATTTTCATACGAACCAATTGAAATTGAATCAGGCATTGAAATACTATATAAAATAGCTTCCGTATTGGTGTAGCCAATGTGAACTTCCATTTGGTTTTCTTTCAACACACGAATGAAACGCAAAGTATTTAATAAATAATCAAAATCTTTTATTTGTTTTGAATTGAAGTTATTTTCAAAAATCAAATAAACTCCATCAACTTGTTGATGGCTAGTAATCCAGTTTAAAGCCTCGTTTCTCTTTTCTTCGTCTGACAGCATAATTGGTTTAACAATGACGGAGAGTAGAATAGTCTTTTTAATTTTATTTTCCCGAACATAATCGCAAAATGGTAACACAAAAAATTCTGTGCTTTGAATAAAAAAAGATGTAGGATTATCTTCGTTATATCTAGTAGGAATTACCAAGTATTTAAAATCATTAGCCAATTGATAATCAACACAAAGTCGGGCTATTTGCAAATTGCTATTATCAAGGTCAGGTGTTGAAAAGTCGGGTTTTAAATTTCCAGGAAAGTATGGGTATGTATGAAGAGTGCCTTTTGCTTCGTTGAGCAAATAAAGTTGAGGGTCTAAAAATCCATTTATTTTTAAATTCGAATCAATTCCTAATAATTTATCAGCATCAATATTAATTGGAGAAAAAATCAAACCATCTCCAGTTCCACTTAAAAAGCTTTCGCGATTCCAATTATCTCTAAAACCTGTTTGATGATATACTTTCATAATTGTTCTTGTTGTGAAACGAAATCGATTAACATTTGATAATTTCTAAACCTTTGATACGGTTGAGTTTTTAGTGTTTTATTTGAAAGTTCAGAAATGGAATTATTGTTATTAACAAATTCTGTTTCTAAAACATATTTATTTTGCAATATATTCTCTACTATTGAGTAGTGATTTCCAACAATATTTGGGTCAAAAGGATGAACACCAAGAAATAATTCAAGTGAAATTATACCTAAAGCGAAAAAATCTGTACGAGGGTCAATTAGGTTTTTGTTATTATTTAATTGTTCAGGTGCAGCATATATTGGAGTGCAAGGACCTATTGGAGAAATTGTTTTAGTGAGTGCCTCTAAATCAAGAAATCTTGCTATCCCCAAATCAATAACACAAGGTAATCCTGAAGGACGTATTATTATATTTTCAGGTTTTAGGTCGCGATGAACTATATTTTTATCCCAAATAATAGAAAGTCCTTTTATTAATGAATCTAATAGTTTGAATATTTTTCTTGGCTCTTTAAATTCAGCCATTGAATCTCTAAGTGTTTTTCCTTCAATATAGCTTTCAACTATTTCAAATTCTTTCGTTTTAACATCAATATTAAAATGATGTTGTTGTGGATAGTACTCTGACTTCAATTCTGAAAGGAGTTCGACTTCTCGTTTTATCCTTTCAAGAGAAGTAAAACTTTTAATAGCACCGCGTTTAATAACAACTCTCCCCTCAGTAGGATGTTCAGCCAATTGAACATTTTTCTGACCACCTGAGGGCAAATTCTCTATAATTATACAATCATTTATCATTATACAAAGTTAATATGTTTTGAGTTTGAAGAATCCATTAAATGTAGTTAAGTATTATATTCAATAATCTGACCTTATATTTATTGATGATTTTTGCTCCCCCCCCAGGATTTCCAGACCCAGCATTTTTTGTAAAAGGTTTATGACCAACAATTTATATTGTAATTAAGTCCAAAAATTTTTGAATTTTTTGAATGTCAGGATGATTATTTGCTTTGGCGATTTCAATATGAGGCTTTAAATTTAACCCTCTTGATTTTGCATTTTGTGATGTAAGCCATTCCAACATTTTTTCGCCTTTTTTTCGCCATTTTTTATAATGGGCATATCTATAAAACCACAATTCAGAAAAAAGATCCAATTTCTCATCATCATCATCATCATATTCGCCTACCAATGCAAATGCTAGATTAATATACTTAGCAGCTGTAATAAAATCTTGTTTTGATATGATTAAATGGTGTGCATAATTACTAACAATAATTGCTTCTTCAGGATTCATTTCAATGGCTTTTTTGTAATATTCTTCGGCTTTATCATAATCCTTGCGAATGTCAGTAAGGAATCTTGCATAATCACTAACATTAATTGCTTCTTCAGGATCCATTTCAATGGCTTTTTTGTAATACTCATCGGCTTTATCATAGTCCTTTCGAATGTCAACAAGGAATCTTGCATAATCACTAACATTAATTGCTTCTTCAGGATCCATTTCAATGGCTTTTTTGTAATACTCATCGGCTTTATCATAGTCCTTGCGAATGTCAGTAAGGAATCTTGCATAATTACTAACAATAATTGCTTCTTCAGGATCCATTTCAATGGCTTTTTTGTAATACTCATCGGCTTTATCATAGTCCTTTCGAATGTCAACAAGGAATCTTATATAAGCAAAGACCGCCTTCTCAGGATTCATTTCAATGGCTTTTTTGTAATACTCTTCGGCTTTATCATAGTCCTTGCGAATGTCAGCAAGGAATGAAGCATATTGAAAAATAGGTAGCACAACCTCTGGCGTCAGATCAATGGCTTTTTTGTAATACTCTTCGGCTTTATCATAGTCCTTGCGAGTATAAGAAAGGAATGACGCATAATTACCTACAAAATCCGCTTTCCCAGGATTCAGATCAATGGCTTTTTTGTAATACTCTTCAGCTTTATCATAGTCCGGCCTCATATAAGTAAGGAAAACCGCATAATCACTAAAAAAACCCGCTTTCCCAGGATTCATTTCAATGGCTTTTTTGTAATACTCTTCAGCTTTATCATAGTCCGAGTTCATATAAGTAAGGAATGACGCATACTCTTCCATAAGATCACTATCATGGGGATATTCCGCCAAACCTTTTTGAAATATTAAATCCATTTTACTTTTATCTTTTTCTCTATATGCCTCAACGATGTATTTCTTTGCCCCTGTAAATATTTTTGTTGTTTCTTTGGTGATGCTTATTTTGTCTTTTGAAAGTTGGTTAAGCAAAGCTTGAAGTTTAATATTTAAATTATCTATTCTTTTCTTAGCTGCTTCAACGAAGGGATGGTTTAGAGGATCATCTAATTTCTCAAAAATTGTATACCCTAATACACCATTTAAGTCAATCATTAGTTCATCAAAACCTTTAATTTTGACAATTAAGTCTTTTGTAAGCAATAGGTCCCGGATTTTGTCGTTAATTTCATTATCATTTCTTACACACCAATATATTTCTTTTCTGTCTTCAGAATTTATACTCTTTAAATAATCCATTAGACTTCCATCATTTCCTCCATATCCAATTACGAGTAGATTGAAGTTCTTTACTATTGGCATTAAAGCTTTTTTCCACTCCTCTTTAAGCTTTTGTGTTTGATCATCATCATTAAACGGGTGAAGGAATAAATCTCTATGAACTTTAATAATTGTTGGTCTTTCTGTTTGTGATGAGATGAATTCGGCCAATGTTTCGTGCCCTGCAGAAAAAGGCTTCTTGGAAGTGTACATTCTTACTGAATCCTCAACCAAATAATCAAAATTTGTTGTAATAACAAAATTATGCTTTTCGTTAGTAAGTATTTGAGATAAAATGACATATCCAATTCCCGGGTCAATGTTTTCCATCAATTTCTTAAACTCTTCAAACCCCAATTGAGGCGAAGCTTCGTATCTCTTTTTATATAAATATGGATAAAAAGTGCCAATATTTTTTTTGTCAAACCCAATACTTTCTTCCCATTTTATTAATTCAGTTTCACTCAGATCTTCTTTCAAATCTTTATACCATTCTTCTGACAACTCCTGACCTGTTTTAATTCCAGAACTTTTTGATGCTCCAGCACCTAATAAAAAGCAAAAACGGGTTTCGTCACAATTGAACCTCTTAATGTCTTTAAATAATCTCACAAGACGCTTCTGGTCTATTGAACGAAATGATTGTTTCTTCATTTTCCTGTTTTCAAAATTATGACAAATAGATTTAACTATCCAATCCTCTAACCTTCCTTAATCTGGTAATGCTTTTTCCCCCCTCACCACCTCCACATAATTGTACAAACAGAAAATAAAGCAGCTCTCAAAGATTTCCGGATAATGTTTCAGGCTTTTCCGGAGCTTATTTCTCCGAATCCATTCATAAGTCAGGTCGAAAATTTCTTCTTTGAAATGCAATAGGGTGGTGGTGTCAAAATCGGATCTGTGCTTCTCGATCAGTTCAAACAGAAAATCGATCATTTCCTGTCCGATTCTTTTTGAATTTTCTTTATTGGCAAAGGAGAATAAAGTAATCGTCTCGTTGGACTGTTTAATCAGCTCCTGGTTGCTTTCAGGAGAAGAATTCAATAGATCTGTTGCAACAGAAGCAACTGTTTTATAATTACGCTCTTTGAAATGATCAATAGTTTTAAATAGTGGGGTGAAAAAGAACATTATTAAAAGTGTATTTGATAAGAAATGAGGTTATTCAATTGTTTTTAAATTATACTCAATTTTCTCTTTATCAGTCAATGGGTTATAAATCGAGGTCTTTGTTATAATACCTTTGCAATAATCCCCAATATGAAATTCTTTCATTTTTTCGAGCAGATCACTTGAGAATTGGCCAAACAAAGAACAATTCTCATTTGTGAAAACTTCAAATCTGCCTTTAGAACTGATGGTGATTAATTCTCCCTCAAAATCCATATCTGTTGGTTGAGAAATGTTCATTTGATTTAATGAATTATACAAGCTGGTTATATTATCCCGTCTCCCTTCCCAAACATATTCCTGGTTATCAGGACTATGCCATTTCAAATCAATATCTAAATCGTCTCTTGAAAGTACATTCAGAAATCTGGATATATATTTTATACTTCCAGCTCCAACTGAACCTATTCTATCAATCAGTTCATCTGGCTTTGATTGGAATAATTCGAATGTGTTTTTTAGGGTATCCTGAATAGTGCTGTTCCCAAACAAATCAGGTGATGTCCTGCCAGATAAATAAAAAATTGTAGAACCACGGCCAATTCCTTCAAGCCTTAAATCAATTGTGTCTTTTACTATTGTATCTCGCTTTTTGCCACCTTTCCCACCAAACATTTTATACTTTGATGTAACAATTATGGAAGCAGATAGATTATTTGTAATTCCACCAACGTATTCAAGAGGGATACTTCCAAAATTTGCAGATTGACCAATTAATCTTAGCTCAACAATTTCTTTCTCTCTTTTAAGATTTTCACGATATAGCTGTTCTTGCAAATCGGCTAATTGATTATTTAATGATGTCAATTCAACGAAGATTGAAAAATCATCTGGAGAAGCCTTATGGTCCTTTTCCAGTTGAGCAACAATTGGTTCAAGTTGTTCAATATGTGATTTTATCCTTGCAAAATTCCCCATGTTCAAATATACAAACGAATTATTCCTTTTGGTTCTTCATCTCTCGAAAATCCAAACCAACCTCTCCAATAACTCCGTCTATTTATGTTTTGCTTTGTAACAATAAAAACATCACAGTTATATCTTATTTGTGATATCGTGCGATTATTCAGCTCCAATATAGTAACCCGCTTATCTGGTGGTAATAAATTTAGCTGAATTTCATCCACAAAAAAAATTAAATCAATATCTCCAGGTTCAGGTTTCAAGGTTGCAAAAGAACCGTCAATCCATAATTCAGCATTTAAGCCCGTTTCTTTAAATCTATCCAGTAATGCTCCAAAGCGTGATAAAAGATACGCTCTTCTTGTTTTGTTATCAAAGGGACCAAGAAATGTATCTTCTAATTGCTCATTAGAAATATTCACGAATCCAGCGTTGTAAAGCGGGGCATATTCCATATTTTGTCGGTTATTTACCAAACATCCCCCCTCTCCCGGTCAACAGCCAATCAGCAGAAACTTTATAGTCCCGGACCAGGTAAACGAGCCATTCAGGTTTGATTCGGATTTGGTGCTCCTGAACTTTGTAGAAATTTCTGAGGTCCAGTCCATATTTTTTGACAAAAGTTGCCTTTCCCCGAATCACTTTCTGCTGGGAAAGGGCCTTAAGTGCTGAAAAGAAACGTTCTGTCAGCTCTTTGGTTTCAGGAGGATAATCTGTTTTGGTCACATTAATAGCTGTAGTTTGGAGTCACAGTAAACTTTGTAACACTCTGAATAGTAAAATTAAACAGATACTCAATTTTCTCTTCTCGGATTAAAATTGGCAATAATACCTTTACACTTTTTCCAATATAGTTACGTTTTATAACATCAAAATCTTTATTGTTTTGAACATTATAAATTAGTAGATAACTCTCATTCCACCCATCAGCATAATAAACATTTCCAGTAGGAATGACGACTTCTTCTATTGCTGCTTTTTTGGGAACAATAGAGGGGGGTTGGAAGTCGTTTCTTTCAGAATACTTTGTCCCTGTATGCATGACACGAGTCGCAATTCCAGAAGGACCAATATATGCAGCATCATCCCAAAGAACTTTTATTGTCTGATTTGTTAAATTCTCTAATACTATTACAAATCGATTATTGCCGACACTCCATTTAATATCAACGACATCATCTTTGTATGTCATATATTTCACATCGTCTACACTTATGTTATCAACGGAATTGTCTATGAAAGACTGATTGTCTTTTGTAACATCAACCGATTCAATTGACAAGTTCATCTTGGCCATAGTCCGTGATATTCCACAGGAACAAAGAGATATTCCCACTACAATTAACAAAAAGATTTTTTTCATATAATAATAGTTTTAGTTTTAAAAACTTAAGGGCTGATAATAGGTTTAGATTCTCCCTCTTTTAAATAGGATATTCATTTGTCTGGCCAGTTCTTTTCCTGCTCTCTTAAATCCATCACCCATCAAGTTCACTTTAGAACCAAAGGTCCCACCGGTTCCGGAAACGAAAAGCTTACACAACAAATCTTTTTGACCATGCTTTAATATATAACCATTCATGATTACATCACCCTTTTCAGAGATGCTGCTGACAATCAACACGATTTGGTATTTCGCATTCTCGTAATTCCCAAATTTTACAGAATGACCATAATCGAATATCTGAAGGTTTAAGGCATTCATGAAATCAACGATGAGACCAGGTTTATATTCAGATTCCCACAAGGTTGGCCAATCTCTATCAGATCGAAGGTTTTCTCGATAAACGAAGTCAGATTCACTATAACCATGAATTTTTGCCCTGGAAATATCAAGGATGACATCAATCTCCTTTTCGTTTTTCAAAGATTTGAGTAATTCACGTTCTTCTTTTGTTTGGGCTCCAATGCTAATAACTGATATCAGTATAAAGATAAACAGTGACGATAATTTTTTCATTGTCAACTTGTTCTTAACAATATTCATAATTACTGATTAAAAATTCAAATAAGAAATATTACACCCATAATTATTATGAATATGATAATAAACAGCACCCATAAAATACCCGATGTTGTTGCCTTTTTTTTCTCAGCTTCGATACTATCTCCTTTTAAAACCTTTGCCAGTAGATTTAAATAATCGTTCAATATACTTTCTAAAATTGAGTTGGAGGAAACTGCCCCATAAGCATTTGTGACGATAATTTTAATTTTTGTTTTGTCAGTTTCTGCATCTTCAAGATAAACATTACATATGGCTGGATTCATGTTTCTACTAATTGAGAATTGATAATTATTAAAAACATCATTACTCTTGCCTTTTCCAACTGGGGAATATTTAAAAGGTAATTCTTCTAAGATAGTGTTGATAGCCTCTTTGACTATCTCAACAGAGAAATTAATAGTTGTTTCTCTTTCTGCTTTTTGGATTGTACTAACTGACGAGTTCATAGGTAATGTAATATGGTAAAATAGTAATTAGTTGTTAACAAAGGTACTTGCCGCTTTTATCAGGTCATCTGAATAATCGTAAATATCATTGAGTGAGGATAATTTGTGCCTTATTTCTTTTTTATTTTCATCAATGATTGCAATCTGCTTATTTGTAGGTGAGTTGAAATATAGCCGACAGACGGTTTTACGGTTATTGTCATCAACCAGGATAGCAAAATATGTTACAGCGTCACGAAAGAAAATTCTGGCAGGATCAATTGTGTTTCTTAGAATTGATTTTACAAGATAAAAACCTTCCACTTCTTCAGATGTGGTCTCAATGACTTTTTCAGTCGTTATGGATATTTCAACATTATCTTCTCCTTTCTTTGACTCTTCTCCGGTCGAGGCTTCCTGACTTTTTTGAGCAATTAATAGTCGTTCTGCGATAACATCATTAATATAATTGGCGATAGATTTTTTTACCAATCCCGTAAACTGAGTAAGAATCTTAGAGGTTATCTGTCCATCATAAACCTGCTTGGATAGAAGCCTCACAAAGTCAGGAGATGGATTATTAAATTCTGTACTAATGATTGATTTTAACTCAGATGTATATTTCAGTTCACTTGCGGAACTAAGGATGGTGTCAACGTCAAAATATGATTTATGGAATTTTTTTAATTCTTCAAATTGAAAGTCTTTCAGGTTCGTCAAATCTACTTCCAGGAATGGACGGTCATCCATTATGTTTGTTTTCTCCAAGTCTGTATAAAATCGGTAAATAATTCCATTAGTGAGGATCCCGAATTTTGCCTTTGATGCAACATAATATCGCTTAAGTTGGGTATCATGTAAAGTAAGGTCCTGCTCCCAGTGTTTACATTCAATCAATAAGATGTGGGAGCCATCTTTCATGATAGCATAATCGATCTTGTCTCCTTTTTTCTTGACAAGATCACAATCCATCTCCGGGACTACTTCCAGAGGGTTGAATACGTCATATCCGAGAATTTGAAGAAAAGGTAAGATAAAAGCATTCTTTGTGGCCTCCTCGGTTTTAATCTGTTTCTTTAACTTAAGAATTCGTTCACCGAGTTGCTTGACGGCATCTTTAAAATCCATGTGTTTATATTTAGGTTATATGATCTTCTTCATACACCCTAACACCTGGTAAACATCACGGATCAGGCTTATGGAAATCGGTTTAGGGTCATTATCAAAAAGGATTCTCCGGCACTAATGGTTTTGAACTTAAGAAAATGTTGTAACTAATAAATTCAACGCAAGGGTTGAAATTTGGAAAGAAGGCACACGTACAAATATAAAAAAGATATGCTTAATGTCAAAGAGTTATGATGCCAATAGGTGTAATTGTCTCAAGATAATTAATCATATACCATCAAAAAAAGAATAATTGATTGATAAGAAAGACCTCGTCCCTAGGAGGGATAGATCCGTTTGCGATAAGAAAAGGGAGGTGTCTTTTGATTAATGCAGTACGGCCTTTGATTATTGCTATGAGGGGAACAGGAACGGGCCCGATAGGTTAATAGAGGGTGAGTTCGGAGGGATTTCGTCGCTGCGCTCCGACATCCCGGCCCCTGCGGGGGGCTATCTTACAAGAAGCCTGCGCAGCATGCTGCTGCGCTGCCTTTTCCGCACCCGGACGGGCTTGAGCAAGCTCCATCC
>Ga0116163_1002540_pt1 | contig 10611 bp, 8 predicted proteins | sample AD_UKC107_MetaG_FD_89889 | JGI IMG/M metagenome (GOLD analysis project Ga0116163, IMG submission 89889) | Active sludge microbial communities of municipal wastewater-treating anaerobic digesters from Hong Kong - AD_UKC107_MetaG | ecosystem: Engineered > Bioreactor > Anaerobic > Digestate | place...
ATTTGCGCATCTGGCTTGTGATTGTATTTGTGGTCATTATTTCAGGCGGAAACAGCGGCGTAAACCTCGCCTTTGGCAGTCTGATGGGCGACCTTGTACCCATCAACATCCGCGGCTCATACTTCAGCGTACGCCAGAGAATCAGCCTGATATCCGGCGTAACCGCCGGGCTAGCGTTTTCACTGCTGGTCGATAAAATCGGTCTGGTTGGATACTCCATCGCCATCGCTTTTGCGGGCCTTACCATGCTTTTGGATGTTGCCTGCTACTTCTTTGTGAAATGGCCGGAAATGGAAGTATCGCATCTGCCTACCCTTGGAAAGCTTCTCAAAGAAGTGTTTTCCAATAAGCGCTTTGTCAAGATCGTCGTGTTCTATTCCTCATGGTTGTTTGCCGTAAACATCGCGGCACCATTCTGGAATATTCATATGCTGGAATACCTGAAAATGAATTTTATGCAGATGGCACTGTACTCACAGATTGTTTCCGGGGTCGCGTCCATCCTCATTGTGACGCGCTGGGGACGCCTGATTGATCGCTACGGCAACAAACCTATTCTGCAAATCACGGCGCTGTGCATTGTACTTTCGCCCATCCCGTGGCTGTTCGCAACGCAAAACTCTGCCTATATCATTATCATCTCCAACGTCATCTCCGGCGCAACCTGGCCTGCGATTGATATCTGCCAGCAGAACCTATACCTGTCGCAATCGCCGCGCACACACCGCTCCATGTATATTGCCGTGTTCTTTGCTTGCATCAACCTGTTCGGGCTGGCGCTGGCGAATGCCTTTGGCGGTTTTCTGATGCAGTCTCCGTTCGCCGCGCTGGCAAGCAGAATCCCGGTTGTGCTGGGCCACGAGTTTACCAAGATGCACTGGATGATCCTCTTATCCATCATCCTGCGGATCGCAGTATTGCTGATCTTCCTGCCGCGCATCCATGAAGAAGGCGCGGAGACTCTCTCAGGTACGGTGAAGGGCATAACCTCCAACGCAGCTGAGCAGATGCAGCGCAGGGTTTCCGCCATCCGCACCACTGCACTGCGAAAGCGCGCCCGCAAACAGATGCATAACGAGGTACTGGAAACCGGTCATCATAGTAAATAATCCAATGGATAACAGGAGAATGTTGCTTATCAACGAATATAGTCATAGAATTGTAATCATTTTGGGGAGGTGTCGCTTTGAAGTGTCCTGAATGCGGACGCTGGAACCGCGCTGCCCTCCCGCACTGCCAATACTGCGGCGCGCCGCTTACAACCAATGAAGGCTTGGTACCGCCGACGCCATCTTGGCAAAACGAGCTGCAGGATGAGCCGCAAAAGTATGTTCTGGTAGATGATAGCGGCGAAACCGAAACCAAAGCGGAATTCCGCGATACGCTTGCCGATGAAATGGTCAGCCTCAGCCGCCGCAAACGTTTGGGCGAACAGCGCCAGAAGGAACTGCGCGAACAAGCCGCAAAGCGCGGGGTTGCACCTTCCGCCCGTACGGTTCGCACCACGTCGAACCGGTCCACCTTCTTTTCCAGGGTGCAGGATCACCCCGATACCGCGCTGCGCCCCGTGGATTCACGGCTTGTGGAAGATGGGTCCCCAATCGCCTCCGATGCCAGGCTGGTACGCACCCCGCCCTATCAGCGCTCCGCCCGACAATCAGGCGATACCGATCCATACAATAGCCGCCAGTTATACGACGGGTTTGAGGATGTGGAGGATTACGTACCCGAGTACCAGCGTTCCGACGAGTACGAACACCATAGAAACCCGACAAGCTCCATACCCCAGCGCGAGCTGAAAAAGCGCATGCGTTTCAGACGCTTAGTATTACTCACGTTGATTGCAATGCTGGTCGCGCTTCTAGGCTGGGCCGGCGTTACCTATATACTCCCGATGATCCGGGATTCCAATGCCGATAAATCCGCGGTGATTACCATCACCCCCACCATACGCGATGACCTCGCCGCCCATACCATCACCATTTCCGGAAAAGACGGCGACCGTATTTCGCTTCGTGAACTGCGAACATCCGCGATCGTTATGGATGGCGTTGCGACATTTGATATCATGGACTACAGCTGGTATGACGATACGGACACCTCCTTGCAGGAGAGCATGGACGTTACCCTGTCGCCCTATCTGATTGAGGAATCCGGCAAGCAAATACCGCTGGAAACTATCCAATACACGGTGGATATTCCCCTGTCCTACATCGAGCTCTACAGCCCCACCAACCCCTATTCCGTGGTCTCCACAGCACTGTATACCATTGTGTTTTATGTATCTGAGGGCAGCAAGGTATACATTAACGGCGCTGACTTTTCCGATCTGGTTGCCAAAACGACCGGGCAGGTCAGCTACAACGCCACCGTGCAGCCTATTGGTGAAAATAACTTTACGATTGTCGTTCGCAGCCCGCATTGCCGGGAAAACTCAATGACCGTCACTTTATACCGAGAAAAGCAGGCAATCCCGCTTGATCTTTCCAGCGATATCTCCAGCATCAGCAACTATGATGTAATGACCATCCGCGCCACGACCATTCCGGGCGCGCTCATCAACGTACTGTCGCCTTATTCCGATTTGAACATCACCGACATCGAACGCGACGGCACGTTTACCTTCAAGGCGCTGTTTAACACCATCGGCAATAATACGGTTATCATCACCGCCGATTATCCGGGAAAGCCGCAGACACGCCTGGAGTACTCCGTTTATTATGTTCCGTCGATTGATAAATACAGCCGCGCGGCATGGGATATCGTGCGTGATTACACAGACTTGATGGATAGCATGGCGCTTCGGGTGTCCAAGAATCAAATCTATAAATGCGTCGGCACGATTCTGTCGATTGAGACCACGCGTCCGCAGCGCGCGTTTATGGAATGTACCAGCGATCTGGCATCCGGCACGGTGAAAGTGTATGTTGAGAACCAGACCAAAACCGTATGGGAAGTCGGCGAGCAGTACCGCTTATACGGCGACGTATATGGTATGTACAGCCAGGTTCCCTGGCTGATTGTGCGGTATACGTACAGACCTTAGCTAGAATTCCTTGCCTTGGAACGCGTCTTGAATGTGGCGTAAACCTCCGGCGGTTTCCTCCACCACGTCAAACCGTACCGGCCCGTCGTGATCGTTCACAGCCAGATAGTACAGCGCAGTGTTGATAATCCTGCGCTGTTTCTTTTTGGTCACCGCCATCAGTCCGTCGCCCGCCGAGCCGGTTGCGCGCAGCTTGACCTCGACAAATACCAGTGTATCATGATCGCGCATGATGAGATCTGCCTCGCCGCCGGGTGCGCGGTAGCGTCTGTGCACGAGCCGCATTCCCTTTTTTTCAAGATACGAAAGAGCCTGGCTTTCTCCAGCCAGGCCTTTATCGTATGTTTTTTCAGTCGTTTGGAAAGGTTTCATAGAGCGGGAACCGCTTCATCATTTCGATGACGTCCTTTTCCACATCGGCACAAGCCGCTTCCCCGCCCTTAATTACGCGGGAGAAGAACCCTGCGATGGTTTCCATATCACTTTCCACCATGCCGCGCGTGGTGACTGCCGGCGTACCCACGCGAATGCCGCTGGTGATCGTGGGCTTAAGCTTTTCGCCGGGGATGGTGTTCTTATTGGTGGTAATGCGGCAGAGACTCAGGAGATCTTCCATTTCCTTGCCGGTTCTGCCGGTATTCGTCAGGTCAATCAGGATTAGATGGTTGTCCGTACCGCCCGAAACCATGTCGATGCCCTGCTTGCGGAACGCATTTTCCAGCGCCTTGGCGTTTAGGATAGTCTGATGCTGATACGCCTTGAATTCAGGCTGGAGCGCTTCGCGGAAGCAAACTGCCTTGGCGGCGATTACATGCATCAGAGGTCCGCCCTGCGTGCCGGGGAAAATGGCCTTGTCGATTGCCTTGGCGTATTGCTCTTTACAGAGGATCATGCCGCCGCGCGGTCCGCGCAGTGTTTTATGCGTGGTGGAGGTGACAAAATCGGCATACGGCACAGGGCTCTCATGCTCACCGGCGGCGATCAGCCCGGCGATGTGCGCCATATCGACCATGAACATACATCCGGCCTCGTCGCAGATCTCTCTCATCCGCTTGAAATCAATCGCGCGCGGATAGGCGGACGCGCCGGCAACAAGCAGCTTGGGCTTGTGTTCCATTGCGAGATCCCGTAGAATATCGTAGTCGATACGGCCCGTAGTTTCGTCCACACCATAGGAGATAAAATTATAGTATTTGCCGGAAATGTTTACCTTGCTGCCGTGGGTCAGATGCCCGCCGTGGCTCAGGTTCATGCCAAGCACCGTGTCTCCGGGTGAGAGCACGGCAAAATATACGGCAAAATTGGCCTGCGCGCCGCTGTGGGGCTGTACGTTTGCGTGCTCCGCACCGAAAATCTGCTTTACACGGTCGCGCGCCAGGTTTTCTGAGATGTCTACCATTTCGCATCCGCCGTAGTAGCGGTGTCCGGGATAACCCTCGGCGTATTTATTGGTCAGGGGGGACCCCATCGCCTCCAGGACGGCGCTGGATACGAAGTTTTCCGAGGCAATCAGTTCGATATGATCCCGTTGGCGCTGAACCTCGTCGACGATGGTTTGAAAGAGTTCAGGATCGCTTTTCATCACATGGCTGAAATTCAATGGCATCTCCCCCTTATACTGTATCAAAATACCGCGTGCGCTCCGACCGAGCAACCCCGCAGCACATTCCAGGAAGCGCTTACTGCTGCTACCTTCCGGTCCTGACAGGATTCACGCCATGAAATCGCACGGGACTCAATCGTCATCGCACACACGGCGCTAGTATTATACAATGGAGAAGACTAAAAAGCAATGAAACCATACCGGACAATATGCCGATAAACGGGCTTTTACACCTGAAACATTTGGCTTTCCTTTGCATTTTTTCCGCAGCCGTGATAGTGTAACAGAACCGTGCCACATCTTTCTGATATTTAGCAGAATGGATCAACGCATGAAACAAAAAGCGATCCTGATAGCCGTGATAACCACCCTGCTGTGGTCGGGCTCCTATATTCTCAACAAGCTTGCGTTTCAGGGCGGAATCGGCCGGTAACGCTTTCCGGGCTGCGCTATCTGCTGGCGTCGCTCTTCTTAATTTGCCTGGGGAGCCGTAAAAAGGCAAAGACCGAGTAACACTTGCCACTATCTGTAATTGCTATCCTCGCCATCCTGGGTTATGCCATGGCACAGGGGCTGCAATATTTTGGGCAGTCGTATCTGACGCCGACACAGGCCTCTCTGCTGTTTAGCGTAGGCAACACGCCGCTGGTGGTGCTGGTGGACAGACTCTGGCTAAAGGAAAACCAAACAACGGGCGATCTTGGCAAGCTCCTACTGCTGATCGCTGATATATTTTATATACTATTTTCCGTTTGGTGGTCAGAGCCTGTCGCTGATCGGAATGACTTTCATGCTGCTGTCATCGATTGGCTACGCGCTGTACATGACCATCACCCGCCGCATTATGGCAAGGAAACAGCACGACCCCAGAACCCTGGTCGCACAAACCATGCTGATCGGTTCCATCGTCATGCTTGCAGCCGGGCTCATCGCAGAAGGAATGCCGGTCATCACATGGCGGTTATTGCTGATCCTTCTGTACCTGAGCCTCATCAGCGGCGCGCTGGGCTTTACGCTGTGGACTCACAGCCAGCAGGAGCTTACGGCGTTTGAATCCAGCAGCATCAACAACCTGATGCTTATAGAAATCGCGCTGATGGACTTCGTTTTCTTCAAACGTTCCTTCAGCACGATACAATGGTTTGCGATTGTTATAGTCTTTGCAGCCATTTTATGGATTCAGCGGCGCAAAGCGACCGCGAAACCCGATTAGAGGATAAATCGCCTGGTATCGAAGGTTGTTTCGTCCTTCGCCAGATGCTCCATTACGTACTCTTCAGTGATGTTGAGATTGACCTCCGGCATATCATCTCCACCGGCATGGTAGGAAACGTCCTCCAGCAGCTTCTCAAACACAGCCAGCAGGCGGCGGGCTCCAATATCTTCCTTATTCTCGTTGATGACATACGCGGCGCGGGCAATGGCGGCAATGGCTTTTTCGTCAAACATAAGCTTGACCTTGTCCACGCCCAAAAGCGCTTCGTACTGCCTTGTCAGGGCGTTGTCCGGCTGGGTGAGAATAAGCTTGAAATCCTCCTGCGACAGGCTTTTCAGCGTGACATGCACCGGGAAACGACCCTGTAATTCAGGAATCAGATCTGTGACCTTTGCCACATGAAACGCACCGGCGGCGATGAACAGAATGAAGTCCGTTTTCACGGCGCCGTACTTGGTGTTCACAGTCGAGCCTTCCACGATGGGAAGAATATCGCGCTGTACACCCTCGCGGCTGACATCCGGCCCGCCATGACCTGATGAACGGCCAGCGACCTTGTCAATCTCGTCAATGAACACGATGCCGTGCTGCTCCACGCGGTTGATGGCTTCCTGCTGCACATCGTCGTCGTCGATCAGCTTGGAGGCTTCCTCTTCAAACAGAATCTTGCGTGCGTCCTTCACCTTGACGCGACGGATTTTGGTTTTCTTGGGCAGCATTCCGCCCATCATATCGCCGATATTGATAGAGCTGCCGCCAACTTCAAGCTGGGGCGTGCTTTCCTCCACCTCGATCTCCAGTTCCCTGTCCTCCAGCAGGCCCTTTTGCAGCTGCTGGCGGATTTCCTCACGCTGACCTGAAAGCTTGACTTGCTCCTCAGGGGCTACATCAGGCTCCTTCTTATTACCGAGCAGCATTTCAAATGGGTTTCCGCTGCTTTTCTTGGGCGGGGACACCAGCAAGGTGACGAGCCTGTCCTCAGCAAGCACCTGGGCACGGACTTCGACTTTCTTCTTGAATTCGTCGCGCACCAGGCGAATGGCGTTTTCCATCAGATCGCGGATAATGCTTTCCACATCGCGGCCGACATACCCGACTTCGGTAAACTTCGTGGCTTCGACCTTCACAAACGGCGCATCCACAAGCTTGGCGAGTCTCCGGGCAATTTCGGTTTTACCTACGCCTGTGGGGCCGATCATCAGAATATTCTTGGGGCTGATCTCATTTCGGAGCTCTTCGGGCAACTGGGCACGGCGGTACCGGTTGCGAAGCGCGATTGCCACCGCGCGTTTGGCATCATCCTGACCGATAATATACCGGTTGAGTTCACGTACGATCTCTCTGGGTGTTAATTCCTTCATATTCTCACGCTCCCAGGGTTTCTACGTTGATGTTGTTGTTCGTGTACACGCAAATGGACGCGGCGATCTCCAGCGCCTTGACCGCGATTTCCTTGGCGGTCAGATCGGTATTCTGGATCAGGGCACGCGCCGCAGACAGCGCATAGTTGCCGCCGGAACCAATGGCCGCTACCCCGCCATCCGGATCGATAACCTCGCCGGTACCGCTGAGCACCAGCATGGTTTCCTTATCGGCCACAATGAGCATGCTTTCCAGCTTGCGCATTACCTTATCGCTGCGCCACTCCTGCGCCAGGTTGACAGCGGCTCGTTCCAAATTGCCGCCACACTGGGTAAGTTTTTCTTCAAAGCGCTCGCACAGCGCAAACGAGTCCGCTACCGAGCCTGCAAAGCCCGTAATTACTTTGCCATCGAACAACCTGCGTACCTTTTTGGCGGTAGATTTAAAAACTGTATGTTCGCCCATGGTCACCTGGCCGTCTCCGGCAATGGCTACCTGGCCGCCGCGCCTGACTGCGCAAATGGTAGTGCCTTTCATCATAGCTGTCACTCCTTATCCTCGGGGATCGTATCACTGATCGGGATGGTCTGTAAAGGATTCCTGTTCCATCTGTCGCCGCAGGGCGTCGACTTCCGCCAATGCCCGTTCCGCAATCTTCAAATATCGTTCCTGCTTATCCCGGATTTTCTTCTCACCGGGTGCGATTTCCAGCGGATCGATCAGCCCGAACGCGCAGTTCATCGGCTGAAAGCGCTTATTGGGTGTCGAAACGTAGCGGCCCATAGCGCCCATCGCGGTTCGGCCGGAGAACTTTGGCGCTTCCACGCCGTGCAGGCGATACGCCATGCTCAGCCCTGCCAGAAACCCGCTAGCCGCGCTTTCCACGTACCCTTCCACGCCGGTGATTTGTCCCGCAAAATACAGCCGGGGTAGATGATTTACACGGTAGGTATCGTCCAGAAATCCGGGGCTGTTCAAAAACGTATTGCGGTGCATGACTCCAAGACGGGCAAACTCTGCGTTCTCCAAACCTGGGATCATGCGGAATACCCGCCGCTGCTCCGGAAAGGTGAGGCGCGTTTGGAAGCCAACCATATTATACAACGAAGCGGAGGCGTTGTCCTGCCGCAGCTGTACCACGGCATAGGGTCGCTTGCCCGTGCGCGGGTCCGATAGCCCGACGGGTTTCAGCGGTCCGAAGGCAATCGCCTTGTCGCCGCGCTTGGCTAAGCTTTCAATCGGCATACAGCCTTCAAATACCGCTTTCTCCTCAAACCCTTTTACGGAAACGGTTTCCGCTGTGCGCAGCGCTTGCTCAAACGCCTCGTACTCGTCTTTCTCCATCGGGCAGTTCAGGTAATCGTCACCCCGGCCATAGCGCGACATGGAAAACACTTTATCCATGTCCAGCGATTCAATTGTTACAATCGGCGCGGCCGCATCGTAGAAATGCAGGGTGGATAAACCAGGAAGCTTTCCAATTGCATCGCTCAGCGCATCGCTTGTCAACGGGCCCGTGGCAACGATCACATCGCCATCTGGGATCTCCGTCAGTTCTTCCCGGACGATTGTGATCTTCGGATGATTTGCAATCGCCGTTTCAATGCCATTGGAAAATGTTTCTCTATCCACGGCAAGCGCGCCGCCCGCCGGCACTCTGGTTTTGTCGGCGATGCACAGGATCAGCGAATCCAGCCTGCGCATTTCTTCCTTCAACAATCCCACCGCGTTGGTAAGGCGGTCCGAACGCAGACTGTTGGAGCAGACAAGCTCGGCCATGGTATCCAGCGTCTGAGCGGGGGTTTTCTTGTTTGGTTTCATTTCGTAAAGCGTAACGTTAACGCCGCGATTGGCAAGCTGCCAGGCCGCCTCGCAGCCCGCCAGCCCGCCGCCGATGACCGTAGCTTTCATTCGTCGCCTTCCGCCGCTTTCTTTTCCTTGTGACGGCACTTCTCATTGGCGCATAAAAGGATGCGCTCGCCTTTTTTGTTCTTTTTCTCGGTCATGTAGCTGCCGCACAGGGAGCATTTTTCCTTGGCGGGCATCTCCCAGCTGACAAAGTCGCAGTCGGGGTAGCGCTCGCAGCCGTAGAACTTGCGGTTCTTCTTGGATATTTTCTCCATCAGGCGTGCGCCGCACTTGGGACATGGTACATCAATGTATTTGATAATCGGCTTGGTGTTGCGGCATTCGGGGAAGTTCGGACACGCGAGGAACTTGCCATAGCGGCCCATTTTGTACACCATCATCGCGCCGCATTTATCACAGGGTACGTCGCTGACCTCGTCTTTAACCTCGATCTTCTCAATCTGCTCCTCGGCGACATTGAGCATTTTTTCAAACGGCGGGTAGAACTCCTGAAGAATCTTATGCCAGTCTTCCTTGCCCTCTTCGATATCATCCAGACGGTCTTCCATTTGCGCGGTGAACGCCGTATCCACAATCGGGGCGAAGTATTCAAGCATCATGCTGGTGACCATTCTGCCAAGCTCGGTCGGGTATAGCCTGCGCTTTTCCCGCGCCACATAGCCGCGGGAAATAATGGTAGTGATGGTCGGCGCGTAGGTGCTGGGACGACCGATGCCTTTTTCTTCCAGCATCCGCACCAGCGAAGCCTCCGTAAAACGGGAAGGCGGCTGTGTGAAACGCTGGTTTGTTTCCACACCGTCGACCGTGACCGGGTCGCCTGCTTCAAGCGCCGGGATGGCGGTCTCAGGTTTAAGCTCCTCATCGTCGTTACTTTCGGTGTACAGTGCGCGGTAGCCCGCAAATGTCATATGCTCGCCATAGTAGCGGATATCGGCGCTGTGGCTATAATCCCCCGAAGGCGCGCCGTGCATATCAATGGTTACGGTTTCAAACACGGCGGGCTTCATCTGGCTTGCCATAAACCGCATATAGATCAGCCGGTAGAGGTTATACTGATCCCGCGTAAGGCTCTTCTTGACCGCATCCGGCGTCAGGCTCAAGTCGGTCGGGCGGATGGCCTCATGCGCATCCTGCGCGTTTTTGCGGCCCTTGTATACGTTGGCTTTGGGCGGGCAGTATTCCGGACCGTAATCGGCGCGAATTCTATCGCGGACGGCTGAAAGCGCTTCATCGGATACGCGAACGCTGTCGGTACGGATATAGGTAACCAAACCCACCGTACCCTTGCCGATATCCACGCCTTCATACAGCGATTGTACGACCTGCATGGTTCTCCCGGTCGAAAAGTTGAGCTTGCGGCTGGCCTCCTGCTGAAGGCTTGAGGTGGTAAAGGGCGGCTGAGAGCGCTTGAGCTTCTCGTCGTGCTTCACGTTTGACACCGAGAATACAGATTTCATAATCAGGTCTTTTGCGGACATGGCGGTTTTCTCGTCATGGATTACCGCTTTTTTATCG
>Ga0116163_1002546_pt1 | contig 10598 bp, 12 predicted proteins | sample AD_UKC107_MetaG_FD_89889 | JGI IMG/M metagenome (GOLD analysis project Ga0116163, IMG submission 89889) | Active sludge microbial communities of municipal wastewater-treating anaerobic digesters from Hong Kong - AD_UKC107_MetaG | ecosystem: Engineered > Bioreactor > Anaerobic > Digestate...
TGATCGTCAGCCTAAGCCGTGATAGGTCTAAGTCTTCGTCGTCTAGGTTGCAGACTTCACTAGCTCGCAAGCTTGCATAGAAAGCTACTTGCAATAGCGCCAAGTACTTTAGATTGTTCACCGCGTCGAAGATCCGCCGCACGTCCTCCGCATCGAAAAAGTGCGGTATCGTATTGTCTCTTTTCAAAAAAGAGAAGGAAAACTCCTCGCCTAGCATTTCGTGATAACGCTTTACTGTGAAGCTGTAGTTGTTGATAGTGCTTCGGGCTAACTTGCGTTCAAGTAGCGAATCCCGGAAAGATTCAGCCTGCGATAAGCTGGGCTCGTCAGTCCCCGCCCATTTCAGATATAACTTGCACGCCGAAATGTAATTGCTGATCGTAGCCTCTCGGAAACCCTGCCCTACAAGATATCGCTTGAATCTACTTAGTGCGATATCAGTTGTTGGCATACCCCACGATACGTCTAGCCGCTTTGGCATTTTTTTAGACCTCCCCAAAGCGGCGCGATCCAACGCCTATCACTCAGGACGTGCTATCTTCACAAAATCGATAGGCTCTTCAGCTCTGATGGCGAAGCCAGTCGTTCCAGGTGTAGAGGCTGGCATCGTAACCCTGGAGCATCAGAGCGTACCAGACGATGGAGGCCTGACCACCGTTTTTGGTGTAGACGGCGACTGGCCGATCCTTTTTCAGATCAACGAAGATCTCGGCGAGGTCTGAGCTGTCTTTTATCCAGCCGTTCTCGATCACTCGGTTGTAATCGATGTTGATCGCTCCATCGATGTGGCCTGCGGCGAATTGATCGGCAACCCTCGCATCCACCACCTGAAACTCGCCGCCAGCGACGTCATCGTAATCTGCGAGAAGCTCAGTGGCGGGGTCGGGGGAGTATGTGACGGCAGGCCTCGTCGTCAGGGCCGCCGACCTGGAAAGTCCTGCCGCATCCCAATCTCCGGTTGTTCCCTCCAGCATCTGAACGTTCTGGTGGCCCAGGTACTTCATGATCCAGTAAACGAAGGTGACGTCGCCGCAGGAGAAGCAGTCGCCGTAAATGACCAGATCGTCATCTTCGGAGATCCCGGCGTTCCCGAGAAGTGCTGCCAGGTCGGAGACGGTCTTGAGGTACCCATCGTCTTGGATCAGGCTTTTCGACGGAAAGGCTATCGATCCCTCGATGTACGAGCCTTGAATCGGGGTGTTGCTGACGTAGGCTATCGCTGGCTTTGAGCCGCCATCGAGCCTCTCTTTTAGCTCCTGGGCGGTTATAGAGCTGATCACGCCGTAAGAGTCCGTCTCGGCTCCGATTAGGAATTCAGTGCCGCCCACCTCATCGATGCCAGCTCCAGATTCCGTCTCCGTCGAGACGGCTTCTTCTGACGACCCGTTGAGGACGGATTCGATCCAGGTGGGGCCGTCCCAAACGCCCTCGCCGCTACTGCAGCTGCTGCACCTGGCATCTGCGCTACCCAGAAGGGCGATGATAACAATCAGAAGCGATCCATACTTCGCTAGTTCACTTCGCATTCCGTATCGACTCCTTGAAAGTATCTACCTTTGAAATAAAGCGCCACATTAACGAGGCTTATCAGCACTGGAACCTCCACCAGGGGCCCTATCACTGTTGCGAAGGCCTCGCCGGAGCTGATGCCGAATACGGCGATGGCTACGGCGATGGCCAGCTCGAAGTTGTTGCTGGCGGCGGTGAAGGAGAGGGCCGCAGTATTTTCGTAGCTGACACCCATCCTGTAGGATACGTAAAAGCCGACGAGGAACATCAGCAGGAAGTATATGATCAGAGGTATAGCGACCCTCACGACGTCGAAGGGAAGCTCGACGATGTACTCACCCTTGAGGGAGAACATGACGACGATGGTGAAGAGGAGGGCGATCAGGGTCAGGGGAGAAATTCTGGGGATGAACCTCTCTTCGTACCAGGCTCTTCCCATCCTCCTTATCAGGATGAGTCGGGTGATGATCCCTGCGAGAAAGGGGATCCCAAGATAGACGAAGACGCTTTTAGCGATCTCGGCGATGGTTATGTTCACCACGGACCCCTCGGCTATGCCGAGGGTCGGCGGCAGGACGGTGATGAAGACGTAGGCGTAGACGGAGTAGAAGAGGACCTGGAAGATGGAGTTGAAACCCACAAGTCCAGCACAGTACTCGGTGCAGCCGCAGGCAAGCTCATTCCAGACGATCACCATGGCGATGCATCGGGCGATCCCTATCAAGATCAGACCGACCATGAAGTGGGGATAGTCTCGAAGGAATACGACCGCGAGGCAGAACATCAGCACGGGCCCTACGCCCCAGTTCAGAAAGAGAGATAATGCTAGAACCTTCGTGTCCCTGAAAACCGTTCCCAGCTCCTCGTACTTCACCTTGGCGAGGGGCGGGTACATCATCAGAATCAGGCCGACGGCGATGGGAATCGATGTGGTCCCCACCTGAAATCCGGTTATTAATTCCGAGACCCTGGGGAAGAAGTAGCCCATCCCGATCCCGAGAATCATCGCCCCGAAGATCCAGATCGTCAAGAACCTGCTCAAAAACGGAAGCTTGGCCACCTCATTCTCGTTCATCGATATCAAGCCCCTCTATCTTATTCAGAAGTCCTTCCGTCTTTCGTCATTAGTCCTGCCAGGTTAATCATCTCTATGACCGCCCCGTCAGAGAGACGGTACCGGGACCACTTTCCATCCTTCCGCTCTTTCACCAAGCCCGCCCTCTTGAGAATCGCCAAATGGTGGGACGTGGAAGATTGGGGCTTGTCGAAGGCGGTCACGATCTCGCAGACGCATAGCTCCCCCTCTCTGAGGAGCTTGAGGATCGCAAGCCTGAAGGGGTCGGACATGGCCTTGAATACCTCGGATTCGGCTGCCAGTGCTGCCTCGTCTATGCTCTCGGTGAGGGTTTGAAGCTTTCTGCAAGCGTTCTTGGCCTTGCAACGGTCTCCCGTCAGCCTTGCCAGCCTCTCAACACGTGGGTTCTGAGGTTCAAATACTTCCGTCATCTCTCTCAGCTCAGCAGCAGGAACACCCTCTTGAAGGAAGGAGTATCTTCGCCTCTTTTTTCAAACACTCTTCGCATATCTTCACCCGTCCTTTCTCTCGATGCCTCACTTTGAAGATGGGATCAGAATCCTTGCCGCATATCTCGCATCTCATATCTTCCTCAGTTTGCAAATCAGCTCGTCACCATGTTAAGCCGTCGGACCTCTTTTCAGATGTAATATATATAATCGTCACCACAGATCCTACAGTATTCAGATCAATCTTATTCGATATATATGTGTATCGACTCATTTAGACAGCCATCTAGTAGCTATGAGGTATAATTTGTTGTGGTGTTAATTTAAATCATATTAGAACATTGTCAGCTTAAAATGGTCAGTTTCAATGCGCTTTTGTGGATACTTTTCCTGATAATCCAACAACTTTATATATCAACAAAATTCACCGAATTGATAACTCGGCCAGAAGGGTGAAATATTGGGACGCTCTAAATCCATCTTTGTGGATATAATGTTCCAATGGATTCTGCCAGAGATGCTCCTGGCCGAATCAGTGGATTGTATTGTGAGAAAACGGGTGGAGTAGAGAACGCGGTAGTGGGAGTTGGTAGAATCTCGAATCTAATCAAGAACAGGCTTACGGCCTTGGTGGCAGGGTTCGTTCTCGCGATCGGCCTCGTCGCCGTCGTCTCGGCAACAGAATACTCAGTCGGGTCTGGACCTGATGACTGGTGGATATCGTATCCCGATCAATCGCCAGCCTCAGGCACCGATGTGAACCACCCCGACTGGGTTTTGGATGCCCTTGATGATAAGTCCGTCCTGATTTATGCTCACCGGGAATGCAGCTACTGCAAACCTCAGACTGATGCCATAAACGAGATCGTGGACGAGTACGGCGATGATATCGAGTTCTATGAGATACTCGGCGACGGGAGCGACGAAAGGATCGAGGATGTCTTTGAAGCTTACGATCCCAACGGCGGCACATCTACCGTCCCCTTGACAGCGATCGTCACCCTGGTAGCTGGAGAAGATGGCGGGGCCGAGGTGGCCTGGCACAGCACCGAGGGGGTTACCGGCAAAGAATGGATAGGGGGGTACGTTGAGGACGCCATCGGCTATCACGAGGAGAACGTCGAGAATTGGGACGCGTGATCGGCGATGAGATCTGATCACAAAAATTTTTTCGCCATAGGTATTGTAACACTCATCATCGCATTGGTATCTTTATTTTCGTATAATTCAACATTAGGATCAAATCATGAGTTTATCCCTGCACCGGATTTCGAGGTCACGGACCTTAGCGGCTCAAACTTCTCGCTCAGTGACTTCGATGGTGAAGTGGTGGTCCTTCACATTACAAGCATAGAAAGTCCGCTATGCTCCGAGTGTGAGAAGACTCTAAAGGCTCAGATCGGCGAGCTTCAGCGGCTGGTGGAGAATAATCCTGACGTCAACCTCATAACTCTGAACTTGAGGAAGAACCCCTTCTCTAAGGACGGCAAAACCCTTTCAGAAAGCTGGTGGAATGCCAACGTCAGCTGGATCTGGGTGGAGGATTTCGAGCCGTACAAGATCGCGGGCAATTACGTCGACTACACCAACTTCGAAGGAGGGTTCTCAAACCCCACAATACTTCTGATCGATAGAGATGGGATGGTAGCGGGGGTCTATCACGTTTACCAGCTGGGCCAAGGAGAGATTGACGGGGTTCAGGAGGCTTCAACCCTCCAGTCCAAGGTCGAATCTCTGGAGCGGGGTGAATGGGCCGAGATGGAGGGGAGCGTATCCACCCAGAATATCACGCTTCTGGGGATGTTTGCCCTGGGGATCATCACGTCTTTTTCGCCTTGCTCACTTGCCCTCCTCATAGCCATATTCTCCTACATCATGACATCTCGAAGAAAGAAGATCCTGACCGAAGACCAGGATTACGGCTCCTCGTCGAAAGAGGGGCTTTTGATCGGAGTCGCCTTTACCTTGGGAATGGCTCTCGTCTTCTTTGTGGTGGGGCTCTTCATATCCAACGTGGGGATTTTCGTCCGGGACTCGCGGTTCTTCGACCTCGCAGCCGGGGTTCTCCTGATGATTTTAGGAATTAACGTCTTCAAGCCCGTTGGCGAGATCATCGAGCCGATCACATCCAGACTTTCATCGAAAGAGGGCGAGGTGTTCAGGGAGAAGCGAGGTTTCATGGAGAGGGCTGTCAACTTATCCATCGGCCTCTTCAAGCATTCGACCTTCATCGGGGCCTTCACTCTGGGGGTCTTCTTCGCCCTGGGATGGGCCCCCTGCGCCGTCTCCCTGGTATTTCCGGCCCTGATCTGGCTTTTGTCTCAGGACATATCCGTCTTGACCGGAGGGCTGATGCTATTCGTCTTCGGGGTGGGCCACGGCGTTCCCATAATTCCCATCGCCACCTTCAGCAGATCATTTGGGGGAAAGCTGGGCGAGGAGTACTTAGCCCTCGGAAAAGTGGTGGTCAAATTCTTCGGGGTGATGATAATAGTCACGGGGCTGGTCTTTGCGGTCCGATACTTCGGTTACAAGTTGTGGTAGGTGGTTAAGATGCCGGGAAAGCCGGAAGAGATCAAGATGGTGAGGTCTTGGCCCACTAGCTGTTGACACATTTGAGATAAACAAATTCGAGGATATATCTAGTTGAAGGTGAGGCTATGAACGATGAGGAAGTCAAAAGAGTTGTGAAGGAGAGGTATGGTCGTGTTGCGAGAGAAGCCAGATCATGCTGCTCCTCGTCAACCTGTTGCGGGGCCGCAAAGTCCCAGGAGATCGGGAGGAAGATCGGCTACACTGAGGAGGAGATGGCTTTTGCCCCTCATGGATCGAACCTGGGTCTGGGCTGCGGAAATCCCATTGCTCTCGCATCGATCAGAATGGGTGAGACGGTCCTCGATCTGGGGTCGGGCGCTGGATTCGACTGCTTCCTTGCTGCTCAGAGGGTTGGACCGAAAGGGAAGGTGATAGGCGTGGACATGACCTGTGAGATGGTTGACCGGGCTAGTGACAACGCCGCCGTCGGAGGCTACAAAAACGTGGAGTTCAGGCTCGGCGAGATCGAGAACCTCCCGGTAGATGACGGGTCCATCGATCTGGTGATATCAAACTGCGTCATCAACCTCGTCCCGGACAAAAAGGCCGCCTTCAAAGAGGCTTATCGGGTCCTCAAGCCCGGCGGGAGGATCGTTGTCTCGGACATTGTTCTGCTGGGGAAACTGCCGAGTTTCATCAGGGAGTCGATCGAAGCTTACGTCGGATGCGTCTCCGGGGCGGCTCTGAAGGACGATTATCTCGACTCGATGAGGCTGGCAGGGTTTGAGGAGGTGAGGGTGATCGATGAGGCGCCCTTCTCCCTGGATTGCGTGACGAGCGACCCGACGGGCCGGGCGGTCCTGGACGACCTGAAGATCTCAGACGAGAAGCTGAGGGAGGTCGAAATGACGATCGCCAGCATAAAAGTCAGCGCCGTCAAGGCCGGGGAAGCATGACAAAAGGGTGGAGAAAACAGGGTGTATAGGCCCCGGAGAAGCCCTTACCCACCCGGAGGTGATCGGGTCTTAAGGCTAAACCCTTAACCGCTCTTTGATCTTCTCCACCACTTTCTCACAATCAGCAGCTTCAACTTCCAGTCTCGGCGACTTCTCTATCCCAAGATCGGTCACCACCACCGATAGGGCGGACTCAAGCCCCGCGTGATCGAGGATCTTCGTTGCGCACTGGATGGGACATCCGTCTATCGCCACGAGCTTTCTCTCCTTCGCGGCTAAGATCATGGTGTCAAGATGGGCTCCGATCCCGGCGAGGCAAAAGAGCCTGCCTCTGCCCTCTTTGGCCAGCTCCACCGCCGCCTTGTTTGATATCTGGCCGACGTTGGAGCCACCCGAACACGTTAAAAAGAGAAGCTCTCCGGAGGCGCAGAGGCATTTTTCTTCCTCGCAGCTCTCGTCTTCTCTCGCCATATGTCTATCTCACCTATTCAGCATCCCCTTTATCTCCGCCACCGAGGGAGCCCTTCCCACGGCCACCGCCTCGCCGTCGATGAAGAGGGCGGGGGTCATCATGACTCCGCGGTTCATGATCTCTTGGAGGCTTTCTACCTTCACGACCTCTGCCTCAATGCCCAACTCCGCGACGGCCTTCTCGACGTTCTTCGCGAGAGACTTGCACTTGGAGCACCCTGTTCCTAAAACCTCAATCTTCACCATACTTTCTCATATCCTAGAATCAATTTTGATTTTCAAAATCATTACGCTATCGCCCCGTAGACCATGCCCATCGCCGTCGATAGGAGGACGACCAAAGAGATGTAAACGCTCGCCCTCTTCGATCCTATGATCCGCCAGATGACGATCATGTTCGGAAAGCTCATGGAGGGCCCGGCCAGAAGGAGGGCCAGCGCTGGTCCTGAGGCCATCGCTCCAGAGGTGTAGCCGAACATGGTGCCGACGATGGGAACCTCCAGAAGGGTCGGCATGTAGAGGAGGGCTCCTATCACCGAGGCGACGAAACAGGCAATGAAGTCGCTTTTGCCGAAGATCGTTTTTATCAGGTCCACAGGCAGATAGTAGCCTATGACGCCCGTTATGACGGTCCCGACGAGCAACAGAGGGAAGATTCTCTTGGCGAGCCACCAGGTCTCTTCGAAGAATGAGGACCTCTCCATCTCGGAGAAGTATGCGTTCAGGAGCCACGCCGCTGCCAAGGCCAGGATCGCGACCGAGGCGGCTTTCGACAGTAGGGCGAGGCCTGAGGTGGCGGCTAGGAGTACGGCGACCAAGACCCCGACGAAGAGGGGTGAGATGTAGCCGGGCCTCTCGTCTCCGTCTCCGGCTTCAGCGGAAGGGATCTCGCAGGCAGCCGTCTCTTCGGCCTCTTTTGGTCCCCTCTCGAAGATGGCAGCCATGATGAGGCCGATGGCGACGGACATCGAGACGGCTGCGACAACCCTCGCCGCGCCGAGCTCCAGCCCGAGAACTCGAGCCGTCAGGACCACGGCCATGAGGTTTATGGCAGGACCTGAAAAGAGAAACGCCGTCGCCGGACCGATCCCAGCGCCTCGCCGGTGTATCCCCGCAAACATCGGAAGGATCGTGCAGCTGCAGACAGCCAGGATGGTGCCGGAGGTGGAGGCGACGGAGTAGCAGAGCCATTTTGGAGCATCTTTTCCGAAGTACTTCAGAACGGCATCTCTCTGGAGGAGGGCTGATATCGCCCCGGCTATGAAAAAGGCAGGTATAAGGCATGTGAGAACGTGGGCTGAGAGATACTCCATCAGAGCCTCAAATCCCGCCTCCAGCGGTGGTAGGAAGACGACTGGTCCAAAATATCACCGTCCCATGTTCATCAGGCTATCTTCGGCCTTCTTCAGCTCCGAGATCTCGTCCAGAGCCAGGGCGTCCACATCCCGCAGAAGGTGGAAGAGCCTCGGGTTCTTCACCTTGTAGAGAGTCCGCTTGCCGTCGATCCTTCTCTCCACGATTCCCGCATCGTAAAGAACGGCGAGGTGCTTGGAGATGGTGGACTGGGCCCGACCGAAGGCTGGGACGATCTCACAGACGCACCGCTCCTCTTCGCCTAGGAACTCCACGATCTCAAGCCTTGTGGGGTCAGAGAGGGAGCTGAGGATCTTAACTCGCCAGTTGGTAGCCGATCGCTTCATCTTATCTGAGTTGTATGTAGACCCATTGAGATATATACATATCGCCATTTCACGATGGAATTTTGTAGATATTATAATATCCATCAATAGCGGCCGATGTTTCCATCGTCGGTCCCACTGGATTTCTGCTCACGTTCAGCGAATCACCAAATATCGCATCAAACTATTTGGATTCACATGCTGGGCAACGTTCATCATGTAAAGCATCCAAAGACCATGGATGTCCCCTAGATTGATGGATTATCTTACCCATACTCACCATTAGTGGAGATTAATTTTGGGTTATCCCGCTTTCATGAGGATAATATATAAGACAATCCAACAACTATTTATACGAATATCCTCCACCTCAAAGTTGGACTTCAGACGTACACTCCGATGATCGGGCCACCAAATATCAACCTATGTTAATGTGTTCTGAAGGGCTACGATGAAGGAAGTGGTTGAATCCACGGTGTGAGAAGGTGGGGTAACATCTAGAGTGGGAGTTGGTATAAATTACGCCTTTTATCAAAGTTGATCACTTCACAGCGCTGGTTGTGGGGATCGTCCTGGCGGCAGGCCTAGCAAGCACCGTCTCGGCCGCCGAGCACACCGTCGGGTCCGAATCCGATGACTGGTGGATCGTCTACCCAGACCAGCATCCGGAGGCTGGGTCCGAGGTCGATCACCCCGAGTGGTTGCTGAACGAACTGGAGGAGACGCCGGTCCTGATCCTGGATCACAGCGACGAAACGTGCCAGGACTGCATAGATCAGGAGGGTTACATCAACGCTGTCTTGGAGGAGTACCGCGACAACGTGGCTTACGAAAATCTGATCGGCGGCATCGGCGATGATAGGGCCGACGAACTGTTCAACGTGTACGACCCCAACGGTGGAATAAACTACGTCCCGTTGACGATCATTCTGACGCTGGTGAGGGATTCCGACGAGAACGTCGTCGTCGGATGGCACAGTGTGGAGGGTGCCGATGGCGGCGAGGAGCTGGTCAGATCCTATGTCGAGGACGCCATCGACTACCACGAGGAGAACGTCGGAGACTGGGCTTGAACGGAAATTAGGCAACACCCAACCAGACTATATAAATTTTTGCATTAAGGGAACGCGCTCTTTATCCCCAGGATCATCATCTGAACTGCGATGATGGTCAAAATCAGGCCCATTAGCCTCGACACCACTTTTATCATGTCCGGCTTCAGCAGGGCCGTGACCTTCTCGGAGTAGGCGAACATGAGATAGGTCAAAAGGCAGGTGAAGCCGAAGATTCCCACAACTATGGCGATGTGGGCGGGGGAGGAGTCGGTGGCTGTGAAGGAGAGGGCTGAGGAGATCGTCCCGGGTCCTGCGAGGATCGGCACCGCTAGGGGGGATATGGCCACGTCAGAAGCGTTTGCCCCTGCCTCGTCAGGGTGGGGGTGGTGCATCCTTGACTCGCTGCCATGGAGGAGCTGGTATCCGACCAGAAAGAGGAGAACGCCTCCTGCTATCTGGAAGGCGTAGATGGTGATCCCAAACAGTTTAAAGATGATCCCACCGAAGATCACGAATATCGACACGATGATGAAGGCGAATAACACGGACTTGCGGGCGATCCTGCCCTTCTCGGCGTCAGAGTAGCCCTCCACAAGACCTATGAAGATGGGCGTGTTGCCGATGGGGTTCATTATCGCGAAAAAACCCATCAGCACTGTTATGGCGAAAGTGTACAGATCGTCCATCAATTAATCCTCGTGGCTCAACGTTTAAATAATCTTTTACGGAAAACGCCATAGGGATCGTGCTGAAGCGATCCAGGTTGAATCATATAGATGGAGATTTTGTAGTTTTTGTGGATACTAATACAGCGACAGATTGTATTATCATCAATAGTATCCAATCATTTATCTTATGTGAATTTAAAA
>Ga0116163_1002552_pt1:0-5000 | contig 10583 bp, 5 predicted proteins | sample AD_UKC107_MetaG_FD_89889 | JGI IMG/M metagenome (GOLD analysis project Ga0116163, IMG submission 89889) | Active sludge microbial communities of municipal wastewater-treating anaerobic digesters from Hong Kong - AD_UKC107_MetaG | ecosystem: Engineered > Bioreactor > Anaerobic > Digestate...
ATCCGATATCCCTTCGACATACAACAGGATGCTCTTGGTATCGGGGTCCACCGCCAGGTAGTCGAGAACATCGCCGAACCCGATATCTGCGGTGGCGCCGAGCGAGGCAACCGCGGAGAAGCCGAATCCGTTCGAAGATGCCCAGTCGAGCAGGGCAGTGCAAAATGCCCCGGACTGGGCGACCAGGGCAACCTGCCCGCATTCGACCCCGCTTTTGGCAAATGTCGCGTTAAGCCCCACACGCGGCCGGATGATGCCAAGACAGTTTGGCCCCACCAGCGGGATGTTGTGGGTGCGCGCAATATCGACAATCTCGTTCTGCAGAGCCAGTCCCTGCTTACCCACTTCGGCGAAGCCAGCCGACAGGACGAGAACTGCGCCCACGCCGTGTTCGCCACATTCGTGCATCACCGCCGGTATGGCGGCGGCAGGCACTGCGATTACCACCAATTCGATAGGATGGTCGATGTCGCTGATAGACGCATAGGCTTTGAGCCCTTGAATCATCTCGTGCTTCGGGTTCACCGGGTAGACTTCACCCTGGAACCCGCTGGAACGGATGTTGCGCAGCACCTGCGCGCCGACCGATGATTCGCGCTCGGAAGCACCGACGACCGCCACCGACTGAGGTTCGAATATCTTGTTGAGGTAATGCTTTTTCATCTCTTTACTGCGCCAGATGTTGTCGTTCGCACGTCTTGCTGCGATTTTGATTCAGCTTTGCGTCGATTCTATATGGAATTGTTGCACCGCAACAATCATGGCGGCAAGATAGCAGGAAAATTGAGGGCGACCTAATGGCCATTGCGTATATCACTCATCCTGACTGCCAGCTGCACGATATGGGGCATCATCATCCGGAGCAGCCGGCCCGCCTGAACGCAATCAACGACCGATTGATTGCCACCGGGCTGGAGATGGTCCTGCACCAATACGATGCCCCGCTCGTCGAACGCGGCATGCTGGAGTCGGTGCACGATACGGATTACATCGACAGGATCTTTGCGGCTTCACCGGCAGACGGTATCGTCTGGATCGATGGCGAAACTGCGATGAACCCGCATTCATTGCGTGCCGCACAACGCGCGGCAGGAGCGGTTGCGTTGGGTGTCGATCTGGTAATGCAGGAAAAGGCCAGGCAGGTGTTCTGCGCCGTCAGGCCCCCCGGACACCATGCCGAACGCCATCGCGCGATGGGTTTCTGCCTGTTCAACAACATCGCGGTGGGGGCATACCACGCGCTGAATCACTACGGGCTGCAACGTGTCGCCATTGTCGATTTCGATGTCCATCATGGAAACGGGACCGAGGACATTGTGGCGGGTGACGAGCGTGTCCTTTTCTGTTCGACGTTCCAGCACCCCTTCTATCCACATACCGGGTTCGACTCCACGGCTACCAATGTGGTCAACGCCCCGTTGCCGGCGGGCAGCAGCGGCCAGGCGTTTCGCGAAGCGGTACAGACCCACTGGCTGCCCAGGCTGGAGGCCTTCGCGCCGGAACTCGTGTTCATTTCTGCCGGGTTCGACGCGCACCAGGCAGAGGATATGGCGGGTCTTAATCTGGTGGATGCAGACTACACATGGGTTACGCGCAGACTCTGCGAGCAGGCCGACCGCAGTGCTGAAGGACGCGTCATCTCTGCTCTGGAAGGCGGGTACGAACTGCACGCGCTGGCGCGCTGTGTGGAAGCGCACATCAAGGCCTTTCTGGGAGAATACTGAGCCGCCTATGCGTGGTGTACGGCGCCGAGGATGCGGGGCCCTGCAGCCCCGGTGACGGCCGGCAGATTGCCAGTCTTGCCGGCAAGCGTCTGCTGTGCCAGCCATGCGAACGCAGTTGCCTCCATCCAGTCCGGATCCAGGCCCACGTGCCTGGTTGATTCGACCGGCCTTTCCAAGAGATCTGCCAGCTGCCGCATCAGCGCGGCGTTATGGACGCCGCCACCGCACACCAGAACACGTTCGGTGTCGGGTGCATGGCGCCGAATTGCATCGGCGACCGTGGTAGCGGTCAGGGCCAGCAAAGTGGCTTGCACTTCCGCTGCTGCCAGACCGGGAAACTCGCGCAGTGCCGAGTTCAGCCAATGGCTGGAGAAATACTGGGTGCCAGTACTTTTTGGCGGCGTGAGCGAAAAGTAGGTGTCTGCCAGCATCCGTGTCAGCAGCCGGGCATTGGGTGTGGCTGAATCCGCCCAGGCGCCATCCTCATCGTAGGGAGTGGACAGGTGTTGCGTCGCCCAATGATCCATCAGACAGTTTGCAGGGCCGGTGTCGAAACCGATGGCTGGTACCTCGCACTGAGATGGTAGAACCGTAATGTTGGCGATCCCGCCAAGGTTTAGTACCACCCTGGACTCGTGCTCGTCTCGCATCAGCGCGTTGTGCAGCGCCGGGGCCAGCGGCGCGCCCTGACCACCAGCCGCCATATCGCGTCGACGAAAGTCGGTAATCGTCGTGATGCCGGTGCGCTCGGTGATTATATTCGCGTCACCCAGCTGCAGGGTCACAGGCGGAGTCCTGTCCGGCGCGTGCGCCACCGTCTGTCCGTGACAGCCGATGGCTTGAATTTGCTCGAGCGGGGGGCGTGTTTGAGAAAGGAGCGCCTGGATTGCTGCGGCGAAGAACTCACCGACGTCCGCGTCGAGTCCTGCGTAGGCAGCGGCGTCCAGTGGTTGGCCGGCTGCGTACGATCGCATGCGGTTGCGCAGTGCGCTGTCCCACGGGCTGCGCAACGACGCCACCAGCTGCGGTGAAGACGTGCTCAAATCGACCAGGACCGTATCGACGGCGTCCATGCTTGTTCCGGACATGACGCCGATGAACAAGCCCATTTCGATCAGTTCGTCTTGGCGGTGTCTGCGCTTGCGACCATGGTCTCGGCCGGTATGGCCTCGAGTTTGGCGATCAGGGGCGCGGTGGCCCTGCGGAATGTGGCGATCTCTGTCTTTGACAACGCAAGTGTCTTTGGCAGCTTCACGCGAAGCGGGTCCTGATGCACCCCGGCAACCCGAAACTCATAATGCAGATGGGGTCCGGAGGCGAGTCCAGTCTTGCCCACGTAACCGATTACCTGTCCCTGCTTCACCCGCTTGCCCGCGCTGGCGCGAGAGGAGTACTTCGACAGGTGCGCGTACAGCGTCGTGTACTTCCCGGCGTGTTCCAATATGACTGTCTTGCCATAGCCACCCTTGGTGCCGCGGAAGGTGACGCGGCCGTCGCCTGTCGCCTTGACCGGCGTGCCGGTCGGCGCTGCGTAGTCGACGCCCTTGTGCGATCGCCACTTCTGCAGCACGGGGTGCCAGCGGCGCGGATTGTAGCCGGAACTCACGCGCGCGAATTTGATCGGGGTACGGATGAATGCGCGCCGCTTGCTGTGGCCGTCGCCGTCGTAGTAGCCAACTTCACCGTTGCTGTCTTCGTAACGGACTGCTCGATAAGTCGTGCCACGGTTCGTGAATTCAGCCGCCAGAATTGCTCCATCGCGCAGCTTTTCCCCGTCCAGGTACTGTTCTTCGAACAGGACGCGGAAATGGTCGCCGGCGCGGATCTCCAGTGCGAAATCGATGTCCCACCCGAAAATCGCTGCCAGCTTCATGATCTGCCCGTCGGACAGCCCGGCTTTCTGGCCGTCGAGGAACAGTGAAGATTCGATAACGCCGGCCGCCGAGGCGATACGGTTTTCCAGCGCCTTGCTTACCTGCTCCACGATGATTTCATCGTCCGAGATCGAGATCGTGACGCTCTCGACGCGATTCTGGTGCCATTCCAATTTAGTGAGCTCGTGATTCTCGTCGAACTGAAAACGCAGTTTCTGTCCTGGCCGGATCTTTGCGAGCGCCTCAGCCTCCTCGTTGCTGGTGACGATGCGGTGCAGCAACTTGGCGTCGAGACCGTGTTCCGCAAATATCCGGGCCAGCGATTCGCCGCTTACCACCACGTGCTCGATCCACTGCGACCCGGCAGGGGTGACGGTTTCCTCAGCGACCACGTCGGCCGGCGGTTCGGCCAGATCCACTGTGCGCTCCCCGGCGACGGCGGGCTCGTCTACAAGCTCTTGCTCTGGCACAAGGGCAGTGAGAAGCGCGGGCTGCTCGAGAGCGCTTTCCTCTATCTCTGCGCCAGCAGTCTCGACCGGTTCGGCAACAGATTCTTCATTTGCCACAGGTGCCGGATCTGGCCGCGGCGTTGGAAGCTCCATGGCTATCGAGCGTTCCGTCGGTGGCAAATCGAGAGGTGCTGAAATTGATTGAGATAGGGTGGGCGAGGGCGGAGCGGTGTCCGTCAACGCCCCGATGTCGAGAAACCTGACGACGCCAAGTACGCCGAGTACTGTGCTTGCCGCCACGGCAATTTTCCATCCGCTTCGCCGTTTGCGACGGCTGCTGGGTGCGTTTAACTTATAGTCTCTTATCACAAAAGGCCTGTAATCGCCGGAAATTTTGAAGATTATGGCAGATTGTCGGCGGCAGACGATAGGAATTTAGCAATTGTTCTTTGCTTTGCGACCGGTGTCGCGGGCGCTCGGGCGAAAAAATCCGGTTTCTGATAACTTTGCCCGCTTTGCAGCAGTGTCGAATGCGGGATCGAGCAATGTCACCAAATGAATCTTTGAGCATTATTCGGCGTGGTGCCGAGGAAATTCTGCTTGAGCCGGAACTTGAAAAGAAGCTTGCGCGCGGTAAGCCGTTGCGCATCAAGGCTGGGTTTGATCCCACTGCGCCGGACCTTCATTTCGGCCACACCGTACTCATCAACAAGTTGAAGCAGTTTCAGGATCTTGGCCACGAGATCCTTTTCCTGATCGGGGATTTCACCGGCATGATCGGCGATCCGACCGGAAAGAGTCAGACCCGGCCACCGCTGACCCGTGAAGAAGTGCAGGAAAATGCGAAAAGTTACCGCGAGCAGGTGTTCAAGATTCTCGATCCGGACCGCACCCAGGTGGTCTTCAATTCGCAATGGATGTCCGAGGTCGGCGCCACCGGGGTGATTCGGCTT
>Ga0116163_1002552_pt1:7500-10583 | contig 10583 bp, 5 predicted proteins | sample AD_UKC107_MetaG_FD_89889 | JGI IMG/M metagenome (GOLD analysis project Ga0116163, IMG submission 89889) | Active sludge microbial communities of municipal wastewater-treating anaerobic digesters from Hong Kong - AD_UKC107_MetaG | ecosystem: Engineered > Bioreactor > Anaerobic >...
TGCTGCGGTGAATACGTTCCCGGGCCTTGTACACACCGCCCGTCACACCATGGGAGTGGGTTGCAAAAGAAGTGGGTAGCTTAACCTTCGGGAGGGCGCTCACCACTTTGTGATTCATGACTGGGGTGAAGTCGTAACAAGGTAGCCGTAGGGGAACCTGCGGCTGGATCACCTCCTTTAAAATTGCCGTCGATAAACGTCGGCGGAGCATCCATACAAGTTACCTGATGATGCGCAGACATGGGTCTGTAGCTCAGTTGGTTAGAGCGCACCCCTGATAAGGGTGAGGTCGCTGGTTCAACTCCAGCCAGACCCACCACTTCAGGGCAGGCAGTGCTGTTTGTCCAAAAGAGTTCAGGGGCCATAGCTCAGCTGGGAGAGCGCCTGCCTTGCACGCAGGAGGTCGGGAGTTCGATCCTCCCTGGCTCCACCAACTTCCAGTGCAAAGTATCAAGAATCGTACATTATGGTTTTTGCTACTTTGTGTTGTTGCAAAGTCTGTTCTTTAACAATTTGGTTTGATCGAGAAGGCGCCTAATTCAAGTTTAGAGTTCTAACTTGAATGGGATATGTCAGATTCGCTTTGATTGCGTAATTCCAGAGTTCTTGGGGTTATATGGTCAAGTGAATAAGCGCATACGGTGGATGCCTAGGCGGTAGAAGGCGATGAAGGACGTTGTAGCTTGCGATAAGCCTCGGGGAGTCAGCAAACAGACTTTGATCCGGGGATTTCCGAATGGGGAAACCCACCCTTTATGGGTACCACATTGTGGGGCGAACCCGGGGAACTGAAACATCTAAGTACCCGGAGGAATAGAAATCAACCGATATTCCCTCAGTAGCGGCGAGCGAAAGGGGAACAGCCGAGCAGCTTTTTAGTAGTGGAATGGTCTGGAAAGTCCAGCGATACAGGGTGATAGCCCCGTACACGAAACGAAATTGCTGTCATATTAAGTAGGGCGGAGCACGTGAAACTCTGTCTGAACATGGGGGGACCACCCTCTAAGGCTAAATACTCTCTACCGACCGATAGTGAACCAGTACCGTGAGGGAAAGGCGAAAAGAACCCCGTTGAGGGGAGTGAAATAGAACCTGAAACCGTATGCGTACAAGCAGTCGGAGCCCGTAAGGGTGACGGCGTACCTTTTGTATAATGGGTCAGCGACTTACTTCTCAGTGGCAAGCTTAACCGTATAGGGGAGGCGTAGGGAAACCGAGTCTTAATAGGGCGTTTAGTCGCTGGGAGTAGACCCGAAACCGGGCGATCTAGCCATGGCCAGGTTGAAGGTGGGGTAACACCCACTGGAGGACCGAACCGGGATCTGTTGAAAAAGATTCGGATGAGCTGTGGCTCGGAGTGAAAGGCTAATCAAGCCCGGAGATAGCTGGTTCTCCTCGAAAGCTATTTAGGTAGCGCCTCGTGTATCACCTCAGGGGGTAGAGCACTGTTTCGGCTAGGGGGTCATCCCGACTTACCAAACCGATGCAAACTCCGAATACCTGAGAGTGCAATCACGGGAGACACACGGCGGGTGCTAACGTCCGTCGTGAAAAGGGAAACAACCCAGACCGCCAGCTAAGGTCCCCAAATCACAACTCAGTGGGAAACGATGTGGGAAGGCACAGACAGCCAGGAGGTTGGCTTAGAAGCAGCCATCCTTTAAAGAAAGCGTAATAGCTCACTGGTCGAGTCGGCCTGCGCGGAAGATTTAACGGGGCTTAAGTTGTGTACCGAAGCTGCGGATGCCGCAAGGCATGGTAGAGGAGCGTTCTGTAAGCCGTTGAAGGTGTGCTGTGAGGCATGCTGGAGGTATCAGAAGTGCGAATGCTGACATGAGTAACGATAAGAGGGGTGAGAGGCCCCTCCGCCGAAAGCCCAAGGTTTCCTGCGCAACGCTAATCGGCGCAGGGTTAGTCGGCCCCTAAGGCGAGGCAGAAATGCGTAGTCGATGGGAATCAGGCTAATATTCCTGAACTTTCTATAACTGCGATGGAGGGACGGAGAAGGCTAGGCCATCCTGGCGACGGTTGTCCAGGTCCAAGCGCGTAGGGAGTGTTCTTAGGCAAATCCGGGAACACAATTCTGAAACGTGATGGGGAGGCTCTACGGAGCCGAAGTGGTTGATGCCATGCTTCCAGGAAAAGCTCCTAAGCTTCAGGTTATAGAAAACCGTACTCTAAACCGACACAGGTGGGCAGGGTGAGTATCCCAAGGCGCTTGAGAGAACTCGGGTGAAGGAACTAGGCAAAATTGTACCGTAACTTCGGGAGAAGGTACGCCCCTGGGGGTGAATAGCCCCCGGGGGCCGCAGTGAACTGGTGGCTGCAACTGTTTATTAAAAACACAGCACTCTGCAAACACGAAAGTGGAAGTATAGGGTGTGACGCCTGCCCGGTGCCGGAAGGTTAATTGATGGGGTTAGCGCAAGCGAAGCTCTTGATCGAAGCCCCGGTAAACGGCGGCCGTAACTATAACGGTCCTAAGGTAGCGAAATTCCTTGTCGGGTAAGTTCCGACCTGCACGAATGGCGTAATGATGGCCACACTGTCTCCACCCGAGACTCAGTGAAATTGAAATCGCTGTTAAGATGCAGCGTTCCCGCGGCTAGACGGAAAGACCCCGTGAACCTTTACTATAGCTTTACACTGGACTTTGAACCTATTTGTGTAGGATAGGTGGGAGGCTTTGAAGCCGGATCGCCAGATTCGGTGGAGCCAACCTTGAAATACCACCCTGGTATGTTTGAAGTTCTAACCCAGGCGCTACAACGCCGGGGACAGTGTATGGTGGGTAGTTTGACTGGGGCGGTCTCCTCCCAAAGAGTAACGGAGGAGCACGAAGGTACCCTAAGTACGGTCGGACATCGTACGGTTAGTGCAAAGGCATAAGGGTGCTTGACTGCGAGACAGACATGTCGAGCAGGTACGAAAGTAGGTCTTAGTGATCCGGTGGTTCTGTGTGGAAGGGCCATCGCTCAACGGATAAAAGGTACTCCGGGGATAACAGGCTGATACCGCCCAAGAGTTCATATCGACGGCGGTGTTTGGCACCTCGATGTCGGCTCATCACATCCTGGGGCTGA
>Ga0116163_1002554_pt1 | contig 10577 bp, 9 predicted proteins | sample AD_UKC107_MetaG_FD_89889 | JGI IMG/M metagenome (GOLD analysis project Ga0116163, IMG submission 89889) | Active sludge microbial communities of municipal wastewater-treating anaerobic digesters from Hong Kong - AD_UKC107_MetaG | ecosystem: Engineered > Bioreactor > Anaerobic > Digestate | place...
AAGACTTTCCAAGGTTCTCTCGTACTGAGGTTTAAGGTAAGAAAAAAGTTCAAAAATCAATTCTGTGAAAATCCCTGCCTGAGCTGCCGCTACGGCAGGCGATAGGCAGGTCAGCGTTCTGCTTTTTCAAACGAATAACCCCGCAAACTCCGATTTACTCGGAATAAGCGGGGCTTCGCTGTAAAACAAAAACTAACTAGAACTAAAAACCAAATTTAATCCCTTGGGCAAGGGGTAAATCTGTGCTGTAATTTATGGTGTTGGTTTGTCGGCGCATGTAAAGTTTCCACGAGTCGGAACCCGATTCGCGACCGCCGCCGGTATCCTTCTCGCCGCCGAATGCACCGCCAATTTCGGCACCCGAGGTGCCAATATTCACGTTGGCAATACCGCAATCCGAACCGCTCTCGGAAAGGAAACGCTCGGCCTCACGCAGGTTCAGGGTAAAAATTGCCGATGAAAGTCCCTGTGGAACATCGTTGTTAATTCGTATTGCCTCGTCGATGGATTTATACTTTATTAAGTAAAGGATTGGTGCAAAAGTTTCCTCCTGCACAATGGCGAAACTATTCTCGGCCTCAACCAATGCAGGAACCACGTAGTTGCCCGAATCGTACTTGCCGCCGCTCAAAACTTCTCCGCCGTATATAACCTTACCACCTTCCTTCTTGGCTTCTTCAATGGCGTAGGAGAAAAGTTTTACGGCAGAACTATCGATAAGCGGACCCACCAGCACCCCGTTTTCAAGGGGATTTCCAATATGTTCGCTAACGCTATGGTACGCTGTAAGCAGCTTGCTCTTAACCGTTTCGTAGATGCTCTCGTGAATAATCAACCTGCGGGTTGAAGTACAACGCTGTCCGGCTGTGCCTACTGCACCAAATACCACCGATTTTACAGCCATTTCAATATCGGCGCTCTCCGAAATAATTACAGCGTTATTTCCACCTAGCTCAAGGATTGAGCGTCCTAAACGTTCGCCAACAATTCCGCCAACACGACGGCCTACAGCCGTTGAACCGGTTACCGAGAATAGCGGTATTCTCCGGTCGGCAGCAAAGTTATCGCCCAGCACCGACGATTTTGCAACTATCAGGTTGAAAACGCCCTCGGGAACCTCGCACTTGCGCAAAACTTCCTTGATAATATGCTGCGTAGCAATTGCGGTAAGCGGTGTTTTTGAGCTGGGTTTCCATATAACCACGTCGCCGGCAATGGCAGCAATCATAGTATTCCACGCCCAAACAGCCACAGGAAAATTGAAAGAAGTTATCAACCCAACAATTCCAATTGGGTGGTACTGGTCGTACATTCTGTGCTCCTTGCGCTCGGAGTGCATGGTGAAACCATTCAGCAGGCGAGCCTGACCAACGGCAAAGTCGCAGATATCAATCATTTCCTGAACTTCCCCCAGTCCCTCCTGGTAAATTTTCCCCATCTCAAGGGTTACTAGGTAGGCCAAATCTTCCTTGTTTTCCCGAAGAGCCTCACCAATGAGCCTCACAACTTCGCCCCGCTTGGGAGCAGGAATATTCTTCCAAACCTCGAAAGCTTGTTGTGCCTTCGCCATTACGTACTCGTAGTCGTCAATGCTGGCATTGCGAATCTCTCCAATTAGGTTGTTATCAATGGGTGAGTACGATTTTGTGATATCGCCTTTGGGCTCAATCCACTCGGCTCCAGTGCTTACGCCACTGTTTACTCCGTTGATATTTAGTCGTTTTAAAACTTCTTTTAACATGTTGATTGATTGATTGATTGATTGATTGATTGATTGATTGATTGATTGATTATTCGTTCATGTATGGATACTTGTAATCGGTTGCCGGAACGAAAGTTTCCTTTATTGTCCGTGGACTAATCCAGCGAACCAGGTTGAACTCCCCTCCGGCCTTATCGTTGGTTCCCGACGCGCGTGATCCGCCAAAGGGTTGTAAACCAACAATGGCTCCGGTAGGTTTATCGTTGAAGTAGAGATTTCCGGCAGCGTAGCGAAGCCTATCGCAAATTTTGCCAATGGCAATGCGGTCTCTTCCAAAAATTGCTCCGGTTAATCCGTACGGCGAGGTTGTGTCGCAGAGATCGATTGCTTTGTCAACGTCTGCATCCTCGTAAACGTAAACGGTAAGAACCGGACCGAACAGCTCCTCCTCCATGGTTTTGAAGTGGGGATTTGTGGTTTCGATTATGGTTGGACGAATAAAGTAACCCTCCGACTTATCGTAGGTTCCTCCCGCAACTATTTCTGCATCAGCAGAATTTTTTGCCATATCGATGTAGCTGGTAATAAAATCGAAGGCCTTCTCGTCAATAACAGCATTCATAAAGTTTTGGGGATCGGCTACATCACCCATCCTAATGTCGTTGGCCATTTCAACCATCAACCTTTTAATTTCGGGCCAAAGCGATTTGGGAACGTACATACGCGACGATGCGGAACATTTTTGACCCTGAAACTCGAACGAGCCACGAATTGCATTCACAGCAGTGTCGAGCACATCGGCTGAAGGGTGAACGAAAATGAAATCCTTCCCTCCTGTTTCGCCCACCAGGCGAGGATACGACTTATAGTTTGGTAAATTCTCCGAAACTTTTCGCCATAGGAAGTTGAACGTATTGTTGGAACCGGTAAAATGAATCCCAGCCAAATCGGGCGACTTAAGCACTTCGTTACCAATCATTGAACCGCTACCCGGAACGAAGTTGATTACTCCCCCTGGCACACCCGCTTCCATGAAAATTTTCATGAGGTAATAGTTGGAAAGTAGCGCTGTGGTTGCAGGTTTCCAAACGGTGGTATTCCCCATCATTACGGGAGCCATGTTCAGGTTCGAAGCAATGGCGGTGAAGTTGAAGGGGCTAACCGAGAAGACGAAACCCTCAAGCGCCCTGAATTCCATGCGGTTTAGCTGGTTGAAAGCCGATTTAGGTTGCAGCTGGTAAATTTTGCTGGCAAATGATGCGTTGTACCTCAGGAAATCAACGGTTTCGCAAACTGCATCAATTTCTGCCTGGTAAATATTCTTGCTCTGCCCCAGCATGGTTGCTGCATTCATTAGCGCCCTGTACTTGGTAGCAATTAAATCGGCAGCCTTCAGAAGTATGGATGCGCGAATAGTCCAGGTTAAGTTCGACCAGATTTTGTGCGCCTGCAGCGCAGCATCAATGGCCATTTGAACCTCCTTCTCAGTTGCCTGATGGTAGGTAGCCAGCACGTGCTTATGGTTATGCGGCATGGTAACCTTGGCTACTTTCCCTGTACGAATTTCTTTCCCTCCAATAATCAGAGGAATTTCAATTTCGGTTGATTTTTGTCTCTCCAACTCCTTTTCAAGAGCAATTCTCTCCTTACTCCCTTTCAGGTAGTCGAGAACCCTTTCGTTTTCAGGAATGGGGAAATTGTAAACTGCGTTATTCATTGGAAAAATCCTTTAAAATGATTTCGTTATGTATTTTTTTGCATATCGTGTGCAAAACTAGAAATATTTATATATCTTCCAACTAATATTTATCATGTTTTTTAGCTTATTTGAGGAAGATGGAAAATGGAACGCAGGTTACGCAGATTGAACTGATCTTCACGGATTTATTAGTTAACGAAAGGGCTGAGTTCAGAAGTCTCAGTGAGCCAGCGCGCAAGCGACTTCGGAACTCTGGCAGGACTATTTTTTTCAGGCTTAATATCTGTGTCAATTCGTCAAATCCGTATTCTCCGTATTCTATAGTCCAACAAAAAACCCTCAGGATTTCTCCCGAGGGCTTTTTTCGCTCTAAACACCTAAAAATTATTCGTACTCGTTAAGGATATCTTTCACTCCATCAGGTGAAACGCGACCGTAAACCTTTTCACCAACCATTACTACGGGAGCCAATCCACATGCTCCAACGCAGCGTAGGCAGCTGATTGAGAACTTACCGTCGGGGGTTGTTTCACCCACATTAATTTTTAATATACGTTTGAACTCGTCAACCACTTTTTCAGCACCACGAACGTAGCAAGCTGTACCAGTACAAATGCTAATTGGGTGTTGTCCTTTTGGAATCATGGTAAAGAACGAGTAAAAAGTTACTACACCGTAAACTTTTGCTACCGGAATATTCAACTCCTGAGCAACAATTTCCTGAACCTCAGCTGGCAAGTAGCCAAAGTGAGTTTGTGCTTTGTGAAGCACGTTGATAAGTTCACCAGCACTGTTGTTGAAGGATTTGCAAATCTCCTTGAGCTTGGCAACATCCTCTTTTTTTAGCTCAACTTTAATGTGTGACATTCTCTAATCCTCCAATTTTTAAATGTAAATATCTTTTTGTCCTTTATCGAAGTAATGGGTGTGCAGCAAGTGATGTGCCTTCTCGCTCATTGGTTTACCCAGGAACTCTTCGTAAAGTTTAACAATATACGGATTCTCATGCGATTTACGGATTGGTTTTCCAACATCCTCCTTGTAGATAGCCTCGGTACGAGCCTTAAGGATTGAGGAATCGCCATGGTGCAGCGGTTGTCCACCACCACCGATACATCCGCCTGGGCAAGCCATAACCTCAATTGCATGGTAGTTTGCTTTTCCGCTGCGAACTTCTTCAAGAAGTTTACGAGCATTTCCAAGTCCGTGTGCAATTCCAATATTTATTGGTAATCCGTTGAAATCAACAGTTGCCGAACGAATTCCTTCCATTCCGCGTAGCTGTTCAAAATCGAGTTTCTCAAGTTTCTTTCCTGTATGAACCTCGTAGGCTGTACGTGTAGCAGCTTCGATTACACCGCCGGTTGCACCAAAAATAACGGCAGCACCCGTTGACTCTCCTAAAGGACGATCGAAATCCTGCTCAGGTAAATCAGCAAAGTTGATATTAAACTCCTTGATAAGGTGAGCAAGCTCGCGGGTTGATATTGAAAAGTCCACATCTGGATTTCCATCAACCTTAAACTCATCACGTTGTGCTTCGTACTTTTTAGCGATACAAGGCATTACAGAAACTACCACCAAATCCTCCCGCTTAATCCCCATCTTTCCGGCAAAGTACGATTTGGCGATTGCACCAAACATTTGCTGTGGCGATTTTGCTGATGAAGGAACATCGAGCATATCGTTAAAGTTGTGCTCGAAGAAGTTCACCCAACCCGGGCAGCAGCTTGTTAAAATTGGAAGTTTCACGCTCTTATCGCCATTCAAATGACGGGTTAAGCGGTCGAGTAGTTCTGTTCCCTCCTCCATAATGGTAAGGTCGGCTGCAAAATCGGTATCAAATACGTAGTCGAAACCAATTTCTCTAAGCGCTGTAACCATTTTACCGGTAACAATGGTTCCGGGCTTCATACCAAACTCCTCGCCTAATGCTACACGAATTGCGGGAGCAGTTTGTACGATAACCTTCTTGGTAGGATCGGCAAGCGCACGAATAACTTTCGGTGTATGGTCAACCTCGGTTAACGCACCGGTAGGACAAACTGCCACGCACTGTCCGCAGTATGTACAAGGTGATTTTTCGAGGTTCTGTTCGAATGCTGGAGCCACAACTGCCTGGAACCCACGGTTCACTGCGTTAAGTGCGCCAACGGTTTGAACAGTATTACACATCATTTCGCAGCGGCGACACATGATACACTTATCGAGGTCGCGAATTATTGATGGCGATGTATCAACACGGTATGTGCTCATTTCGGCATACTCCTCGCCAGGAATAGTTCTAACTCCAAGTTTAATAGCCATATCCTGCAGCTCGCAGTTTCCGCTCTTTGGACATGTTAGGCAATCCTTTGGGTGATCGCTCAGGATGAGTTCAAGAATGGTTCTACGAGCATTGATAACCCGCATTGTATGAGTTCGAACAACCATGCCTTCTGTGCAGTCAGTTGAGCACGAGGGTGCTAAATTTCTGCGTCCTTCTACCTCAACAACGCAAATACGACAACCTGCAGGTTTGTTCTCAATATTCAGATCTTTGAGTTCCATGTAGCAAAGCACGGGGATATCAATTCCCAGCTGCTTAGCCGCCTTGTAAATTGTTGTTCCCTTAGGAACCTCAACTACCTTATTATCTATGGTTAATTTTACTGTTTCCATTTATCGTACTCCCTATTATTGAATGTTGATGGCACCAAATTTACATTTCTCAATACAAGCACCACACTTGATACAAATTGAAGTATCGATAAAATGTGGCTGTTTACGTTCACCGCTAATTGCATTCACTGGGCAAACCCTTGCGCAAGCAGTACAACCAACGCAAGCCTCAGGGTCGATTACGTACTGCATGAGGGCCTTACACTGGCCAGCACGACATTTATGATCTTTAACGTGCTCTAGGTACTCTTCGTAGAAATTATCGAGTGTTGAGAGAACGGGGTTCGGAGAAGTTTGTCCCAATCCGCAAAGCGATGCATCCTTAATAACGCTGCTTAGGTTACGAAGCCTGTCGAGTTCCTCCATGGTTCCTTTGCCTTCGCAAATTCTCTCAAGTATTTCGTGTAACCTTTTATTGCCGATACGGCAAGGAGCACACTTCCCGCAGCTTTCCTCAACGGTGAATTCGAGGTAGAATTTTGCTACAGAAACCATGCAGTCATCCTCATCCATAACAATCATACCTCCTGAGCCCATCATGGAGCCCGCAGCAATTAGGTTATCGTAATCGATAGGAGTATCGAGGTGTTTCTCGGTTAAACATCCACCCGATGGGCCACCTGTTTGAACCGCTTTAAATTTTTTCCCATTCTTGATACCGCCTCCAATTTCGAAAATAACCTCACGTAGAGTAATCCCCATGGGAACCTCAATTAAACCAACGTTGTTGATTTTTCCAGCAAGGGCAAAAACTTTTGTTCCCTTTGATTTTTCGGTACCAATTGATGAGAACCAGCTGGCTCCCTTTAAAAAGATAACCGGAATGTTGGCAAACGTTTCAACGTTATTTACGTTTGAGGGTTTTCCAAGGTAACCGCTCTCAGCGGGGAATGGTGGTTTTACGGTAGGTTCGCCACGTTCTCCCTCCATTGAGTGGATGAGCGCTGTTTCCTCACCGCAAACGAAGGCTCCTGCTCCGTAACGTAGTTCGATGTCGAAATCGAATCCGCTACCTAAAATATCTTTACCAAGCAATCCGTACTCACGTGCCTGATTTAGAGCAATTTTTAAACGCTCGATAGCGAGCGGGTATTCTGCACGAATATAAACCAGACCCTTGGTTGCACCAATACAGAAACCATTAATTGTCATTGCCTCGATAACTGTATGGGGGTCACCTTCCAGAACAGAACGATCCATGAAAGCGCCGGGGTCACCTTCGTCGGCATTACAAACAACATACTTTTGATCGGCATGGTTTTTAGATGCAATCTCCCATTTAAGACCCGTTGGGAATCCTCCACCTCCACGACCGCGGAGCCCTGATTTTTTCATCTCCTCAATAGCTGCCTGTGCTCCCATCTCGAAAACTTTTCCTAACGCCTGGTAACCATCACGAGCAATGTACTCATCAATATTCTCTGGGTTAATCACACCGCAGTTTCGTAGTGCAATTCGAATTTGTTTTTGGTAGAATCCCATGTGCTTCGAATCGCTAACGTGTTCCTTGGTTTTTGGATCGGCATACAACAACCTGTTCACTTTACGCCCTTTAATAACGTGCTCAGAAACAATCTCTGCTGCATCGGAACCTTTCACTTGAGTGTAAAAAGTATTGTCGGGGAGCACCTTCACAATGGGTCCCTTTTCACAGAAACCGAAGCAGCCAGTCATAATCACCTGCACATCGTTCTCGAGGCCATGAGCTGCAAGCTCATTTCTTAGGCTCTCAACAATGGTATCGCTCTCCGAAGCGCGGCAACCAGTACCACCACAAACCAGCAGATGCGTTTTGTATTTTGCCATTACATTTTCCTCCTTTTTCGGTTATTTATTATCGATAGTGTTATAGTTCATCGGGATTATTCCGTCAACCAGCTCACTATTTTTTATGTACTTCTCAATAATCTCGTCTGCTTTCTGTTTGTCGACGTAACCAAAAACCACGGGTTCTTGGTTGGGCAGTTTAACCTCGATTGTAGGTTCGGCATAGCAGTATCCCATGCATCCGGTTTGTGTTACTACTGCATCAATACTTCGCTTCTCCAATTCATCGATTAGAAATTCCATTATAGCTTTTGCTCCCGATGCAATTCCACATGTTGCCATGGCCACTTTAATTTGGACACGGCTATCGGGATCTTCGCCTTTTTCTCGGATCTCAATCTTCGACTGAAGTTGTTCCTTCATCTTTTTTAGATCGGCCAACGATTTTACTTTATTCATAACGGGTTCCTTTGATTTATGTTAATTTATTAACAATCGGATTGTAATTTTTTTGTGGCAAAATTATTCAAATTGTAACAGCTTTGGGGCAAAACGATTATGTTTTATAACCTAGGTTTGTTATTTATAATTCGTCTAAATTTGATTGTATCAGTTCACGCATCAACCTTATAACATCAGGGGAATTCAAGGGAATTTCACCAAGTACTTCCTTTACTTCTTCTGAACTAAATATATAAAATTTACCGTTACGAGTATGTTGATATGTAAAATTAATTTGAGTATTTGCAGAGACAAGCAGAACTATCACGCCAGCAATATCGCCCATTGGTTGCCTGTCGATATGTTTCAACCCCAAAGTTGCAGTTACTTTTGTTCCCTTCCCTTGTGTTGACTCCACAAGCAGCGCTCCTCCCGTTTGCCGGCACGCATCGTTTAGCAAAGGAAGCCCCATGCCAACCCTACGGGTTGTTCGCGACGTTGTGAACGGATCGATTACTTTTTTTAAAACTTCCGGTGACATTCCCACTCCATTATCCTCAAGCACAATAGTTAACGTATTTTTCGCACCATCCTCATTTACTGTTATACCGATTTGTGTTGCGTTGGCAACAATTGAGTTCTGGGCTATATCGAGAATATGCAGCGACAATTCTTTCATGACACGACTACCCTCCTCCCTTGATTATTTCTCAGGGCCATTATAAACTCCTCGAATGATACTTCCTCCATAGAGTATTCTGAATAAACAGTTCCAACTTGTCCCGGGAAATGTGCATCGGAGTTTTTCACAATTGTTGGATTACTTAAATGCTTGTTGCGCAATAAAAACTCCTCCGGGTCAGTGCTCCTAAAAACTTCCAGCGCATCGAAGTGTAAATCGGGCGGGATAAAGCCCAGCTGACTGGTAAGGCTATACATTGGCCTATCGACATGAGCCGGAATAAACACCCCTTCCAGCCGATGCACTTCGTGTTCCAACTGGTTTACACTTATACGCAATGCTGAAAGCAACAAGGGCTCAATCTCCTGAATTATTTCATCATTCTCGTTCACAACCACCTGGTAACCAAACCTTGCAGGATCATTCTTAATTTCTGGCAAATTGATTTCAATAAACTGCTGAAAAGCAACTCGTTGCAACTCTGTGTTGAACAAGCAAAGGCAGTGAGTTTCCTCACGAGTAGTAACCTCTGCACCAAAAAAAACCTTTATCCCCAAGGGCTCAGCCAGCCTTCGAACCAGCGGCCCATGAAGAGTGCTATTATGATCAGTTATGGCAATGAAATCTAAGCCGCGAGCCTTTGCCTCTGCAACAATACTGCGAGGGCTCATATCCAAATCGCCGCAGGGCGAAAGAACTGAATGAATGTGAATATCGGCTCGAAAGGTTTTCATTCAACAACAGAACAGGATAATCAAAAATTGAGAAGCTGTTTTAAATTTTTGTTACAAATTTTTCACGGGCGAAATCCCATGGCAATTTGTGAAACAGATAATTCTTAACTTATAATAAATAGTTTCAAAAGCTATTCATTTAGCAGTTGATAAAGCTTCCCAGCCACATCGAATGTTGCCTCAGAAGTAACCAGCACTGGGATTCCCTCCTGATTACTTTGGGCTGCAGTGTCGGCCTCTGGTTCAATCCCTTTCACAAGAATAACTGCAGCAATTTCCTTGAGCGAAGCAATGGCCATCACATTTTTATGATTCTGTAAGGTAATCCAAACGCTTCCAGCGTCAGCATGACCCATCACATCGCTTAGCAAATCGGAAACGTAACCACCTCTTACTTCGTTGGTGAGCCCAGCTTCACCGCTGAAAACTTTCAAACTCAACGAATTCAAAATATCTTTTACTTGCATTTTAAACTGACAATTAATTTGTTTTTAATATTATCCCTACGTAAATCGTAGTAGAAATTTCAGCTCTCAATATTCAATTATTTTGTTCTAAAAAATCACATAAAATCAAAAATTGAATTACAATGAACACAAATAATTCAAACTTAGATAATCACCTCATTAATTCCTTTCCAGAGTTACGAAGTCGCCTCTCGCAGGCTTTATAAGACTTCGGAACTCATCCCCATTCAATCAATCTTCCGTTTTCCACCTTCACGCTTCAAACATCTTACATTTGACATTTGAAATCATACCTCACACATAATCTCCTTAACCTTGTTCTTTTATCCTTTAACCTTGTCCCTTTAACCTTGTCCCTTTAACCTTGTCCCTTTAACCTTGTCCCTTTAACCTTGTCCCTTTAACCTTGTCCCTTTAACCTTGT
>Ga0116163_1002556_pt1 | contig 10571 bp, 9 predicted proteins | sample AD_UKC107_MetaG_FD_89889 | JGI IMG/M metagenome (GOLD analysis project Ga0116163, IMG submission 89889) | Active sludge microbial communities of municipal wastewater-treating anaerobic digesters from Hong Kong - AD_UKC107_MetaG | ecosystem: Engineered > Bioreactor > Anaerobic > Digestate | place...
ATCGGTCTGGCCTGCGATGACGACGACGACACCGACGCCGACAGCGGAGCCTCGCCCGACGAAAGCACCGACGGCGTGTGTTTCTGGCAATGCGAGGAAGATCAGGCGACCACCAGTTCGTGCCTGAGCGGCTTTGCCGACCTGGAATCGTGCGGCGCAAATGCCTATGACGTGTGCAACGGCACGGTGCTGGCAACCGACTGGAGCGCCGACTGCACCTCGTGCGACGACACCTCCTGCTGGCCGGATTGGCATTCGGCCGACTGAGGCGAGCGGTGCAACATTAGTACGACACGCTGATTTTCTCGGCATGTACTTGCCGGATGCTCAGTTGCACCCGCAACCATCGTTATTGTCGTCGTCATCATCAGCATCAGGCGTGGCGTTATCATCGTCGTCCGCAGCATCGTCGTCGACCTGGTCGTCGTCCACCGAGTCGTCGTCATCGTGCGGCAAATCGGAGCCCGGCACGATCTGGATTCGCGTAACCGAATAGGCGTCGTATTGATCCTGGCCGGTATAATCGATCGCGTTGAAGATATCGTAACGCCCGTCGTCGGTCGTGGTCCAATCGGCGGGCCGGATTTCGTCGAAAGAACTTCCATCGAAAACGCCCCAAAAGGATCGTCCGTAACAATAATCCCACTGAATGTCGGGATTCTGGTAACCGGGCTGCAAATGGCTGGGGGTGTATGCACACACCCGGGGACTGAACAAGTCCGTTTCTCCCTCGATCACCACCGGCGTGCCTTCCCCGTCCGGGATCCCCATGTTGGTGTGCATTAAAATAATGTTTTCATTTTCGTCCAGAAGAAACAAATGCCCTCTACCTGCATCGTAATCGTAAATAGTGGCCCAGGCCTTGACCGTTTGTTCGTTTACAATGGGTATCGGCTGTTGATCGCGCAGCCAGGTCAACGAAAATTCCCATTCGCCGCAATAAACCAGGGCGGCGTTGCCGATGACCGTGGTCGTGCATTCCGCCAGTTCGTGCGGGTTGTACTCGTCTTCGAAAGTCGCGATCGCTGAGCCGAAATCGTCGATTTCAAACCACAGTTCCGGCTCGATGAAATCGCCGCAGGCGGGCAGAACGACATCGGCAGGCGCCAATGATGCTCCCCCAAGCAACAACAAAATCAGTATCGAAATCAGCAACGGAATATAGTTAATTTGCTTCGCCTCCATGTCAGCCTCCGTATTTCCACGTTCCAATTCAACCGTTCCCGCCAAAAAAACAAACGGAACAATTCGACATTATTATACTATCGCAAAATGAACAATTATTTTCTCCATGTAAATATTTAGAAGTAGAGTAAGTTTATTTCCTTGCATGATTGTCTCGTGCTCCAATTTCAATATCAAAGTTTTTTATTTTTATCATATTACTTACTTCATTAACAGCACGTCTTATCCTTCGTTTGAGATTTGAATGTGCTTTTGAAGGAATTTGTTTCCAAACCTCGATTGATAACATCTGAAGTAGAGCTTTGTTATCAATGTTCGGTTTTTTTCCTCTCTTATTTACAATTGCTTCATAAAAAAGTCTACGTATCATTCCAAAGAGAAAATGTCCATTTATTATGTCATGGAATTCGCCTGATAATAAATAGCGATCTACTACTTTTTTTGCCTGATAGATATCATTGCTACTTATTTTTTTTTCGCAATCTTTTTTTAATTTCCGTAGTTTGTTTCTATCAAATTTTATCCCCATTTGATCAACAAACAATTCTTCTGGATGATCTGGTAAGACATCAATTTGGTCGATAGTATATTTTTGTGACGCTACATCCAAAACTACAAGATCGTATAAACATTTTTTGATATATAATATATTTTTTTTAAAATAATTCTCTAATGTTTCCCTCTCATCTCCTCTTTGAGCATATGTTAAACACATCTCTCCCAATACCGCCTTTTCGAACAAATAATTTTCAATTGAATATTTTTTTAACATTATCACTCTTTTATGAGTATAATTATTTTTTTCTAAAAACTCATAATCACCATCAATAATGACAACATATGGATAATCATTTTCTTTTAATGCATTTATTAAATCATTTGCATTGCCTTTTCCATGAAATGTTTCATACCTACATACCCTTGATTTAAACATTGGTCTATAAAATTGAATATCTGTTGGTCCCTCTACCCATACAATTGGATCTTTATAATATCTATACTTCCCAATAAGACCACTTGGTGTCCGTGAAAAAGACATTATTAAATCCTTGACAGATCGATAACTTTTTCATCATAAGACCCTGATATGTCAGGAGAATGTGTGGCCACAATTAACTGACACTGCCCAGCTAATTCAATAATAGATTTAATTAATTTTTCCTGCCATGTGACATGAAGAGATAATTCAGGTTCGTCTGCCACATACACTATTGGCTGATCTTCCCACAAAAGAGCTTGAGTTAAAAGAATTAATATTTGCTTTTCTCCTGAAGATAAATATTTCCATTCAATCTCTTGATTTCGTCTATCCTTGGACGATATTCGGAGATTACCTTTATCATTTACGGCAATTATTTTATCATTATAAAAAGAATTCACTATATTCTCAAATAATCGTAATGGTTTAAATAAATCCTTTCTTTTTTCTTCCAATTCCTGAGCAAAACCAACCATTTTTTTCGTTCTACCAATAAGTGGAAAAATCATTAAAGTTGATATTTCCATACGTTTAGGATTGCTTTCATATTTCTCAATTGCAGCCTTTGCTTCTTTAAAATGATCATTGATTTTTTCTGCCATTTTATGATCCAAAAAACCTAAATCGGTAAATGCTTTCCCTAATTGCTCCTTATCAGCATCAGTTGGCACCTCAACATTGCCAACAATTCTATCATGTTGTTTGTCATATAAAATATTTTCCAAAGCATGCCTTTGAAATTCTTTTCTTAAATCAGCCAATTCCGCATCGAGACCAATTCTATATCGTTGAAGACTATTGATTAATTCTGACAAACATTCATCAACAGACTCCAAACTTGTTCGTTTAATAGAGCGTCTTTCATTATCGTCTTCTGGTATTGGCAATCTTCTACTTACAGGTAGCCATACAGCTTTTAGCAATCCGTCTAATTTAGCCCTCAAATCTCTTTCAAAATGAACCATCTTCCCATAATAATAATCATAGGAAAAAGGACGATAATCCTCATTTTGCTCAAAACGATTAATTATATCCAATGGAAACTCAAACGCTTCTTTGGATAGCTGAAAACGCAAGACTCCATTTTGTTTTGATATTTTTATTTGCCTTCTTGAAGCCCCTTCAAAACTGACTAATTTAATAACAAGTTCATTAAAATTATAAGAAGCAAGTTTTATGATATTTCCTGTTAATGCATATTGAAGAAGATTGATAATAGTTGTTTTTCCTGACGCATTTGGCCCAATTATTATACTTATATCCTCATTAAAAGAGATTTCAATATTTCGAAAACCCCATAGTTTATTTACTTCAAATTGAGCCACGCGGTATTTTGCCACTTTCAAACCTCAAAAAAATTATAATAAATTAGGTTTTATGTTATCATATTTCTTCTTTACAACCAAATAAAAGTAAAGTAATCACGATAAATATAATCGCACCTTCAAATTTGATTTTTTACCTACTCTTTTTGCGTCACCGATTGGTTGATCGTGTCGGTGTGTTTGTCCATTTTATCTTTGAGTTTGTCCTTGGCCGGGAAGATTTTATGCGCCAGCGATTCCGCCTGGCTCTGCAGGGGATCGGGCAGCAACTCCATGATTGCCAAGGCGACGAACAAAACGGATAGTACCAATAAAATAGCGACCATCTTTTTCACAACGTGCCCTCCTCGTCTTATCTGTACACAAAAACATATTGTCATTCAATGCCAAAATATTCACGGATCTTGGCAAGACGGAGAAAGTGATTAAATTCTAACTGGGCGTCTTGTGGATCGTTTGACGAATACCGCCCACGAAAAAAAACGAACACCGCACGAACCATAAAAACATTACCCCACACAAGACGCCTTTAACTTTCCCCTTCCGCAAAGACTTTTCAGCCGCTGATTGGTGATTAAATTTCGTGCAACCTTTTGGGAAACCTCAGTGTCTAATCGCCGCAGCAGAGGGAACGGCGACGAGACGAAACGGATAATGGCCGCATCCCACGATGAGACTCAGTGATGGAGAGAAAAATGAGTAGAAGCGCCAAACTGCTGATTTTCGTTGCTTTTTTGATGATCGCCTTTTCGCTGGGCGCCATTGCGCACGGCATGGGCCGCAACGTTCCCGAGTCCGAGGATGAGCTGAAAACCGCGCCGCCGGTCAACCCGCAACAGGCGCAACTGCCCGCCCCGACCGGCTACAGCGACGTGGCCGAAGCGGCGGTCAACAGCGTGGTGAACATATCCTCGACCAAGGTCGTCCAATCGCAGGCGCCGAACTCGCCGTTTTTCAACGACCCGTTTTTCCGGCACTTCTTCGGCGATCCGCGCCAGGGCATTCCCCGCGAGCGTCGCGAGCGCGCGCTGGGCTCGGGCGTGATCGTCACCACCGACGGCTACATTCTGACCAACAATCACGTGGTTGCCGACGCGCAGGAAATCAAGGTGATTCTGCTGGACGGCAGCGAGGAAACGGCCAAGGTGATCGGTACCGATCCGAAAAGCGACGTGGCGGTGGTCAAGGTCGAGCGTGAGGGCCTGACGCCGTTGGCGCTGGGCGATTCGGAATCGCTGCGCCTGGGCGAAGTGGTGCTGGCGATCGGCAATCCCTTCGGCCTGTCGCACACGGTGACCATGGGCATCGTGTCGGCGAAAAGCCGCGCCAACGTGGGCATCGTCGACTACGAGGATTTCATCCAGACCGACGCGGCGATCAACCCGGGCAACTCGGGCGGCGCGCTGGTCAACACGCGCGGCGAGCTGGTGGGCATCAACACGGCCATCGCCTCGCGCAGCGGCGGCTACCAGGGCGTGGGCTTCGCGATTCCGGTGAACATGGCCAAGTCGATCATGAACAGCCTGATCAAATTCGGCAAGGTCACGCGCGGTTACGTGGGCGTGATGATTCAGGACGTGCGGCCGGAAATCGCCAAGGCCTTCGGGCTGGACAAGCCGGCCGGCGCGCTGATCGCCGACGTAATGGCCGGCGGTCCCGGCGACGAAGCGGGACTCAAGCGCGGCGACGTGGTCATCGAATACAACGGCACGGCGATCACCGATTCGGCGCACTTCCGCAACCTCGTCTCGCAGACCGAGGTGGATCAGGAAGCCAGGCTGACGGTCATCCGCGACAAAAAGAAGATGCTCGTGACGATGAAAATCGCGGCGCGCCCCGACGATGAAAACCTGGCGCAGCCGGCCTCGACCGAGCCCGACGCCGCGGGCGTGAAAAACCTGGGCGTGCGCGTGCAGACGCTCGATCCGCTGACCGCCCAGCGCTACGACCTGCCGGCGCATCTGCGCGGCGTGGTCGTCGGCCTCGTGCAGCCGGGCAGCCCGGCCGACGAAGCCGGCCTGATTCCGGGCGACGTGATCATGGAAGTCGACCGGCAGGCGATTGCCGACGTGGCGCAATTCCAGCAACAAATGAAAAAGGCGGGCGACTCGGTGATCCTGCTGATCAATCGCAAAGGTCAGACGGTTTACACGGTCGTCAAGCTCAACTAGTTCCTTTCAAGAGCACAATCCTGTCTTCGCCCCCCGCCGCCCCACGACGGGGGGTCTTTTTTTGCCCTTACCGCGTGAGCTCGACTTTCTGCAACGTTTCCGGATACTGCGGGGCGCGCGGCTTGTTGAGGCCTTCGCGCTGCAGATAGGTTTTGAAGCCGTTCATCAGCGAGGTGTAGAAGCGATCGCCGAGCACCGCGCCGCCCTGTTCGGTCGGGTGCGTCAGGTCGCCGGCGCCCAGGCGCGGCCGGGCCATGTACCACTGGGCCATCGAGCCGCGTCCGCCCATCGCCTGGTGATTGTCATAGTAGGCGACGCCCAGTTCCTTGGCGACTTCCCGCTGAATGACGGCGATCTTCTCGATGACCTCGATGCTGTCGAGCGCCGTGCCCTTTTTCTTGGCCTGATCGATCGGACCGACCAGCAGGATCGACGTGTTGGGCAGATTGTCGCGCAGCATGGTCACCACGGTTTTCAGGTTGGAACGATAGGACGTCAGATCCAGGCTATTGCCGGCGCGCGCTTCGTTGTTGCCGTAGCCCAGCGCGATCAGATGCGGGTTGCGGTGCTTGATCATTTTGATCCAATGAGCGGTGTCGGCCTGCAGCCAGTAACGCACGCCGGTGCCGTTGATGCCCAGCGAGTCGTAGACCACGCCCGCGTTCTTGCGCTCCAGGACCACGCCGTACAAACGCGTGCCCTCTTTCACGGCGCGCAATTCCAGCTTGTGCTCGCCGTCGGGCACCTCGATCACGGTGTAGGCGTCGGCCGGGCTGCCGTTGGTGTTGAACGAGCCGACCTTGCGGCCGTCGACGCTCACCTCGACCGGCCCGCCGCCCGGTTCGACCGGATAGAGAATCTCGAAGCGCGACACGCCGCGGCCGATGTTCGATTGGCGCGCGGTGCCGATCTCCGTGTCGGCCTTGCTTTTATAGGCGACCGCGTACACGCCGGCGTAGCCCACGCGCTTGTCGCGGATCGATTTGTCGTTGAGGGTCATGCAGATCCACTTCGAGGACGGATCGAAGGAAAGATCCATCGGCCGGTACCAGGGCTGCGGACGGCTGGCCAGCACGAAGCCGTGCCCGGCGTCGCCCCAGGCGGTCTGCATCCGGCGGCGCATCTGGCCGGCGATGCGGTCCATTTCGACGATCGAGTCGCCGTAATGCGCGATGCGCGTAATGCCGTTGCCCGCGGCCGTTTGCGCCAACGAGGCGTAGAAGCGATCCAGCGAGTTGGTGGGATCCTCGATCTTCACCAACTTGTCCATTTTCTCACCGGTGATCTTTTTAATGATTTCCATGGCATTGGCCGCCACCGCCGCCGGCGACGCCAACAACACGACCAGCGCCATCACCGCCGCTGAAACGACGAACGTGTACACCCATTTTCGCGATGATTTTTTCATATTTTCCTCCACCATCCTGATCGAAAAGACAGGCGTTCAGCTTAGGCTGCGGGATGCGTCGATGCAAGGGCGTATTGAATCAGAACTTCTCGTAGACGAAGGGCTGCACCTCGCTGGAAGCGAAATGGAACAGCAAATACATCGCGCCGGCGAAGAGCGCGGTCTGCGCGAACCAGGGCAGGCGCAGCCAGGTTTTGCGCACCCAGTTGTACCATTTGTCGGGCCACCAGGTGAAGAAGAAGGCGACGCCCATCACGTACACGACGTCCATGTTCAGGTTCGGCGCTTCCCACACGCCGCGGAAGACACTGGACATCATGTCAAAGAACGTCTGCATGCTTTCGATGCGGTAGAAGATCCAAGTCAGCGCCAGGTAGAGGAAGGTGAAAAACACCGCGACGATCCGCGCCGGCTCGGACTTGGACAGGTCTTTGCCCTTTTTCTTCAGCCAACGCTGCCAGATGCGGGTGAACATCAGGCCCACGCCGTGGAGCAATCCCCACACCACAAAGGTCCAGGCCGCGCCGTGCCACAGGCCGCCCAGGAGCATGGTGATCATCAGGTTGCGGTAGATTTTCCACTGGCGATTCACGCGCGAGCCGCCCATGGAGATATACAAATAATCGGTCAGCCAGCGCGACAGCGTAATGTGCCAGCGCCGCCAGAAATCGCGCAGGTTGCGCGCCTTGAAGGGGAAGTTGAAGTTCTCGGGCAGATCCAGACCGAACAGGTGCCCCAGCCCCAGCGCGATGTCGGTGTAGCCGGAGAAGTCGGCGTACAGATGAATCACGCAGGCGAAAATGCCCAGCAGCACTTCGGTCGACGAGAACATCAACGGCAGATCGAACACGCGGTCGACCAGGTTGAGCGCCAGGTATTCGGCGAAGATCATTTTCTTGAACAGGCCGGAGATGATCAGAAAGACCGCCTTGCCGAACCGCTCTTTGGTCAGGCGCGACGTTTGCTTCAACTGCGGCAGAAACTGCTCGGCGCGCACGATCGGCCCGACCAGCAGTCGCGGGAAAAAGGCCATATACAGCAGGTGATCCAGCAGGTTGTGCGCCGGTTCGGTGCGCCCGCGGTACACGTCGATCGAGTAACTGAGCGTCTGGAAAATGTAAAAGGAAATGCCCACCGGCAACGGCAGGCGCAGTTGGCTGGGCTCCATGTACACGCCGAACAGCCCGGCGATGTCGATCGGAATGTTGGCGAAAAAGTTAAGGTACTTGAACGACGCCAGCAGGCCCAGGTCGATCACGAGACTGACGATCAGCAGCGCCTTGCGCCGGCCCGGCGTGCTCGCGCGCGCCATGCGTTTGGACAACATGAAGTCGAACACGCTGACAAACAGCAACAGCAGCAGGAAATACGGATTGGCCTGCGAATAGAAAAAGTAACTGGCCAGAATCAACACGGTCACCCGCACCGGCTGCCATTTGTAGGTCAGCCAGTACAGGGCCAACGTGACTAATACGAACGCCGCGAAGTTAATGCTGAAAAAGGTCATGTTCGTTCCTTCACTCGCTCCGGGCTTGGTCAGGCCGACAAATTTTTCACATAGTTACACGTTTTCGGGGAGATTTTCCAGCGAAGGCCGAAAATCGTTTGCGGCTGATCGGTCGATTGGGAAGTCAGATGGACCGTTCAGCAACCACAGCCGTCGTCGTCATCGTCATCGTCCGCCGCTGAATCGTCATCGGCTTCGTCGTCATCCAAATCATCATCAGGCGTGGAATCGTCATCGGCTTCATCGTCATCCACATCATCATCAGACGTGGTGTCGTCGTCGGGGACTGTATCGTCGTCAGGAGTCGTATCATCGTCGGGTGTTGTGTCGTCGTCGGGAGTTGTATCGTCGTCGATGGTATCGTCATCGGGAGTTGTGTCGTCGTCGATAGTGTCGTCATCGACGCCGTCGCGGCTGGAAAAAAAGATTTCCACCGCGCCGGTAACCTTGGACGGATCAGCGGCGGGATCATAAAAAATTACATCGGGAATGCCGTCGTTATCCAGGTTGGTCACAAGGGTTTTTCCTTGCTCAAAACCATTCGGCTCGTGAGTACCCTGCGGTTCGTAATCCTCCAGACTCCATGTGCCGGTTTGCGGAAAGGCCTCACGATCCCAATAAAATGCGTGTGATTGAAAAATTAAGTCGAGTTGATCGTCGCCATCGATATCGCCGAAACTGAAGGGATAGTACGGAGAGAAAACTGAAAACTGATTCGACAGTACGCCGCCCGGTTCCAAGCCGACTTGACCGAGTTTGATGATGACCAAACGAAGTTCGCTGTTGTAGGATCTTCGACAAATAACGTCATCCGCCCGTCGCCATTCCAGTCACCGGCATCGAGACAACGAAAAAAAGCCTCATACAAGGGATGCTTATAATAGATATCCGGCGGTGTCGTCTCAACATCGATCACCCGCGGCGTCGTATAATCGTCGAAGCCGAACCAGATATACAATATGCCGTAAAAGTCGGAATCGTGACTGAACACGAAATCGTTGGTGCCGTCGCCATTGATGTCAGCCAAAAGAGGATAATAAAGAGCCTCTGCCACCCCACCAGTGAAGCGCACATCGGCTTGGTCGGTTTCCAAATCGATTATCGTGCCGGAAGGAGAATCACTTCCAAGAATCACCAACGGCTCTTCGGCGGTCAGCAAATCATCATATTGATCGCCGTTTACGTCGCCGCAAATCATCTGATGCCGAAAAGGATTATCATCAGCGGCGTAGATCACCACATCCGCTTCATTGTCCAGATCCGTTATTACGGTTCCCGAAGTCCAATGTGGTCCTCCGTAAAAAACAAAGATGGTTTCGTCGCGTCCGCCGACAATGGTGCGATTAAAAATCGCATCGGAGTAACCGTCGCCATTGAAATCGCAAAATACGGTTTCGTCGCTAATCTGATCATCGGATTGGCCGATAAACGACACATCCGCCGGATAAGAAGAAATATTGTACTGCCCGTTGGGAATGCTGTCGGCGTCGAAAAAAATATTCACCCGGCCATTGTCGTTATCGCCGTAATACTTTTCCGAGATTATGAGGCTGTTTTCCGACAGATTCCGAAACGGTCCGACAGCCGCATGTTTTCCAAAAAAAGAATCGTTTCCCGCACCGACAATGGAAACATGGGTGGCAAACTCTTTTGGTTCATCGCCGTAACTTCCAATGGAAGTCAGGAGGGGAATAAGCAGAACCAGCAATCCGAAAAAAAGTCGTCTCATTTCCCACCGCCAATCGTTAATCCCATTAAAAACACTCCGCGTCGTTGTTCGCAATCACTGAGAACGTATATGGAGAGTCCATCGGCAGATAAGCGGGCGGAGAAAAGAAATTTAAGATCAATTATCGGTCAACACCCGCAGCCATCATCATCGTCGTCGTCATCGTCCGATGCTGAATCGTCATCGGCTTCGTCGTCATCCACATCATCATCAGACGTGGTGTCGTCGTCGGGGACTGTGTCGTCGTCGGTATCGTCGTCCGTATCA
>Ga0116163_1002562_pt1 | contig 10559 bp, 1 predicted proteins | sample AD_UKC107_MetaG_FD_89889 | JGI IMG/M metagenome (GOLD analysis project Ga0116163, IMG submission 89889) | Active sludge microbial communities of municipal wastewater-treating anaerobic digesters from Hong Kong - AD_UKC107_MetaG | ecosystem: Engineered > Bioreactor > Anaerobic > Digestate | place...
CAGGTTCTAAATGAGAGGGAATCTTCCAGTCAAAAAAGGAGTCGTTTGAAGTTTTAACTGTAATCCCTTGAGAGTTTTGGATTTCAATCACGGGGTTAACTGTATGGACATACTGATAGTCATTCCAATCGAAGTTTCTGGCTTTATGTATATTGTTTTCAAATGCTCCATCATAAAAAAGTTGTCTTTGTATATTTCCTTGAGTTTGTTTGTTGAACTTTTCAATTTGGAAAAGCGTATTATTATTACTATCTTTTATCAAGAGATTACCATTAATTATCTCACCTATTTTATAAGTTGCTTTGTCAAGGACATCTCCTGTATACAAATGCCAAACATCTTCTGTAAAGTTCATTGTGAAAACATCGCCTTGTTCAAGATAAAAATTGGATTGGCGTTTGTCCTCTTGGTTACTATAAGCTAAACCATAATGATAGTATTCGTTCAGATTATTTTGTTTTAAGAACCAATAATAAGCTCTATAATATCTGTTACCGGTCAAATCAAAATTTTTTTGATCTGAAAATTCAAATCCAAGTTCACCACCCATATACCAGGGATCTATTCTTAGGAAATAAATCTTTTCCAAATCCTTATTGCTGATACCGGTTGTATTTACTTCTATTCGCCCGCTATTAACAAGTTGTATATTAATAGTTGTATCTGATGAACTAACATCAAACTCTTGGTCACAGTAAATCTGGAAAAAGGAGTTCTGAATTTGTGCATCGATTAACGTAATAGCATCCACTTCCATTTTGATCCATTCTTTTGATGGATAGAAATTAGAGAATGGATAGGTCATAATCTCTCCCCAACCAAAATTATAGTTATCAATAAGATTGCTTTTTGTATTTAGAACCATACTGACTTTTTCAGACTCTGAAATTTTCACACCATTTTTATTATTTATCGCAAATTGAACGTTTTTGTTTATATCCCGAGCTTGAATTTCGATTACTTTTCCAAGTTCACCGCTGCCATTTAAAGAAAAGTCGACTGTGCTCTGCCATAAAAACTCCTTTGTATAAGTATGCGAATCGATTTGAGCTGAACCTTGAGAAACACCCCAAATAATAACCGGAAATTCAGCTTCGGGCAGTTCGCCTAAATTGATTTCATGTCCTTTGCAATTTTGATATATTTCAAATTCAGGTATAATAACTGTAAATGAATCAACTGGTAGAGTATCAACACCATATACTTGAAGGGTTATACCCTCTTCAGGTGGTGTTGGGGCAACCCATATCGTTTGGTCAACTGTAACCTGCGGAAAACTCGTAGCTTCAGTTGACAGTCGATTAAAGATGGCCTGAATATCTGATAAACCGTTAGGGAAACTACCTTCAAAATTTATATTGTTAAAAGCCATTGTTACTGAATCAATGTGCACCTCATCAGATTCTGTAACTGTTGCATATTCCATTGTAGGAATTAGCAAAGTCTTTAAATTTTGAATCCCGGCACTAAATAAGGAATCAAGATTAATCGTAAAAGAAGAACCATTCCTTTTACTGCGATTTAAAACATTTTGTGGTCTTGACAAAAAGTCGAAGATCATATCAAGTTGCACTGTTGTATTTTGCCCCTCACCAAGAGAAGGAAAAATATTGTCAAAAAAGGCTTTGTGATTCCAAATCAATTCAAGTGTTTCTTTTATGTAGGATTTATTGGAACCAAATCTTTCATCCATTTCATAATCAATTAACGATTGGACGATTGTCTCTTCATCGAAAAAATCATTTGTGGAGGCGATTTCACTTGCCACCTCAGTTAACCCAATTTCACTGATGCCAATCAATGATTCTTTTATATTTGATAAATTATCTGGATTCGTTAATCGGCCAAAGTTTACTGAAAAATAACTGTAGAACTCATCCGGAGTGATTGTCCCATCTCCATTCCCATCCACTAAAGGATTCTTGTTGTTCGCATCCAAGGAAAATCCATTTATAAATTCGTGAAAATCACCGTGCAAATCGTAAGCCGTAACAAAACTCGCATAAATTCTGAAAAGATTAACATTGGCGTATAACCAGCGAATCGTCAGCTCATCAAAGAGTATTTTATCCTCAATGTAAGGGAAATGAACCTCTTTAACTTCATTTTCCGGCCACAGATCAACCAATTGATCTGTAATATCGTAAAGTCTTTCCAAAGTTCCTATTGAATTGTAAAGATGATCGTATAATTCATAACTTCTATTCCAATCAAGAGAATAGATTTCACCTAAGAGATAACTAAGATACTTGTCTTGACCCTTTAAAAATTTAAATCCGTCAAATTGATACCATTCTTTCATTAACATAAAAAGATATGAATAAGGATAATTTGGTTTTTTGCTTGAAATTCTTTCTGCTATCTCTCCTGCAAGTAAATATTCCCCAATTTCAGCAAGGGAAAAGATTTCACCAAAGCCAAAATTATTAGTGAAAATTGTAAAATCATCATCGTTGACTCTAATATCATCTGATACGCCTTTTTGATAATATAAACCATCTTGATTTTGTTCATTAGCAGGGCTTAATTTATATTCCGGTTTATCTTGCCCGAAATTATCGACGAAGACATTGAAGTCCTTCAAATCAACCACAAAATCTTGGTTATAGTCCCCAAGAATTGTTCCGTTTTCTCTTGGCTTTTCTCTAAGCTCTTCTTTTGCTGAAAGCTTTGGTTCAGTAACTTTTTTAACAATTATTTTAACACTGTTGAGGTTTTTATTAGTTGTCTGAATGCTCCCGATTATCTCTCCGCTTTTAAAATGTTCATTTCGAGACGAAGTATGAAGACTGATCAGTCCATCTTTGATCGTTGTAAATTCCAAATGATTGTCCAATACAACATTACCTTTTCTTTTACTATGGGTAAGTCCGTCAATTTGGATTGAATAAGTTTGAACACCATTTTCTATGGTTTTTAATATTAATGTCTCATTTCTCAATTCAAGTTTTATATTGTCAATTGTTTTTTCAGTTATATTTGTTGTTGTATTTTGGCTTTTCTGAATACAGGCTGTAAAGCTTAACAGTATTATCAGAGTAGTTAATACTATTATCTTAGTCATCTTACTCATATACATCCCCCCTTTATTGGATCTCTACTCGACTGGTATCGTTAAGATCCACTTCTATTCGATTCTCTGATGAATTCCAGAATTCAGTTTTAGGATCAATCATCAGATAATCCACGCCTTTGTTCAATGCTTTGAAAGTCACCGTCAACAGGTTTTCATCAAAAAGATTGACGGGTGAACTGGCAGCAGCAGTAATTCTCAGTTCTTTCATATCTTCATCCGTATATACATCAGAAATTGTCATGAAAGAAGCCAATTCTTCACCGGTTGTAACTGCAACCCTTTCACTAAACTGAGGATCGTAATCGATGAATAAATCAAAAGATTTTAAATCCGGTAAATGAGAAAAATGAAGATTTACAGTATAATTTTCGTTGTATTTTGTTTCCACATCACTAAACTCTAATACGGGTTGAACTTTAGTCACATTGATATTCACGGTATCGGTTAATAATTGACCTTCCGGCTGGAATAAAATATTCTCTGAACCATCGACACAATAAGTTGCTGCCGGCTCAGTAATTTGAACGATTCTATTCCCCTCTCTTAGGGCATTTAATTTGAATGTGACCAAATCCCCTTCAGAAATGAACACCCCTTCATCTGCTTGAATCGTACATTGCACTGATCCAGTCGAAGTGGCTATCTTTGTGTTCGTATATTGCTGAGCAATTTCAACAGAATCAAACTCAAAATGATTTGTATCAAAATTGATAGCAAAATCCAGATCGCTCATGGAGGCAGGACCGGTCAATTTTACACTCCCTTCAAAAGTTGTCCCTTCAGGAGCATTGCCAACAGTTGTAATATCCAAAGAGTGGTTTTCACAATAAGTTTGTGCGGTTCCAAAAAGATCTGAGTTTAATGACTCACCATTTTCAACATGAATCACCACTGAATTCAGTTCAAATTTATAGTTTACATCAGCGTTCTCAGGTAAAAATCTCATCTGATAATCCCCGGTTAAATCAAACAAATCGTTTCCTAGTGATGAAATAGCGATTCGAATCGTATCCGCATTAACTTCAGTGGCAACTGTCGTCCCTTCCAAAAAGTTCCAGTTTGTAAGTGAATAATCTTGTACAGGCTGGTTCACAGTCATCTCTATGACTGCTGATGCACATTCACTAATATCTGAGAAATTCAGGTTTATTCCAATGGATTCCCCCTGCATTATTCTTTCTTTTTCCTGAGAAATCGTTACTGACCCTTTTTTCAATCTATATACTGTGATATTTCCATCACCAATATCATGATTCATCTGTTCACGATCTTCGTCATAGAAAAGAGAGTCAGGTGAAACCTCTATAAGACCTGTTCCTGTTTGTACACCTGCAACAACATCAAATTGCGCTATTACGGCTTCTTCATCTGTTGCCAGTGGAGATTCTAATTCGATATTAAATGTCTTTACTGTTCTTGAAACACTTGAGACGTTTGCATTATTATTCTTTAATTCCAACGATGTAATAGCATCCGCATAATCAAGCTTTAGGGATATTTCTTTCAATCCCTTTGCATTTATGACTATAAGTTCCAATACCCCTGATTCATCTGGTTTTAAATTTATGCTTGAAAGTTGTCCAAATACTGTTTTCTTTTCTTTTTCCTTTGTTTTGAAGCTTGCGTTTTGCGAAACAGAGAAATTCCCCTCGTTATCATAAGCATAAACTTTCCATTGGTATTGTGTATTGTATTTCAAAATAACTTGATAGGAAGTGTTCTCTCTTCCATCAACTGTAATCCTTGTTGCCTCATTGATTTCTAAAACATAATGAGAAAAATCACCATTGAGATCATCAGATTTCGACCAAGCAAATGGACACTCAGGCTCAACCATGTCGCTATTATTAGCAGGATAATTAATTTCTGGAGAAGTTGGCGGTCTGCTCAGATCCTCAACATATATTTCATCAGTATACGTAGTCCAGTCGCCATCTCCGTTATTGTTCTTTCCCATAATTTTATAACTGTAACTGTTATTACCATTGATTCCATCATCTATATAACTTAGTGAAGCGGATGGGATGTCTTGAATCGTTAAGATAAATATCGCCTTCATCAGGTATAACCTTTTTTTCTATTTTGTAAGTGTCTATTTTAGTATCATCAGCAGGTTCCCACGATATGTTGATATGGCCATATTCCTCTTCATCTGCATCATCATTTTCATAAATTGCCATTAAATTTACTGGAGCCGGAGGAGGCGAAGGAGCTGCTTCAGTTGTCACATTAACAGAAGGATTATTGTCCGACTCTCCCCCTCTATTGGGGTTGTAAGAACGTATCTCATAGGTATACGTTGTTTCAGGTAAGACATTAGAGTCTGTAAAGTTAGAATTACTACCTGAAGTATGCCCAATTGGACTCAGAGCTTGTTCTGCGTTTGTTTTTCTATAGATATAGTATGATAATGTATCTTGTGTTTGATCCCATTGAAGTGTTACAAAATCAAATGATTTGGCTGTAACTGTTACATTCTCCGGACCTGTAAAAGGTGGTGGTTCGTCTGTTTTGACTTCGATTTTCACTTCAGAGGATCCTCCTGAATTAACTGCCTTAATTCTTATATGATAGGTTGTGGAAGGCTTTAATGACAGAAGTTCTATTTGATTTGCTTCTAAAGTTTCTTTCAATATCCAGTTGTACCCGTCTACTGAAATATAAACATAGTATAAATCTACATTTCCATCTTCTTGCCAATTTACCGAAATTGAATCCTTTGTAACGGTTGTTGAGCTCACTGTCGGAATTGTCGGCTTTTCTACTTTTTCAGGTATTTTGATATCTGTATTTGCTTTCTCTTTCAACTTCCCTCTAAAAACTTCAACAGTGAACGGATATGTATAACCGGGAGAGGCAGGAATAGTCTCTACAAATTTATAGGAATTTTTGGGCTGTTCCCAAACAGTCTCTGATAAACTATTGTAAACCCTGTAGCCCTCTTCAGTCGTGGAATGATCTTTCCAATAGATAGTAATTTCATAATTGTTACTTGATATCTCTTTCACTTCATGGAATTTGATTTCAGGAGCAACTAAAGGTGTGTATTGAGCTGTTGTTATTTTGGTTTTGTTGAAATCGGAACTTTCGCCACCATTATCGATGACAATAACGCTAAAAGTATACTCGGTCTCGTTTTGAAGATCTTCTATTCTGAACGAGTTAACGGATCTCAGTTCAACCTCAGTTTTTGAGGCATTTTCAGAAAAGCCTGCTACTGGATTATCCTCTTTTTTTTCATAATAGATTACATATTTTTTAAAATCGGGTTCATTACTAACCTCCCAATTCAAAAGGACTGACCCTGAGGTAATGGCGTTTTCGTCTTGCCCTGGGAAAACGCTAATCTTCTCAGGTACTTTGTTTTTTGTAGTAACCTTTGTAGCTAGGCCAGTAGAGTATAAACCTGCTTCATCATAGGTATAAATTTGAAGCGAATATTCTCTGTTTTGATTGAAATGTTCATACATATCTTGATTCATTGTCATTTGGTTTAATGAGGTTGTACTTACATTTTTCCAAGGTAGTAATGTTCCTGATTGTTTTATGTAAACGTCATAGTGATCGAAATCATCATCCGGACATTCTTCCCATTGCAAAGATATCGAATCAGCTGTTGTTGATGTGTTGATGATTTTACTCGAAGTTGGTGGGTTTTCTTGTTGACCTTCTGTAGTAAATGAACCTAAGTCAAAATGATGGGTTATTTTCCCGAAAGGAGTGGCAAGTTTAAATCTGAGCTTGATTAAATATTTTTTATCCTGTTCCATTTCCTGTAATAGTAATACATCGTCTACTCTTGAGAAGAAATCTGATAATACTGGATCATTCTCTATATCAGAAATAGATTCATCCAATAATTTCCCATCATCAACAAAAAATTCATATCCTTTTCCTTCTTTTGCACTGGGGTCATTGATAAACTTTGTTCTTACATCTGTTAAAGCCGTGATATCAAAAACCGGCTTGATATTACTAACACTCATAAAGACTCTTTGTAAAATTTTCTTTTTAATGAGTACATTTGTTTCTTCCCTTTTCTCATAGACCTCAAATTCAAAATTTGCTGTTAAAACGCCTCCAAAATACTTTTTTACCAAATCGTAAGAGAAGACATCTATATCAAGATCAACACTACAGTTAAGCGCTCCATTTCGGTTTTGTGAAGTTGTCAAATCACTATTGTTTATCCCTACAGGTATATTGATATTCGGAATAAGTGAAAAATCCCCTGCAGAATCTGCCAAAATTGTTGCATTCATTGTTTCAGGATCAAATGATCCATTTGCCCCTTTAGTTTGTCCATCTGCATCGGTTTGTGTGAATAGGAATTCCAAATCTGCTTCATTAAGTACGGCCCTTATAGCATCTGAAATTCTTGGTGTGTTTTTGACAAACTCAGGATAAAATCGAGATGGGAGGTTTGAATTGACATTATTAAAATTAATGTTAATCAGCACTGGCTTTTTAAACGACACGTTATTGTTCAAACTATCTGTTATTTTTAACGAAATGCTTTTTAAGGCTTTATTTTGTTCTTCATCAACATTTTTCTTTTCAGGTGATGATAACGACACTTTTACGTCAGTATCAAAAGAATCCGGCTCTACTTTAACTTTAACCTCGCCGGTTTCATCCGATACCTCAGCACCTTCTTCAGCTATTACTTCCTCTTCCACTTCTATTGGCTGTATAAGAAACAACAAATCTTCTGATGGTATATATACACCATTTTTGGTATAAAGTTCATCGAGTATCTCTTTTTGGAGTATCGTTTTGCGATAATCAGTATGATTTAAGCTAATTTGCTCTACCGTACGGGGCACGTATATTTGGAATTGTCCATTTAAATCTGTTTTCGCAGTAATATCACCAGCTGTGATATTAACATCTTGTACGGACAGAGTATTGTTTTCTCCATCTACAACTATCCCTTCAAAAAGGACAAAAACTCCTTCTTTTTCAAGTGAATCGATAGTTGCCTTCTTGGAAGTATAATTTACGGGATCTTTTGGTATTGGATTAACCGTTATTTCAAAGTTATCATCTATTGTAATATTTTCAAATAGATAATAAGTTTGTGTGGCTGGTAAATCTTTTATTAGCCTTTTATTTGAAGATAAATCTTGCGTTTCTAAAGAAATCTCATAGCTTTGAATCTCGCTTGAGTTCTCATCTGGCTGTTCCCAGCTAATTTCAACCGCATCGTTCGATAGATAAAGTTCAAGGCTCTTTGGATTAGAAATCTCGCCTGTATTTGGATCTTGCTGATCCTTCGTTCCCCCTACACATCCTATGAATAAACAGCAAACAATAATGGTTATAAACGCCATAAAGTAAATTTTTTTCAAAACAAACACCTCCAAAAGAATACTTTCCTATATTATTAATAACTCAAATATCCCTTAAAAAGACCAAAAAGAAAAAAACAGAAATACAATTCTTGAATTTAATAAAGTCAAGTCATAACTTGTTGGTATTATTTCCTTGAAAGTATCGTGACAAGTTCCTACCATATTAATTTTTAAAGCAATTTGTATATTCTTGAAATCTTCAAAATATTATATCATAATCTTATTTTAAATTGGCATCACTTAATCAACATATATTGTTGCATTATGCGTTTACGCAACTTTTTCTAACTTAATGGGATCTACTCTAATCTACCTCTGAGATCAAAACTGATATAGGGGTGATATAATGAAGTTATCTGTTTATTTTTCTTGATTCTTTATTTTCAGCACATATTTTTTTGACCGGAGAAACCCCGGAGAATCATTATGAGTTCTTCATGCAAGACACATCGACCCATATGTTAATTCATCTGACTCATATGAAGGGATTTGTTTCGGGATTTGATTTATCGGAAGGTGGCCAAAAGCTCTATTTGGTTTATTAAGCACATTGAAAAACGGCCTTTATGAAATTCATCTGAAAAGTGGTGAAATCAACGCTCTTCCTATCGTGAAAGAGGCCCGTAGTCGATTTTTAGACTTGATATTTCCTCGGGAAAAGCAAAGAAAATCACACCGTTTTACTCTTCAGCGGATCGCTTCCCTGTTTTTGATAAAAATGGGGAATGGATTTGCTTTACAACACTAAAAGGAAAACATAAAATCGCCAAGATGAAAATAGATGGCTCCCAGAGAGATATTCTACAATTCTATCCTGACGATTTGAATGTTGGCAGTATACTGATTAGATAATTACCAACTATTATATCCTTGGTACATATGATAAATCTTTGTAAAACCCATATCGTTATACATTTTATCAACTGCTTGTGAACTTCTTCTACCAGAACCGCAATAAACCAGATAGGTGTCGTTTCTGTCATAAGCACCTATATTCGCTTCATAATTATCATTATAATTCACGTTAACAGCATTTTCAATGTGTCCGCTGTTATATTCAGAGGGCGTTCTTACATCGATGATGATGAAATTGTCATTGCCCTCATTATCTTGGATGACGGCTTTTGCCTGAGCAATGGTGACATCGGTTAAGAAGGGTTCTTCCTGTTCATCCTCACCGGTGGTGAAAACCCAAACCGGTGAGGTGTATTCGTTGCCATCTCCATCATAAGCCTTCACCCGCCAGATATATTGCGTATTTGCCTTAAGGGATACTTCCTGTGAAGGATTGGACAATCCGGTATAAACTGCTTCAATAGGTCCTTTTGTTCCATTTAATTCTCCAAGATAAACATCGTAAGTCAAATCATAATCAGCACGATCTGTGGCTTCCCATGTTAATGTGATGGTTTGTGAAACATCCGTGCTTCTTGTTGTAGGGGAGGGATTCACTGTCATGAAAAGTGGTGGGTCATCTTCAAATTCGTAGAGATAAACCGGTTCGTTGTTGTTTAAATAAGCCTTAAACCAGTCTCTCATACCATCTGGAATGATGGTGTCCAAATAGTCCAGCATCCGTTGATAAGAGACTGGTGTATCGTGTTCTAAATATTGTTCCCATAAATATTTAAGGAGAAAATCAAGTGAGTATTCTCCTTGAGTTCTTTCAGATATTTCGTTATCCATTGCGTAGGCGTACACAGCACCTTTAAAATATCCTAGATTATTAGGAAGGTCTTCCTCTTTTATTATGTTCAAATCCTCTTCAGTACCTCTAATATTAACATATTTAGGATACCACCAGTCTTTAAGCCATTGATGATCTTCATTTTGTTCGGTTGCAAAATCCAGATTGGTTAAAATCTTATCATCAAAATATTCGTTAAACCCTTCAATCCAAAAAATGGGGTTAGAATCACTTGTGTCATCCCAGGGAATTCCAACTGCCCAGGCATTCCAGACATGGTACATCTGGTGGACTAGCAGTTCGTCTATAATACCCCAATTCGACGAGAACCCCTGGCCTGTTGACCATTCACCTGCATAGATGAGTTTTTCAGAATTGGGTGATTCGGGAATAACAAGGGTATACTCAGGCAATGCCATCTCAGTCCCCCAGACATCCATGA
>Ga0116163_1002564_pt1 | contig 10551 bp, 9 predicted proteins | sample AD_UKC107_MetaG_FD_89889 | JGI IMG/M metagenome (GOLD analysis project Ga0116163, IMG submission 89889) | Active sludge microbial communities of municipal wastewater-treating anaerobic digesters from Hong Kong - AD_UKC107_MetaG | ecosystem: Engineered > Bioreactor > Anaerobic > Digestate | place...
ATGTTCAGCCTTCTCAGGGTCTCCTCGATCCCGGAGAGGGCGTAATCCACCGCCGACTTGAACTTCGCCGCCGTCTCCGGGTCGCCGGACTCGTAGAGCTGCATCAGCCGGTCCACCCCCGCCTTCAGCTCCGGGTCGGCGGCGAGGTCCTTGTTCGCCTGGATATAGACTTTGGCGATGGCGTGGTCGGCCTTGGAGTCGTCCAGGGGATAGCGCCCGCAACCCCAGACGACGATGGCGATCTGCCTGCCCATATCGTTCACGTAATACTGGGCCTCTACCTCACAGCCCGCCCGGCGGAGGATCCGCACCAGACTGTCCCCGATGACCGAGTTTCTTATGTGGCCTACGTGGAGGGGACCGTTGGGGTTTGCGGAGGTGTGCTCGACGATCACCCTATCGGTCAAGGACCCCGTCCAGCATCGATCGCCCTCGGCCTCCAGGACGGCCGAGTCGAGGAACCGGCGGCTGGCGAAGAAGTTGAGATACGGCCCCATGGCCTCGACTCTTTCTACGGTGCCCTTCTCGTCGGTGGCGATCGCCTCTTTCAGCTCCTGGGAGATCTTTGCGGGATTCTTCTTGAGAATGGGCGCGAGCCTGAAGGATATGGTGGAGGCGAGGTCGGCGTGAGGGCTCGTCTCCAGCAGAAGCTCGTTTCCATCGACCTTGCCGTCGTTCTTGGGAAGAACGTACCCGCATCGATCCAGGGCGTCGCTCAAGAGCGACTCCACATCTCTCCAGAAGTCCAGAAACATGAGAACATCACCGTACGACTCAGGGCAGGGAAGTTCGATAAACCGATATAAGCGTTGCGACGCCCTTTTCCGGAGCGGAGCAGGAAAAATCGCCAGCCTCATCATCGGAGAGGATGATGGACGATTTTTGCTGCTAAGATGATAGGGCGGGTAGGGCGGATGATGAGGAGTTTTTCTGGATGACGATGGGCTGGAAAAACATAATATAATAAGGCGGTGTATATGCTATGTAAAAAGATGGGGTATCAATTATGAAGATGATTAAGATGGCTCTGGCTTTCCTCGCGATGATCTCGTCCCTCACCGCGGCCGCAGCCGCCGATGACGGCTCGGGCGAGATCGAGGCGATCACCATCCTCAGCCTTCCCGCGGACTCGGTGACCATATATCCCGACGGCCTCGCCACGGTGAAGAGGACGGGAGAGATGGAGGTGACTGAGGGGGTCCACTCCTTCGTCATCGACCTGCCGGCATCGGTGAGGATGGAGTCGGTCAGGTTTTCCGTCACCAACTCCACCGTGGAGAAAGTGGTCTACGACGACAACCTCGAGTACACCCTCAACGTCTCCTCCACCGGGGTTCAGAGGTTCGATCTGGTCTACCTGATGCCCAGCGCCGGCCGATGGGCGCCCACCTACTCGGTCCACCTGGAGGAGGAGACGGTGGTCGTATCGGCCCAGGCCGTGGTCTCGAGCAACTTCGGCGAGGATCTGGTGGGCGTCGCCCTGAAGCTGGTCGCAGGTCCGCCTCAGGCGGAGCCCCTGGCGCTCCTGAGAGCGGCGGGGCTCGCCGATTATGCTGTAGCTGAGGCGGCGATGGAAGAGGCAGCGCCGGCGGCGTACGCCCCCAAGGCGGCCCCGATGCCTGCCACCGGGGAGCTTGAGACCCTTTACATCTACGAGCTCGAAGGCCGAAAGGACCTGGAGATGAACAAAGAGGTGGGCTTTCCCTTCTTCGAGGAGACCGCCCCCATAACCAGGAGCTACGTCTGGGATGCGTACTGGAAGAACGACGGGCCGGTGACGGAGGTGGTCAAGGCGAACAACACCATGAAAGACCCCTGGCCTGCGGGCTCCGCCCTCCTCTACAAGAACGGCGAGTACGTCTCGGCGGTGGAGATCCCCTTCACCCCCGTCGGGACCGAAGCGGAGATCGAGGTGGGGTCCTCAGCGGACCTGAAGGTCGAGCGGAAGCTTGCCAACTACACCTCTACCGAGGAGATCGTCCAGGTTCCTGGAGCCGACAACTCCACCCAGCCGGTGAAGGTGACGACTGAGGCCTGGACTTACCGGCTCAGCCTGGAAAGCAACGTCGATAGAGACGCCACCGTCGAGGTCTCGGATACCAAGCCCCTGAAGGCGGAGATGATCTCGGCAGAGCCGGAGCCCTCTGAGATGACGGCGACGGGCCTGGAGTGGGTGCTGGAGGTCCTGCCCCGGGAGGAGGTGGTGATCGAGTACACCTACAGGGTCGTTACAAAAGAGGTGATGGCGGGCGAGAAATAAGCCCGCCGATGCCACCGATTTTTAAACCCAGTCTCTTCCGGAATCACTCGACTACAATCGAGGTGGGCTTCACCACGATCAGCTTGGGCAGGCGGACGACCAGAACCCCGTCCTCGTACCTCGCCTTCACCTGCTCGGGCTTCACCTCGGCGGCGAGCTTGACCCGCCGGCTGGTCTCCAATTCAGGCCTCTCCCGCAGGGTGTAGGTTCCCGCCGGCCGCTCGAACCTCGCCTTGACGGTCACCGCGTCCTCGGTCACCCCCAGGTCTATCAGCTCCTTTTTCGTCCCCGCAAGGTCGACGTAGACGATCAGTTCTTCAGGTGAGTCGACGACGTCCACGGCGGGAACGTCCCCGCCCTCCGGCAGGTTCTCCACGACGTCCCCCAGCATCTTTCGGAAGACCTCTCTCGCCTGGACCGATCTCTTCATCGACTCCATGACGGCTCTGCCCACCATCCTTTCCGCATCCTCTCTCATATCGAACACCTCGAATAATATCTGATATTTCCTCTCAATTCGTCCCCTACTCAGAGGTCACCCTCACTTTTTGCTTTCGCCTCGGTCCGGGCAGGTTCTTTCCGAACCCCGGCTTCGCCAATAGCTCCCCGTCCGCAAATACCACCTCGCCCCGGATCATGGTGATCTTTGGGAATAGTCCGCGCCTCCCCTCGTAGGGGGTCCACTCGGCCCCGCTGTGGAGCCGGTCGGCCCTGATGTCCGATGCCGCCCTGGGATCGATGATGGCGAGGTCCGCGTCCTTTCCGACGGCGATGGCGCCCTTGGAGGCGAGGCCGAAGATCTCGGCGGGCCTCTGGGATAAGGCGTCGATCATCCGGTGGAGGGAGATGAGGTTGGACCGAACGGCGATGAGGAGGAGGGGCAGCATCGTCTCGACTCCGGGGACCCCCGGCGGCGCATCCCAAATCTCGTCCCTCTTCTCCTCGGGGAGGTGGGGGGCGTGGTCGGAGGCGACGACGTCGACGTCCCCTCTCCGCAGGCCCTCCCAGAGGGCGTCCTTGTCCCGATAGTCCCGGAGGGGCGGGTTCATCTTGAGGAAGGTCCCCTGCTTTCTCCAATCCTTCTTGGTGAAGAGGAGGTGGTGAGGCGCGACCTCGCAGCTGACCCGCTTTCCCCCCCTCTTCGCAGCTCTGACCAGCTCCAGCCCCTCAAAGGTGCTTAAGTGGCAGATGTGGGCCCGATCGGTCATGGCCAGGACCTTATCGATGGCTGCCGACTCCGCCCGGTTCGGCCTCGCCATTGAGTAGAGCTCCGGCTCCCGCCGATCTCTGAGGGGCTCGGTATTCTCCCGGATCATCTCCCGGTCTTCGGCGTGGATGGTGGGGAGGAGCCCCGCCTTCGCCACCTCGTTCAGGATCTTCTGGAGCTCGTCCTTCTCGTGGTCGTAGGTGAATATCTCGCCGATGGCTGAGGCTCCCAGACTGGCGAGCCTCTCGATCTGGCCCGGCCCGCCGTTGAGGCAGAAGTCAACGACCGAGCGCCTCTCGGCGATCTCCAGCTTAGTCCTGTAGGACCTGCCGTCTACGGTGGGGGGGTTGGTGTTGGGCTGGTCGATGACGGTGGTCACCCCCCCGGCGACGGCAGAGGTCGAGCCCGTCTCCCAGTCCTCCTTGAAGGTGAAGCCGGGGTCCCGGAAGTGGACGTGGACGTCGATGGCCCCGGGAAGGACGATCATCCCCCGCCCGTCGATCGTCTCCTCGGCCCGGTGGCCGCCGCCGAAGTCGGCGATCTTCCCGTCCCTGATCCAGAGGTCGAGGTTCTGGAGGCGGCCGTCGAAGTAAACCCGCCCGTTTTTGACCACCCGATCCATCCGGGTCATAGATCCATCCGGGTCATAGCTTGTATCCGAACTTTCTCAGCATCGCTCTCCGATCGGCCACGTCCTCTGCCGTCTCCGCCCCCTTCGGGGACGAACCGTCGACGACGCCCATGATCCCGCCGCCCTGCCCGGTCCTGGCCACTACCACCTCCACGGGGTTGGCGGTGGCGCAGAATATGCCGCAGACCTCCTGGACCGCCTTTACGGCGTTGAGGACGTTTATGGGGAAGGCGTCTCGGAGCAGGATGACGAAGGTGTGGCCGCAGCCGAGGGAGAGGGAGCACTCCCTCGCGGCGTCGATCAGGTCCTGATCGTTTCCCTCGCACCGGACGAGACAGGGTCCGCTCGCCTCGGAGAAGGCGATCCCGAACCGTGAGTTGGGGGCGGTTCCAGCGATCGCCTCGTAGAGGTCTTCTGCGGTCTTGATGAAGTGGCTCATGCCCAAAATGAGGTTAGAGTTCTCGGGGATCTTCAGCCTTATGGTCTCAAGCTCCATCTATCGAATCCTCCTGGCAAAAATATGGGGTCGAGGTGACTTATATTTATGGCTCGGAAGCCCGCGTTTCGGAGGCTGACATCCTTCCAGGATCTCGACCTTTTTCCATCAGAACCGTTGAAGATCGCCCGTCCGGCGGAGGGGCTGGAAGGAAACAACACTTATATTTAATCATCGATGGAAAGAGAAGGGACGGAGAGCGGCATGAGAAAGATCGAATACTGCCCCCTAAGCATGAAGACGCTTCTGGTGGAGATGAAAGACACCAGCGAGCTGATGGTGGATCTGGGATACTCCGCGGTCCTCTACGACGACTACGACCTGGCCATGGAGGTGATCAGGCTCGAGGAGAAGATGGACGTCTACGACTACCACGTCCAGATGGCGGCGATGCTCGCCGCCAGGACCGTCGAGGATGCCGAGGCCCTCTCCGGGGTCCTCCAGATAGCCTCGGCGGCGGAGATCATATCCAACGCCGCAGGGGACATCGCCAGCATCGTCCTTCTGAAGATGGGGATACCCTCCGAGCTGAAGAAGGACTTGAGATTGGCCGACGAGACCGTGGCCCGGGCCGTGGTGGGTGCGGATTCGAAGGTAGCGGGCAAGACCCTGGAGGAGATCTCCTTCGAGACGGAGGCGGGGATGAGTGTCATCGCCATCAGGAGGGGTGAAAGCTGGATCTACGATCCGGAGCTGGACGCCGGAATAGTGGCCGGCGACATCCTATTTGCACGAGGTCACGACGAGGGGGTACCCCTCTTTCTGGAGCTGACCACGGGGAGATCCCAGGTCCCCAAGGTCTATCAGGAGAGCGGGGTAGGCCAGCTCGATAAGGCCCTGGACATCATCGTGGAGATGAAGAACAGGTCGGAGCTGGCGGTGGGCCTCGCCTACACCGCCGTACTCTTCGACAACGAGGAAGTGGCGGTGGAGGTGGAGGTGATCGAGCAGGAGATGGACGAGATGAAGTACGACCTCCAGAGGTGGGTCCTGAGGGCGGCAAAACACGTCGACGACATCGAAAACCTCCGGGGCCTCCTCCACCTCGCCGTCTCCACGGAGATCATCAGCGATGCTGCCCTCAAGATCGCAAACGTCGTCCTCCACGACATCGAGCCTCATCCCATCCTGGCCATGGCCATGAGGGAGTCGGACGAGGTCATAACCAGGGTCGAGATCGCCCCCGGAGCGGAGATGGATGGAAAGACCCTGGACGACCTGGACCTGGAGACGGAGACGGGGATGTACGTCCTGGCCGTTAAGCGGGGAGGGAGATGGACCTACAACCCCAAGCCCAGGGTGACCCTGGGAGCCGGCGACCTGATCTTCGCCCGGGGGAGCAAGAGCGGCGAGGAGCTCCTTTTGAAGATGAGCGGCGTTCGGCCCTGATCGGCCCGACGATGAGCCCCCTGATCCGGTCGATCTCTTCCTATCGATCTCATCCCACGGATCAAACCAGTCCATCTTTTCCGGTAGATCTGACCGATCGATCTCATCCCACCGATCTAACCAATCCATCTCTTCCGGTAGATCTGACCGATCGATCTCATCCCACCGATCTAACCAATCCATCTCTTCCGGTAGATCTGACCGATCGATCTCATCCCACTGATCTAACCGATCAATCTCTTCCGGTCGATTTCTTTCGATCGACTTATGCCGATCTGTTCAGCGCTCATATCGGCCAGCAGGTATATTTCAGTCGATCCTGGCGAGCCGATCATCAATGTGGGCCGTTAGTCTATGCGAGCCGGTCTATCAATGCTACCTTCTTTTCTGGATCTTTTTGCGGAGGACCATCGTCGAGGTGACGAAGTAGCTGGCGGCGAAGATCGCCGCGGCGAAGAACGACTCGCCCAGGGAGGGATTTCCGCGGTAGTCCAGGTAGAGGGTGTAGAGGATGAAGAAGAAGAGACCCGCCACCAGGGTCTGGCTGGCCACGCTCCTTCGTTTGAAGTTCGCAAGGATGCTCATGCCTGTTCTGAGGAGCTACAGGTACTTCACCCCTTCGTCCGGAACGACTGCTTCGGCCTCTGAGATCTTCCCGGTCCTGGTCATGTACAGCCTGGTCCACCAGACGGTGGTGAGGGGCGATATCACCAGGACGCTCACAACCCCGTTAACCATGGAGAAGATGCCGCTTGCGGTCTCCGATCCCGAGAAGGGAACACCGATGACCTGGATCGCCAGCGAGATCGCCATGACCACGAGCCAGATCAGAAATACGTCCATCTTGTTCGAAAGGAAGAACCGGATTCCCGCCTTTATTGCGCCGATGGGACCGAGACCCTCCACCACCAGGGCGTAAGGGATCATGGCCAGAAGGAGGGATACGAGAAGGCCGAAGATTATGATCAGGCCAATCCACATAACGAAGGGGCCGAATTCGGGATCGTTCGCCTCGAAGACGGCACCGATATCCGAGAGGAACGGTAGGGTGAGGAGGACGAATCCGGCTGAGACGATGATGGCGGTCAGGATCTCGGCCAGGAAGAGGCTGAGAAAGTGCCGCCTCCCCGAGGCGGTCATATCCTTCAGGGTGGTTCTGCCGGTGAGGGTGGCCTCTTTTGCCATCCCGATGGCCCCGGCGGTGAAAAACGACGTCGTCAGCCCCATGATCAGGAGGCCCAGGAGGACGACCGCAGCCAGAACTCCGACGTTCATCACGCTCGATAAGAGCTCCATCAGCTGCTCTGGGTCTTCGACGTCGCCTGCAGTGGATAAGACGTCAGGCGATGCGGTGATCAGAGGATACAGAAGAATAACCGCCATGGCCACGGCCAGCAGCATGATCGCAGCGATCATGAGGACGAAGGGAACGGCTAGGTTCAGGTTCCGCTTCCAGGTCTCAAAACCCCTTCTAATCAAGGTCCCTATATCTTCGTACATATAATTCTTCAACTCCCGGGGAGGTTAAGTCTCTTTCTGATCTTTGTTCTGATCCTCGCTCTGATCAGTTGGTGTCTCGGGGAGGAGCTTTTCAGCACCCTCTTCCCCAAAACTTCCGGTCCGGCTCATATAAAGCCTGGTCACCATAACGATGAAGAGCGGGTATAATATGACCAGCTGGACGAAGTTTGCGGGTATCGAGAGGAGGTTATAATCCTTCACCATTTCTAAGAGGTTCATGTCTTCGAATCCGTTGATCGCCGATTTTCCAAAGACTAATATGATGACCGCCAGATCGATTACAAGGTAAGCTGCCAGAAATGATAAGGAGATGAGGATCGCATCTCGTTTATACGAGGTGATAAACCGAAATCCTCGTCTGATCCCTTCCTCAGCTCCAAGGTTGTCGACCACTATGGAGACGAGAACGAAATGCGCCAGCACCACGGCAAAGAGTATGAAGATCATTAACAGGACGAAAAAGAGGGAGATGACTAAATATCCGACGTTTTCTCCCAGAGCGGCCAGAGGAATCAGGAGCGCGAAAGCGCCTATCATAAAGATGACAAAAAGGGCCATAGAGGCGAGGAGGACCCCAAAGTAGTGCTTCTTTCCTTCGACCCACATCTTTCTCAGGGAAGTTTTTCCCGCAACACTTGCCTCTTTTGCCATCCCCATCGTGCCTCCCAAAAAAAGAGGGCCCAATATCACCAACAAAAAACCCAAAAACTGGACAAACTGAAACGCCAAAAACCAGTGAGTCGAAAGCCCCTCGGATGTAAATCCATCATTAAGTGCAAGGATAGCCATCGGGATTATCATCGCCGAAACAAAGGGAATGAAGTACAGCAGAAAAGGGATGCTGATCTTCAGGTTGTGCCGATAGGTATCAATTCCGCTTCTCACGACGTCGCTGAGATCTTCGCTCATATATCTCCACCACACTTATAGATCGAATTTCCTTGATAAGTGTGTGGAACTACTAGTATAAATTATTATGGTGGATGGTGTAGCTGAGAGATCATCCGCTCATTCCCCAGAGGTCGTCGCCGACGTGGTGGGCCGTCCCGACCGCTTCTCCCGACCCCCGCATCTAGGGGTCGGGGGAGGGTGACATTCGAAACTCTCTCTCAACCGTCGACCCCTTCTCCATCTCCCGCCGCCTCCTCTCCTCCGGACTCCTCTCTTTCTGCCACCTCTTCTCCGGCCTCCCCTTCATCGCTGGCCATCTCGATGTGGATGGTGTTGAGGAGGCTCTCGGTCGGCTCCACCGGCGCGTCGGAGGCGATGGTGCAGTCGACCTGGGCGTAGAGGGTACCGTTCACCTCGCGCATGTCGGGCCAGTAGACCGCGCAGACCAGGATCGCACCGCCGGGCCATTCGCCGAGCCCCAGGATCGCGGGCAATCCGTCGATCCTTTCCTCGTAGGTGTGGACGGTGGTGCAGTTGGCGTCTTCAAGGTAGCTGGTCACGGCCCTCCGGGTGAGGGTGCTGGTCGCCAGCACCGGGATGCCGTGGTCGGTGAGGGCGATCATCATGGTTCCATTTGAGCGGATCCAGCAGACGTGAGACGGGAGCTCCTCCCCGTCGATGGTGGCGTAAGGCACCTCCTCGAACTCGAGCTCGTAATCCGCATAGTCCCCCAGGTCGAAGGAGACCCGGTACCCGCCCAGGTTCACCCTCTCCTCCGCCGCCTGAGCCCCGGCCGAGAGCAGCACCAGAGCCGGGACGATGAGCGCTCCCAGCAGCAAAACCCGCCTCATATCACCCTTCTGACCCCGCTTCCAGCCATCTCCCGAGCCCGGCTTCAAACCCAGCAATCCCGTCATCGCAACCTCACTTCCATTTGCCAGGACCCGGATAGATCCGCCCCTCTAATAAATGTTATATCAGAGGCTGGACAGACCTTTTATCCAGCCCCGAAGATCAAACCGCTCCGGCCAGATGACCGGACCAACCGACGGGACTGATCCGACTCGACCGATCCGATGAGAACGGACCGATAAGCGGGACTGATCCGACTCGACCGATCCGATGGGATTGAACCGATGGACTGATGGGACCGGCTGATTCCCTTCGACCTGATCGAGCCGGCCATGGCGGTCGATCCCTCGAGTCCGTCGATCTCGCGAGGTCGATGGAACCTGGCGGATGCGATCGAAGCTTGAATTATGGAGTCTAGAGAGATGACCCTTCGAAAACACGTCAGCCTCAACATCAACGTCCGGGGAGTTGAGCCCTCCGCGACCCTCGCCATCAACGAGAGGTGCAAGCTCCTCGAAAGCCGGGGAGAGCGGGTCGCGAATTTGGGCCTGGGCCAGTCTCCCTTCCCGGTCCCGACCCCGGTGGTGAATGCCCTGCGGCTCTACGCCTCCGAGAAGGACTACCTCCCGGTGAGAGGTCTTCCGGCCCTGAAGGAGGCGGTGGCCGACTTCCACCGCAGGAAGGACAACGTCAGCGCCAGCGGTGAGAACGTCATCGTCGGCCCCGGCTCAAAGGAATTGATGTTCCTCCTCCAGCTAGTCTACTACGGCGAGATCATCGTCCCCACCCCCGCCTGGGTCTCCTACGTCCCCCAGGCCCAGATCCTGGGAAAAAAGGTCCGCCTCCTTCACACCACCTTCGATGACAAGTGGCACATAACCGCCGAGAGGCTGGCCCGGTTCCTGGAGAGCGAGCAGGACGTCTATCGCCCTAGAATCCTGGTTTTGAACTACCCCGGAAACCCCGACGGCCTCACCTACACCCCCGGCGAGCTGAAGGAGATCGCCGACGTGGCGCGAGAGTACGAGGTGATCCTCCTCTCCGACGAGATCTACGGCCAGCTCCACCACCGGGGCGAGCACGTCTCCGTCGCCCGGTACTACCCCGAGGGGACGATCATAAGCTCTGGGCTCTCCAAGTGGTGCGGGGCCGGGGGGTGGAGGCTGGGCACCTTCACCTTCCCCCCGGACCTGGACTGGCTCCTGGAGGCGATGGCCACCGTCGCCAGCGAGACCTACACCGCCGTCTCCGCCCCGATCCAGTTCGCCGCGGTCCACGCCTTCCGGGGAGGGATAGCCATGGAG
>Ga0116163_1002570_pt1 | contig 10536 bp, 10 predicted proteins | sample AD_UKC107_MetaG_FD_89889 | JGI IMG/M metagenome (GOLD analysis project Ga0116163, IMG submission 89889) | Active sludge microbial communities of municipal wastewater-treating anaerobic digesters from Hong Kong - AD_UKC107_MetaG | ecosystem: Engineered > Bioreactor > Anaerobic > Digestate...
AAATATGTATGAAGGCACGTGACGGCTATCAGATTCCACAAAGGCTGTAAGACAAAAAATGACAGCAAAGTGGGCCGTATCTTACCCCGATATCAGAATCATCCTTATTGTAATTTTTTAATAAATCGGGTTTAATTCTCATCCACTGAACGCTGAACCAATATTCAGTTTTTCTCTTGATACCATGCATAATGCGTGGTATGGAAAACTGCTCAGAGGTGTCAGAAAAGAAACAGATACAGATACTCAAAAGACTTATAGGGGGGTAAAAGTGGCAGGTATTAATACGTCTCAAATTAATGCAGAGTTGGAGGATTTCACCTCAGAACAACTCGCCCAAGTCGATGAGATTATTTCAAGGTACAAAGGCAAACCTGGCGCACTGATTCCGGTGCTGGAACAGGTGCAGGAGGTATGCGGGTACCTTCCCATGGCCATTCAGTTGCGGGTGGCCGGCGGGTTGAATCTCCCGGTAGCGAATGTCTACGGAGTTGTTACCTTCTATTCATTCTTTACCATGGTGCCACGCGGAAAACACGTTATCAGAGTGTGTCTCGGGACCGCCTGTTACGTGCGCGGAGGCAAGCCGATTCTTGAGAAACTCTCTAATATTTTGCAGATCGAACCCGGGGAGTGCACAGAAGACAGGCTCTTCTCATTAGAGACAGTGCGATGTCTGGGGGCCTGCGGTCTTGCTCCTGTCGTGGTTGTTGACGAAGATACGCACGGTCAGGTAAAGCCCGCCAAGCTGGATGCATTGCTGGCTCAGTATGATTAGGAGGCTGACATGGCAAAATTAACCATTAATGATTTGAAGAAGATAAAAGAAAGGGTTGAAAAGGAAGATCAGTTCAGAGCCGGTACCAAGCGCGTGAAGATTACGGTGCACATGGGCACATGCGGTATCGCCTCGGGCGCCAAACAGATTCTAGATACCTTCATGGACGAGATCAGTGAAAGTAACGCCGATGACGTTATCGTCACTACATCCGGCTGCATCGGCATCTGCAGCAGGGAGCCTCTTGCGACAGTTGAAGAGCAGGGCAAAGAACCCATTGTCTATGAATATCTTACCCAGAACAAGGCCCGGCAGATTTTCAAGAGGCACGTCATAAACGGCGAGATCCAGAACGAGTTTGTTCTGGCGCGGGGTCGGGAGCAAGAAGAAAAGGGGGAGAGTAAATGAAGGTTTTTCGAGCGCATATACTCGTATGTGGTGGTACCGGCTGTCATGCTACAGGCAGTGCAGCTGTTCTGCAGGGCTTACACCAGGAACTTGCAGCAAAAGGGCTGTCTGACGAAGTTGCCGTTGTCGAGACCGGGTGTAACGGTTTTTGTGCCGCCGGTCCGATCATGGTTATATATCCGGAAGGAACATTTTATCAGTACGTGAAAAAAGAGGATGTGCCCGAGATCGTTGAAGAGCATATCGTCAAAGGACGTCCGGTCCAGCGGTTGATGTACAAAGAGCCGGTCACCGAAGCAGCTATCCCGCATATGCTGGATATCCCGTTCTTCGGCAAACAGCAGCTCATCGCCCTGAAGAACAGGGGGCTCATCGATGCTGAAAAGATCGATGAATACATTGCCCGTGACGGTTATATGGCTGCAGCCAAGGCCCTGACCGAGATGTCCCCCGATGATGTCATCGAAGAGATGAAGAAGTCGGGTCTTCGCGGTAGAGGCGGCGGCGGATTCCCCACAGGTATGAAGTGGTCGTTTGCCAGCAAGGCAGTCAGTGATATCAAGTACATCCTGTGTAATGCCGACGAAGGTGACCCCGGTGCATTCATGGACCGCTCGATCCTCGAAGCGGATCCCCACTCAGTGCTCGAGGGCATGATTATCGGTGGGTACACCATCGGTGCAAACAAGGGTTACATCTACTGCCGTGCTGAGTACCCCCTCGCGATAAAACGTCTCACGCTGGCTATTGCTCAGGCCAAGGAATACGGACTGCTTGGCGACAATATCCTCGGCACAGACTACAGCCTTGATATAGAGGTCTACCAGGGCGCCGGCGCATTTGTCTGCGGCGAAGAAACCGCCCTGATGAACTCTATCGAAGGAAAACGCGGGATGCCCAGGCCCAGGCCGCCGTTCCCGGCAAGCAAGGGTCTCTGGCAGAAGCCGTCTGTTCTCAATAACGTTGAAACCTATGCCAATGTGCCGCAGATCATCCTCAAGGGCGGTGACTGGTATTCATCAATTGGTACCGAGCGCTCCAAGGGAACAAAGGTGTTCGCTCTGACCGGTGCTGTGAACAATGTGGGTCTGGTTGAGGTTCCCATGGGCACCCCCATCGGCGATATCATCTTTGATATCGGCGGCGGCATCCCGAACGGCAAGCAGTACAAGGCAGCCCAGCTGGGCGGCCCGTCCGGCGGATGTATCCCGGCAGGTGCTCTGAATACCCTGACCGACTACGAAGAGATCATCAAACTCGGCGCCATCATGGGCTCGGGTGGTCTCATCGTCATGGACGAAGACACCTGTATGGTCGATACCGCCAGGTTCTTCATGGAATTCTGTCAGGAAGAATCCTGCGGAAAATGTACACCGTGCCGTGAAGGTACCAAGCGTATGCTCGAGATCCTCGAAAGGATCTGTAACGGTGAAGGTAAAGACGGCGACATCGAGCTCTTGGAAGAACTGGCAGCCACCATCAAGGATTCTGCACTGTGCGGACTCGGTCAGACAGCTCCGAACCCGGTCCTGTCAACCATCCGTTATTTCAGGGATGAATACGAAGCACATATCTACGACAAGAAGTGTCCAGCCGCAGTGTGTTCCGCACTGTTCAAGTCACCCTGTCAGCATGCATGTCCCATCGAGATGGATGTGCCTGCATATATCGCACTGATCCGTGCAGGCAGGCTTGACGATGCATACAAGGTCATGAGAAGGACCAATCCCTTCTCAGGGTCCTGCGGAAGGGTCTGCCCGCAGTTCTGTGCCAACAAGTGCCGCAGAGGACAGCTCGATGACCCCATGGCCATCAACTGGCTCAAGCGATACATTGCCGACAATGGGCTCAAACCAAAGGTTGAAAAGATTCCGGTCACCCGGAATGAAAAGATAGCGGTTATCGGTGCTGGCCCAGGTGGCCTTACCGCAGCGCAGGATCTCGCGAAACGCGGCTATGCTGTCACGGTATTCGAAGAGCTGCCCTATGCAGGCGGTATGATGCGCTATGCTATCCCGGAATACCGGCTTCCAAGAGATGTTATTGCCGAAGAAGTGGCTGATATCGAGGCCCTTGGTGTTGTAATCAAGACCAATACCAGAGTAGGCAAGGACATCACCTTCGATAAACTTAACCAGGATTATGACAACATCGTGATTGCCTGCGGTGCTCACAAGAGCTGGACTCTCGGGATCGACGGTGAAGATCTGAAAGGCGTCTGGGGTGCAGTCGAATTCCTCAGAGCAGTCAACCTTGGTAAAGATGTGAACGTCGGAAGCAAGGTGGCCATCGTTGGCGGCGGTAATTCAGCAATCGACGCGGCCAGGACGGCTGTGCGTCTCGGAGCCAAGGATGTTACGGTTCTCTACCGCAGAGAAAGAAAAGACATGCCCGCCTGGGAACCCGAGATCGTTGCGGCAGAGCACGAGGGCGTCAAGATCGAGTATCTGGTAGCTCCTACCAAACTTGTTGGAAAAGACGGAAAGCTGACCGGCGTCGTCTGCCAGCGGATGAAACTTGGTGAATTTGACCGTTCCGGCAGAAGGAAACCGGTACCGATCGAAGGCAGCGAATATACGCTGAGCATCGATACCATCGTGCCCGCTATCTCTCAGTCTGCAGATACCTCGTTCATTCCTGCCGATTCAGATGTGAAGATCGACAAGTGGGGCGGGATAGAGATCGTCGCCAAGACAAAGACAAAGACCACGGCTGACGGCATCTATGTCATCGGTGATGCGGCAACAGGACCTGCAACGGTTGTTGAGGCCATTGCCATGGGCCATAAGGTAGCATGCGATGTGGATGAGGCGATCCGGGCGAAGAACGGTGAGCCGGCCTATGAGGCACCGAAAGAAGAAAAGATCCAGATCCCGTTCGAAGTGGATGAAGATGTCATCGAGACACCCAAGGCAATAATGCCGGAACTGGACGCAGCTACAAGGATCAAGAGTTTCGTGGAGGTCGAACTCGGTTACTCCAAAGAGGTTGCCTACAAAGAAGCATGCCGATGCTTACGCTGTGACGGCGAGTTAGAGTAAAGACTAGGGGGGAAATCCTATGAGCATAACCATAGATGGGAAAGAATTTGAATTCACACCGGGACAGACTGTCTACGAGGTGGCAAAGGCCAACGGAATCTACATTCCGGTCCTGTGTCACCACGAGCAGTTGAAGCCTGTAGGCGCATGCAGGGTGTGTGTTGTTGAGGTGGAAAGGGCACGTTCGCTCGTAGCTGCCTGCGCAATGCCGGCCGAAAACGGTATGGTGGTCTATACCAAGACCGAACGCGTTTTACAGGCGCGCAAACTTGCTGTTGAGTTGCTGATGACCCAGGGACATCATAACTGCATCACCTGTGAGAGCAGTGGAAACTGTGTTCTTCAGGATCTTGCATATTCACTCGGGGTAGAATCCCCAAGGTTCGGTGAACCCGCCGAGGTGAAAGCCTTCGAGCAGGCCAACGAGATGATCGTACGTGATATGAACAAGTGCGTGCTCTGCGGGCTGTGTGTAAGGGCTTGTAACGAGATTCAGGTCAATCAGGTGCTGGATTATACCGGCAGAGGCCCGACTGCAGCAGTGGGCCCAGCCTTTGGACTCCTGTATGAAGACTCTGACTGCGTATTCTGCGGCGAGTGTGTTCGTGTATGTCCAGTGGGAGCACTCTTTGAAAAGCAGGGACGCTTCCAGGGCAGGGGTGATGACCTTGAGAAGGTGCGTACCACCTGTGCATACTGCGGCGTCGGCTGCCAGATGGATGTAAACGTAAAGGATGGCAGGATCGTCAAGATCACTACACCCAGAGAGGATGCACCTGCACCGAACTATGGCAGCCTCTGCATCAAAGGCCGCTTCGGATATGATTTTGAATCACATGCCGACAGGCTTACCACTCCCCTGATCAGAAAGGACGGAGAACTGAAAGAGGCTTCATGGGAAGAGGCTATCCTCTATGTTGCTGACAAGCTCAACGGCATAAAGCAGGCAAGCGGGCCCGACTCCATAGCCGGCCTGGCATCTGCAAGGGTTACCAATGAAGAAAACTACCTGTTCCAGAAGTTCTTACGGGCAGTGATCGGAACGAATAATGTGGATCACTGCGCGCGACTTTGACACAGCTCCACCGTGGCCGGTCTGGCCGCAGCATTCGGATCAGGTGCAATGACAAACTCCATTGATGATCTTGGTGAATCTGACTGCTATCTGATCACCGGTACCAATACGACAGAGAATCATCCGGTGATCTCAACATTCATAAAGAGGGCAGTTACTCAAAAGGGCGCCAAGCTCATTCTTGTGGATCCAAGGAACATAGAACTTGCAAAGTATGCAACTATCTGGCTCAGGCAGAAACCCGGAACAGATATTGCCTGGCTCAACGGTATCATGAACGTCATCATCACCGAGGGTCTCGCTGATGACAAGTTCATTGCAGAGAGAACCGAGAACTTTGATGCACTCAAGGAGACTGTGAGCAAGTATACTCCTGAGTATGTTGAAGAGATTTCCGGAATTCCGGCAGAGGATCTCAAGGCAGCAGCACGGCTCTATGCCGGCGCTGATGCAGCAGCGATCGTCTACGCCATGGGTATCACGCAGCATATCACGGGAACAGACAACGTGAAGTCCTGCGCCAACCTGGCCATGCTCACCGGCAATATCGGCAGACCGGGTACCGGCGTCAACCCGCTTCGCGGACAGAACAATGTACAGGGTGCCTGTGACATGGCCTGTCTGCCCGGCAATCTCCCGGCCTACAAAAAGGTCGGAGAAGCAGCTGACCGTAAGCCGTTCGAAGAGGCATGGGGTGTTGCGCTTCCCGAGAAGGCAGGGCTCACCATACCGAAGATTCTGGATGGAGCCGCTGCAGGGACTGTGAAGGCACTCTGGGTAATGGGCGAGAACCCCATGATGTCCGATCCTGACCTTGCCCATGTGGAAAAGTCGTTGAAGAACCTTGATCTCCTTGTCGTACAGGATATCTTCCTCAATGAAACCGCTGAGCTTGCCGATGTTGTACTGCCGACAGCAGGATGGGCGGAAAAGGATGGTACCTATACGAACACCGAGAGAAGGGTACAGCTTATCAGAAAGGCCGTCGAGGCCCCCGGAGAGGCAAAACCCGACTGGGAAGTGATCACCATGCTTGCCAACAAGCTCGGTGCAGGCTGGAAGTATGAAACCGCCAGGGACATCCTTGACGAGATCAACAAGGTCACAGTATCTTATGCCGGTATCACCTATGATCGGCTTGAAGAGAACAGTCTCCAGTGGCCGTGTCCCAACACGGATCATCCCGGAACACCGATCCTTCATTCGGCAGCATTCACTCGCGGAAAGGGTTTGTTCAGCGTGTGTGAACACATACCTGCCGCAGAACTGCCCGATGATGAGTATCCGTTCCTGCTCACAACAGGTCGTATCCTGTACCAGTACCATACAGCTACGATGAGCAGACGGTCCAAGGGCCTTGTCTCCAGGACACCTGAGGCGTTTGTGGAATTGAATCCAAACGATGCAGCGAAACTGGGGGTTTCTCAGGGTGATAAATTGGAGATCGCATCACGCAGAGGAACAATAGAGGTGGTGGCTGATGTGAATGACCGGTGTGATGAAGGGATCGTATTCATCCCGTTCCATTACAGCGAAGCAGCGGTCAACAGACTCACGAATCCGGTCATAGATCCGGTAGCCAACATACCTGAATACAAGGTGAGTGCGGTAAGGATAAAAAAGGTGGCATAACAGACACAGTTCTGTTAGAAGAAAACGAAAATTATACTAGAGGGAGGTTTGTATGGGATTTAACACACCACTACAGGTCGCAGAGGCAGTTGCTAATGCTGGAAAAACAAAGGCCAACTTGCCATTCCTGCAGATGTTGATTCTGGGTCTCTTTGCCGGAGCTTACATCGCATTTGGTGCAGAACTTTGTACGATGATCGTCACCGGTACCGGCGCTAAGCTGGGCCTGGGAATATCAAAGTTCATGGGCGGCGCCGTGTTCTCCGTAGGCTTGATGCTCGTCGTCATCGGTGGTGCAGAGCTCTTTACGGGTAACAACCTTATGACCATAGGTCTTTCAAGGGGCCAGTTCGGCGTAACAGGCATAGTCTACAACTGGGTAGTTGTTTACATCGCCAATTTGCTCGGATCACTTCTCCTTGTCTATATTATGTACAAAACGAACCTGTGGCATACAGGTGGCAATGCAGTGGGAACAACCGCAATCAACATCGCTGCCGGCAAGGTCAACCTTACCTTTGCAGAGGCATTCTATCGCGGGATCGGCTGTAACTGGCTGGTGTGTCTTGCTGTGTGGCTCGCATTCGCAGCACAGGATGTCGTGGGCAAGATCTTCGGTATCTTCTTCCCGATCATGGCATTCGTTGCTTCAGGCTTTGAGCACTGTGTTGCTAATATGTACTTCATCCCCATGGGTATCGTTCTCAAGGGTGATGCCGCAATGGCCGATGCAGTAGCAGCTCTCGGTGCCAAGGCTGACGCACTTACCTGGGGTGGTTTTGCCATTAATAACCTCATACCGGTAACACTCGGTAATATAGTTGGTGGTGCTGTTTTCGTAGGACTTGCATACTTCATGTGCTACGTAAACCAGATGAGCAAAGATTAATACAGCACAATCTCTTAGTTTATGGGGATAAAAAAGGCCATACCGTAAAAGGTATGGCCTTTTTATTTACGTCTGGGAAACACATATTACCCAATATCACCTCTTTGATCTTCCGCTGTTGGCGTAATTACCATCAACTCACTGAATAAACACAGGATTCTTACTATATCTCTGATTAATAACGTTCTCATATTTATCGGATTTTATTGACAGATATAGAGCCGTATGATAACCACTGCCTATCTCAATGTGGAGTGGAAAGCGTGACCCTTGCACAGATTAAGGAACTGCTGGATGCGGAAGTTATTGTGGGAGACGACAAGCTTGATCTCGAAATAAAGACCGCTTTTGGCGCAGATCTCATGAGTGATGTTCTTGCCTTTGCTCGTTCCGGTTGCTTATTGATCACCGGTCTTTCAAACCCTCAGTCAGTACGGACCGCCTATGCACTCGACATTGCAGCTATCATTGTGTGCCGTGGCAAGGCGCTTACCGATAAATTCATAGATATAGCAAAAGAACTCGGCATACCCATTCTATGGACTCAGTACATCATGTTCGAGGCATGCGGCAGGCTGTATCGTGAAGGAATAACCGGTTGCGTCCGCGAGATTCTTGTTGAGGATAAGACAAGTGCCCGGTGATGAATATCTTGAAGGAATCTTCCAGGTACAGGGAAGAGACTTTGTCGATGCCGGGATTGTATCGAGCGAGATAAAGAAAAAGCTCAAGGAAAAGGGTATCCCCGAAAGTATCATCAGGAAAGCTGCGGTCGTGACCTTCGAGGCCGAAATCAACATCATTTCCTATGCTGAACAGGGTACTATTCAGTACTATATCGAACCGGATTCCATAACAATAGAGGCGAAAGATGTGGGTGCCGGCATCGAAGATATCGAGCTTGCCCTTCAGGAGGGGTATTCCACTGCCGATGATTCCATCCGCGAGCTGGGTTTTGGTGCAGGTATGGGACTGGCGAACATCAAAAGATTTTCCGATGAATTTGAGATATCTTCCGTGCCGAGGGAAGGGACGTATGTGAGAAGCACGATTTATCTGAATGGAAAATAATACAAGGGGATTCGAGAGATGACGCTTGAAGCAATCGTAGAACAATTAGGTTTAAAATGTAAGTGCTGCTGGGAGAAACTCAAGAGAGACGTTGAGGGCGGCTATGCCGGGGATCTGCTGAGTGATGTCATGGCGAACAGTTCTGCAGGCAATATATGGGTCACACGGCAGGTGCATCAGAACATTGTCGCGGTTGCCTCTTTGAAGGAACATGCCGGCGTCGTCATTGTTCAAGGTGCCGTCCCTGACAAAGACACCCTTGAGAAGGCTCAGAAAGAGGGCATCCCCATCATTGTGAGTGATATGTCCGAATTCGAGGTGGTGGGGAAGATCTATCATCTGATGTATCATGGCTAGGGATCAACTCCTGTTGAGTTCTACCATTGAATGAGCCGATGTCGAAGACATATACGTGTAACCTCCATGTGCACACCTGTCTTTCTCCGTGCGGAGACCTGGACATGCACCCTGCTGCAATAGTGCAGGAGGCCATTGAACAGCACCTCGACATCATTGCTATCTGCGACCACAATACCTCGGAAAATGTCAGGTATGTTGCCAAGGCCGCACAGGGAACCGGCCTTAGAGTCATTGGCGGCATGGAAGTGGCGAGCAGGGAAGAGGTCCACATTATTGCGCTCTTTGAACACCTTGATGCGTTATCCCGCCTTCAGGACTATGTATACGATCATCTGGACGGCCTCAATGATGAAGACGCATTCGGTATGCAGGTGATCGTCAATGAGGTCGGTGAGGTGGAGGGTTTTAATGAGAGGCTGCTCATCGGGGCTACAAACATCCCGATGGAGAAGGTGGTCGAAACGGTTCATGAACTGGACGGCCTGGCCATTGCAGCCCATATTGACAGGCCGAGTTTCAGTGTTATTTCCCAGCTGGGCTTCGTACCCGAACATGTACCCTTTGATGCCCTGGAGATATCCGCACGACTTGGCATAGCCGAGGCGCGCAGAAAATTTCCTGAGCTGAACCAGTACCCGTTCATCACCTCATCCGATGCCCATTTCATTAAGGATATCTCTGCGGCGTCAACGAAGATGTGTCTGGAAGAGGCGAGCTTATCAGAGATCAGGATGGCGTTCAGGAACGAAAACGGACGATATATCGTGGAGTAAGAATATGATCGAACTGGCATTGCACATCCTTGACATAGCAGAGAATTCATCACGGGCAGATGCCACCCTCATCGAGATCACCCTTGTCGAAGACATGGTCAACGATATCCTCTCCCTTGAGATCAAGGATAACGGGAAAGGCATGGACGAGGATACCATAGAGAAGGCCATGGACCCGTTTTATACCACGAAGAAGGTGCGCAGGGTGGGCCTGGGTCTTCCCATGCTCAAACAGGCCGCCATCACGGCTGGAGGCAGGTTCTCCATCGAGTCACACGTGGGAAAGGGCACCCGGGTCTTTGCACAGTTTCAGCATTCTCACATTGACAGGCAGCCCATCGGTGATATTCCGGGGTGCCTCGTTGCCCTCATTATTGGAAATCCTGACATTGATATCCTGTACACTCACACCAAAAACGACAGAGCATATACACTGGATACGTCCGAGATACGATCAGCCCTTGATGGTGTTCCTTTGAACCATAGGGAAGTATTGAATGTCATAAAAG
>Ga0116163_1002571_pt1 | contig 10535 bp, 9 predicted proteins | sample AD_UKC107_MetaG_FD_89889 | JGI IMG/M metagenome (GOLD analysis project Ga0116163, IMG submission 89889) | Active sludge microbial communities of municipal wastewater-treating anaerobic digesters from Hong Kong - AD_UKC107_MetaG | ecosystem: Engineered > Bioreactor > Anaerobic > Digestate | place...
CGCGCTTGAAGGTGCCGGCCACGAAGCCACCGAGGTCGCTGACCACCCCGCCCCCAGGCACACGAGCAACGCCTGCCGGTCGGCGCCCCGTTCCAGCAGGTGCCGCCAGATGTCCGAGCAGACGCGGATGTCCTTGCTGGCCTCGCCGGGCGGCACCTCGATCAGTTCCGCCTCGCGCAGCGCGGGCACATGCCGCAGCAGCTCCGGCAGGCAATGGCGCAGGGTGTTGCTGTCGCCCAGCACCAGGTGAAGCACATCACCGTCGATGCCGTCCAGGCGCTGCTGGAGCGCGGCGAGCGACCCCGGCCCCAGGTAGACCGGGTGGCCGTTGGCCCATACCTCGCGTACCTCGGTCCGTGCAGCGCTCAAAGGATGTGGGGGTAGGTGGGCATGCCCGCATCGGGCTCCTTCAAAGCAACGAAACTCCCGGGCACGACGCAACGCCGGACGGAGCAAGCAGCGACCTCAAGTCCGACCCACGAAAGATCCGCGATCCGCTTTGCCTCCTTTCTGTCGGATCGGTAACTTCGAATGGCTGAGGTCCGATGGCATGATCCACGAACGCTTCTTCATGCCAAAAGGCGGCATGTTCATTTCGCACACCACCATGGCTGGAACACATCCTTACACACCATGAACAGGTTCCCATTCACCCTTCTGTTCAGCGTGCTTGCGCTCGCTGGCTGGTCCCAATCACGGAACGTATGGTGGGCCTGGGGAAGGGATAGCATGAACGTGCCTGTCTGGCTGCATCATTCGAACAACGTCCCACCCGCGTTCGTACCTGCAGCGTTCAACTACGTGAGCGACTTCAAGAATTGCGCGATCGGCTCGTTGGCGGACACGGATGGCGTTCTTCAATTGAGCACCGGCAATGCCGGGGTCCTTCGGAACAGTTCGGGTGTTCAAGTAGCCGGAGCTGGTTGGCCGTTGGCGACAACACGAGCCGTCGGATTGGTACTTCCCGTGCATGGCACTTCCAAGGTCTCTGCCTTCCAGACCGCTTCCGTTACCACCGGGGCCGCCCCAATGGTCCTGGCCGCGTGGGAAGTGGACCTACTAGGCAACAATGGTGCAGGTTCACTGAGCCAACCCGGCCCGTTGGTGCTGGCCGATTCGCTCAGGCCGCACATCGCCGCCACGTTGGTCCCGCAAAGCCTGGATTACTGGGTGATCGTGGCCGACCATTTGCTGCGCCGGATACTTGCTTTCCGAACGGGTCCAGGGGGTACCGATACGATCCCGGTCGTCAGTGCTACAGGTGTGTTGGAGAGCACCCTTGGGTACTCGGACAACATGGTGCTCAACGCCCAAGGAACCATGATCGCCACGCGATCCTTGGACACGGACAGGATCTACCTGTTCAGCTTCGACCCGATCGATGGCACGGCCTCGCTGTTCGCAGAGTTCGTGGATGAGTTCGGAGCAGGTGGGCTGGAATTCTCGCCGAATGGCCAGTTCCTTTACTCCATTCGTGTTCCCGCCTTCGACCAAGTGGAATATGTTCAGTGGGACCTTTCCAGCAACGACCCCCAAACGATCTACGATTCCGCGAACGTGGTGCATGTGGAACAGGTGCCAGGGGGCATGCTGGTGCCGTGGCCGCGCCTGGGGCCGGATGGGTGCATCCATGTTCCGGTCGCCTTCGAGCATCACTATACCTCCATTCTGATGCCGGACCTGGCGGGGCCTGCCTGTCAGGTGGTATCTGCCTACATCGACCTGCCTGGCTCTTGGATGGACGGACGCACCACCAACCAATGCAAGCGCTACCACGACAGCGAACTGGACCTGAGCGTGGCCGACCGCGGGCCGGTGCCCGTGGAGCTTGACCTGTGGCCCAACCCCACCAGCGGCCTGCTGAACCTGCCGGCGGAACCCGCCTGGGTGCGGGCCCAGGTGTACGACCTGCGCGGAAGGTCCGTGCTGGACCGCACCGGCAGGCAAGCGATCTTGGACGTGGCCGCCCTGGCGCCAGGGGCCTACACGCTTATGCTGCGCGATCCGCTGGGCCGTGCCGTGGCGCGCGGGACCTTTGTGCGGGAGTAGCCGGACGGATGGACCTGCAGGTCTGTGCGGGCTCGGGTGGCCCGACTAAATTCGCTGCCCGTCCGGAGACGCATGCGATCGACCTTCGGCCTCCCGAACGACCCTTGGTCACCTTGCGTTCAGCGGACACCCAAGCCCCACCCGTGCTCCCCGACCTGAGCGACACACGCATCGCCTTCGCCGACAAGAGCGACGCCGACCTGCAGCGTGCCTACTGGCTGTTCCGCGTGGTGGGCAACGGCACGCTCTCGGCCGTCGGGGAGGCGCTCTCGCGCTTCGCCCTGTGGCTGCACCTGCCGGTGAAGGGGCTGATCAAGGCCACCATCTTCAAGCAGTTCTGCGGCGGCGAGACCATCGCCGAAAGCCTGCGCACCGCCGAAACTCGCGAAGAGCGGCATCGGCACCATCCTGGACCACAGCGTGGAGGGGCAGGACGACGAGAAGGCGCTCGACGACACCGTGACCGAGGTGCTCAAGACCATCCGCACGGCGAAGGAGCGCGGCGACATCCCCTACTGCGTGTTCAAGCCCACGGGCATCAGCCGCACGCAATTGCTGGCCGATGTTTCCGCCGGGAAGCAGCTGGGGCCGAAGGAACAGGCCGAATGGGACCGCGTGCAGGCCCGGATGGAGACCCTCTGCCAGGCCGCGCACGACGCGGACATCCCCCTGCTGGTGGACGCCGAGGAGAGCTGGATCCAACCCGCCATCGACGACCTGGTGGAGCGCATGATGGCCCGCTTCAACACGAACAAGGCGCTGGTCTTCCACACCGTGCAGCTGTACCGGCACGACCGCCTCGCCTACCTGAAGGCCTGCCACCAGCGGGCGGTGGAGGGCGGTCACCACATCGGCATGAAGCTGGTGCGCGGGGCCTACATGGAGAAGGAGCGCGACCGTGCCGAGGAGAAGGGCTACCCCAGCCCCATCCATGCGGACAAGGCCGCCGTGGACCGGGACTACGATGCCGCCCTCACCTACTGCGTGGAGCACCTGGACCGCGTGGCCGTGATGGCCGGCACGCACAACGAGGCCAGCAGCCTGCACCTGGCGAAGCTGCTGGAGGAACGCGGCATCGCGCACAACGACCCCCGGGTGTGCTTCGCGCAGCTGCTGGGCATGAGCGACCACATCAGCTACAACCTGGCGCATGCCGGCTTCCGCGTGGCCAAGTACGTGCCCTACGGTCCGGTGCGGAAGGTGCTGCCCTACCTGATCCGCCGCGCGGACGAGAACACCGCCGTGGCCGGGCAGACCGGCCGGGAGCTGCGGCTGATCATGGCCGAGCGCGAACGCCGCCGGCGCGGGTGACCGACTTCCGGAAGGGACCGCTACCTTCTGCGGCGATGCCTGCCGAATTCCTCGTCGATCGCCCGCAGCCCGCCGACCTGCTCCAGAAGCACTTCGGGTACCGGGACTTCCGCCCCCTACAGCAGGAGGTGATCGACCACGTGCTGGCCGGCCGCGATGCCGTGGTGCTGATGCCCACCGGCGGCGGCAAGAGCCTCTGCTACCAGGTGCCCGCGTTGGCGCTCGACGGCCTCACGCTGGTGATCTCGCCCCTGATCGCACTGATGAAGGACCAGGTGCAGGCGTTGCAGGCCAACGGCATCGCCGCCGCGTACCTGAACAGCAGCCTTTCGCCGGAGGAGGAACGCGCCGTGAAGCGGCAGCTCGCCGACGGAAGCCTGAAGCTGCTGTACGTCTCGCCCGAGACCGTGCTGGGCCCCTCGTTCTTCCACACGCTGCCGCACCTGCCGCTGTCGCTGATCGCCATCGACGAGGCGCACTGCGTGAGCAGCTGGGGGCACCACTTCCGCCCGGAGTACGGGCAGCTGCACCTGCTGAAGGAGCAGTTCCCCGAGGTGCCCGTGATCGCCCTCACCGCCACGGCGGACAAGGCGGTGCGCCACGACATCGGCAGGCTGCTGGGGCTGCGGGAGCCGCGGATGTTCATCGCCAGCTTCGACCGGCCCAACCTGTCGCTGGCCGTGCTGCCCGGGCAGAAGCGCTGGGAGCAGCTGCGCAGGATCGCACTGCGCCACATGGGGGCCTGCGGCATCATCTACTGCGGCAGCCGCAAGAGCACCGAGGAGCTGGCCGGCAAGCTGCGGGACGTGGGCGTGAACGCCGCGCACTACCACGCCGGCATGGAGGCCGCGGACCGGTCGCGCACGCAGGACGACTTCATCCAGGGCAAGGTGCACGTGGTGTGCGCCACCATCGCCTTCGGCATGGGCATCGACAAGGGCGATGTGCGCTACGTGGTGCACTACAACATGCCCGGCACGCTGGAGGGCTACTACCAGGAGATCGGCCGCGCGGGCCGGGATGGCGCACCCGCCGAGACCATCCTCTTCTACAGCTTCCGCGACGTGCAGACGCAGCTCGGTTTCATCGAGGAGATCGACAACGTGGTGTACCGCGACGTGCAGCGGGCCAAGCTGCAGCGCATGCAGGAGTACGCGGAAAGCCCGATCTGCCGGCGGCGCGTGCTGCTGAGCTACTTCGGCGAGGACCTGGCCGAGGACTGCGGCAACTGCGACGTGTGCAAGGACCCGCCCTCGTGGTCGGACGGCACCGTGGCCGCGCAGATGGCGCTGAGCGCGGTGTACCGGGCGAAGCAGCGCATCGGCGTAAGCACCCTGATCGACGTGCTGAAGGGCACGCGCAGCGCCCCGGTGACCGAGGCCGGGCTGGACGCGCTGAAGACCTTCGGCGCGGGACGGGCCACCTCCGCCTTCGCGTGGCAGCTCTTCCTGCAGCAGTTCGTACAGCAGGGCCTGCTGGAGATCGACTACACGGACCACTACCACCTGAAGCTGACCAAGGCCGCGCAGGAGGTGCTCTTCGAGGGAAGGACCGTGCGGCTGGTCTCTCCGGAAACGATCAAGGAGCGGCAGGCCCAGCTGAAGCAGGCCCCGGCGGCCCCGAAGCCTGCCGCAGCGGTGGGTGCCGCGCGCCAAGGCCTGTTCGATGTGCTGCGCGAACTGCGCCGCACCCTGGCCGCCGAGATCAACAAGCCGGCCTACGTGGTGTTCAGCGATGCCACCCTCACCGACATGGCCGCCCGCATGCCGCTGAGCGAAGGGGAGTTCCTGGACGTGCACGGCGTGGGCGAGCACAAGGCGAAGCGCTACGCGAAACCCTTCCTGGCCGCCATCCAGCGCTGGGTGGCCGAACAGGGCGCGCGATGATCGCCTACGACCCGCGCACCTGGCTCCGGCCCGTGGTCCAGTTCCACCGGGCCGACACCTTCCGTAAGCTGCTGCCCCTGCTGCTGGTGGTGGGCCTCTACACCTGGGGCATCGGGTACCTGGAGCTCCGGTACCTGAAGCTCACGGAGGAAAGCTTCGTCAGCAACATCACCGTCATGCACAGCATCCTGGGCTTCGCGCTCAGCCTGCTGCTGGTCTTCCGCACGAACACCGCCTACGACCGCTGGTGGGAAGGGCGCAAGCTGTGGGGGCAACTGGTGAACGTGAGCCGCAACCTGGCCGTGCGGGTGAGCGCCTACCTGCCGGAGGATGGTGCCACGCGGGACTTCTACGCCCGGTGCATCGCCATCTTCGCCCATGAGATGCGGCTGCACCTGCAGGACCAGCGCACGGCCTTCGAGCTGGTGGACGATGACCATCCCGAGCTTCGGGACATGCGACCCGACGGGCATGTGCCGGCGCAGGTGGTGAAGCTCATGCAACAACGGCTGCAGCGGCTGCGCCGTGACCAGCACATCGATGGCGACCAGTTGATCGTCCTCAACACGGACCTCACCTGTTTCCTGGACATCTGCGGGGCGTGCGAGCGGATCAAGAACACGCCCATTCCCTACACCTACAGCGCCTTCATCAAGAAGTTCATCGTGGTGTACGTGCTCACCCTCCCGATGGGCTTCGTGTTCAGCCTGAACTACTGGGCCATTCCCGTGGTGATGTTCATCTTCTACGTGCTGGCCAGTCTGGAACTGATCGCCGAGGAGATCGAGGAGCCGTTCGGGACGGATGAGAACGACCTGCCGCAGGAGAAGCTCGCGGCCATGATCCGCACGAACGTGGCCGACATCCTGGCCTAGGTCCGTTCAGCGGTCACGCAGCTCCCAGAGCGTCGCGGTCGAATCCGACCGGGGATCAGCGAGCACGGCGATGGTCATGGCCAGCGGCCTTCCCTTCACCTCGGCGGTCACTGCGTAGTAGAGGCTGTCGTTGCTGCGGCGGGTGTCCTTCAACGTGACCCCGGCCTCGGGCATGGCAGCGCGCAGGTCGGCCAGCGTGGTGTTCCAGGCGCGGAGGGTGCTGTCGGCTTGCGGCGTCGCCTTCAGCAGGGTGTTCTCCAACCTCAGCTTGATCCGCTCCTTGGGCGTCCACGCCATGTTCGTGAGCCGATCGCCCATGAAGAACCACGCGAGCAGCCCGCCGATCACCAGACCGACCAGGTAGAGCTGCAGGCGGCGTTGGAAGTCCATGGGGTGGAATGTGGAAATGTGGAAATGAGGAAATGTGGGAATGCGGGAATGGCCTGCCTCAGAAGGCGGCGAGGAGGATGTCCAGGTCCTTGTAGGGGAGCTTGAAGGCCTCGGAGAGGATCTGGCTGGTGAGGGCGCCGTTGTACAGGTACACGCCGTGCCGCACGCCCAGGTCCTTCTTGATGATCTCCTCGAAGCCACCGCCTTCGCCCATGCTCAGCAGCAGCGGCCCGAAGATGTTGCTCAGCGCGAGCGATGCGGTGCGGGGCACGCGGCTGGCGATGTTGGGCACGCAGTAATGGATCACGCCGTACTTCTTGTACACGGGGTCGGTGTGGGTGGTCACCTCGCTGGTCTCGAAGGTGCCGCCGCGGTCGATGCTCACGTCCACGATCACCGAGCCGGCCTTCATCTCGCGCACCATCTCCTCGGTCACCACCATCGGTGTGCGGCCATGCTCGGGGCGCAGGGCACCGATGGCCACATCGGCACGCTTCAGGGCGGACTTGATCTCGTTGGGCTGCACCACCGAGGTGTAGAGCCGCTGGCCCAGGTCGTTCTGCAGGCGGCGCAGGCGGTAGATGCTGGTGTCGAACACCTTCACGCTGGCGCCCAGGCCCAGTGCGGCGCGGGTGGCGAACTCGCCCACGGTACCGGCACCGATCACCACCACCTCGGTGGGGGCCACACCGGAGATGCCGCCCAGCATCAGGCCGGGACCACCCTTCTCGGAACTGAGCTGCTCGGAGGCGATCAGGATGGCGGTGTTCCCCGCGATCTCGCCCATGGCCCGGATGATCGGGTAGATGCCCTCGCGGTCCTTGATGAAGTCCCACGCCACGGCGGTGATCTTCTTCTCCATCATGCGCCGCAGGGTGTCCTTGGGCTGCACGTTGAGCTGCAGGGCGGAGAAGAGGATCTGCTTGGGCCGCAGCATCTCGATCTCGCGGTGGCTGGGCGGCGCCACCTTCAGGATCAGGTCGGCCTTGTACACCTGGTCGGCGCTGTCCACCACCATGGCACCCGCCTCGCTGAAGTCGCTGTCCTGGTAGTGCACCGCCTCCCCGGCGCCGCGTTCGATGACCACCTCGTGTCCCCGGCCCACCAGCACGGCCACGGCCTGCGGGGTCAACGGTACGCGGTGTTCCTGGAAGGACAGTTCCTTCGGGATGCCGATGAAGAGGCTCCGCTTGCGGCGGCCCACCTCCACCATGGCCTCCTGCGGCAGCAGGGACGATTCCCTGGCCAGCTGCTTCATCAGGTCGCTTTCCGCGCTCATGGGATCACATGGATGGTGCGTGCACCGCCTTCGCCCACTTCGATGCGCACCTTCACGGTGTCGGCGGGCAGGCGGCGTTGGGCCAGTTCGGGCCACTCCACGAAGCAGTAGTTCCCGCTGTCCAGGTATTCCTCGAACCCGATGCCCTCCAGCTCCGAGGCGGCACGCAGGCGGAACAGGTCGAAGTGGTAGACCGGATCGCCGTCCGCCGTGCGGTACTCGTTCACGATGGCGAAGCTGGGACTGCTGGTGCCGCCCTCCACCCCGAGGGCGTTACAGAGGGCCTTGATCAGGGTGGTCTTGCCGGCACCCAGCTCGCCGCTGAAGGCGAACACCCGGCGGCCCCGGCAGGCATGGAGCAGGGCCTGCGCCAGGTCGGCGGCATCCTGCGGTCGTTGGAGCTGCAGCACCGTGCTCACGGCATCAACGGGGTTTCAGCACCGCCACCGGCACCAGCATCTCCTCCATCGAGATGCCGCCATGCTGGAACGTGTGCCGGTAGAAGTTCACGAAGTGGTTGTAGTTGTTCGGGTACACGAAGTACTGGTCCTTCTTGGCGAAGATGTACGTCGTGCTCACGTTGGCCTTCGGCAGGAAGGCGTCGGCCGGGTCCTTCACGGCCAGCACGTCCTTCGCCTCGAAGGTGAGGTTGCGGCCGTGCTTGTAACGCAGGTTGGAGTTGGTGTTGCGGTCGCCCACCACCTTGCTCGGTTCGGTGACGCGGATGGTGCCGTGGTCGGTGGTGATCACCACCCGCCCTCCGCGTTCGGCGATGCCCTTCAGGATGTCGAACAGGGGCGAATGCTCGAACCAGCTCTTCGTCAGGCTGCGGTAGGCGGCATCGTCCTCGGCCAGCTCCCGGATCACTTCCATGTCCGTTCGTGCGTGGCTCAGCATGTCCACGAAGTTGTAGACGATCACGTTCAGCGCGTTGCCGGAGAGGTCGTCCAGCCGCTCGGAAAGCTTCCGGCCGGCGTTGAGGTTGGTGATCTTGTGGTAGCTGGCCTTCACCTTCTTGCCCAGCCGCTGCAGCTGCCCCAGCAGGAACTCCTCCTCGTGGGCGTTCTTGCTGCCCTCCTCGTCCTCGGAGATCCACTTGCCCGGGAAACGCTTTTCGATCTCGCTGGGCAGCATGCCGGCGAAGATGGCGTTGCGCGCGTACTGCGTGGCGGTGGGCAGGATGCTGTAGAACAGGCCCTGCTCCTCCACCCGGAAGTACTGCCCGAGGATGGGCTCCAGCGTGCGCCACTGGTCCAGCCGCAGGTTGTCGATCAGCACCAGATACAGCGGCGCACCGTCCTCCCTGATCAGCGGGGCCACCTTCTCGCGGAACAGCAGGTGGCTCTGCAGCGGGATGTCGTCGCCCCGCCCGTTCACCCAGTCCACGTAGTGCTCGGCCACGAAGCGGCTGAACAGGTCGTTGGCCTCGTTCCATTGGGCGCGCAGGATCTCCGCCATGCCCTGGTCCTCGGAGCCGCTCAGCTGCAGTTCCCACTTCACCAGCTCGTCGTAGAGCTGCATCCAGTCGCCGCTGTTCAGCCGGTCGCCCAGGCGCATGCCCAGCTGGCGGAACTCGCGCTGGTAGCTGCTGGTGGTCTTCTCGCTCACCAGCCGCCGCGTCTCCAGGTTCTTCTTCAGGGAGAGCAGGATCTGGTTCGGGTTCACCGGCTTGATCAGGTAGTCGCTGATCTTGCCCCCGATGGCCTCCTCCATGATGTGCTCCTCCTCGCTCTTGGTGATCATGACCACCGGCACCATGGGGTGGGCGTCCTTGATCCGCTCGAGGGTCTCCAGGCCGCTGAGGCCCGGCATGTTCTCATCGAGGAAGATGATGTCGTAGTCCTGTTTGGCGGCCTGCTCCACGGCATCGAGGCCGTTGTTCACGGTGTCCACGGCATAGCCCTTCTCTTCGAGGAAGAGCACGTGGGGGCGAAGCAGGTCGATCTCGTCGTCGGCCCAGAGGATGTTCACGCTCATGCGATGGCCGCCCCGGGCGGGGCGGCGGCTTCGTTTCGTTCAGCTCAAGCGCCGGAGCGGGCCACGGGGCCGTTGCCGGTCGCTACCTTTCGGCCCGTGAATTTAGGGCTTTGCCCCGGCCCGGAAGCCATCGCCGTGCGCCCCAAGATCCTGAACGACCCCATCTACGGCTTCATCACCGTGCCCCACCCGGTGGTGCAGCGGCTGATCGACCACCGCTGGTTCCAGCGGCTGCGGCACATCAAGCAGCTCAGCCTCTCGCACCTGGTGTACCCGGGCGCGCTGCACACGCGCTTCCACCACGCGCTGGGCGCCATGCACCTGATGGGGCAGGCCATCGCCGTGCTGCGGGCCAAGGGGCACACCTTCACCGAGGAGGAGGAACTGGGCGCCCACATCGCCATCCTGCTGCACGACATCGGACACGGGCCCTTCAGCCACACCCTGGAGCACAGCCTGGTGGAGGGCACCGGCCACGAGGAGATCAGCGCCCTGGTGATGGACGCCCTGAACGAGGAGTTCGACGGGGCGCTGGACATGGGCATCCGCATCTTCCGCGACCTCCACCCCCGCCGCGCCCTGCACCAATTGGTGAGCAGCCAGCTGGACGTGGACCGGATGGACTACCTGAACCGCGACAGCTTCTACACGGGCGTGAGCGAGGGCGTGATCGGCGGCGACCGCATCATCAAGATGCTGGAGGTGGTGGACGACCGCCTGGTGGTGGAGGAGAAGGCCATCTACAGCATCGAGAAGTTCATCGTGGCC
>Ga0116163_1002584_pt1 | contig 10502 bp, 6 predicted proteins | sample AD_UKC107_MetaG_FD_89889 | JGI IMG/M metagenome (GOLD analysis project Ga0116163, IMG submission 89889) | Active sludge microbial communities of municipal wastewater-treating anaerobic digesters from Hong Kong - AD_UKC107_MetaG | ecosystem: Engineered > Bioreactor > Anaerobic > Digestate | place...
GAGCGACGGTGAGAGGTGGGCCGAAGACGGCCCCTACATCCTCTTCTGGGCGGCAGCCGCCACCGAAAGTGAAGCCGTCACCCCGGCCGCCGAGGAACCAGCCGCAGAAGCCGAGAGCAGCAGTAAGGTCGTCGAGACGAAGACCGGTAACGGGATGCTCTTCGTTGAGTCCACTACCGTGATCGGACGGGGCGACGTCTCCATCAAGAGCGAGGTTCGAGAGGATAACGCCCGGTACAAGGAGGAGCTGGACGGTTACGGGTCGATAGAGATGCAGTCCGAGAAGGTCATAAACAAAGGAAACCCCGTCATCAACATCTCCGACAGTCGGCTTCTCGTCTTCGACCAGGGGTACCTCAAAGGGTTCAAGGTGATGCAGTCCCCGGCTTTCAACAGCGGCATGGGCGCCAGCGTCACAGAACAGTTCAGCGCCACGACCCTGGAGAAGAGCGAGTCGGGGACGATATCGTCAGCCAACCAGTCTGAGCACAGCCTCCTCTTCAACACCCAACAGTCCTTTGAGGGGTTATGGGGAACCACGACCGAGTACTCGAACTTCAACAAGAAGATAAAGGCAAAACAGCAGCTCAACGGGACTTTTGAGACCCAGAAGAAGATCACCTTCGAGGACTAGGAGACTTTGTAGCCGTTTGGACTCGAGGTTCGATTTTAAAAGATGAACTCCTATGTTACCTGGAGACTCCGGGAGGATTATTAATCAGAACGGTAACTAGATTTTAATATAGAAGCCGATGGACCAGCCCCGGGATTGGGATATGCGACGCGGCATGTTGCCAGAACGTTCCTCGGGCGATGATCAGGGTCCATTTGGCACATCGGCCAAAGCTGGGTTATGTAGCTGAGATCTTCTGCCGATGAACCAAAATATTATTTCGATATGGAGGTGTGATATTAAATGAGCGAAGAATCTTCGATGGGGCAGATAAGCCAAGAGACAGACGACCTGGAGATCCTGCGGGAATATAAGGGATGGTTCTTCGGGCTGGGCATAGCCCTGATCATCCTGGGCATCGCAGCCATCAGCTTGCCCATGTTTGCGGCCTTCGCCATCGACGTGGTCGTGGGCGCGATTCTGATAGTCGGCGGAGTGGTTCACGTCGGCCACGCTTTTATGTCTCGAAAGTGGAAGGGATCTCTTCTGGGACTACTGGTGGGTGCACTCTATCTCGTCGCCGGAGTCATAATGCTGGCCCACCCGCTAGAAGGCGTGCTCACCCTGACGCTATTGCTGGCGGCGTTCTTCATAGTCGACGGCCTCTTCAATATCGGCTTGGCGCTCAAACTGAAACCGATATACGGCTGGTTTTGGCCGCTGATGAACGGCATACTGTCCTTAGTTCTTGCCGGTCTGATCTGGTCCGAATGGCCCAGCTCTGCGGCATGGGCGATTGGCCTTCTGGTCGGGATCGACATAATATTCAGCGGCGTTATAATGGCGGGCTTCGCATTGAAAGCGCCAGATCTCTGACCAAAGAGCTGCCCCCCTGCCGAGAGAATAAGGGGCTTAACAGCGATAGGAGGGGAAAGGGACCTCAAAGCTGTGAGTTTCGAATTAAAATTGGCCTGATGATCAGGGCCTTCCGGCCCTGATGGCCCCTTTCCAGATCTCGTCTGCCCTGTCCACCACCGCCACGATCTGGTCGTGAATTTCGAGACGGTGCTTGATATCTCCAGCTTTGAGGCCGCAGTCTACAGAGAGCCTCATAGTCTCCCGGCTCTCGGCCCGGAGGTCTTCGGATTCCTGCCACATCTCCTCGGCGGCAGAGGAGTCCGTCGGTCGGAGGTCGATCGATCTGCTCCGAAGATCGTCAGACCTCCTCAGAAGCTCCGTCGCCTCCTTTTTGAGCCGTTCCGATTCATTCTGGAGCCTCTTCATATCCTCTTCCATCTCCTCGAAGCTCTTCTCCACGAACTCCTCGTCTATGCCGAACACGAATCCGAACCTCCTAAATCATATCCAAAAATATCTCGTGGAACCTGAGGTCTTCGGTAAGCTCAGGGTGGAAGGCGAGCCCCATCAGGTTATCCTGCTTCGCGGCCACCGCCATATCCTCGATCTTGGCCAGGACTTCGACGTTGGAGTTCCAGCCCACTATCGCCGGTGCCCTGATGAAGACGGCGCGGTAAGGCGAACTGAACCCCTCGACATCCAGATCAGCCTCGAAGGAGTCCTTCTGGGACCCGAAGGCGTTCCTGGTCACCCTAACGTCCAGAAGGCCGAGAGGAAGAAACCTCGTCTCCTCGACGACCTCCTTGGATATGATGATGAGGCCTGCACAGGTGGCCATCAGAGGGACGCCTGAGGTTGCTGCAGCTCGAATCTCGTCGCCGACGCCGGTCCGGGCGAGATGCCCTGCGATGGTGGTGCTCTCCCCGCCAGGGAGGACTATGCCGTCGCAGTCGGGGACGATCCCAGCTCTTCGGACTTCCACCACCGATCCCTCGCCTCCCAGGGCCCGCTCCATCGCCGTCACGTGCTCAGAGACGTCTCCCTGGAAGGCAACGACACCTATCCTCGAACTTACCAACCCCTGGTCTGAAGGATCTCGCCCTCCTGGAGGGTCCCGGCATCTATCCCCTTCATGGGGTCACCGAGGCCCGTGGAGATCTCGACGAGCTTTTCGGGGTTATCGTAGTTGTTGACCGCTTCCACGATCGCCGAGGCCATCAGCTCGGGATTCTGGGATTTGAATATCCCGGAACCTACGAAGATCCCGTCCGCCCCCATCTGCATCATCAGCGACGCGTCGGCGGGGGTGGCGATCCCTCCGGCGGCGAAGTTCACCACCGGCAGCCTCTGCATATCCCTGCACTCGACGACCAGCTCATAGTCCGCCTCGATCTCTCGGGCGACCTTCATCATCTCTTCGTCGTTCATGCCCTTGAGGCTCCTGATCTGACCCATGATCATCCTCATGTGGCGGACCGCCTCCCGGACGTCGCCGGTCCCGGCCTCGCCCTTGGTCCTGATCATGGCGGCCCCCTCCTTCGTCCTTCGGAGGGCCTCCCCAAGGTTTCTTGCGCCGCAGACGAAGGGGACTGTGAACTTGGCCTTATCGACGTGGAACTCGTCGGCGGGGGTCAAGACCTCCGACTCGTCGATCATGTCGACCCCGATCGTCTCCAGGATCTGAGCCTCCGCGAAATGGCCGATCCTCACCTTGGCCATCACCGGTATCGTCACCGAGTCGATTATCTCCATGATGATCTTCGGGTCGGCCATCCTGGCGACCCCGCCCATCTTCCTTATGTCGGCCGGCACCGCTTGGAGGGCCATCACCGCCACGGCCCCCGCCTCTTCTGCGATCACAGCCTGCTCAGAGGTGGTGACGTCCATGATGACGCCCCCCTTCTGCATCTTAGCAAAGCCGCGTTTGAGCAGCTCCGTGCCGAAACGTAGTTCTTCCAGTTGCATGATTGTCAGATGCCCCGATCTTTTTTAAGCCGCCTACAAGTGAGGGCCGAATAAATAAACTTTGCTCCCAACCCGGCTTTGCACGTAAACCCAGTTCTGCACGTAAAGTCGTAGACTTGCACGTAAAGTCCTAAATCAGAATTAAACGGTTAATTCTAGTAACAAAATATTAGAGAATTTTACGCCAATCCTCTAAAATTCCCCCAAGTATATCATCATAAACGAAGTCTGGAGGAACACTGGGAATTAATAGATTCTTTAATCTATCACCCTTCGGTTTCCTTCCATAAGAATATCGGAATCTGTTTGCAGTTATACACAAAGAATAATATAATTTTTCGTTTATGTTCATGTCTTTTTTAGGGATTAACACAGTAACATCACTATTTGGAATGAATTCGAATGATGATACGTAAGAATATGTGTGACTTCCTTGACCATTCGTTGATACATACATAGTATTTTCATCAAAAATATATTTGTTATCTACGGTCCGTTTATCAACATAGCCTGAAACAGATCCGAGGTATGTTTGAGACGGTCTTATGTATCTTATGAAATTCTCATCTACTGGGTTTTCCTTTAAGTCTACTTGGTTGGACGATATTCCATGTTTTAAATAAAATATAGTATCTAACGTTACGAGTTTAGAGTCATGTACCACTTCCTTTTTGGGGATTTGTTTTTCAAATTCAAGTAATTCGTTATAGAACCTAAATGCAAGATACTTTTGAGCACTTTTCCTGATCAGGTCCGGCGTTATAACAGAATAATCTGTCCCAAGATATGCCTCAGCACACCATTCATCTTCGGCACTCACGTCTTTCATAACACACTCATAAGGATGTTCCTCTCTATTATTATATGAATTAATCCATTTTGATTTCACAGTATTCCATCTGTTATATATGTCAATTCTTCCTCTATTCTTAACTATTGTAAATCCGTCATCTCTCCAATATCCAAACCACACCTTTTTACCTTTTGGATGGGGTACATGTGCCGTGATTACAATAGTTGCTGTCACCATGTTGATTTTGGAGTTGTGAAACAAATCCTCAGGCATTGACATTACAGCTTCTATGGTATGATTCTGAAAGAGCCTTCTTTTTAATTCCAGTTGAGTACTTGTTTGTCCGATCATACAGCTCATTGGTATAATCGCGACACATTTTCCGTTCTGCTTTAGAAATTGCAGATTATTTAACACAAATTCTAACTCTTCCGTGTCGCTTTTCCTTGTTTTATATGGTGGATTTAATAATCCAATAGTTGGATTAAATTCATCTTTTATCTCGGTTAATTGAAAACAGTCGCCTTGAAAAATATTACTTTTTCCGTCGCCGTGTATAATCATATTAGAAACTGCTAACGCATAGATATCGTCTTGAAATTCGATCCCGATTATTTGGTTACTTCTGATATTATTTCTTTTAATGTCGTTGTCTTTAGCTAATTGAAGCATTTTTTGGAGACCACTGATTAAAAATCCTCCTGTACCGCAACAGGTATCTATAATTATACTATCTTTATTTACCCCTGCCAAGTCACAGAAAAGGTCTGTGATATGTGGCGGTGTTAGTACAATGCCCAACCCCTTGTCGTTATTCGCATACCGTAGAAATTCTATATAAAACTGTCCTATGGTATCAAAGTATTGGTGATTTTTTATAAACGAGTTAATTTTTTCATCTATTTCAGATATTAAATCTTCCAAGAATTCCTTTTCGTTGGATAGAGTTGCGTGCGTCTCGATAAATGAATACGCTTGCCTCAAATTCGCTATATTTGTCTCTGGAATACTCCCATTAGATAATTCGTTCACGACTGTTTCAACTAAGTTGTGGGCAAGTTGTTTAGCTGTTCTATGGCCTTTGAAACCACTCTGAAATGCTGGGTTCTGTAAAGCTATAAGTATACTACTGATTAATAAGCTCCGTTGAGACTCTTTTACTTTTCTACCATGCAATGTTTCATTCATCTCTTGAGAATAATCTAATAGCATTTGATAATCCTGATGGAATTTCCTGGGGTCTTGTAGGTAGGTCTTATAATAATTATGAAAAGATAACAATTCGTTACCAAACGCGACAGAATATGACGCCTCGTTTTTCAGAAATAGATAATGCGAAATCTTGACATTGTTTTCTACTATACCACTAACGCCAATAGCAATTACATCATACTGATTCGATAGGTGAGAGGCATACAATAATGCTCCGTCCACTGCATATTCAGCGAATTTGTCATGATTATTACTTTCGTGTTTCTTTATATCTGCTTTACATTCTATAATTATAATTAAATTAGGATATTTTATTGATCGTATAATAAATTCTGGATAACCTGCACCGTTTCCTCTTTTTGATGCACTTTTGAGAAGCCTATTAATTCGTGGATTGTCGCTCTTTTGTTCTTCCACAATAGTTTCATCGTCGTCATAATAACCAAGTTTACGCAATGAATCTCTTACAATATTCTCGGTCTTTCTTTCAGTCATAGAATCCTCTATTTATTCCAGATCACTCTTCAGTGTCTACTGGCTCCATTAATATGATCTTTACCCTCTTATCGACCCATTCTCTTGGTACATATACTCTTCCAGAATTGCCACCTGCTTTCACAATTTTCTCAATTACTTGGTAAGCATCAAGAGAAATTCTCATCGGCTCAGTCATATGATACTCGTAAAGTGGAGTTATAGTATAAATACTTTGTGGTTATAAATCAATACATTGTAGTTTATATTAATCTACTAAGTAACTTTATATACTTGTAGTTACTATGTATCTATTATGGAACACAAAGACTCAAACCGCGAGGAGCGTGGTAGGGCAATCGCAGACCAGGGCGACCAGATCAAGAAAGTAGGAGAAAATTCCTATAAGGTCAAATCACAGTCAGGCAACCGAACCTACGAGGTCAAAAACACCATCAACGGGATGACATGCACATGCCCCGATTTCGTTTATCGCGGTGGAAAGTGCAAGCACATCATGGCAACGCGGTACTATCTTGAAGTTGAGAAGGACACGCCGAAAGGAACCGTTACCGAGAAGGTGCACCTAACTTATGCGCAAGCTTGGAATGCCTATAATGAAGCTCAGAAGGCAGAGGTTAAGCTGTTTGATGAGTTGTTGAAGGATCTGGTGAAGGCGATTCCCGAACCAGAACAAACCACAGGGAGACCTCGCTTATCACTCCAAGAGAACCTATTCTGTGCTATCCAGAAGGTATACTCTCAGCTTTCAAGCCGCCGTGCACATAGCCTGTTTCAGAGTGCCACAGGGAAAGGACAGATCAGCCGTGCCCCTCATTTCAATTCAACATCAGAACTCTTCAACAAGCCAGAGACAACTGAAGTTCTGCATAAGCTCGTCATGCTTTCGGCCCTACCTGTAGCTGGTATTGAAACTGATTTCTCAGTGGACTCCACGGGGTTCAGAACAACAACGTTCGGAGCATACTGTGATACGAAATACGGTAAGGGAAAAGAGCACCGATGGGTGAAAGCTCATCTTTGCGCCGGTGTGAAGACCAATATCGTGGCAGCCATATCGATAACTGATGAGAATGGTGGCGACTCCCCTGAGTTTGGACCCTTGGTAAGAAAGACTGCCGAAGGGTTCACTATCGATGAAGTGTCTGCTGACATGGCTTACTCATCAAGAAAGAACCTTGAAACCGTGGGTGATATCGGAGGTACCGCCTATATCCCCTACAGGAAGAATGCAACAGGCAAAGCTGGTGGTTCTCCCTTGTGGAAAAAGATGTACCATTTCTTCCAACTCAACCGCGACGAGTTCATGGATCATTATCACAAGCGAAGTAACATCGAGGCTACGAACGCTGCGATAAAGCGGAAGTTCGGTGAGACCCTCAAATCCAAGAACCAGGTTGCTCAGGTAAACGAACTGCTGGCAAAAATTGTAGCCTACAACCTCACCGTCGTCATCCACGAGATGTATGAGAACGGGATCAACCCTGAGTTCTTGCACGTAAAGTCTGAAGGCTGCACGTAAAGTAGGGTCAAAACGACCCTTTACGTGCAAAGCTTCCCAACCCCGTCAGCCGCCATCGGAGAAACAGTGTCAGGAGGGCCATAGCTCCCCGAAGGGAGGCTATGGCATCAGATCTCCGCCCTATTCCATGTAGATCTCGTACATGTAGATGTCCTTGTCCCCCTTCCGGTCGTCGACCCAGACGACCTTGCCGTCTCCGGTCCGGGGATCGGTCTGGTCGCCGGGACCCGTATAGATCTCCATCTCCTTGTGGTCCTCAAGTTTCATCGCCCTGATATCCCAGTCACCGTTCCTATCGTCCTGCCAGACCAGTATTCCGTCCCGGAGGTGGGGCATCGTCTGGTCCGACGGATCTTTTGTGAGCTGCTCGATCTTGCCGGTGGCGAGGTCGTAGGAGTAGAGATCCTCGTTGCCGTTCCGGTTGTCCTGCCAAACCACGATGCTCCCATCGGTGGTGGGGTGAGTCTGGTCACCGTCCCCGGAGTAGAGAGGTTTTCGGGTCTGGCCAGACCAGATGTAGATGTCCCAATCGCCGTCCTCGTCGGTTTGGTAGACGACCACCGACCCACCAGCGTCGGGGTTCTCACCCTTCGGCGGGATCGCCTCCATCGTCTCGGTGGTATAGAGGGGCTTCTTCTGGACGCGCCATCCGAACCCTGCTATCGGAAGGTCTCCCCAGGCCAGCATCTCCTCGCTTGTTGAGGGGCGCGAGGGGACGGTGATACCCCTCTGAATCTGGGTCCTGTTGACGGTCGGTATGTCCAGGGTTCTGATGGCCCAGGAGTCAAACTCCTCTTCGAGGTACATCCAGACCACGAGGTCATTTTCGATCTCCGGATACATGTCCATATCCGTACCTGCGGCGAGAGGCCACTCGACGTTCTCGATTAGGTTGTAGAGGTAGACGTCGGGGTTCTCCGTCCTGTTGTCCATCCAGACCACCCAGTCGCCGCTGACGTCGGGGCAGGTCTGGTCGCCGGAGGCCTGACAGATGACGCTGATCTGGTCGGAGCCCAGGTTCTGGTATCCGAACTTCCCGCTGGGAGAGATCAGCCAGGCTATCCTGGAATCGAAGTCCAGATCGACCTCCCCAGAACCTGAAGCCACCTCTTTGTCCTTCCAGGTGTTGGGATCGAAACTGTGGATCGACCAGCCCTCTTCAGTCGGCTCCTGGTAGACGATCCTCTTTCCGTAGACCTTCGGCTGGGTCTGCACGCCATCTCTTGAGTAGGCTCGGCCCCATTTCTTCTCCCAGAAATAGTAGTTGATGTCGCCGGTCGTCGAGTCCTCCCAGACGATTATGTCGCCGCTGACGTGGGGATTCTTCTGATCTCCCTCGCCTGTGAGCTTCGTCTCCTCGCCAGAGGCGAGGTCGAAGGCGTAGACGTCCCAGTCGCCGCCCCGGTTGTCCTGCCATACCAATAGGTCTCCACTGACGATCGGATACATCTGATCTCCAGCCTTGTGGGCTGGGCTCTTGACCGATCCGCCCTCCAGATCCTTGACCATCACATCCCAGTCACCAGAGGAGTCGTCCATCCAGGCGACTCGGCCTCCATAAACCGAGGGGTTTGTCTGGTCTCCCTTCCCTTCGGCGACGACCGTCTCGACGTCCGAGGAGAGGTCCAGGGCTCTTACGTCCCAGTCTCCGTTCCTGTTGTCGGACCAGACGAGAAGGTCACCCCCGACGTCAGGCTCTCTCTGGTCGCCTGGTGCCCGGACCAGAGGTCGCTCGAACCGGTTATAGAAGTCGAACCCGAAGAGGTCCCAGTCGCCGCCCCGGTTGTCGGACCAGACGATGAGGCTTCCGTTGGTGGCGAGGTCCGCCTTCTCCAAAAGGAAGATCGGATCGTCTTCGACTGATCTCGTCATGATCGCTGACGTGCCATGGCTGTAGTCCATCCAGACGAGCTGGTCGCCGCTCAGAAACTGTGATCCGCCAGCGACGTTCACGTAGAATGGGAATCCAATCCCGTCGTTCGGCTTCTGGTTCATCGGCCCTGTCACGGCAGGGATCTCCCGCTCCAGCTTCAGGTCGTAGAGGTATATGTCCTGGTCACCGTTCCGATCGTCCAGCCAGGCGACCCGGTATCCCGAGATGACGGGAAGGCCCTGGTAGCCGGTGTCGGTGGTGATCACCGTCTCCTCGCCTGTCTTCAGGTCTTTGGCCCTGATGTCCCAGTTATCATTCCGATCGTCCATCCAGACGATCACATCGCCATCGATCCAGGGCGCCTCCTGCTTTCCTGGGTCTGTCGTCACCTGAGTCTCGACACCGGTGGTCAGGTCGTAGACGAAGATGTCCCAGTTGCCCGCCCGGTTGTCCATCCAGGCCACAAGGTCTCCCCGGACCATGGGGGTGGCCTTCTTCGAAGAGGTTTTAGTGATCTGTTTCTCCGAGCCGGTGGCGACATCCCAAAGGTATATCTGGTCGTCGCCGGTCCGGTCGTCGATCCAGACCACCTTTCCGTCGCCCACCATCCCGTACATCTGGTCGGAGGTGTCGTCGGTCACCTTCGTCTCCTTCCTCGTCGAGAGGTCGTAGAGGTATAAGTCGAGGTTTCCACTTCTGTTGTCTGTATAAAGGACAAGGTTGCCGCTGATGCTGGGCCGGCTCTTATCGTCCTTCGAGTCGGTGATCGCAGCCTCCTGGTTGGTGGCGAGGTCCATCATGTAGACGTTGAAGCTCCCGGTCCGATCGTCGGTCCAGACGACCCGATCGCCATCAATCCAAGGGTTTGAGCAGTTGTAAGAGCCCGAAGCGATCTGGTCGTCGGCCGAAAGGCCGAAGTCGTAGATGTATACGTCGGAGTCACCGGCCCGGTAATCGGTCCAGACGACCCCCTCATCGCCCACGGCAGGGTCCATCTTGAGGGACCCCGGACTTATGTCGGTCTCATCTCCGGTCTTGATGTCATACAGGTAGACCTCGGCCACCCCGCTCCTGTGGTCCTGCCAGGCGACGAGGTCGCCCTTCACCGAGGGGGAGGTCTGAAGTCCGGGCCTCTCGATGACCGTCTCCTTCTTCGTCGATAGGTCGTATA
>Ga0116163_1002599_pt1 | contig 10470 bp, 9 predicted proteins | sample AD_UKC107_MetaG_FD_89889 | JGI IMG/M metagenome (GOLD analysis project Ga0116163, IMG submission 89889) | Active sludge microbial communities of municipal wastewater-treating anaerobic digesters from Hong Kong - AD_UKC107_MetaG | ecosystem: Engineered > Bioreactor > Anaerobic > Digestate | place...
GAAATGGGGTTGAAACCCAGTGAGATGGTTGATATACAGATCACTGGTGAACACAAAGAAAAGATCAAAGAAATGGGACTGACCCAAATTCTTGTTGAAATAGAGGAGGTATGACGATGGAAAAAAGAAAAATAATATGTATCTCCTGCCCCTTAGGATGCGAGATTGAGGCTGAGATAGAAGGGGATGAAATCAAAATCACGGGTAACCGTTGCCCCAGGGGAAAAGAATACGTCGTCAACGAAATCAAAGATCCCAAACGGGTGGTCACTTCAAATGTCAAAGTGACAGACGGTGAATACCCTCTGGCCAGCGTTAAGACCACAGGCGCCATCCCTAAAGACAAAATTTTCCTCCTCGTTGAAAAACTCCGTGAATTGGAACTTCAGGCACCTGTGAATATTGGTCAAGTGGTTCTTCACAATCTTTTCGATACCGGATTTGATGTGGTTGTAACGCGGCCGGTGGCGAAACGCTAAGCAAGGAAAACGGCAAGCTTCATTTTTCGAAAGGGAGCCCCTCATGTGGGCTCCCATTAGTCAAGGACTATTCCAATTTCAAAACTTCTATGCCATGGGAAAATGACTTCCATTTCAAAACGTTCTTCAAAAGCGTGTTCTATCATCTTTTTGTGGGTCTGCAATTGCTTTTTTGAAAACGCCTGAGCCCATTGTTCTGCTGGAAGCAGTGTCCAAAGTGTGCATCCTTTTTCTTTTGATTTCTCACGGAGTTCTTGCCTGACAATCGCTTGATAGCCGTAATGTTCGATGAGCATTTCCTGTTGAAATTTTGACCATTCCACTTTGTTGATCTCAAGAAATCCCCGGTCTGCAAGATCCTGAAAGATTGTCAAGCAACAGCTGGTTCCCAATGTATTGCTGGGAGTATTCCAACCGGAGTAATTGAGTCTTGTCCAATCTCTTTTGTTTGAGCAAAGCCATCTCACCAGGTTTTTGTCCGAGCCGTTGGGGTATCTGATATCAGCGATGCCACAGATTCTTTTTTTTGCCATCAAATCTTGAATCTTTGAATGATGAAAAGCATCATCCGGTTGGTCTTGACTCTGAACCCACTCTTCGTTGTCCATGTTATTCAAATATACAACCACATCTGACTCTGAAGCCTTTCCACCAGCTGCTTTGATGTGATTTTTAACGGTAACATCCAAGGGGTCGCCTTCATAGGGCGGGATTAAATCTTTCTTGTCTTCGTGTCGGTATTGGATTTCAATGGGTGGCTGTTGGTTCAATTCGTCGCATACCGCTCTTGAGAGCAGTGTCAAAGCCGCCTCGTCTGCACCGGGGTGAATGGAATAGCGATGTATGATATCCAAATGCCGGGCATAATTCTCATGAACGCTTGCCTCAAAGACATTCAGGCTGTCTTTGCCGTTGTCATCCAATGTCAGGTTGAAAAAATCGATAACCCCTTCTTTCACATAGTCAAAGACTTTTTGGATAACCCGGGCATTTCTGATGCGTCTGTGAAAATAATCGTCGATAATCCATTCCGGAATGCTTTCAAGAGTTGCTTTGAGCTTTGGCTGGTCTAAAATATCTTTGTAAAGAGATGCCTGAAAATGCCCGAGGCTTTGCGATTGCTCCTTAAGAAGTTGTGCCATGAGTTTGGTCATATCATGAATGCGTTTACCATAATATTCCCAATAAACTGGTTCTTCATCATCGGAGTTGTATTTAGGTATGCGCATGATGGTGGTTGTGATATAGATTTTCTTGGCTCTTTTTGCTAAGGTAATCAATTCTTCCAACCTTTGAAGCAGTGTTTCTTCTTTGAGTAAGTCTATTCTTGAGGGTATCAATCCTCCGTATAAAAGTGTGTCCAGTGAAAGGATCAGGATATCATCCCTTTTGATAGTACCGTCAAGCCAATTAAAAAGCGTTTGCGTATCGGCTGGTATTTTCTTTTGTCCCAGCATTCCTCTGGCAGGGGTTTGAATTTGGATATTAAAGGCTTTAGCCGTTTGTGTGAAATAGTCTCTGGTACATACTCTCTCATCAACGGGTATAAAGATGATTCTCATTTTTTGGTGTAATCTCCTTTCACAAAATGATAAATATCCTGATAAAATCCTCTTTCAGTTTGATCTTTTAACATCCCATGTATACCGCCACCAATAAACCAGGCACATGCTGCATGGATATATCCGTATTCTATTCCTCCATTGAGATAATCCCTGAATCTTGAATGCCTTTCTTTCCCCGTTTGAGTCGGTTCGTCCAGGGACATGTAATATTCCATTTCAAAACCGGCATTTCTTTTTTTAGCTTCCAACGCACAATCACCAACCCCTTTGATATTTTTGTAAAAAAGATAGTTGGGTTGATAAAAGGCACAATCAAAATAATAATCTTCATAATTGTCCAATAAATGGGTGTTATAAGTTGCAAAAAAAGGAATCCAAAAGACCTTTAATCCTTTTGCGTTCAGAGATTTTTTTTGTTCTTTAAGCACCCAATGATCATCGACTTCCCATCCTCTGTAAACCGTTTCGAAAGGCCAGTAAAATCCTAAAAGATTTAAGTTTTGAATGCATGCGTTATTCCATTGTATGAGAAATTCCTCTTGAAACCACAGGCAAGCCTTAAGCCGGTCTTTGCTGGCGTTGTTCAAGGTCTGGTTTTTGGAAGAGAAATCAAGGTGTTTTCCGTTTAATTCTCCAAAATTGTTTTGTAGGATACCGGGATATGGTTGAGTTATCACAAGATTTCTTTTAAAGGGGGGAGGCCCAATCTTTTTATTGAGTTGTTCAATTTTTAAGGACAAGGTCTTAGCAGAATGAATGTAATGTTCAATGACCTCTTTCCAATCTTCTTTATTCGCTGGGTTTTGAACCGGTTTTGCATGAAAATCTCCTTCACCGGACATGGTTGTTCCAACGTTTATATCTGCTATCAACGCCCGTTTGCTCTTAACACCTGTTACAAAAAGAAAAGAATCAAAGAGCCAATCCTTTGGATTTCCTTTTTCATCCACAAAGGTTAAATAGGGTGTGAATGATTCTTGATCTTTATAGGCCGAAGTGATGATAAGATGTTTAAGAAATCCCAGTTCTTCCAAATTTTGTGCTTTATACATTTTTCCTCCTGTCGCTACTCTTTTAAAGCGCCTTGATAACCTTCAATAAAAAAACGTTGGGTGAAAAAGAAAAAGATCAGAATGGGGATAGTGGATATGATGATGCCGGCTGAAATTTGCCTGAAATTACCCGCAAAGATACTGTTGAGATTCGCCAGGCCTACCTGTAACGGGAATTTTTCGGAATTCCTTAAGACAATCATGGGCCATAGGAAGGCATTCCAATAAGCGGCAAAAGAAAAGATCGCCAAAGAGGTGATGGCCGGCTTGACCATGGGAAGCATAATGCGCCACCAAAGCTGTATCTCGTTACAACCGTCTATCCTTGCCGCATCTTCAAGATCTTGCGGGATGGAAAGATAATGTTGGCGCATCAGAAAAATCCCGAAGATATTGACAGCACTGGGGAGCACAACGGCCAGAAATGTGTTGAATATTTTCATGTTCATGATGGTGATAAAATTAACGATTAACCCACCCTGCATGGGAATCATCATGGGGAGGATGATCAATCCGAATAAAAGATTTCTTCCCTTGAAATGAAGTCTGGCAAGGGGATAGGCTGCAAGGGCAGATAGAATAACGTTTAAGAAAATGCCCAACCCGGTGATGATCAGTGTATTCATAAAATACTGCAGAATGGGAAACTGGGTAAACACCACATAATAGCTTTCAAGTGTCGGCGGGTTTGGGATCCATCTCGGGGGAAAAGTGAAAACGTCCACAGCCGTTTTGAGAGATGTGGATAACACCCAAAAAAAAGGAAACGAAAAGAATATGCCCAATATAATCAATAAAAGATAGATGATGGAACCTTTCACCATTTTCTTTGCTTTTTTTGCCATGCTCTAGCCTCCTTTTTCCCCGCACCGAAGAATTTAAAATTGATGACTGTAAACACTGCCACCATTGCTGAAAGAACAATCGCCATGGCAGAAGATTCCCCGAAATTATACCTGACAAATGCCCGATCGTAGATTTCATAAGCGAGTGTACTGGTATTGCTGCCGCCTCCTGTAAGAAGGAAAATTTCTTCAAAGACTTTAAAAGCGGCCATGGTTGAAAGAACCGAGCATAAGAGAATCGTGGGTCTCATAAGGGGTAAAGTGATTTTAAAGAACTTTTTAGAACCACTTGCCCCGTCAATATCAGCTGCTTCGTAAAGCTCACTTGAGATATTTTGCAAACCGGCCAGGTATATGATCATATAATAACCCAGTCCTCTCCAAAGGGTGACAAACATGGCTGCACCCAGGGCAAAGCGCTTATCCGTCAACCAAAGGACAGGTTCTTCAATAAAATTAAGACTCATGAGCATATAATTTAACAGGCCATCTTCAGCATAAATCCATTTCCAGGTTAGAGAAACGATAACAGCCCCTGTTATTACAGGGATATAAAACAACGTACGGAAAAATTTCATTCCACGCAGTTTTTTATTCACCAGCACGGCAAGTGACAGAGAGAAGAACTGAATCGGTATGACAATGATCAGATATTTGTAGGTATTGGTCAAGGCTCTAAAAAAATAGCGATCTTCAAAGATTGACCGGTAATTTTCAAATCCCAGCCATTGAGTTTTACCGTTGATGATATTGTATTTGGCAAAGGATAATGTCACCCCTTTAAAAAGCGGGTAAAAGGTAAATATACCCATTAATACCAATGGCACTAACAAAAAAGAATAGGCCACCACATACGTTTGGATCTTTCTCTTGTTTCCTCTTAAACCACTTGCCATAATGACGAATGAAGCGTAAATAATGCCTATGGTAAGAAAAATAAACAGAAATTCGTTCAGATTTTTATAATAAGTTTTAATGAAAATTTCACCGGTCAAAATACCGATAGCACCGATTAAAGTAAATATGAATCCCCACATGGGTTTTTTTAATGAAACAATCAAACCCAGTATTGAAAAGGCAAAGGCGCACAATAACAATACCAAACCCAAAATTTCACCAGTCTCGGCATCTTCGAAAAATGCCCCGAAATCTGCCGGTAAAAGGGGCATTTCATATAACAAGTATAAAAACAAAAAAAACGCGATACTGATTAACAATACGGTTATACCGACTTTTTTCAATCCCATCTCCCACTTTCTTTTTTTCAAGTAAGAGAGCCCCTTTAAGGGCTCTCTCCATTTGAAAAATGATTAACGTAATACTTTGTTGATTTCTTCTTCGGCCAATTCAAGTGCTTCTTCTGCTGTGTAATCGCCTTTGATGGCATCCATAAAGATTTCATCCAACACCCGTCGGAATTCAGCAAATTTTTCCTGTTCCAGTCCGGGGATAAATCCAATGTCTCTCACGTATTCCATAGATAGACTGGCCATGATTTGCGCCTTGGCCTGAAGATCTGTTTCGGCTTTGTCTACGAAATAAGGATCCGTGTCTAATCCGATCTTAGTTGAAGGTACGATACTGGCGTGTTTGTCAAATTCTACCTGCCAATAGGAGGAAGTAATCCACATGATGTAATCAGCAGCTTCTTGTTTGTGTTCAGCGTTAACAGGAATGACGAAATTCATCATGGCTGATTTTAACATCTCAGCCTTTCCCAATGGTAGTGGCGCCACATCGGTAACAGCATAGATGCTTGGGCTGTTTTCCTGGATATGTTTCAGCATGGACATCCCAACAGGATACATGGCAATCTTACCGGCTGAGTAGTTTTCTCTTCCTGCAGTATAACCGCCCAATGTTCTGGGGATCAAATCTTCTTCAAAGAGTGTTTTGTACCAATTCAACTTTGCGATCGCATCCGGTGTGTTAAAGGTAGCCTTTTTGCCATCCTCAGAAACGAGTTGTATACCTTCCAGCATCAAATCTTCGAATCCGCTGATGGTTGGTTCAAATCCATATTTCCCTGTTTTTTCTTTGATGATTCTGGAAACTTCAAGCATTTCTTCCCAAGTTTCCGGGGGATTGTCCGGGTCAAGTCCGGCTTCTTCAAATATTTCACGATTGTATATCAGTATCTGTGGTGAAGCGTACCAAGGTATGGAATATAGCTGTTCATCAATGGTGTTTCCCGCTAATAATTGTGGCCAGTATCTGTACTTGTCAACTTCTGTAAGATATTCATCCATGGGTGTTAATGCCTCCAAAGCAACCAGGTCAATGGCCCAGATGGTATTCATGTTCACAACATCCGGTGCGGTCCCTGCTGCAATAGCCGCTTGCAGTTTTTGTAAACCGGCATCATAGGCAACATCCACCCATTCGACTTCTACTCCGGGATTTGCTTCCTCAAAACTTTTGTTCACATCGTTCATGTAATCATCAAACCACGGACTCAGTGAAAGTGTCCAAACCTCAATCTTTGTTGTTTTTGCAAAAGCAGTAAAAGCGATTAGTAGAACCAAAGTCAAAATCATTAATTTTTTCATAAAACGACCTCCTTATTACCCTTTCGGGATTTGATGTGTTATTTTTTGAAGCTGTTGATTGATGATTTCTTTGTTGAATCCCTCAATAGAATGATTATTCAAAGCCAAAAAGACACCCAATGACTGGCCCATTCCAGCACAGGTTGGCATAATTCTTGCCGCTGATTGTCCAGAGAAATCAGATGATAAACAGCGTCCGGCCATGAATAAATTATTGAAATCAATTGAAACAAGTGATCTCAAGGGTATTTCGTAATAATCTTGATAGTTTGGAATAAACTGTTTATCCTCCGCAGTTAACTCCGCTTTGCCTTTGTGAATATCGATACCGTAGCAAGCCTTTACCACACCATCATCGAATTTGTTTGCGTTAACGACATCATGTCCGGTGAAGGTATACAAACCCTTTACCCTTCTGCTTTCGCGTATGCCGATCTGAGGGGCGATTTTTTCCAGATAAGCGTTTTCAAAACCGGAGACGTATTCTTTCGCGAATTGAAAAACCTTCAAAGCCTGTTTATGTCCAGTATGAATGGCCCTTGAAAGCTCAAATGAGTTGGTTGTTTGAGCGAAGATATGTGTTGTATTGACAGTTACTCGGCCTTTTCCGGGTAACTGAACAAAAAAGAAATGCGTATTTGGATATTCCAGTCCGGCCTTTTTGGCCCGTTCGATTTCCTCAAAATACCCTGCACAGGAAATGAGTTCCATCTCCGGGTTTACCCATGCTAGGAAATTTTCCCGGTTTTGTTTAACATCCGCTTTAATCCTGGAAAAATTGACTCCGGAGATGATAAACATGGTGGTCAGAGCTTGGTTATTGCCTTGCTCATCACCCGATTCTGTTTGTGCACCTGATAGATATGCAAAAGAGGCATTTCCGGTAGCATCGACCCATTGATCACTTTCAACGTCTATTCTTTCTGAGAGCCCGGTCATGATGGTTGAGCTTTTAATGTCCCCCTCTTCGATGTGACAGGCGATGGGTTGGGCATTAAAAAGACAACTCAAATTACTTTCTTCCTCAGCCATGTCATGCAGACTGAGCCGTATTAATTCTGAATCAAATGTATTTGCATACAGCCCTCCCAAGTAATCTACACGGCTCAATAATTCTGAAAAAAGACCCTGAACCAGGTGTTCATCGTTCAACCAATACCGCATGAAAGGATTGACAAGTCCATTGGTAGCCATTCCTCCCAAAGTTCCGGTTTGCTCAACTAAGAGGACCTTTTTCCCCATTCTTGCAGCCGCTATTGCGCAGTGAAAACCGGCCATGCCACCGCCAAAAACAACACAATCGTATTTCATCCCAGTTCCTCCATCGTGACATGGTTCTTTTCCAAGATTTTGTAAGCATGATCCAAGGCATAAAAGGCAGCACCTTTCGCTCCTGCCATTTCATCCAAATCTGAAAATTGAACAAAGTGATCCTTATAGGATGGATCCAGTTGTTTTAATTGTTGATTGAGTTGGCTTAATACTCCCTCCCCATATTGAATAATCGAACCGCTTAAATAGAAGGCCTTGGCTTCAACGGTTCTTTGAACCGTGTCGATCAACCAAGCCAGTGTTGAGGCGAATGTGTTCATGATGCTTGTTTCTTCACCGGGATGAGACTCAAGGTTTTCCTTAAGGGCTTTTGCTGAGGCCACCGTTTCAACGCAGCCACGCTTTGAGCACGTGCAGATCCGTTGATTACCGGGCAGTATGATATGACCGACTTCTGCGCCACCGCCATAAGCTCCATTGATCAGTTTTCCATCTATGACGATCCCGGCACCGATTCCCGTTCCAACAGTCATTAAAACCAGTGAGTCTTCTTTGCTGATTTTCCATTGACCATAGGCGGCAAGATTCGCATCGTTGTTGATGATGGGAAACATTCCCGTCCGTTCGAAAATTTCTTTTCCGATTTCTCTTCCCGTCCAGTTTTTAATATTATCCGTTGCGTAAAGAATGGTCCCCCTTTTTTCGTCGCATCTGCCAGCGGTGGCAATCCCCAAAGAGGTGATGTTTGAAGATTGTAACGATAGATCGTTGATCATGTCAGAAACTGTTTTTATGATTCCATCGGCTTCCTGAGGGGTCTGAGTTGTTTTTGTATTTATGATATTGCCGTATTGATCGATTAACAACCCTCTGAGGCGTGTTGCACCGATGTCTATGCCAATGGATGAGATTTTGCTTTTCAGATCGGATAGAGACTGAACAAATCTTTTGGCAATCTGTTGAGGACGAGTAATCGCACCCCCAACGATAACAGTATAAGCACCACGAAGGATGGCTTGTCTGATTTGATACGGTTCGTTATAGTTACCCTCTGCGATCACAGGAATATCCGTTATTCCCTTAATTTCATCAATCAATTCCAGGTCTGGCTTCTTTCGATTTTCAGAATAATCCGTATAACCTGAAAGGGTAGTTGAGATGAAATCCGGTTTCAGAGGGATGATTGCCTCAGCGTCTTTGATATCCGCCACATCGGCAACAATACCGACTTGAGGGTGATGGTCTTTTATATATTGATAGAGTTTTTCTAACTCAACCGGTCTGCTGACTCGGGTCGAATCGATAGCAACAAGATCGGCTCCGGCTTCCACCAGAGCGTGAATCTGTTCAGTTGTGGTAGTGATAAAGGCATCGTATGCCGGGTCTCGGTCTTTGATTAAGCCGATAACCGGGACGTCCACCACTTTTTTAATGGCTTGTACATCCACTGCTGAATTAGCACGGATACCTTTTGCACCACTTTGCACTGCGGCAAGTGCCATCCGCTGCATATGATGGGCACCGTGTAATGGCTCCCCTTCTTCTGCCTGACAGGATACGATTAATGAATTTTTAAAGATGGCATACATACGATTCCTCCTGGAGTAAATTTCAAATATAGTATATAGAAATAAACTAAAATCTCAAAATATGAATATCAATATTGAGATATTCTCAAATGCGATTATCTTTAATTATCTGTTTTTTTCTTCCATTTTCTTAGTTTTTCTGCCTTGTTAAAAAAAACGGGCTTTGTAGTATGATATATTATATGAGAAAATCTCAAAAAGAGGTGGTAAAGTTGGAAGACAAAAATTTACTTTTACAAATAGAAAGTAAGAAGAATAATTTTACCAAAACCGAAAAGAAGATTGCCGAATACATATTAACTGATTATGCCAAAGTTGTATATATGTCTATAACTGAGTTATCCGATACACTAAAAGTGAGTGAAGGTACCATCGTCCGATTTTGTCAGAAAATGGGTTTTAGCGGGTTCCATCCCTTCAAGATCTGTTTGGCCGTTACTAAAAGAACCATTACGGATACGGATGATCTTTTCGCAGTCAACAATGGGGACATGAGGGCACTGAAGAATTATGTGGCCAGGCGGAATATTGAAATCATAGAAAGTACGAATCAATTCATATCTGAAACGGAATTGGCAATGTGTGTGGATGACATTAAAAAAGCCGATAAGATTCTAATCTCTGGCATGGGAGCCTCCGGAAACACTGCGGGCGATTTTTTCTACAAGTTAATCAGGTTGGGTTTGAATTGCCAGAGGACAATAGATGCGCACATGCAGGCTATGCTGGCATCACAGTTACACAATGGAGATGTTCTCATTGCCATCTCTCAAAGCGGAAGCACGTTGGAAATAGTTGATATTGCCCAACAGGCTAAATCACAAGGGGCAAAGGTGATTGCCATCACGGGTTATGAGCGTTCTCCTTTAACCAAATACTCGGATCGCATCTTATTGACTCCCACAAAGGAAACACCCTTTGAAAGCGGGGCCATACGGGCAAAAATCGCACAACTTTATGTCATTGAACTGCTTTTTTCCGCCCTTTACATTGAGTTGAAAGACTCCGGACTTAAGAATATCAAGCGCACGGCAGATTCGGTTGCTAAATGGATTTATTAAACGTTTTATGCTACTATATTCAAAATGAACTGTGGAGGTTTTGAATGAAGGCAATCGC
>Ga0116163_1002610_pt1 | contig 10442 bp, 9 predicted proteins | sample AD_UKC107_MetaG_FD_89889 | JGI IMG/M metagenome (GOLD analysis project Ga0116163, IMG submission 89889) | Active sludge microbial communities of municipal wastewater-treating anaerobic digesters from Hong Kong - AD_UKC107_MetaG | ecosystem: Engineered > Bioreactor > Anaerobic > Digestate | place...
AAACATCAGCGGGTATTTAAGCGGTTTGTCGTCCCCTTCGGGCACACTCAGAATCATCACATTTTTATGGGCGCCGGTATCGAATTCCGCCGGGCAGACCAGATTGCCCACGTTTTCGATAATCACCAGATCCAGATCGCCCACGCTTAAAGCGTCAATGCCCTTGGTCACCATCGTGGCGTCCAGATGACAGAAACCTCCCGTTTTAAGCTGCACGGCGCGGATTCCTTTAGCGGCGACTTTTTCCGCGTCCACCATCGAATCGATATCCGCCTCAATCACGCCCAGTTTCAGGCTGTCTTTCAAACCGGCAATGGTTTGCAGAATCAGGCTGGTTTTGCCCGACCCCGGCGAGGACATCAGATTGACCAGCAGGGTGTTTGTCTTTTGCAGATTTTCCCGGACTCCCGCGGCCACCTTGATATTATCCGCAAGGATTTCCTCCTTGACTTCAATCAATCTTATTTCTGCCACTACTGGACCTCCATATCCTTAATATAATATTCCCGTCCCGAAAGAAGCGAAGCGCCCTCTTCGCCGCAGTGGGGGCAAACCAGATTTTCCAACCCCGCCATCTCGACCTCATAGGACTGGGAACAGGCATTACACTGCATCTTAATCGGCATCCGCTCGATTTTGAGTTTGGCCCCTTCCGCCAGGGTGCCCTTGCTCAAATGATCAAAATAGCGCTGAATCCATTCGTCTTCCAAATCGCTGAGCTTGCCGATCTGCAGATTGATACTGACCACCCGCTGAACATTATTTCTTTCGGCGTGTTTCAGGACAACCTTCAAAATTTCATCCGTAACGGGGAGTTCGTGCATCGATACTTTTACCTTTCAAAAGAGAACATCTATTTGACAGCCAATGCAGAGCATTAGTCTCTTTGGTTCAATATCATTTTTTGATTACAAATGGTATCTTGAAAGTCATTCCGCAAAGGCGGGAAGCCGGTGTTTCTTCACTATATACCATGTTTGTAATTCCAATAACATATTGGCGTCCCCGTCACTTTAACAAAATAATTGTTTACATTACAATACAAATGTGTATTATAACGTAAACATAATACACCGTGTGCCACGCTAGCACCGTTAGATTCTTCCCCCTTGACGGAGGAAACTAGATGGGGGTGACCAGGAGGAGATCATTAACTATGAAGAATTATCGCGAGACATATATCCGGCGGGCTGAAATTGCGCAGTTGATTATCCTGAACCATTTGTATCAGCAGCGCGGAAGCCGTGATCTGATCTTTCAGGGTGGAACGGCGATTCGTTGGTGCTACGGCGGCAACCGTTTCTCGGAAGATCTGGATTTTGTAACGCCCCGGCCCATGGAAAAAGTATGGCCTGTTCTGGAGTCGGCCCTTCAAGGTATGGAGCGGGTCATGATTTCTCACTTCGGCACGGGTGCGCTTACAGCCGCCGAAAAACAATCACGCAAGGATTCTTTTAAATGTTTTTTGAATTTCCATCCCGAATCATCAAGGGAAAAGATTTCCGTGAAGTTTGAAGTTGAAGGCCTTACTCCCGAACAAAGGCCGGAAAGCAAAAACCATGTTCTTTCCGGCCTGCCGCCTGTTGCTTATTTGATTGCCGAAGGCAGTTTCCGCATCCCGCGTCCCAATGCCGTCATCGTTGCCGAAACACCGGAGGAAATTCTTTCCGATAAAGTGCGTTCCCTTCTGGAACGCCGCTACCTTAAAGGACGTGATCTGTTTGACGTCTGGTATCTGCGCACCATTCTGAACACAACCGCGAATATCGAAATCATCGAAAGAAAATTCGGGATGTACAGGGAACCTTTCGTCGCCCGTCGTCCGATGGATTTTTTTGCCACACCTTCAAAAGAAAGCAAAATGTTCATGACAACTGCCATCTCGCAGGATTTGTCGCGCTTTCTTCCGCCTGATGTTTTCGAGATTCAACGGAAAGAAAGTTTCGATGCTTATATGAGCGCCGTGCAATCCCTCTTTAAGGAACTCAATAAAAAAGGAATGCGGCTGTCATGACATCTGTATCGATTTTAAGGCAACTGCCGCAGCTTTTCCGCTACGCCGATGTTGAAAAATTTACCGGCAATGCCAATGTCTTTCTTACACGGGCGCTGGCGAAAGGCTTTGTTGAACGGGTAGCACGCGGCGTTTATCTCAATGCCATGCGCGACGGCAGACCCGCCATTGAGGAAGTGGCCTGTTTTCTGCGAACGCCGTCTTACATTTCCTGTGAATGGGCGCTCAATCGTCACGGTGTCATCCTTCAGGCGCCGTTTGTCTGCACCGTCCTGACGCTGGAGACGGCAGTCGGCCAATCGCGCAATATTGAATTCGGCGGCGTTACCATTGAATTTTCCCGCATTGCCTCCCGCTTATTCAACGGTTTTGAAACGAGAGATGGGTTTAACCTGGCACTGCCGGAAAAAGCGCTCCTGGATACCATTTACCTGCGCAAGCACGTTCCTTTCCCGGATGAACTGAACCTTCAACACATCAATAAAGATAAACTTATGCAGATGGCAGAGATTTTCCCGGCTGTTGTAAAAAAGCGGTTGGAAGAAATTTTTTCAAAAGACTGAAGCGGTGGAAAAAACCAGTATGATGTCCGCGAATTTTAGCAAGATTAAATCTTGAAAGTGCAATTAAATATATGAAATTAACTTGGGGAGAAATCATCCAATAAATCAATATCACCTATATAAATAATAGCATCTCTTGAATGTATGTCAAAAACAATAACAACATAATCACCTTCTTCAGCTCCTTTCCGCCTAATAAAAGGACCGAGCGACCACGTTCTTGTTTCTTTTACAAGAAGTCTTCCAATAAGATCATTATCAGCGGTTCTTAATTCATATGAGCCTTGTAAGTATTGCATCATTGCACTTGGCACAGAAAACACACCAGATTTAATAGTACCTTTAGAAAGTTTTAATGCTAACCATATCTTGCCTTCATTCATCCAACCAAAATCCTGCAATACTTGTTGTGGTTTCCTTTTCATCATGAGCGACTCTATATATCCTGGCGGAATCTTCGAGCCTCTGAGACCATAAATGCCAATCGCATATTTAGTAATTATTGGAGAGTAAGATAAATAAAGAGCAAAAGTGATATTATTCATGCCAGCATTTAAACACGCTTTCTCAAGTTCTTCTCTTTTCATTACTGGCCCATGTTCTTTCAATATTAAATAAAATAGTTTTTCCACATCAGAAAGAACATCTTCGCTTTTCAAAGGGGGCAATGCAGAAATTGTATTTCCGTTAACTAAACACCATGGAATGTGACGACAAAACTCAAGCAACACTTTTCGTGGTGGAGAGAATCCTTCCATCCTATGATGCCTAGCCACACCTGTGCGTAATTCTGAAACATCTGTAGCATCAGAAACGGAAAGGATCTTTCTAATTTGATTAATCAATCTATTTCGAGGGATAAACGAAAACCAAAACCATTCTTTTTCTGCATCAAGCCAATGCAATCCTTTAATCAAATTAAGAACAATTAATAATAGACGTCTATTATTATTGTCTCTCTCATATTCATTCAATTTGAATAGTAAATCCTCAACATTTACTATACCCTGCTTACTCATATTTTTTTTAGCTGTGGCAATTATAAACTTTGTTAACTTAACTTGTTTATTTAGCACAACTATTTTCTCGCCATTTAAATCAATAGTTTTAAATCCAATTTTACGATTTGTAATTAATGCCGCATTGATTATGCCATCTATAGAAATGCTTTTCTGAGAAATGCCTTTCGCTGTGATTAGTGATTCAATCTTATCAGCTTGAATAGGCGCTGAATCTTTAATGAGCTTCAGCGTGTTTTCAAGAATTCTAGCACTGGCATTTTTGCTTTTCCATTTTTTATAAACCGGTGCACAAACTTGCCTTATTCTTTCACGTGACACATTGAATTTTGCACCAACGGATTCAAGTGTTAGAGGTGAATTACCATTCCATCCAAAATATTCCATAACCATCATTCTGTTTCTGGTTTTATTATTACCAACAGGACTCGTCAGATAGAATAATTCCTCATCAAGTGTTGATATTTTTTGATTTGCATTGTGGAACTTTTTTTCAATATTTTCTTGTTCTATTTCTATTTCGTTTTTTAATCGATTTAAAGCGTCTTGTATATAATCAGATTCCCATTTATCAATATCAGTATTTAATTGCATATTTATAATATCAAGTTTATTTTTGATTTCTCTAAGCGATGTCCGACCAAAGTTTTTAGTTTTAAGCAAATCTGTCTCGGTCTTTCGAACAAGATCTCCTATATATGTAACTTTTAAAGTTTTAAGGCAGTTTGATGTTCTTTGAGAAAACGCAAGTTCTTCAATAGCAATAAATAATATTGGATATAATTCTGGATCTAGAATGGTCTTGACGGTTTTTTCTGTTTCATTGTTAAAGGTAAATCTTCTCAAAAGATAATGTTCATCAGGATTAGTAATTTTAAAATTTAAACCAACTCGTGATAGATAATCTTTTATTTCTTGCAGACTTTTTCTGCCAAAATTGCGTGTTTTTATTAATTCACGTTCAGACCTTATCACTAGATCACTTAAAATATTAACTCCCAATTTTTTTAAGCAATTAGTTGTTCGCACAGAGAAATTTAGGTCACTAATGCTTATATCTGAAATACATACTTTTTTTATTACCTGGTTTTGATCTATTTTCTCTTTATCGATTGAACACAAACTTAAATCCATTTTCGATAGATTTTCTTTAATTTCTTCCAAACAACCCATACCCAAATTAGGTACTTTCAGTAATTCTGATTCTGATTTTGTCACTAGCTCACTTAAAAAATTAACTCCCAATTTTTTTAAGCAATTAGTTGTTCGCACAGAATAATTCAGGTCGCTAATGCTTATATGTGAATACGGTAATTCATTGCTGTTTTGGAATAAATTTAAAATCAGTTGATTAAAATTATTCATTTTTTTTACTTCTGTTTAAGTTTATTTTGAATAGAGATGTGCTGCTTTGCGTGCTATTCTGTTAATAGTATCACGTATATCTATTATAGGATCCGAAATTTCAATATACTGATCACGGGAAGCTAATTCCGATGAAAGAGCTATCGCATATTCAGAAAATGCAATTTCATATGCTAGTTTTTGGAATAATGGTTCATCAATAGAGCTAGAGCCTCTTGCTGAAGATAGTTGGGGATGATCTATATTGATAAGAATAACACGTTCTTCACGCACATATTTCGCACGCTGTTCATCTGAACCCATTGGTTTGAATTCGACATGAAACCCACCGCGCGATTGAGATCGAATTGAATTAACAGAAGTAACTTTCCCCAATTTTTGATTAGATGCATTATCTGGTACAACAATTGGATCAAGGTTTCGTGGCACATCACCACCAGACTTTTTATTACCATGGGCACCAATCTCTCCTGTTGGATCTGTAATTGCTGCTGGTAGTTCAGAGCCAAAAACAAACTCATCTTGATCTTCTCCGTTATTTTTTAGGGCCCTGTCGTCTTTACCTCCGCCGCTTTTAGCCTTCGCTTTAGCTACTCTTTCACGAAAATCATTAAAATCTTCATTGATAATTTGAGCGATTGCTTCTGCTTGTTTCGCAAATCTTTTAGCCTCGTCACTAAGTTTTCGCTCCTTATCCTTTTTGATAAGCTCTCTACGTACGAGTTCAACTTTATGCCCTATAAATGAATGTATGTCCTGAACTAGTTCATTGCTTATATTGAGATGAGATGATCGACTTAGGTCAAAAGGAGGTATGGGTGAATTATCGTAATCAAGTCGCGGCACGTCAATTTCTCCATAAATATATTGTGACATTTCACGTCCTTCACTTCCACAAAGCGTTGTTTCATGCCAAACTCCATTTGAATAAATATTTATACCGCGCATTTCTTCTTCTAATGGCGCACTTGCAACTTTAATCAGTAACAACACGTCCCCAATTTTTTCTTTTTCATTTTCAGTGGGGATAAATTCTCTAATTTCAGCTAGGGGAGGTTCGATAATTTCACACTGATGATTATTAATAAAGACAGTTGCATTCCTCCATTGTGCTATATTGCGTTCAGTAAATTTTATTATTCCTGATTGATCCAGTGTCTTTAAATGAATATCTTCTATTTCTATAATTGTGCCGTTGGGTTCATTGCATTGTTTTTCTTGTTCTAATGGTATAACATGAATAGGTTCTCTAGAATTAATTTTGATTAAATGCTCCACATCTTTTTTTCGTAACTCGACTTTTGATAATTTATTATTATTGATAGTGGTCACTCTTAAAACATCTGCAATGCCAAATGCTGCAGATTTCCCAGTACCAAATAATCCTCTTCCCGGTTTACCTTTTTTTCTATCAATGTTTTCGCCATGCATAATAAAAAAATTCTGCAGTCCATCCCAATCCATTCCTCTTCCATTATCTTCGATAGTTATTTTGCGTTGCTTACTATCTAAATGTACTTTTACAATTGGATTAGTTCCTTCATCAACATATTGTAGGCCATTTGATATATATTCCCAGACGACCTTTTTATCAGTATTAAATAAAACAGCATTTTGTAAAAGATCTCTCGCAACGTGACTTACAACTACAAGATTCGTTTTCGTCATTTCATAGGCACCTTTCCAGACAATGCAACCACAATCTGTCCGAGTTTTGGATCGTCTCTAAATGTATTGAGTATTCTAGAAATTTTCTTTTCGCGTGCGACCCCAGTAACATAATCATCTACACGAAAAAATGATTCAGCCTCTTGTGTGGTAACCGTATCAACACCATTTGATTGTAATTTACTCATGATGGGGTGAGCTAACATTCGTGCTTTCTCGAGATTATTCCAACGCTTTTCTTCCTTGCTCAGAGGTATCTTAATAAGGTTTGAGCTCTTCATTATTTTTAAATTTTGCTTTGCAAAAGCAACGCCGCTGCTTGTTAAAATCCATCCTTTTTTACCTGATCCCTGTAAATAAGCGCCATTTTTTAATTTCTTGGCATCCGATAGGAACGTCCTAACATTTTCAATATTAATTTGATCTTTATATTTATGCCATGTGAAACGACCTGGAGCTAATTCATTAACTTTAATGGCTATGTCTTCAGTATCTATTTCTTTTGTTTTACCACCAAGAATATAGACAGCAATTGTAACAATTTCATGATTGGCAAAAGATTTAATATCCATGACTGTGGCTTTATGATTCATATATTTTTTTAATAATATCAAAAGCGTAATCTATATCTTGACTACTATTTATTTTCATTGTCGGATAATTACCAAAAGTTTTTTTCTTAGGCATTGAATAAATAATCTTTTTTTCTTTATCTATATTTTGGTAATTACCCTTCCTGAGATATATTCTAAGAGAGTTTCCTACGGGTGCAAGCCAGACAAGTCCAATTCTTTTCTTCATGGATTTTGCTATTGAGGTGTATGTGCGCATGTGAACACTATCTTTCATTGAAATATCTTTACCTAATGCTTCAATTAATATACTTAATTGATTAAACAATTCTTTAATATCTGAGAAAGCTTCTCCAAATTTTTCAGTTGCACTTAACGTTTGAGATATTGATTCATTTGGTGCAATTTTTCTTAATCTTGATATATGATCGTCAAAAGTATTTAAAAATTCTTTTACGCTATACTCATCCTTTAAATCTATTATGTATTTTGATTGTTCATTAATTGTTATTGTTAGTACGCCCATTTAAAAATCCCCTTAATTGTTTTGCTATATACTACATAAATTATCATATATTGTCAACATATATTTACATATTATAAATATATTCCGAAAATTATCATATATTACAAATATATTTAATAATTTAAACAATCTTACAAGAACTTTATTAAAGCACAGCGGTCAAGTCATTGCTTGGCTCATGTTAGAAAAATAAATGACAAGGACATACAAATTTTTTCCAATACTTCATTCTCTTCATTTAGTCGAGTCGAAAAGACTCGACTGAACATAACTACGGCCCTTCCTTTGGTATCTTTCTATTTGAGACAACTCGTTTTTCTTGTATAACTTGACAAAGCAGGGGTTGGGTTTATATTGTAGTTGAAATTACTTAGTTGTTAGGAGATGTTATGCCATTTGTCAGACCAGAAATACTCAGGCCGCCCAGTGAACATGCCAGTTATTATCTCCCCTTGACATCGGGGTGTTCCAATAATTCCTGCACGTTTTGCGGGTATTGCTTCACCACGCTTAGCCTCCGCGATCTGGAGGAGGTCAAGCAGGAAATCGACGCGATGTCGCTGTATATGAATCGCGGAATATGGGTGCAGGGGCAGCCCGAAATTGTTTACGCGATACTACAGGACTGGGACGGCAGACGGGTTTTTCTTCAGGATGGAGACGCCCTGGTCTATCCGTATCCGAAGCTGCTTGAAGCGTTGCAGTATCTGAACAAAAAGTTCCCGAATCTTGAGCGCATTGCCAGCTACGCCACGCCGCAGGATATTCTTAGGCGTTCGGTTGCGGAATTAAAGACGCTCAAAGAGCAAAAGCTCGGCATTTTGTATATGGGCGTGGAAAGCGGGGATGACGAGGTTCTTAAGCGAATCAAGAAAAACGCCACGCACGATGAAATGGTGGAGGCGGGCAAAAAGGTAAAGGAGGCCGGTATTCTCCTTTCGGTGACGGTTATCCTGGGACTTGGCAGTATAAAAGGCAGCGCAAGGCATGTGTCGGAGACGGCCCGAATTTTAACGGAAATGGACCCGGACTATGCCGGCGCTCTGACGCTGACACTGATACCGGAAACGCCGATTTACAAGGAATTGGAGCGCGGCGAGTTTGAGCTGATTACGCCGTTTGATTCGTTGCAGGAATTGAAAGGGATGGTGGAACAATCAACTTTTACGAATTGCTTTTTCAGCTCCATGCACGCGTCTAATTATTTTTCGATTCGCGGCACCATGCCCAAGGACAAGGCCAAAGTGCTCAAACAATTGAATACCATCCTCTCCAGCAAAGACCCTCGACTGCTCAGGCCGGAGTATATGAGGGGGTTGTAGAAAAGTTCAAGGTTCAAAGTTCAAAGTTCTACGTTGTACGTTCAAAGTTAGGGGAATCAGCAGCAGAAAAATGGCATTGTTGGGTGACCCAAACAGATAGATGACCCCGGTCAAGTCGAAAAGACTTGACCGAACATTTGGGATCTTTTTATGTGAGCTTAGGCAAGCGGGTATTTATTTGAATATTCAACTAAAACATTTGCCAGATATTCAACCGCTTTTTCCCGCGTCAGATTATTTATTGCATAGTTTTGAGCTTCTTCTGCAATTCTAAAAGCTTCTTTCTGGTGATGGTCAGCCCAATCTAATTTTTCAATTAAATCAGATAGATCTTCTTGAACGGGAATATAATGAACAAAAGGTTTTATATCTTTATAAAAATACTCATGCCATCTCCGATCAACTAAAAAAAGGGGCCTGCCGGAAAACAAAAGTATTTTTGCTCTTCCCGAATAACCCGCCCCCTGTATATCAATCAAATATTTATACCGGCAATGTTCCGGTAAAGAAACAAACATTGTTGAAGGTTGTTTTTCGAGAACTTCAAACTTATTCCGCTGCCAGTCCATGGCAATTGCCTCAATACGAGGATCTTCTTGGGCTAACTCACACAAAATTGCTCTTGATTTGTGTGTCGCAATATTTCCAATCCAAAACAATTTATCGTAGACAACGCGCTCCCTGGATTTTGCCACCATGGCATTGACTGTTTCCATATAATCATCAATGCCGCAAACAGGCCAATTGTCCATAATAAAATCAGGGATCAGGATAACGTTGGTTTTATCTTCTGATTTTGCATATGCCAGATGAGGAGTATTTTCCCGGGTATAATCCGTAGTGTTAATGACAACAGAAAAATCATTTTTGATATCTTTCCTGGCAATGGTTAATGCCATTGTCAGCAATCTAATCGTTGATACATGCCTTGTTTCAAATCCGCCAAAATCTTCTATGACATACTCTCCTCCGGTAAAGCATGAAAGTCTTAATCCTCCATTTAATAGTCGTTTTTTGATATCTGTAGAAATCTTTCTAGTTTTTATTTTGAAGAGATTAACCATAACTTAAATATATTTTCCCCGACAAAGGATTGAATTCGGTCAAGTCGAAAAGACTTGACCGAATATTCGAGCCGATAACCAGATGAAGGTAATCGAATATAGGAGAAACGTTTTTTTTAGTCAATTAATTAGTCAAAAAGTGTTTTATCCTTTTTATATTGACACCATACAGCTGAACATGTTACTTACGACCGGTTATTTTTTAGTTAAAAATCGACACGATGAACAAATTTTTTGTTTAACACCGCAAGGAGAAAACTGTGACTTTTCAAGAATTGATTTTTGCCCTCGAAAAATACTGGGATTCCAAGGGCTGTGTCATTCAACAG
>Ga0116163_1002614_pt1 | contig 10438 bp, 8 predicted proteins | sample AD_UKC107_MetaG_FD_89889 | JGI IMG/M metagenome (GOLD analysis project Ga0116163, IMG submission 89889) | Active sludge microbial communities of municipal wastewater-treating anaerobic digesters from Hong Kong - AD_UKC107_MetaG | ecosystem: Engineered > Bioreactor > Anaerobic > Digestate | place...
AGCAAGTTCGGGCTCAATTCGAGTGAGTTGCTCGAGGCACTTGATTACATGGAAAAGAACGGGCTGAAGAACTGTCTGCGCCTTCTTCATTTTCACATTGGCAGCCAGGTGAATAAGATCCGCCGTATCAAGATTGCCCTGAGAGAGGCTTCGCAGTTCTATGTGGAGTTGGTCAAGGCCGGCTTCAAGGTCGAATTTGTCGACATCGGGGGTGGATTGGGAGTGGACTATGACGGTACGCGTTCTTCCAACAGTGAGAGCAGCGTCAACTACAGCATCCAGGAGTATGTGAACGACGCCACTTATACGATGGTTGATGCCGCCAACAAAAACGGCCTGCCCCATCCCAACATCATCACCGAATCGGGGAGGTCGCTGACGGCCCACCATTCGGTGCTCATCTTTGAGGTGCTCGAATCGGCTACCCTTTCCCGGTGGGAAGAGGATGAGGATATTCAGACCAGCGACCATGAGCTGGTGCGGGAACTCTACCAGGCCTGGGAGCTGTTGAACCAGCCCAGGATGCTGGAGACCTGGCACGACGCCCAGCAGATCCGCGAGGAGGCCCTCGACCGCTTCAGCCTGGGACTTCTTGACCTTAAGACCCGGGCCCAGGTTGAAAAACTCTTCTGGTCCATCGCCCGTGAAATCATGCAGATGACCTCCAAACTGAAACACGTCCCCGAAGAATTGGTCACATTGCCCAAGTTGCTTTCCGACAAGTATTTCTGCAATTTCAGTCTTTTTCAGTCGCTGCCCGATGCCTGGGCCATTGACCAGGTATTTCCCATCATGCCCATCCAGCAGCTCGATGAAAAGCCCGACAGGACGGCCACGCTCCACGACATCACCTGCGATTCCGACGGGAAAATCGACAATTTTATCTCCACCCGGAACATGTCCTACAATCTGCCCGTCCATGCCCTGAAAAGCAAGGAGTCTTACTATATCGGGGTGTTCCTGGTAGGGGCTTACCAGGAGATTCTGGGCGACCTCCATAATCTTTTCGGCGACACCAACGCCGTACACATCTCCGTGAACGAAAAGGGATACACCATCGACCAGGTCATCGACGGGGAAACGGTGGCCGAAGTGCTGGAATACGTGAATTACAGTCCCAAGAAGATGGTTCGTACCGTTGAAGGGTGGGTTTCGGCTTCCGTAAAAGCCGGAAGGATCTCCCCGGAAGAGGGCAAGGAGTTCCTCAGCATTTACCGGTCGGGGCTGTACGGCTATACTTATCTGGAGTAAACAGGGTATCCTTTCCCATCGGGATCTCTCCTTCCCGGACCACTGTCAGGCTCTTGTCATGCGTTCCTGCTGGGGGAGCATGGGTATTTGCGCCCACCGGAAAAGGTGACCGGGAGTGCCGGTATACCCTGGAAGGGTTTTCCGGTTTTACCTGAGGTCCCTATTCATCATTTCCGCCACCATTCCGGCTGCGTCGGTAACGAAGCGGTTGCAATGGCTTTCAGTGAGTCCGAGTTCCTTGATACGGGCATTTTGGATGGGGTCGTTCATGTCGAGGCCCAGGAGGAGTTCCCGGCATTGGAGGGAACCGTGGCGGCGGATGAATTCCGCACAGAATTCACGGGTGAGGGCGTAGGTATGCTGTTTCCGTTCATCGTCATCTTCCGAAGCTTTTCCGAAACGGGTTCCCAGGGCCATCAAAGCTCCGGTAACGGCCCCGCATACCAGCTGCTGCTTCCCGATGCCTCCCCCGAAAGGGGTGGCCACACGCAAGGCATCATCGACACTTACACCGCATGCCGGGGCAAAGGCGGCAAAAACCGACTGGGCACAGTTGAACCCATGGTCAAACCAATGCAGCGCTTTCTCCTGTTTCTCTCCTGATTTATTCACTTGGATCCGTGTTTATAATGAAAAATCGCCCCACCGTACCGCCTGCGCTCCACCCCAAAAGTGAGGAGTTTTTGTTCAGGCCTTCGGTTATGAGACTGACAGAACAAAAATAACGCTTCTACCTATGCCCCCTCTTCTCCCAGGCTTTGTTTTTTGGCCGGCTCCTTTTTCCACCGGGCCGGAAATCTGGGACCTGAATTATTCGTAATTTGTGAGCTCTTTAATAACTATTGCTTATGGAAAGCCTGAACCCCTTTCTCGAGTGGATCAGCGAAGTCTGGAATGCACAACTTTTTAAAGTTGGGGAGAATCCCTTTACCACCAGGGGATTGATCATTCTGCTTGTGTCGTTGGTTCTTTTGGTGGCCATCTCTTCCCGGATCAGCAGGTTTTTGTCGCGCAGGGTTTTTCCGCGGTATGGCCTCGAACCCGGAGTGAGCCAGTCGATGGCCACGATCATCAGGTATGTGCTGATTATTATCGGGCTGGTAATCATCATCCAGACATCCGGCATCAATCTGAGTGCCCTGGGTATCCTGATGGGAGCCCTGGGGGTAGGGATCGGTTTCGGCCTACAGAACATCACCAGCAATTTCATCAGCGGAATCATCATTCTTTTTGAAAGGCCCATCAAAGTGGGTGACCGCGTGGAAATCGACGACCTGAAGGGAAATGTCGTGGAAATTTCTGCCCGGGCGACAACCATCAATACCAATGACAACATCACGGTCATTGTTCCCAACTCCGACTTCATCAATTCACGGGTGATCAACTGGAGCCACAATGAAAAAAGAATCAGGCTCTCCTTTCCGGTAGGGGTTTCCTATAATGAAAATCCGGAAGTGATCAGGGAATTGCTTACGCAAATCGCGCTCTCCAATCCCGGTGTACTGAAGACGCCGCCCCCATATGTCCTGTTCGATGAGTTGGGTGACAGCAGTCTGAATTTCAAATTGCTGGTATGGACTACCGATTATATCAATAAACCCATGATCCTGAAGAGTGAACTCTATTACGAGATATTTCGCCGGTTCCGGGAGAAGGGGATTGAAATTCCCTATCCACAGCGAGATCTCCACCTGCGGACAGGGTGGGATCAGCATGGGCCGGTTTCCACCGGATCAGTTCCCGCCGGATCGTGATTTGAAAGGGTTATATGGGATTCCGGGCGTAAAGGGTTCCGGAGAAGAGGAAGCGGCGCTGTCAAAAAGGAGAAATTACAGTTTTGTAAGATGAAGAAAGTATTGGAAGCGGCCTTATTTGCGGCTGGAAAGCACAGGAATCAGAAACGGAAGGGCGTTGATGGCACGCCATATATCAATCATCCGCTGGAAGTGGCTTACCTGCTCAATGCCGTGGGGGGCATTACAGATGAGGATATATTATCGGCGGCGATTTTGCACGACACGGTGGAAGATACCGGCACCAGCCCTGAGGAGTTGGTATCCCGGTTCGGGGAGGAGGTGGCGCGTTACGTGTTGGAGGTGTCAGATGACAAACAGTTACCCAAGGAAGAGCGCAAGCGGCTACAGGTAGAACATGCCCCCCACCTCAGTTACGGGGCCCGGCTGATCAAGCTGGGTGACCGCATTGCCAACCTGCGGTCGGTCGTCAGCGAACCTCCTGCGGGCTGGCCTGCGGAACGGCAGATCCGTTACTTTGAATGGTCACGGGCCGTTTTCAAAGGCCTGGGCCCTACCAATCCTCCTCTGGAGGAGCTGTTTTTGCGGGAATTTGATGAGGGCTTCCGCATCGTTTCGGCAAGAGGAGGCAGTTCTGCGGTTCTTTAAACGAATGTCTGTGAAAATGGAAAGTTCTCACCGGAGTTTTAACCTTAGGAAACTAAGACAGCATTATGAGTGAATTTGACCACAAGGCCCGGGAGTGGGACCAGAACACGCAATACCACGAGAGGGCGGCAGCGGTGGCGGCCTCCCTGCTGGAGATGGTCCCCCTGCGGCCGGGCCTCAAGGCCCTGGAGTTCGGCGCCGGTACCGGATTGCTCAGTTTTACCCTGGCCGGCCATTTCCGGGAAATCGTTATGATGGACAGCTCTTCCGAAATGGTAAAAGTGATGGAGGAGAAGGTGACACAACGTCAGATGCATCATCTGATTCCCTGTTTTGGCGAACTGACGGAGGAGAGCTTTCCCCCGGAATCCTTTGATGTCATCTACAATCTGATGGTGATGCACCATGTAGAGGATATTCCGGCCATCCTGCGCCGTTTCCACGGGTTGCTCCGCCCAGGGGGATGGCTGGTCCTGGCCGATCTCTATGCCGAAGACGGCACCTTCCACAGCAAGGGTTTCCACGGACATAAAGGTTTTGACCCGCAGGAATTGCGCCGCGAAGTGGAAGCGGCGGGACTGTTGTTCAAGGAGGTGAGACCTTGTTATACCTCCCGCAAGGAGAAGGAGGGGGTGGTCAGGGAATACCCCGTTTTCATGATGACCGCCCTGAAGCCTGAAGCGGAAGACAGCCAGAGACGGGAAGCTCTGACCACCTTCGCCCGGCGATTGGTTAGCGGCGAAAGCGGAAAACCCCTCTATGAGGAGTATCGCCCCTATATCGAAACGGTGACTCCCTTTGAGGCCATGATGCTCCTGGACAGCCTGCTGAAGGAGGGCCACTCCTTCGGTACGGTCAAATACTACACCGCACGCCTCCTCAACCTCTTCTACAAACCGCTGGCCGCCTGGCCATGCCAGCTTCCCGGGGAGGGACATTTCCTCTACTACCTGGCTCAGGAAAACCGGGAGGCCGAAAAGATCATGGCTGCCATCAAAAAGGTCGCCAAACAATACCTTTCGCAGGAGAACACCTCCCCTGAAGCGCTGATTAACCTCGAACTGCTGACCCTCCTTTCCCGCCTCGACGATTATACAATTCATTATGTTAAAAAAGAAAATATCCTTTTCCCCTGGCTCGAAAAGGTCCACCCCGAAGCCGGATGCCTTCAGATCATGTGGTCCCTGCACGACGATTTCCGGAGGACCCTCCGCGCACTGAAAAAGATGCTCCGGGAGGGAACACCGGGCAGGGAGCAGTTGAGCCCCCTGCTGGGGAACCTCTTTTTCGTGGTGCTGCCCGTTATCTTCCGGGAGGAGCATATCCTTTTTCCCGTAGCTCTGTCGGCGGTGCCCCGGAAGGCGTGGGACGACATCCTGGAGGAGAGCATGGAAACCGGCTGGTGCTATGGGGTGATGCCTGTTTTGCCCTGGCAGGAGGAATCCGCAGCATCCGGAAAGGAGTCCGCGGGAGCGGGCATACCACCCGGGTACAGTCCGGAGATGCCTGGCGGATCTTTTCCTGGCGAACACGCCGTGCACAGCGGCATTCCTCAGGGAGTTCAGGAAGGCCCTCAACATGCCCCACAGGGAATGAACTCCTCCTCCGGCTCTTCTGCGGCTACTATCCCGGGCTCATTCTCCGCTCACTCCCCGGGCACCCTTTCCGGTGGCGGGAGCGGCCTCATCGACATGGGAACCGGATTGCTGACACCTGAACAACTGGCGCTGATGCTCAACCATATGCCCATCGATGTGACCCTGGTCAACGAACACGATGTGGTTCTCTACTTCTCGGGAGGGCCGCACCGGATCTTCCCCCGCTCCAAAGCGGTCATCGGACGGAAGGTACAGAACTGTCACCCTCCGGAAAGCGTCCATATGGTGGAGGAGATCCTGGCCGCTTTCCGCAATGGAGATAAGGACCAGGCTGATTTCTGGATCCAGTCGCGCGGAAAGTTTATCCAAATCCGCTATTTCGCCCTGCGTGACGAAAAGGGGAACTACCGCGGTACCCTGGAATTCAGCCAGGACATCACCGAAATCAGAAAACTGGAAGGAGAGAAAAGGCTTCTCGACTGGGAGAAATAGAGCTGTGAAGCAGTGATGGGTATGAACCATATGCTGACAACCATTACTTCGGGAAGGGATTAACGCAACGGCCATAACAGTAACGGGGATTACACTTAAAGGCACCGGTTTGTTCAAAGCTGATCTGCAAGGGTACGCATTCTCCCGGAAAGCAGCTGCTGAAAGGGGTACCCATGACCGGTCGGGACAGGCTATTTTTCGCGGGTGAAGGGAATGATAACCCGTTCACCCTGACAGGGGTAGTTCATTTGGGTGATGGGTGATTCCTGCCGGAAAGATTGATGAGCTGCACGCGGTTGCTCACGCCGGTCTTGGTGAAGATCCTGTGGATATGGTCCTTGACGGTCTGTAACGTGATGAAAAGGGTGTCGGCGATCTCGCGGTTGCTTTTTCCTGCCCTGATTTCCCTGATGATTTCGGCTTCGCGGCGTGAGATGTCGTATTTCAGGCAAAAGGCTTCGAATGCTGCGGCGGGGGCGTCCCCTTCCGGGGAGATGCCTGCCTGTGGTGCTCCTTCTGAGGCGGTTCCTTCCGGAAATCCTCCTTCCAGGAGTTCCCTGTAGGGAAAAGTTCTTCCCGTTGCTGGTGAACCAGGGCCCGCTGTGGAGGATTCTTTGCCTGCAGGCGAAGAGGTGAGGACCAGGCCTCCGGTGCAGAGGGGCAGCAGCAGGTTGGAGAGGAAGACCATGAGCAGGGCCATGAGGGCAAAGACATCATGGTGGCCCGGGACCATCAGGGTGAGAAAGGTGGAAAGAGCTACCGCCAGGAAGTACCCCGGCAGGAAAAACCGGCTTTCGCGGCATTCCTCCCGGAGGAGCTTTTTATAGTTCAGTATGACGGGTACCAGAAGAATCAGGTGGATCAGCGCATTGGCGGAGGCGATCAGGGTATACACCGGAAAAAAAGAGCCTCCGGCGAAAGCCGGATCCGAAACAGGGGTTGAAGGAGTGATCTTTCCGGCTAAAAAAGGGGATTTTGTAGCCAGGAGAAAGATCAGGGGGAAAACGGCCACGCAGGCGAAGAGGTAGATCAGGGTGGCCCGGCGCCCCCACGTCATGCCTGTGATGGTGCCGAAAAAGCGGATCAGCATATACCAGGCGGCCAGCAGGAAGGGAAGACCCAGGAGGGGCTGGACCGTCGTTATCCTGAGGCGCACTCCTTCGGCCAACCCCCAGCCTTCCATCAGCTTCTGCAGGAAAAGATTGCCCCATACCCCATACAGCAGAAAGGCATAGATGAACAACTGCTGGTAGACGAGAAAGGTTCCTGCAGGTTTTCTTTCGCTGCTGGCATAACGGACGCTCACCCACCCCCCCATGATGGCCAATCCGGCCGATACGGCAAAAACGAGGGAAAAAAGCAGGGTCTGCCAGGGAATCATGGGTGATGCTGTTTAGGACTGCAAGTTACAAAAGGGAACACCATGGCCCCCCTACTAAAGTAGGATTTTTTCAGAATCCGACTTTGGTAGTTAGGAACCGCCCGCCTGTGCTCCTACCTTTGATCTGTCAAACATAAAATTCTAAAAGCCATGACAACAAGTTATTTCCAAATTGAACCTTCCGTCAGCCATAGTCTGTCTGTCGGTTGGAAAAAAATGATGGAGCAGTTTCTGCCCCTGCTGCTCATCGTCTTTATTTGCGCCATACTCCAGGGGCCGGTCAGGTTCATCAAGGGGGATGCAGATTTTAATTTCCTGATGCTCATGTTTTTGCCCCTCCTGCTGGCCTATGGATTCCTCTTCTGGCCGGTGATTGATTACGGCTCAGACTTTCTCTTTCTGAAGGCGGTACGGAGCCAGAAGGTGGAAGTGGCAGAACTATTCGAAGGTTTCCGTACCAAATTCGTCCAGATCGTCCTGGCCAATCTGCTGGTTTTTGCCCTGGTGATGGTCGGATTGTTCCTGCTGATCATCCCCGGAATCATCATTGGTTGCCGGCTGGTTTTCGTCTCTTACCTGGTCATGGATAAGGACATGGAGGCCATTGCCGCTGTGGAGGAGAGCTGGCGGATGACCCGCGGCTACGGGTGGACCATTTTCTTCCTGGGAGTTGTCTCCTTTTTCCTGGTGATTGCAGGCCTGATGGTAATGATCGTCGGGGTGCTGGTGTCGGCCATGTGGATCAGTGCCTCGTTTGCCGCCCTCTACCAGTCGGTGCTCGAATACCGCCAGAACAGCGAAACCCTGCCCATCCTGGGCGTCAACGAAGTCCCGGAGGGATAACCGTGAAGAAAGCAGTAAGAAAAAAGTGATTATTTCTATCTGTATTAAAAGAAGGCTCCGGATAATTCCGGGGCCTTTATTCACGTGTAGTCCATAATTCCGGATTGAAGACAATTTAAAATTTCATTCACCGATAGACATTTTTCGTTCAGTTTAGATTCAAGTATTCCATATCTTATTCAATTCTGCGTTGAGGTGTGCTTTGCCAGCAGCAGGTCGCTGTAGGAACAGGCCACCAGTTCTTCTGCCGTGATGCCGAAGCGTGACAGGTAGTGCTGACATTGCTCCAGCAGTTTTTCACGGCCCAGGGTTCCCTCCTGGTCGATGGCCTCGATTTCTACGAAATGACCCAGACCTTCCACCACATCGATATGGAATTTCACATTGCCTATGAAGTAGATTTCCCTGGTTTTGTCTACGACCACCAGGATCCCCATTGCGGTGGTGAGGATCTCTTTCAGGTGGGAGCCGGGAACGGAAGGGTAGAGGAGTACGTCGGCCTGTTTGGGTCCCTCCTGGTCGGCACGCCGGTAATGAATCAACTGGTTCTCGATGTTGCCCTCGCGCAGTTTGAGCCGCCCCGATGACACCCTGAAATAGGTGTCCTTCTGGTGGTCGGTCCCCCGGAATTCAGCCCCTGCCTCCAATAGGATTTTTCTGATGGCTTCCCCGCGCCCCGTGCGCGCTTTGATCTCAATGTTGGTGATGGTCATGACTGTTTTGGTCTGTATTTTGTTAAGCAGATCTGTGTGTGGTGAACAATATTCGGAAAAGAAAGATCGCTTCCCCTGAAAGGAAAGATCAAACATATGGATAATGAGCGCCTGAAAATACTAAATTCGCTGAAATTAGGTTTGTTGTCTATAGAAACTATATCCAAATCACCTGGCACATGAAGATAAGAACCCAACTGCTGTTATGGGGGACAGCGGTAATGATTCTGGCGGCCTGTACTTCGCAGAGCGGCCGGCGGGAAACCGCCTCCCCCGGAAAGGAAGTTCCCGCGCAGGAAGAGCTGCAGCCGGGGAAGGACTCTGAAGGTCAGGTTACCGCCGGGAATACTCCGGCCGAAGCACCCTCCGGCACTCCGGGCAGTCTGGCAACCACTTCCCCATCCTCCCTGCAGAAGGTCACCATATACCTGGAGAACTCCCAGAGCATGTTCGGCTATGTGTCGGGGATCACCCGGTATGTCGACGTGGTGGCTGAGCTGGCCGAGAAACCCGATTTTGTCAAAGAAGATATTCCCCGCGAGTTCTTTTTCATCAACGGTACGGGTCCGGTGATCACTCCCATCGGCGATGATCCGGTGGTGCTGAAGAAAAAACTGAACACCGCCGGCTTCCGCTGCGGCGACATCACCCGGAGTAACCTCAACGGCATGTTCCAGACCGCCCTCAGCAATGCCGGTGGTGGCACCATTTCCATCCTTATCTCCGACGGAATTTATGATATCGGTGACGGGGGGATGACCTCGCTGGTCACCTCGGGCAAGGAAACCCGCAGCCAGTTTATCCGCCGGCTGCAGTCGGCCAACCTGCAGACCCTTATGATCAAGCTCACCTCGGAATTCAAAGGGGACTACTTCTATGCCTCCCGGAAGGGAAAGGTAACCCTGGATTCGGAGCGTCCCTACTACATCTGGATCTTCGGTGAAAGCCACCTGCTGGCCCGCTACTTTCCCGATCCCTACATTGCCATGGAGCTCACAGGTTTTGAGACGCTGGCCCGTTTTCTCAAGCCTTCAGGAGAACCGCTGCCCTGGCAGCTGGTCCCCGAGAACAGCCTGGGGAGCTACCGCTTTGACCACAAGGTGAAAAACCGACTGGTTGACGCCAAGCCCGACCGGAATGGAAGGGGCTTCCAGGTGACCCTGGCCGTCGACTTCTCATCGCTTCCCTTTCCCGGGGAGGTCTATCTCGACCCTGCCAGCTACACTTGCAGCGGCAACTATGCCGTGGCGGAGGTGAAGGTGCCTGCACGTAAAATCCACTCCCTGCCCTTTACCCCTACCCACCTGGTGTCGGTGAAGAGCCTGAAGAACCCGGCAGGGAAGGTGACTGTCGCGCTGGTGAACCGTGTGCCCGGATGGATCGCAGCTACCGCTGCCGCCGATGAGGAGAACATCACCGCCGATACCTCCCGTACCTTCGGCCTTAACTACCTCACCGATGCCATCGTGGAAGCCTATAGATCGGCCGGTGAAAACAAACCTCTGGCCTCCTTCGCCTTCGAAGTTCAATAACTACACATCATTATGGCACCGGGAGCAGTCCCAACAGGTATATAACTGCATCCCCGGAGGCCCTGAAACTGAAACATTAAATTGATCACCTATGACAGAATTTTTTGCGGCCATGTACGAAACCCTTTTCCGGGTTTACCATGCCAGTTATCCCGAGATCTTCTCGACATTGTACAACTTCGGGGGTTATATGAAGCTGGGGGGGATCTTTCTCCTGGTGCCCCTG
>Ga0116163_1002633_pt1 | contig 10380 bp, 4 predicted proteins | sample AD_UKC107_MetaG_FD_89889 | JGI IMG/M metagenome (GOLD analysis project Ga0116163, IMG submission 89889) | Active sludge microbial communities of municipal wastewater-treating anaerobic digesters from Hong Kong - AD_UKC107_MetaG | ecosystem: Engineered > Bioreactor > Anaerobic > Digestate | place...
AAGTATGCATTTAGGTTCAAAGAATAATTTTACCATAAGTATTGAAGTTGGGTTAAAAAATAGTATTGTGGGGATTTATGTAGCAGAAACTTTGCTTAATAATTACGAAATGGCTATGGTTTCGGTAATATATGGTTCAATAACATTTTTCTCTACCTTGTTTTTTGGTTATATTGCTAAGAGAATTGAGCTTTGGGGCTTTGGTTACCGAAAATTATTATAACTTTGAGGAAGTGATTTTAAAAAAATAGCCGTAAATTAGGGCGGGAAAAATTGAAATACTCAGAAATGTAAATTATTAAAAACCAGATATCAATGAAAACACAAATGAAAATTTTCAGAAAAACAATACCTTTTTTATTAGCCGGATTATTAGTTATTTCTTTAATAAATTGCAAAGGGAATAAACAAGAAGGAAACACTGAAGGATCTGCTGTAGAATCGGCATTAGACAAAGAAGAAATTGAGCAAAAGGTGCGAGACGTGGTTTATCCATTGCCAACAGCATTCGAAGTTACCGAAATGATAAATAAAATTGAAGCCAGCTTTATAATTGGTTTAACTAATCCTACATCAAACGTTGATAAGTATTTTACTGATAAGGACCAGGCACTTAACTTAGGGATCTATAGTGCTGATTTGAGTTACGCAAGTACCTATCAGATTAAACAAGAAGTAATGAACTTTATGGATGCTTCCCAGCTTTTAATTATGGAACTTGATATTACAGGCGCTTTTTCAAAAGAATTTATTGATGAGGTTGAAGCAAATATTAACAATAAAGACTTGTTGATTGATTTAATAACCAATTCTTTTTACGATACTTATGAATATCTTGTAAAAAGCAAAAAGGAAGATTTGTCGCTTTTGGTTGTTACTGGAAGTTGGATTGAGGCTCTTTATATTTCATGCAATATTTCGGAAACTGTTTACGATAATCCTGAATTTGTAAATATTATTTTACATCAAAAAACATCACTTAATAAGTTAATTGATTTACTTACACCTCATAATGAACACGAAACAATCAAATCGTTATTGAATGATTTAAAACCAATAAAGGAGGTTTATGATAGTGTAGATGAAACAGGTATTACTGTTGAGCAGCTTGATCAAATAAAATCAAAAATAAGTGATTTGCGCAATCAAATAGTTGCATAAAACTAATAAAATGAATGGAAGCTCATGTAATTTATTCATGAGCTTTTTTTATTTCTGCTTTTTTCTTAAATTTTGCCTCGAAACCACAAACTATGAGTGAATCAATATTAAATGCACTAATTCATTTGTTTGCTATTGTGGCAAACATTAATCCGGGTGGAGTTACAGCCAAAGGGCGAAAAATTGTTGAGAGTTACCTGTCCAGGACTCTTACCCTCGAATTAATGAATGAGTACTTAAGGTTGTTTGATAATTACTATGAATTTTACCAACGCGAACTGGATAATGATGAAGTGAAAGATTTAAAAGACAGTGAATCTTTAATTTCCTTCCAGATTATAAATGTGTGCCGTAAGATAAAGCAGGGGCTTTTGCGCGAAGAACGTGTTAGTGTTTTTTTATACCTGCTTGAGTTTGTATACGAAGATCATCAAATTACAGATCAGGAATATAATTTTATAAAAGTTGTATCAAAATCATTTAGCTTCTCCGAGAAGGAATTTGATAACCTGACACATTTTATTTTTGAAGGAACGCCCGAAAGGCTCGATGGAGAAAGGGTTTTGGTAATTGATAACAGATTAAGGGAGTGGTCTGATAGTCTGGCCTGGATAATGAAAAAAAGCTCAAACCAGGCAGAGCAACCTCCATATAAGCATTTATTTAAACAAAACCTGTATGGGCAGGTTGTTATTTTTTATATACGCTCTATACAATCGTTTATATTAAAGTATTTGGGTGAACAAAGCCTATTCTTAGATGGGCAACGGATAAAACCGGGCAGGACTTATTTCCTTAACAGGGGCGCAGTTATAAAAGGCCCACATATCGAGCCAATTTATTATTATGATATCGCTTCAAAGTTTATTGTTACGCCAGAAAATGAACGTATAGTGTTCTCGGCCACTGATTTGAGTTTTAAATTCAGAAACAGTAAAAACGGCATACAGAAGTTTAACTTTTCTGAAAAATCAGGACAGATGATTGCCGTGATGGGAGGAAGTGGGGTTGGAAAATCAACTCTGTTTAATTTGTTAAGCGGTAAATTAAAACCCAAAGAGGGTACGGTTAAAATAAATAACTACAATGTACACTCGTGGAGCGATTCGTTAACCGGGGTTATTGGTTTTGTCCCTCAGGATGATTTGCTTTTTGAAGAGTTAACTGTTTTTCAGAATTTATACTACAATGCCAGGTTGTGTTTTAGCGATTATAGCGAGCAGCAAATTGTAGAAAAAGTTAATACAGTATTAATTGAGCTCGATTTATATGATACTCGTGACCTGCAGGTAGGTACTCCTTTAAATAAATTTATTAGTGGTGGCCAACGTAAGCGTTTAAATATTGCCCTTGAACTTATGCGTGAGCCAACAATACTTTTTGTGGATGAGCCAACATCAGGGCTTTCGTCAATGGATTCGGATAAAATTATGAATTTATTGAAACAACAGGCTTTGAGTGGAAAACTAATTATTGCGAATATTCACCAACCATCGTCAGATATTTTTAAAATGTTCGATAAGTTGTGGATATTAGATAAAGGGGGTTATCCAATTTATCAGGGAAACCCTATTGATGCAATTGTATATTTTAAAACGGTTACATCGGTGGTTAATGCGGCAGAAAGCCAATGCAGTTGTTGTGGGAATATTAATCCCGATGAGATTCTGCGTATTGTTGAAGACCGTGAAATTGATGAGTACGGCAAACAAACGGTTAAACGAAAAACTACGCCTGAAACCTGGTATTACAGGTACCTCGAAAATATTGAGAAAAAAATACAACCAGCTCAGCCTAACGAAAATATTCCGGCAACTGATTTTAGAGTCCCAAATTTTCTGAAACAGTTTAAGGTATTTCTAATGCGGACTGTATTGTCTAAATTAACGAATAGGCAGTATTTGTTAATTAACGCACTTGAGGCTCCTTTGTTGGCATTAATCTTAGGGTATTTCTCTAAATATGTTACAAATACAGGGTATGTTTTTGGTGAAAATAAAAATTTTCCAGTTTTTCTTTTTATGTCGGTTGTTGTAGCGTTGTTTTTAGGGCTAATTGTAAGTGCAGAGGAAATTATAAAGGACAGGAAGATATTGGAACGGGAATCCTTTTTGCGCTTAAGCTGGTTTAGTTACATTAATTCGAAAATAGTAATCCTGTTTGTTATTTCAGCCATTCAAACCTTATTATATGTGGCTATAGGAAATATAATACTTGAGGTAGAAGGCATGCTGCTCCCATTTTGGTTGATTTTATTTTCTGCAGCCTGTGTTGGTAATTTGGTAGGATTAAATATTTCGTCGGGTTTAGACTCTGTTATAGCCATTTATATTATTATTCCTTTAATACTTGTCCCTCAATTGCTTTTAGGTGGTGCAATGATCCATTTCGATGATTTGAACCCTAAAATAACCAACAAAACCTATGTCCCGTTAATAGGGAATTTAATGACAACCCGCTGGGCATATGAAGCATTAGCGGTTCAGCAGTTTAAAAAAAATAAGTTTGAAAGGTTGTTTTTTGATCAGGAACAAATAATAAGCAATGCCGAATATAAAACATCTTTCCTGTTTCCCGAATTACAATCAAGGCTTCAATTGTGCATAAGGCGTAAAAGTTCGGATGTTGATTCTCTGAGCCTGGTTAGGGACCTTAAGTTAATATCTAACGAGTTGAGTTTTATAAGCCAGGGCAATGACATTCCTCCCTTTGAATATATTCATCTACTTAATTATAACGATTTTGATGAGTCGATTTTTGACCATACTTATGGATATTTGTATTATCTGGATTTAACTTTTAGCGAGCAGGCAAAAAAAGCAACCGAATCCAAAGAGGAGTTGTATCAAAAGATGGTTGAAGAAAGTGGTAATGCCAATTTTGTGGCATTTAAACAGAGGCATTATAATAAAAAACTTGCTGATATAGTGCTTAACCGAAATGAAATAACAAAAATTCTGGATACAGATAAGAAATTGGTGCAGAAAAAGGACCCTATTTTTATGGAGCCTACCTCACGTATAGGCCGCGCTCATTTTTATGCCCCGGTAAAAATTATTTATAAAACAAAAATTGATACGCTTTGGTATAATTTTTTAATCATGTGGCTTACTTGTGGAATTTTATACATTTTATTGTATTTTGATGTATTAAGGCGTATAATTAAATACTTGGTTTCGTTAAATTTAAAAGAGAAGTTTAAAAAAGTGCCCGAATTAATATAAATATTTAAAAAACAGCCTTTTGAGGTTTAGTTTTGGAAAGGTAACCTAAAAAAAATAATTTCGTACAGAGTAACATAACTTAAATCATAGCCTTCTGATGTGTTTAATTTTTGAAAAAACAATTGATACTCCTTACATCAAATTAGAAAGTGGCCATATAGAAATTAAAGGACGCTCGATGCCAGAAAATGTTTTAAAATTTTATAAACCAATAAAGGAATGGATTGAGGATTATATCAATAAACCTGCGGATTTTACCAGAATTGATTTCTATTTGCCATATGCAAATAGCTCTTCGATAAAACAAATAAACGATTTTTTAAAAGTCCTGGATAAAAAGTACAAAGAGGGCTTTGATATGAAGGTGTACTGGACATATGAAGAAGGTGATGAAAATGCGGAAGATATTGGAAATGATTTAGAATCGTTGATTGATATTCCTTTCGAATATATTATTACAGATGTAGAGAAAAAACAACAGAAAAGATTAAGGGTTAAAAATTTAAAGACCGGTAAAATAGGTGAAATTTCGAACAGGTATTGGGAAACAATTATTCGAAACGGGCACGAAAAGGATTTTGAAATATTGGAACAGTTATAGAACAAATGATATATGGTGAGGGGCAATTTTAGCCCCTTTTTTAAATAATATAACCTCCCTTTTCTCCACCTTCTGGGCCTAATTCCAACAAATAATCAGCTAACTGGTAAAACCAAGGATGGTGTTCGATAATATACAGGGCATGCCCTTGATCTCGCAGTTTAAATAAAACATTAAGTAGTTTTTCTATATCATAAAAATGCAACCCCGTTGTTGGTTCGTCGAGCAGATATAAGCACTTGTTTTTTTGCTTTTTTATTAATTCCCTGGCTAATTTTAATCGTTGCGATTCGCCACCCGAAAGCGTTGTAGCCGATTGCCCAAGTTTTAAGTGCCCTAGCCCTAAGTCGGCAAGTAGGCCAAAAATTTCTAATAACCTGTCGTTTTCTGTAAAAACATCTAATGCTTCCGATATGGTTAGCTCAAGAAGATCATAAATAGAGAGTTTATTCCATTTAATTTCCAGTACTTCTCGAGTAAAACGCTTGCCTTTACAGTCTGGGCAAACAACCCAAACGTCTGAAAGAAAATCTAAAGAAACTTTGTATTGCCCTTGGCCTTTGCAGGTTTCACACCTTCCACCTTTGGAGTTATAAGAAAAATCTGATTTCTTTAAATCTTTGATCGAAGCTTCATTTGTGGCAACAAATAAATTGCGTATTTCATCATAAATACCCAAAAAGGTTATGGGAGTGCTTAGCGGATTATTACCAATAGGTGATTGATCCATGGAAATAATAGATCCAAAATTCTCCAACCCATTTATATTACTGCAATTAACAGGATGTTTAGCCAGAGCCGAAGCACCAATAACGTCAAACAATAAGCTCGACTTGCCACTGCCAGATACTCCTGAAAATACGCATATCCCATTAGCAGGAAGCTCCACGTTTATGTTTTTTAAATTATTGGCACAGGCATTTTTTATGAATATGCCGGATTTTAAATCTATAGTATTTCTTTTTTGATTTGGGCAATAAGGTTTATTTAAATATTTTGAAGTTAAAGAATCTAAATTTTGTAGAAACATTTCTTTGCTGCCTGCAGCAACAACTTCGCCTCCTTTTGTCCCTGCTCCTGGGCCCAGTTCTATAATATAATCAGCTGATGTTATAACTTCTTGATCGTGTTCAACAACAACAACCGTGTTGTTTTTCGCCAGTTTTTGAATAATTTCAATAAGTTTTGCCGTGTCTTTAGAATGTAAGCCAATAGTTGGCTCATCTAATATATAACAAATTCCGGTTAACTCACCTCCTAATTGCGAAACTAAACGTATCCGCCGTGATTCGCCACCCGAAAGGGTTAAAGTACTTCGTGACATACTTAAATAGGCTAAACCAATTTTACAGGTTGCTTCCAGTTTTTCAATAACCAAACGTTGTATTTCTGCGCTTATTTTATTTTCATTTTCGGGTAGGCTTGTCTTAAGATTTTTAAAGAAGGTTAATGCTTCTGCCGATTCCATATTTGAGAGCTCCACAATATTTTTGCCGGAAATTTTATATTCAAGGGCCACATTGTTTAGCCTTGTGCCATGGCAAGCTTTGCAATTAACTTCTTTCATTAATGCCAGTAGCTGTTCTCCTCCTTGTTTGTCATGTTTCCTTTGGTATTCATTGTTAACATAATGAGCAAGCCCAATCCATTTGCTTTTAAATTGATGAACCCCTTCGCGGTTTTTACGTTTGTATTTCCATTGCACAGTGTATTCTTTCTCTCCAGTGCCGAATAATGCTATTTGTTTGGCATAATCGTCAAGTTCGTTCCAGGGTTTATCAAAATTAATTTTAAGTGATTGCCCAACAGTATGCAAAATCCACATGTATTGCCCATATGGGTCGCCATAAAACAGGCCGGGCTTGCTACCTTTCATAGCTCCCTGGTTTAATGCTAAATCGGGGTTTGTTATTAATTTCTCCGGATTGCAGGTTAGTTCAATCCCTAATCCATTACAAACGGGGCACGCACCCGAAAGATGATTAAAAGAGAAATGGCTTGAAAGTAGTTTGCATTTTTTACCTTGCCCATCTTTAGAGATGCGCGAATAAAGCAAACGGAATAAATCATAAATACCTGTAACGGTTCCAACGGTTGCCCTTGAATTTTGTGCTACCGGCCTGTTATCTATTGCTATGGTAGGCATTAAACCTGTTGTTTCCAGAATATCGGGCCTTGATTTTTGTTGAATCAGGCTACGTGCATAAGTCGAAAAACTCTCTGTAAACCGGTATTGCCCTTCGGCAAATAATGTATCAAATGCCAGGGATGATTTTCCGCTTCCGCTTACTCCGGTAATTACTGTAAGCTGATTGCGAGGTATTTCAATATCAATATTTTTTAGGTTGTGTGTTTTTACCCCCTTTAATTTTATGGGTGCATCAATAATTTCGTATATATTGTTGCTTTCATTTTTTGCCCGGCTAAATGGGTGTGTAAGCGATTGGGCGGTTAATGATTTTTTATTTTTTAACAATTCTGGTAATTGGCCTGAAAACATAACTTCTCCTCCTGAATCGCCTCCCAAAGGGCCTAAATCAATAATATGATCGGCTTGTTTTATAATATCCTGATCGTGCTCAATAATAATTACAGTATGGCCTTTTTCAGTTAAACCATGTATAGCCTTAAGTAAGATAGAAATATCGTAAGGGTGCAGCCCTGTTGACGGTTCGTCGAATAAATAAAGTGTATGTTGTTTTACCGGTTTAACTAGTTCAGTTGCCAGTTTTAAGCGTTGTGCTTCGCCTCCCGAAAGGGTAGTTGCCGACTGGCCTAACGATAAATAACCCAACCCCAGATCGGCCATAATCTTAAGGTAATGGTAGATTTTTTCATCATCGCTAAAAAAATCAGCTGCATCGGATATTTCCATTTCAAGAACTTCGGAAATATTTTTCCCTTTGTATGTAACGCTAAGTATATCCTCGTGATAACGTTTTCCACCACACACTTCGCAAACGGTTTCAACCTGCCCTAAAAAATGCATGCCGGTTTGAATTCTTCCAGCTCCTTCGCATGTTTCGCATCGCCCGCCAACCGTGTTAAACGAAAAGTGGCTCTGTGTTAATTTTTTCTTTTTCGATTCGGGTAGGTTGCCATATAATTTGCGTATATGGTCGAAAACTTTCGTATAGGTAGCTGCATTGCTTCTTGGGGTTCTGCCAATTGGCGATTGGCTTATTTCTATAATCTTTTGTACGGGTATATCCGATGTAATTTCTTCAAATCCTTTCTTCATATCATAATTTCCAAGTAGCAGCCCCTCGTAATATTTCCCCAGTATTTCGAAAACAAGGCTCGATTTTCCGGCACCCGAAACTCCTGTTACCACATTTAATGCTTGTAAACGAAAATCTACATTGATATTTTTAAGGTTGTGTAAACAAGCATTTTTAATTCTAAGCCATTTATTTTTAAGGGTTTTTTCAGGCAATGGGGCAGGTAGTATTTTTGTTAAGTGCTTTAGTGTTTCACTTTGTGGGATTGAAAGTGTGGGTAGCTTTTCATTAACCTCACTAAAAAGAATATTTCCTCCGTTTTTGCCAGCCAGTGGGCCTATGTCAATTACTTGGTCTGCATTAAGAATTGTATCTTTGTCGTGTTCTACAATTAAAATTGTATTTCCCTGGCCTTGCAGCCGTTTCATAATTTTAATCATACGTTGGTTATCATAAGGGTGCAAACCAATAGAGGGCTCATCCAAAACATAAAGGATTCCGCGCAAACCATTCCCTATTTGAGTAGCCAGCCGTATACGCTGAGCCTCTCCTCCAGAAAGGGTGGTTGACTCGCGCATTAAGGTTAAATACCCTAAGCCTAATTCTTCCAGTATTTCACAACGCTCAATAATTTTATCCCTAATTGGATTAAAGATGGTTTCCTGTCCTTTTATAGCTCCAATAATTTTAAACACTTGCTTTAATTGGGATATGCTCATTTCAGCATAATCGATAATAGATTTGTGATGAAATTTTACAGATAAAGAGTTATTGTTTAAGCGTTTTCCACCACAATGCATGCAGCTAACAGTTTTTGCAAATCGTAAAATGTTTGGGTTTCGGTCGACACGCAGGATGTTTTCCATTATGGGTAATATCCCTTTGTAAAATCCTTCTTCGCGTGGTTTTGCTGTTATGCCACTCCATTTCATTCGCGATTCGAGGGTATGTTTTCCAAAGGGGATTTTTATTTTATTGCTTCCGTTCAGGATAATATCTTTTTGCTGTGATGTTAGGTCTTTCCAAGGGATGTCTACATTAAACCCTTCAGAGCGGCACACTTGCTCCATCACATCAATGGTAACCTGAGAATATATAGTATATCCTGAAGGAGTTGTAATTTTTAAAGCTCCTTGCCGTAAACTTTTGTTTGGGTCTTTAATTAATAATTCAGGGTCAATTTGGTCTTCTACTCCAAGCCCTTTGCATTGGGGGCAATAACCTTCGGGGTTGTTAAAGGAAAATAGGCTTCTTGAAATTTTTAAGTCGGTATTTTGATTAGTTTTTTCTCCCAATCGGGCAAACAGTAAACGCAGGTAATCATATAGTTCGCTCATAATACCTACTGTCGACCGGGGATTGCGGCTAATTGTTTTCTGGTCTACAGATATTGCAGGCATTAATCCTTCGATACGCTCAACCTCAGGCCTGCCCATTTTACCTAAAAACTGCCGGGCGTAAGATGAAAATGATTCGAAATACCTTCGCTGGCTTTCTTTGCAAATTATGTCGTAAACCAATGAAGATTTTCCGGAGCCAGAAACGCCTGTAAAACAGGTAATCTGGTGATGTGGGATTTTTAAATTAACCTTTTTAAGATTGTTTTCTGATGCATTTTCAATACGGATATATGTTTGTTCTTTTTTAATCATAAATAAATAGTTTAACAAACAAATATAAAGAAATAGAATTTTAGTAGTTAATTATTAATTTTACTGATTATCATAAATCACTTTTGCTAAGATGAAAAGAATCTTAATAATTTTAACCTTGCTGAGTTGTTTATCGTGTAAAACAAAAAAGATTGAAACAACCGAGGTGAAAATCGAAACAGGATTAGGGAATATTATAATTGAATTATACCAGGATAAAGCTCCTATTACCTGTGCTAATTTTATCCGTTATATAGAAAATAATAAGTTTGAAGGAGCAAATTTTTACCGGGTTGTCCGAATGGATAACCAACCAAACAATGAAATTAAGATAGAAGTTATACAGGGTGGGCTGGGTTTTGATGTTGAAGAATCGCCTTATCCGCCAATAAAACATGAACCCACGCAGGAAACAGGGCTTAAGCATACTGATGGAACCATATCCATGGCAAGAGCTGAACCGGGATCGGCAAGTTCCGAGTTCTTTATATGCATTGGCGATCAGCCTGAACTGGACTTCG
>Ga0116163_1002635_pt1 | contig 10376 bp, 6 predicted proteins | sample AD_UKC107_MetaG_FD_89889 | JGI IMG/M metagenome (GOLD analysis project Ga0116163, IMG submission 89889) | Active sludge microbial communities of municipal wastewater-treating anaerobic digesters from Hong Kong - AD_UKC107_MetaG | ecosystem: Engineered > Bioreactor > Anaerobic > Digestate | place...
GTGAACTCAATGGAAAAGATTACCATCGAAACGATGTTGAAGTTCAGATTTCCTTCAACACTCAAGAAGAATAAAACCGAACAAAAAATCGGCTTTATGTTGCATCAGATGAATGAAGAAAAAAATGACTATCAATCGGATTTATGGTTGATGGATGTGCAAAACAACCAAATGACAGCGATCACAACGGATGGAAAAACCGGCAGCTTTTATTGGGAAGACGACGAACACATTCTATTCACATCCAGTCGAAACAAGGACGAAAAAAAGGATATTCCCTTCACAACTAAAGTATTCAGAATCAGTATCAATGGTGGTGAAGCGAAAGAAATGTTCACTCTTCCCGTTATCATGACAGACCTTCAAGTTATTCAGCCGGATGAAGTGTACGTTGTAAAAGGAATTTTTAGGATAGGAAAAGAATTAGAACTGGTTGTTGATGAAGAGACTTCTAAAAAAGCCAAAAAGGAATTCGAAGATGAAAAAGACTATGAAGTGTTGACAGAAATACCATACTGGAGTAATGGAAGCGGCTACACTGATTGCAAACGTTCCGGATTATTTCTGTTCAACAAAAAAGAGAACACCTTTAAAAGACTGACACAGGAGTATATGTCCGTGATGAATGTGGATATATCTCCTTCAAAAGATAAAGTTCTCTATACCGGCAATGTGTTTAAGGACAAGCGAGAACTCACCAACCACGTTTATCTGTACGATCTGAATACCGGCAATTCTCAACAGATTTCTCCAGACTCACCGATGAATTACACCGATGCTATCTTCTTGAACCAGGATCAAATCATGGCTTTCGCAACGGATATGAATAGATATGGGGTGAATGAGAACAGGAAATTCTATATCCTGTCCATCCAATCAAATGAATTGAAAGGTATAACGGAGGATCTGGATATGAGTTTCTGGAACTCTGTGGGTTCAGATGCCAGATTTGGCGCAGGATCACCTCATGTCTTAGAGAAAAAAGGTGATTCGGTTTATTTTGTCAGTACCAATAATGACAGCTCTTTCCTTTATCAAGTGACTTTGGATGGACAAGTCAGGCCGGTTATCGATATCAAAGGCTCTTTAGATCACTTTTGTCTGTTGGAAGACAAAATCATCGAAATTGCCTTGAGGGGATCATTACTACCGGAAATATACACTTTTAAAAACGGTCATGAAACCCTGATTTCCGATTTCAACACATCTGTTTTAGAATCACTGTCAACCATCAAACCGGAGCCTTTGACCCTCAAAAGGGAAAACACCCCGGATATTCACGGATGGGTGATCAAACCCGCTGATTTCGATCCCAATAAACGCTATCCGGCCATTTTGGACATACACGGAGGCCCGAAAACCGTCTACGGTGATGTTTTCTTCCACGAGATGCAAGTGTGGGCATCTGCAGGTTATGCCGTCTTCTTCTGCAACCCCAGGGGAAGTGACGGTCGTGGTAACGCATTCGCAGACATCCGTGGAAAATACGGTACCATCGATTACGATGACATCATGGACTTTACCGATTTAGTGCTTGAAAAACACCCCTATATCGACCCCAACAAGATTGGCGTTACCGGTGGTTCCTACGGCGGCTATATGACCAACTGGATCATTGGCCAGACAAACCGATTCGCAGCAGCCGCTTCCCAAAGAAGCATTTCAAACTGGATATCCAAATTCTGCACCACCGACATCGGCTATTACTTTGTCTATGATCAAGGCGGTGAAGCCACTCCTTGGAATGGCCATGACAGGCTTTGGAAAAGCTCACCCCTTAAATATGCCGACAGGGCTCAAACCCCTACGCTGTTCATTCACTCCGAAGAAGATTACCGCTGCTGGTATCCCGAAGGCTTGCAAATGTTCACCGCTTTAAAATACCACGGTGTTGAATCAAGGCTTTGCATGTTCCGTGGAGAAAACCACGAACTCTCAAGAGGCGGCAAACCCAAACACCGAATGCGAAGACTCAAAGAAATCCAGGACTGGTTTGACAAGTATTTGAAGTAGTGACTAAAAACAGGGTCAACTAAAGCTGGGGTAGAAAGAAACGAGGGTGAAGAAAAACCAGGGTTGACAAAAGCGGGTAAAGACTGGGCACGTTTTTGAAATCTAATTTTAACTCGCTTTTGTACAACCCGGTTCTTTTTGAATCATACTCCTTTTTACCCCCGTATTGGTATAACCTCATTTTTATAACAAGGAGCCCATAATGCACACAAAATCGGACTTAAAGAAGCAAATTGAAGATTTAGGCATCAAAAAAACTGACACCCTTTTGATCCAAAAACAGAACCCTCTTGCGTGGGAATTCTATCCAATCTTTTTATGAAGCGAACGGGAGTTTTTCGTTCGCTTCACCCTACCCATTCTGTAGCCGCCTTTGGAAAAAACGCCAAAGACTTTACTCAAGGCGAGGAACACTTTGATACCCCATGCCCAAGAAAGGGGTGCTGGGGAAAGCTGTAATTTTATGTCGAACAAAACAAATGGTTGATTTGACATCCAATTTCTTGAACAGCAACTAAGACCTTTTTATTGATCATACGCCGATACCCGAAACGTGGTACCTGTAATTAAATGATCAACATCGTTTCTCTTCAAAAACATAAGTTTTTTTCATCTATTGACTCATAATCAAATATAATCTCCCCTCATAACGAATCATGACGTTTTGATTTTTTAAAACGAAAGAATATAATCTTTTCGTTTGTTGCGTGACGCACGCAACTAAATAGAAAGGAGTCTTCTTATGATTACAATCAAAAACCAAACTCAACATCAAATAATCAACAAAATCTGGACCAAAGACCGCTTTACACGCCAGGAATTAAGCCGGGAACTCAATCTCAATCGGTCTACCATCTCCAGGAGCCTTGAGGGATTGATAGAACAATCCATCATAGTCAAAGATTCTATCCAAAACCCCGGCGAACAGGGGGGTAGAAAAACAGAGGTCCTAAGGTTGAACGATAATGTGCTGAAAATAATGGCCATCTCCATCGTCAACGACAGAATATTGGCTTTGTTGCTCAATTTAAAGGGACATGTTATTCATCAATACGCTTTTAACGATCAAGTGAATGAAAAAAATATCGTTGAGGAAATTGAAAAGGCCTTTCGTGAATTTGAAGATTATCGGGAAGAAATTCTTGCCATCACAATCTCAATGCCTGGAATCATCGACTCACAACAAGGCATTATCCAATTTTCTTACGATTTGAACATCAAAAACATGCCCCTGAAACATTGGATAGAAAAAAAATGGGGCATCTTCACTTATATAGAAAATGATGCCAATGCCGGAGCAGCTGCCTATCTTTTCCAATCTGGAATGAAACATGACAATCTGATTTATTACATGTTCTCTTTTCCCACTGAATTTAAAACTTACGGCGGTATTGGCGCAGGAATCGTTTTAAATAAGTCAATTTACAAGGGATCCCGCTCCGCAGCGGGTGAAATCATACTGGATAACAGTTGGCTCTATAGCGAAGAATATTCTTTACATGCTAAGGACCTGGGAGAATACCGCTATTCTTCCAAAAGCTTTCCGAAAATCATAGAGGATATGATCAACAATCTGATCAACCGGATCATCGTAGTCAGTACATTGTTGGACCCCGACAAGATTATTTTAGGTGGTGACATTACGGATTTTTCCGATTCCGTCATTTCACACCTAAAGCAAAAAATCAGAACGGGATTGAATTTCAACGCATCTGATGCGTTTATCGAAATCGATACATCCGGTCTGAACAACATCGCCTTGGGAGGCGCCGCTTCTTTTCTAAACCAATTTTTCATGGACTATGAGTGGGCTTTAACAATTCTAGAAAGATAATTCATTCGGGATCAACCTATCCCGTGCAAACCAATCGGAGGTCTTTTTATGAGCAAGAAGTTCGTTGTTGTTTTTCTGGTAATCGTATTAATCGTAACGGTTTCTATGGCAAAGACAAAATTGGTGTTATGGCAGTTCATGATGGATGACGCAACCGGTAAACAGGTTGTTGAGGAATTTGAAAGAGCAAACCCCGACATCGAGGTCGAATTCGTTCAACTATCATGGGCAAATGGTTTTGACAAGATTGTAACGGCATTTGCCGCTGACGCAGCTCCGGATGTCCTGGAACTTGGAAATACTTGGGTTGCCAACTTTGCCGAAGAAGGCGTGCTCTCCAATATGGATTGGATCATGGAAATTAACAAGGATATTGTGGGATGGAACAGTGCCAGTTATAAAGGAGATGCTTGGGGTGTGCCATGGCTGCTTGGAACAAGAGCCATGTTCTACAATATCGATCTGTTTGAAAAAGCAGGTTTGGATCCTGAAAATCCCCCTGCTACTTGGGCAGAAATCCTTGAAGCAGCACAAAAAATAGATGCACTTCGTGATGAAATTTACGGTTTTGGTCTGGCTTCCGGTGAACCCTATTCCCCATGGCAGGAATGGTTCCTCCCCGCAGTATGGGGAAACAATGGAAAAGTCGTTTCAACGGATCTGACCACATCGTTGTTCAATTCCAAAGAAGTCGTCGAAGCAGCTCAGTTCTATCAAAACCTTTCCAAATACGCCATGCTAACCAAACAAGATGATTTAATGGATGCCTTCGGAGATAACAAAATCGGTATGGTCGTCGGTGGTGCCCATCAAATCTCAGCTTTATTGACTTCCTACCCTGAAACGAAATTCATGGTGACGTTTGTGCCAAAACCTTCCCATGAAAAAGGTTTTCACGCTTCCTTTGCCGGCGGAGAAGTCCTCACCATTCCGGACAGCTGTGACCATAAAGCCGAGGCGTTAAAACTGGTAGAATATCTGGTGGATCCTGAAGTCGCCATGCGTGTGACAAAAGGCTATCCGGCTGTTTTCCCATCTAACATCACCGCTCAGGATGACCCTTGGTTTGAAGATCATCCGTTGGAATATGTCTTCTTTGAACAGAACGCAACAGCTGTTCCCGTGCCTCCCACACCGCAATGGACGAAAATCCAGGAAAAGGTTACCGAAGCGGTTGAAGCCATAATTCTTGACAAGGCAGACGTAAAAGCCACATTAGACAAATACAATCAACAGATTCAGGATTTATTGGATCAACAGTAATCACTTTCATAGGGTGGATTACGTTAATCCACCCTTTTGACCTTTTTTTTGTGAGCTACAATTTAGCACGTTAATTTCAGCAACGATTGAACTGTCAGTGGAGGTACGAATTTGAAGCGTCAAACAAGACAAAGATGGGTGATTTTTGCTTTTTTATCCCCATGGTTGATTATCTTTACTATTTTTAACGCATTCCCCATCATCTATTCTTTTTTTACCAGTTTCACGGAATATTCAGGACTAAACCCTCAAATGAGATTTGTGGGTTTTGACAATTACTTCAAGGCGTTTCATGATGAAGTGTTTTTAAAGGCCTTAACCAACACATTGATCTTTGTGGTTGGCACTATTCCGTTTACAACCGGTATCGCTTTGTTACTGGCTTTATTCCTGAACAGTAAGAAGCTGAGGAAAAATGGCATCTTTAAAGCGGGTTTCTTCCTGCCGTCTGTCATCTCCATGGTGGTTATTTCAACCATTTGGATCTATCTGTATAGTTCAAACGGTCTATTTAATACTTTGGGTACTTTTTTGGGATTCAAGATGGAAGCCAGAAGTTGGCTGGCAGAACCAAAAACAGCTCTTTTATCCATCATGATTATGGATATTTGGGCAGCATTCGGTTATTATCTCATTCTCATTTATGCAGGCCTGCAAAATGTCCCTGAACAACTTTACGAGGCAGCACGAATAGATGGGGCCAACAACACCCAAATAGCCATTAAAATCACTTTGCCCTACATACGCCCCACACTGTTCTTTGTGATTGCCATCAACACGATTCGTTCTTTTCAAATCTTTAGCGAAATTTACACCATGACCGGGGGAGGACCTCGCAACACAACACAAACGATTGTTCATTATCTTTATCAGGTCTCTTTCAGACAATTCGACATGGGATACGGTTCAGCGATTGCTTACATCTTGTTGATCATGATTATGATCGTGACCTTGATACAAAAATACCTGCTCAGGAGTGATCGTGTATGAAAAAACGCTCAAACGGTAAATGGCTGTTTACCCTTTTGTTTTTCTTGCTAATCATTTCACTGATGCCCTTGATCATGATGTTTTTCACCTCTGTCATTCCACAGGGAGATCTTTTTCACCTGATAACAGAAAAATCGCTGTTGGATTTTGAATCCAGTCCCATCTTTTTGAAGACAAAGATGAAAACCATCGGAACCAAACAATTTGAATTAAAGCCCATAATCAATGAAGAAAACCAGGCATTAAGCCTGATAATAGAAGATCCCGACCAGGACTACGGCGTGGCAGCTTTCACCGGTGATAATGACCTGAATCTCGTCAAATCATTGTCTGTTTATCTGAGTGCTCCCAATGGTTCTCAATTATCTCTGGGGCTAAAGGACATCAACGATGTGTTCCAACGCATCCCTATCCAACCACTCAACCACGAGGGATTAAAAAAGGTCCGTATTGACATTGAACCAAAACGGTTTAACCAAGTCGACATTAACCATATCTCACAGATACAGTTCATTATTGACCCGCCTGAAGGAACCGCCGGGAAAGCCATCGTTGTGGATGAAATCCAATCCAAGCTCAGATTCCCCACTATTTCCAATTTCATAACGGTTTGGCAGGAACAGGATTTTGCCCGGTACATGTTTAATAGCTCTTTGATTGCTTTGATCGTAGTCCTTGGAAATTTACTTTTTTGCTCGATGGTGGCTTATGCCTTTGCACGGAAACGATTCAAGGGAAGGGAGTTCCTCTTTTCACTGGTGTTGGCAACCATGATGATTCCACCGCAGGTGACGATCATTCCGGTGTTTATGCTGATGAAAAATCTGGGCTGGATAGACACCTACATGGCACTTGTTTTCCCATTTCTGGTCACTCCTTTCGGCATTTTTCTGATGCGCCAATACATCGAGCAGTTGCCGTCGGAATTTGATGAAGCGGCATACGTTGATGGGGCCAACGATTTCCAAATCTTCACACGCATTATCATGCCACTTAGCGCCCCTGCTATGGCTGTTTTAGGAATCAACACGTTTATCACCATTTGGAACGATCTCTTTTACCCATTGGTCATGACAAATTCAAAAGGCATGCGAACGGTTCAGGTGGGATTGGCCATGTATCAGAAGTTGAATCAAACTGATTGGCCCAGAATGATGTCCGCTTCCACAATAGCCGGAATACCTGTTATAATAATATTCCTGATCTTCCAAAAGCAGATCATATCAGGCCTTGTAGAAGGCGGCGTAAAAGGTTGATATATAAACGAGGTGAACAGATGAACGGATTCAAACTAAGAGGAGTAGTAGAAGGATTTTACGGCAAACCATGGACATGGCAGGAAAGGAAGGACATGATCCGTTTCATGGGAGAAAACGGCTATACATTATACATATACGCCCCCAAGGCTGATCAGTTGCATCGTGATCAGTGGCGGCAAATGTATGAGGGTGCATTCGAAGAAAATTTTCAATCACTGATAGATACCGGTAAAACAGCCGGCGTTGATATCTCAATGGCTATCAGCCCCGGACTGTCTTTAGTCCACTCCGATGAAACAGACTTGAACATCTTAAAGCAAAAATACCTGACATTTGCGGCTATGGGGGTTCGAACCATTTCGTTATTTTTAGATGACATCCCGCCAGAACTCATCCATCAAAAGGATAAACAAACCTATCAATCCCTGGCCCATGCGCAATCAGATTTTGCCAATCAGTTGTATCTATCCCTGGCAAATGAAATCAAGAACATTCGATTTATCCTCTGTCCCACCATTTACCACGGCACAACGATGTGCCAATATCACCATACACTGGGCGAAAAGCTCCACAAAGATATTCAAATCATGTGGACAGGTCCGAAAGTCTGTTCTGAGAAACTCACCGTTGAAAATGCACAGATGGTGGCGAAGGCTTTCAATAGAAAGCCACTTTTTTGGGATAATTTCCCCGTCAACGATTCAGTCATGGTACCGGAGCTCCATATCGGCCGCTTTAGTGGTCGTGATGGCAACTTAGGAACCGTTTGCGAGGGTTTTATTGTCAATCCCATGAACCAGGCATACGCTTCTATGAGTGTCTTAAAAAACATCAGCTTCTACCTGAACGATCCCCAACAATACAATCCCGATGAGGCTTTGATGAAATCATTTGAACAAATGTACCCGCAAATATCCTCTGAAATGCTGACCTTTTCCAAAGCCTGCAACACAAGTCCCTTGAATCCCGGAGATCCTGAAATCACGGTTCTTCTTTTGGAACAGCTTGAACAGCTGAGAAAAAAAGGACAGTTGAAACAAATGTCAATACTTTTGAATGAAAACAGCCGGTTAATCTGCGAGGCTTATGACAGAATTGTCGAGAAAATCGATCAAAATCTGCTGGCAGATATTGAACCATGGTTAAATGAATATATCTATTACGGCCGTTTGATGAATCAGATGGCAAGCGTATTGGAAAAAATAGAAGTGGTTTATCGTGATGAGCACCCCCCCGCAAAAACCATTGATGCCATTCACGAGGCTAACCGACAGTTAGAAAAATCTTTGGAAGAACTTGCCCGTCTAAAAACCCGAATTTTCGGAAAAGGATTGAGAGAATACGCCCTGGAATTAGCCATCACTTGTAAGGGCTTAGTCAAATTGGTTGATTGGTAGGCCTTTCCATTCTTCAGTTTTCTTTACTCAGTAAAAGGCCCTCGGACATTATTGCCCTTTCTGCCAAGGCCAAAAGGGCATCTATGCTAATCGCAAGGAGCGCAACCGGTAGAGCGCCTGCAAAGATTTTTGATACATCCATCAGCCGTAATCCGATAAAGATAATCTCACCTAACCCCCCCGCACCAATCATGGAAGCTATGGCAGCTGTTCCGATGTTGATGACCGCAGCAGTACGCACTCCGGAGGCTATGGCGGGAACGGAAGTTGGCAGTTCCACTTTGAACAGAATTTGCCTTTTTGTCATCCCCATACCTAAGGCAGCCTCTTTCATGTCAGGCGAACAGTTGATCAATCCCGAAGCGGTGTTGAAAGTAACGGGAACCAACGTGTAAATAAAAAGTGCAAACATGGCCGGCAAAGCGCCAATCCCCATAAAAATGAACACCAAGGCAATAACTGCCGTGCTCGGTATGGCTTGTGTGGCACCCGTTATGGATAAAACGACACGGCCGATTTTCTCTTTACCCCCCCTTGAGGAAAGAATCCCGATAATAATTCCCGTTATCACTGCAAAAGACCAGGAAATTAGAAAAAGATAAAGGTGCTCCCAGGTTTTTTCAAGAATATAGGGGATATTGTCAAACAGATAAGAGAAGAGGGCCATATTATCACACCTCTACCCTTTCATAGGTGCTCATGATGTCCACCAGAGTTTGAAATCGGATGATTCCCAGCAGCTGAAGTTCAGAGTCTACAACCGGACAACTGGTCGATCCCGATTCCACCATCTTGATGATGGCTTCCATCAGGTTGGAATGGGGTTGCACAGATTCGATTTTTTGAATCTGCCCGATCAATTCATCATGAAAATTCCTTTTTCTTAGATCTTCAAGGGTACAATACCCCAACAAAACATCCTTTTGCCCTATCACATAGGCGTATGGTTTCTTCTTATTTTCCAGATATTCCAACGCCTTTCCAACCGTTGTCGATTCCTGAACGTTGATGGACAGAAAATCTGTGGCGTAATTGTCTTTTACCCGCATCATTTCAAGCCCCTTCAATACACGGTCCGAGCCCAAAAGACTTTCGACAAATGCGTTTTTCGGCTTATTGACCACCTTCACCGTATCACCGTATTGGACAATACGGCCATTATCCATGATCACAATCTTGTCTCCCAATTTGATAGCTTCTCGAATGTCGTGGGTGACGAAGATAATGGTTTTTTTAATCTTTTCCTGTATATCGATAAAGGCATCCTGTAATTTTTCGCGATTGATAGGATCAATCGCTCCAAAAGGCTCATCCATGAGAATTACCTTCGGATCAGCTGCCAGAGAGCGGGCCACCCCGACACGTTGTTTTTGTCCTCCGGATAATTGTGCGGGGTATTTGTACCTGTGCACATAAGGATCCAAATTGACCAGTTCCAACAGTTCCTCAACTCTGCTTTTAATCTTCTTTTCCGGCCACTTTAATAATCGGGGAACCACGGCAATGTTGTCAAAGACGTTCATATGAACGAACAGCCCGATGTTTTGGATGGCATATCCGATCTGGCGTCTGAGTTGTATTCGATCGATTTGATCGATGGATTTCCCGTCAAAGAGAATA